>Ga0129308_1000094_pt1 | contig 154169 bp, 140 predicted proteins | sample L827metagenome_FD_94440 | JGI IMG/M metagenome (GOLD analysis project Ga0129308, IMG submission 94440) | Ring-tailed lemur group fecal microbial communities from Wisconsin, USA - L827 metagenome | ecosystem: Host-associated > Mammals > Digestive system > Large intestine > Fecal | place: USA...
CCGATTGGTGACGTTTGCTGTAGTGGTTTCTTCTAAGTATTTTAACATATCGCAAAGCTCCTGCCTAGGGTTTCCTTCGGTGCCTTTGGTGTAGAGGAAAATCTTTTTTGCACCGTCATCATAGGGGAGAGATTGTTCCTCCATACATTGATTTTGTATGGTATAGACTATACGGTTTTTCCAAAAGGGGTCGTAGGGAAGAATGGTGATGATGACGACCTCCGGGAGTGCTTTGTAAGACATATCAGAGGCAAGAAGCTGGGTGTCAATAAGACCGTGATAGTAGCGCATACGTCTGGGAAGGGTTTCTTTTTCATAACGTTGATTGGGTTCAATATCGTAAATAGTGGGAATAACTTCGGCGTCAAGAGATGTTTTACTGCCAGGAGTTACTTCGCTGCCAGGAGACGTTTCATTGTCAAGAGGTGCTTCACTGCCAGGAGACGTTTCACCGTCAGGAGAAGGCTCATGTTCATCGGAAACGGCTTTAATATAAGCGTCCATTCGAATGCCGTGCTGGTGTGTGTCAATTCCGGGAATGTCCTTTTGCGGGACAACATGGACTTTCCGGATAGGTTTCCCTAAGATGGTGCTAAGCAGAATCCGGCAAAATTCTTCGCTGATATCCTCCTGCAGCAGCATTTGCCGGAAAAGAAAGTCATCTAATAGATTTAAGTCCTCTAATTTACGAAAATGGTGCTTGTTTGTCGTATCGTCTGGTGAAGCAGATAAAAAAGTGTTTTCAGGCATAAAAATCCTCCTTTGTGAATTTTGAATTGATGATAATGGTGGCGAAAAGCCATGACCTCTGTTTTTACAGAAGTGAAATGTAAAAAATAGATACTTCCAGTATAAAATCTGTGGAAGTAATAACGTGTAACAGATGAAATATATTTCAAAAAACATTTATAAATGTAAACTGATTATAATACAGATGGAAAGATGAAGCAAGCAGAATTGACGGTAAGAGGTTTTATTTGTGCAATTTGCCAATAAAACACTGCAAGGGATAAGCTGCAGTTTCAAATAGAATTCCCCAAAAATCTGAGACTGCCAATTACCGCAGCCTCAGATTATGCAGGAAACAACCCTGCGGATAAGATTTCTTCACGTCTGCGCAGAAACAATGCTACTGTCAATGCGTTTCTTCACATCTATGCAGGAAACACTCCTACTGATAATGCTTTTTCACGTCCTCAAGTGAAATCGAACAATTATGCTTCATCACAATGGATTTCAAATCTTCAAATTCCGGCTTTTCCTTTTCAATCCCGTATCCGCTGCTTTTTTTCACCCGGATATTTCCATAGGAGGAATGGCGTGTCTCAAAGGTGGACTCTAACTTAGCGCGTTCATAAAGCTGGTACCGCAGTCCCCTTGTGGTGGTGTGCAGAAAGAACAGCACCGTAAACCTGTCCCGTTCCTCCGGCGGGCAGATGCAGGTCAGTAAAATGCCGGGACGGTTCTTTTTCATCTGCACCGGGGTCGTGTAAACATCCAAAGCCCCGGCAGCAAAGAGGATTTCAATGGCAAGCCCGATAGCCTCCCCTGTCATATCGTCAATATTGCAGGAGATAGACAGCACCGAATCATCGCAGGAAAATTCGTAATCGTCATCACCGGAGTTTTCTTTGGCAGAAACAGCATGATTTTCAGCGGAAAAATTTTCTCCGAGGAAAACACGTACGCAGTTGGCGATTTCAAAATCCTTTTTTCCCATGCCGTAACCGATGGAGGTTACGGTGAGGGGCGGCATGGTAGTAAAACGGGTGGCAAAATAGCGCAAAAGAGCGGCGCCCGTGGGAGTGCAAAGTTCGCTGGCGACAGCTCCGGTATAGCTGGGAATGCCCTTTAACAGCTCTGCGGTGGCAGGAGCAGGAACCGGGAGCACGCCATGGGCGCATTTTACAAAGCCGTTTCCCACATGAACCGGAGAGCAGAGCACTTCCTCCGGGGCAATCAAATAAAAAAGATAACAGCAGCCCACCACATCCGCCAGGGCGTCCAAAGAGCCTACCTCATGGAAATGAATGTGATAAAGGGTAGTCTGGTGCACCTTCGCCTCTGCATTGCCAAGAAGAGTATAGACAGAAGCAGCGTCCGTTTTCACCTTCTCCGGCAGTGGGAGGGACTGGATTTCCTTTAAAATAGTGGGATAATCCCGGTGGATATGTTCTCCTGTCTGATGATTGTGTGTATGGGAACGCTCCTTTGTCTGCTGAGAGTGGGTATGCATATGTTCGTGGGAGTGTCCGCCTGCCTGCGGAGAGTGAGAATGTTCGCTTGTCTCTGTCATATGCTCTGTTTCGGAAGCAGTAATTTTCTCTTCCTGCTGATTGGCGTAAAAAAAGTTCTGTTCATCAATTTTTGCTCCAGAAGCAGTAATTCCCCCCTTCGGCAGACGTATTTCTCCGGAAACGGAAGCCGGAACAACAGAGTTGCCAGCAGCCCCGCCGTTCTGTGCAGCAGCCGTTTCTCCGGAAACGGAAGCCGGAACAACAGAGTTGCCAGCAGCCCCGCCGTTCTGTGCAGCAGCCGTTTCCCCGGAACCAGAAGCCGTGACAGCATTATTTTCTTTAGAAACGGAAGCCGGAACAACAGAGCAGCCAGCAGCCCCGCCGTTCTGTGACGCAGCCTCTTCCTCACCGTGCACCAATACCGTCATATGTGTCCCGGCAACGCCGCATTTGCTGGAAGGTTCTGCGGAAAGCGTAATGCCGAAAGGCGCAAATGCTTCATTCATTTTCTGCAAAAACAATTCTTTTTCACTGCAAATCTCATAAAGTGCGCCCATCAGCATATCCCCGGCAGCGCCCATGTTGCATTCGATATAAAGGGTTTTCATTGTCCGTTACCTCCAATCTTATGATTTATCATGCTGGCAAGATATCCTGCGCCGAAGCCGTTGTCGATATTTACCACGGAGACTCCGCTGGCACAGGAATTTAACATAGATAAAAGTGCGGAAAGCCCGCCGAAATTCGCACCGTAGCCGATACTGGTGGGGACGGCAATCACCGGACAGTCCGTAAGTCCGCCGATAACGCTGGCAAGAGCGCCCTCCATGCCTGCCACGGCGACAATGGCGTTGGCGGAGGAAAGAATTTCCATGTTGGAGAGCAGGCGGTGAAGCCCTGCTACCCCCACGTCATAAAGTCTGGTGACCTGGTTTCCAAGCACCTCTGCGGTGAGGGCAGCCTCCTCTGCCACCGGGATATCGCTGGTTCCGCCTGTGGCAACCACGATATTGCCGGGAGCGGTAATCAGCTTCCTGCGGTTTACAATACCGATTTTGGAAAGTTTATCATAAAAGAGGGAGAAACGGCTGCCAAGATAATCGGCTGCTTCCGGGGAAAGTCTGGTAATCAGAATATTTTCCGGACAGTGTAAAAGCAGACTGTTTATAATTCCCTCCATTTGTTCTTTGGTTTTTGAAGCTCCGTAAATGACCTCCGGCGCACCCTGACGGATATTCCGGTGATGGTCCACTTTGGCATACCCCAAATCCTCAAAGGGGGCAACCTTTAATTTTAAATAAGCTTCTTCGGCAGAAAGCGAACCCTGCTCTATCTGTTCTAGTATCTGTCTGATTTGTTCGTTCTCCATATAAAATAACCATGCCTTTCTGTCAGCCCCGGCTGTGACAGAATAACCGCAGCGGGACTTAGTAATAGCCTGATATGATTTCAGCCTTAATCTATATTATACTCTAAGGAAAGGTCTGAATGCAAATCTGCTATTGGTATTATTGTATAAAAAATGGAAACTGATTTTGTTGATTTAGTTTCTTGTGTAGAAATGTGTCAGATGTTACAATACAGGAAACTAAAATGATGAAATTAGTTTCCTGAAAGAGATGGAGGAAAAATCTATGTAAGCCAATACCATAGTGTACTGGCAGAAAAGCATACAGCGGCAGCCTGAAAATACCGCAGGCTGGCAGAAAGGGGAACGGGTTGGAATTAAAAGAAACGATTTTGGAGGGAACCATACAGGAGTTTAATAAAAAAGGATTGAAATTTACCATGGACGACATTGCGGGGCAGCTCGGCATGAGTAAAAAGACGATTTATACCGTATTTCGGGACAAAGAAGCCCTGTTTTTAGCGATGGTGGATTATCTGTTTGACCGTATCAAAGAGAGTGAAAACGAGATTCTTCAGGATGATAATTTAACCACATTAGAGAAAATCAGGAGAATACTGTGCGTCATACCGGAGAGCTATCAGGAAGTGGATTTTGGGCAGCTTTACCTGCTGAGGGGAAAATACCCTGCCATCTATGCAAAGGTGGAAGAGCGGTTAGAGACAGGCTGGGAAAATACGATTGCCCTGTTAGAGCAGGGCATGGAAGAGGGCGTTATCCGTCCGGTGAAAATTCCGATTTTGAAGATGATGTTAGAGGCGGCATTGGAACAGTTTTTCCAGCGGGATGTCCTGATACAGAATAAAATCTCTTATATGGAGGCGCTGCAGGAGGTGGTGGATATTCTGATGGCAGGCATTGTGAGAAGAAGTTCTAAAATCGACGCTGTACCAGTGGGTACACCGCCGAAGAACTTCTAAGTCTCACAACGAAGAACGCAAAAACGGCGTTCTTCCGATGGCAAAGCGGGAGTGGAGATTACACCGCCGAAGAAGTTCTAATTTCGCAACGAAGAACGCAAAGGCGGCGTTCTTCCGGAGGTGAAGCGGGGGAAAGAAGGAGGAAAGATGGAGAATAGGATTTACTGGAATGATAACTGGAAATTTACGGAAGAATACAGCAAGAAATTGTTGGAGAGGGAGTTTGATGACACGGGGCTTGCGACAGTGCGGCTGCCCCATACCTGCAAAGAGACGCCGTTTCACTATTTTGACGAGGAAATTTATCAGATGGTCAGCGGGTATCGCAGAGTTTTTACTGCTCCGGCGGAGTGGAAGGGGAAACATGTGCTTCTCACGATTGACGGTGCAGCTCACGACAGCGAGGTGTTTTTAAACGGCAGAAAAGTGGGGGAACATCATTGCGGTTACACTGCATTTACGGTGGAGTTAAGCGGCGGGCTTCGTTTTGGGGAAGAGAATGTGCTGGTGATAAAGGTGGACAGCCGGGAAAATTTAAACATTCCGCCCTTTGGCTTTGTCATTGATTATATGACCTACGGCGGCATTTATCGGGAGGTTTTTCTGGAAATCAAGGAGCCGGTGTATCTGGCGGACGTTTTTGTAAAGAGCGAATTGCAGGATTTTAGAGAGGAAGGAGGCAGCCCTCGCTATGCGGACGGAAATGTGACCGCAGAGATAATGCTGAATGAGGAAAAGGAGGGATATGATTTTGTCCTTAGCATGAGAAAAAAAGAGGAGGCTGTTTTTTCGGAAATAACGGAAGCAAAAATAACAGAAACAAAAATAACGGAAACAAAAATAATGGAAACTTCGAAGGACAGCAAGGGACAGCCCGGAGCAGGGAATAGGGCACAGAACAATAAGAAAACCGGGGAAAATGAGACGGAGGATAAGACAGTGCCGAAAAGGCAGAACTGGAAAATAAAGTTACAGTTCCCGGTACAGAATATAGAGCTCTGGGACACGGAGCACCCGGTTCTCTACGAACTGAAAACGGAGCTGAAAAAAGACGGAGCAACCGTAGATGAAAAAATCGTGACCTTCGGTTTCCGCAGCGCCGTATTTTTACAGGACGGTTTCTACTTAAATGGGAGGAAAACGAAAATCCGTGGCTTAAACCGGCACCAGAGCTACCCTTACGTGGGCTACGCCATGCCAAAATCCATGCAGCGGCTGGACGCAGATATTTTAAAGCGGGAGTTAGGAGTCAATGCGGTGCGCACCTCCCACTATCCCCAGAGCCATTATTTTTTAGAGCGCTGTGATGAAATCGGACTGCTGGTATTTACGGAAATTCCCGGCTGGCAGCACATTGGGGATGAAGCATGGAAAAATCAGGCGGTGGAAAATGTAAGGGATATGGTGGTGCAGTACCGCAATCATCCTTCTATTATCCTCTGGGGCGTTCGCATTAACGAGTCGGGGGATGATGACGCTTTTTATGAGAGAACCAACCGCACAGCCCATGAATTAGACGACAGCAGACAGACCGGAGGGGTGCGGGCACACAAAAACAGCAGCCTTTTGGAGGATGTCTACACCTATAACGATTTTTCTCATGACGGAAAGAAAAAAGGATGTGAGCCGAAAAAATCAGTTACTTCAGATAGTACAAAGCCTTATCTTGTCAGCGAATATAACGGACATATGTATCCCACGAAAACCTTTGACTGGGAGGAACACCGGGTAGAGCACGCCATCCGTCATGCCAATGTATTAGACGCCATTGCGGGGGAAGAGGATATTGCCGGGAGCTTCGGCTGGTGTATGTTTGACTATAATACCCACAAGGATTTCGGCAGCGGGGACCGTATCTGTTATCACGGGGTGTTGGATATGTTCCGGAATCCAAAGCTGGCAGCCGTTATTTATGCCTGTCAGCAGGAGGAAATGCCGGTGCTTGAAATTTCTTCTTCTATGGATATCGGGGAGCACCCCGGCTGCAACCGTGGGACAACCTGGATTTTTACCAATGCAGACAGTGTGCGGATGTACAAAAATGACCGTTTTATCAAGGAATATCAAAAAAAGGAAAGCCCTTACAAAAATCTCGCCCATGGTCCCATTGTGATAGACGATTTTATCGGGGACGCCATCGAAAAGGGAGAAAATTTCAAGCCGGGACAGGCGAAGGAAATCAAAAAAGCGCTGAATGTGGTTGCGCGCTATGGGCTTTCTAATCTGCCGAAATCGGCGTATGCGCTGGCGGTGAAGCTGCTGCTCGTTTATCATATGAAACCAGCCCGCATAGTGGAGCTGTATAACCGCTATGTCGGCGATTGGGGAGGGGAGTCCACAGTGTACCGTTTTGAAGCGGTGAAGGATGGAAAAGTGGTGAAAACTCTGGTGAAAGAGCCTGTAAAATCTGTTCGTTTAGAGGCGGAGACGGACCATAACATTCTGCGGGAGGAAACCACCTATGATGTGGCGGAAGTGCGCCTGCAGGCAGTGGACCAGAACGGCAGTCTTTTAAATTTCTGCAACGAGCCGCTGCGTCTTGAGGCGGCGGGAGCCATTGAACTAATCGGCGATTCTGTCATCAGCCTGCAGGGCGGTACGGGCGGAGTCTATGTGAAAACAACAGGAATTTCCGGTGACGGTACATTAAAAATCACATCGCCGCAGTTTGGAAGTGAAGAGCTTCATTTTCAGATAGTAACCGGAAACCAAATTTGATATAAGAGCTGCTAATCAGGCGGAGTGGAACTCAAATAGATTGGCGGAAGCTGAAACTGAAATTGATTTAAGACCCGCAAAGGGAATGAGCCCCTGGGCGGAGAGGGAGGAAAAAATGAAACTAACGGCAAAAGAAAAAATTTCCTATGGATTAGGAGCGGTGGGAAAGGACATGGTTTACATGCTTTCCGCCAGTTACATTTTATATTACTATCAGGATATTTTAGGGGTCAGCGCCATTGCCATGGGAATTATTTTAATGGCGGCGCGGATATTTGACGCTTTTAATGACCCCATTATGGGCGTCCTTGTGGCAAAGACAAAGACAAAATGGGGAAAATTCCGTCCCTGGCTGGTGATAGGAACGGTGTTAAACGCCATTGTGCTGTATTTTATGTTTGCAGCCCCTCCGGCGCTTGACGGAAAAGGTCTTGTGGCATATGCGGCGATTACCTATATTCTCTGGGGAATCACTTACACCATGATGGACATTCCCTACTGGTCCATGATTCCGGCGTTTACCGAGGGCGGAAAGGAGAGGGAAAATCTCTCCACTCTGGCGCGTTCCTGCGCAGGCGTTGGCTCTGCCATTGTCACCATCATCACCATGAAATGCGTCTACGTTTTAGGGCAGAACAATGAGCGGGAGGGCTTCAAGTGGTTTGCGCTGATTGTGGCAGTGATTTTTGTGGTATTTATCCTGATTACCTGTGCCAATATCAAGGAAAAATCCACAGTGGATATGGACACGCCTTCCGTGGGGCAGATGTTTAAAGCACTGCTCCAGAATGACCAGGCAATGACGGTGGTGGTTACGATTGTCCTGATTAACTGTTCCATTTATATTACGTCTAACCTGGTGATTTATTTCTTTAAATATGATTTTGGGGGAAATGAGTGGTATAATAGTTATACTTTATTCAATACCTTTGGCGGCGCCGTTCAGATTTTGTCCATGATGTTGTTTTTCCCGGTGCTGCGCAGATTTTTAAGCACAATACAGGTGTTTTACGTCAGCTTTGCCAGTGCGGTTGCGGGATATGCGGTGCTTTTGGCGCTGATGTTTACGAATATGTCAAACATTTTTCTGCTGTTTATTCCGGCATTTTTTATCTTTGGGGCAAACGGAATGCTGTCTGTGCTGACCACGGTTTTTCTTGCCAATACGGTGGACTACGGCGAACTGAAAAATAACCGCAGGGACGAGAGCGTGATTTTTTCCATGCAGACCTTTGTGGTAAAATTAGCGTCAGGAATAGCAGCTTTGGCGGCGTCCATCTGTTTAAGCCTCTGCAATCTCAGCAACGATACCTCCGGGGCGGCAGTGGAGGCGGCGGCAGGCTCGGTGGCGGGACTCCGAATGACCATGACGGTGATACCCATAGCGGGACTTTTAGCGGCGGTTTACCTGTTCCATAAGAAATATATTTTAACGGAACAGAAGGTGGAGGAAATTGCTGCGGAAGTAAAGAAAAAAAGGGGAAATTACTTATGATAAGAGAGGAAAACCAGATTTTCAGCCTTACAACGGCAAATACCTCCTATGTGTTCCGGGTGACGGACAGCGGGCATTTAGAGCATTTATATTATGGAAGAAAAATTACCATGCCGGGAGCGGCGCTGTTTGAAAAGCATACCTTTGCGCCGGGAAATACCAACTGCACAGAACGGAAGGAGTTTTCCTTAGAGGATATCCGTCTTGAGATGTCCTCCTATGGAAAAGGGGATATCCGAGAGCCATTTATCGAGGTGGTTTACCCGGACGGCAGCTTTACCTCGGATTTTCGGTTTGAGAAGGCAGAAATTACAGAGGGTAAGCCGGAATTTGAAACTCTGCCCGGCTCCTATGGGGATAAGGTAGAGCATCTTGGCATTATCCTTTTGGAGCGTTATCACGGGCTGGCGTTAGAGCTGCATTACTATGTCTACGAGGACTGTGATGTGATTTCCAGAAGCGCAAAGCTGGTAAACAGCGGCGGTGAGACGGTGAAATTGCTGCGGCTGATGAGCCTGCAGCTTGATTTTGATACGCCGGATTTTGTATTTACCACTTTTCATGGGGCGTGGGCGCGGGAAATGAACCGGAAGTCAGTGCGCCTGCTTTCCGGAAAACAGGTGAATGCCTCCTATACCGGAACTACCTCCAGCCGCGCCAATTCCTTTGTGATGCTGGGAAAGGAGCACACCACCGAAGAGGCGGGGGACGCCTATGGATTTCACCTGCTTTACAGCGGCAATCACTATGAGGCGGCGGAGGTCAGCAGTTTCGGAAAAACCCGTCTTGTGACCGGAATCAATCCCCAGTCCTTCTGTTTTGTGTTAGAGCCGGGGGAGAGCTTTGAGGCGCCGGAGGCGGCTATGACCTATTCCCACGAAGGATATCAGGGCATGAGCCTGCATTTTCACGAATTTATCCGGGAGCATATCGTAAGGGGAACCTGGAAGAAAAAGGAGCGCCCGGTGCTGCTAAACAGCTGGGAGGCGGCTTATTTTGACATTAATGAGAGAAAACTGCTGTCCTTAGCCAAAGCGGGCAAGGAAGCGGGGATTGAGCTTTTTGTTATGGACGACGGGTGGTTTGGCAGCAGGGATGACGATACCCAGTCCTTAGGTGACTGGGAGGTAAACCGGAAAAAGCTGCCGAATGGCGTAGAGGGGCTTTCTAAGAAAATTCGGGCGCTGGGGCTTTCCTTTGGTATCTGGGTGGAGCCGGAAATGGTAAATGCAAAGAGTGAGCTTTACCGCAGGCACCCGGACTGGACCATAGAGATACCGGGGCAGGACCATGCCGAGGGGCGCAATCAGAGGCTTCTGGATTTATGCCGTACCGAGGTACAGGATTTTATTATTGAAAAAATGACGGAGGTCTTTTCCTCCGGGGAGATTTCCTATGTGAAATGGGATATGAACCGCACCTTTACCGATTACTATTCGAGGGCGCTGCCGCCGGAGCGTCAGGGAGAGGCGGCGCACCGCTATGTGTTGGGGCTTTACCGCTGTATGAAGGAGCTGACAAGGCGGTTTCCGGATATTCTCTTTGAGGGCTGCGCGGCGGGAGGAAACCGTTTTGACCCCGGTATCTTATGCTATTTCCCGCAGATTTGGGCGAGTGATGACACGGACGCTCTGTGCCGGGCAGAAATCCAGAACGGCTACAGCTACGGCTATCCCATGTCGGTGGTGAGCGCCCATGTTTCCGCCTGTCCCAATCACCAGACCTTAAGAAATACTCCTTTAGAAACCCGGTTTCATGTGGCGGCTTTTGGGGTCTGCGGCTACGAGTGCAATTTCTGTGAAATGAAAAAGGAAGAGTTAGCGGCGGTAAAAGAACAGATTTCCCTTTACAAGCAGTGGCGCAGTGTGCTGCAGTTCGGTGATTTTTACCGGGGAAGAAGTTTTCACGGATTTGAGAGCAATTATGCCACGGCGCTTGAGGACGGAGCCGGAAATACCATGGAGTGGACCTGTGTCTCTAAGGATAAGAAAAGGGCGGTGGGATTTCTCATGCAGAAGTTAGCGGTTCCCAACACGCAGTTTGCGTATTATAGGGCAAAGGGGCTTGTGCCGGAGTGGAAATATCATTTTTATAACCGCAGCTTAACCTATAATGTAAAGGACTTCGGCAGTCTGGTAAATACCGTGGCGCCTGTTCATATCCGTCAGGATTCTTTGGCGCATAACCTGGTGGCAAAGTTTGTGAAAATGCCGGGAGAAACGGAGGATTACGAGGTTTACGGGGATGCGCTGATGTACGGAGGCGTACTTTTAAAACAGGGCTTCGGCGGCACCGGGTATAATGAAGAGGTTCGGCATTTTCCGGATTTCGGGTCGAGAATGTATTTTATGGAAGCGGCGGAATAAGAAAACAAGGGCTATAATGAAAGTTTTTGGATTGTAATCCCAAAAAGTTTGATATTTTGCGATTTTCGGAAGAAAAATAAAAAAGTTCTTGACATTACTACTCTACCGTAGTAAACTCTAAAGCAGATGAAAAAGAAAAATCGTTGAGCAAAGAGAGTACTTCATAGGATACCTCACAGAGAGTCCGTGGTGGTGGAAACGGGCAGGCGAATATGACAGGAATGGGTTTGCGAGAGCAAAGCGAACAGCGGATTGCTTAGTAGCGGATGCCGTGTCCTCACGTTACAGGGGTATGATATCGGACGTTAATGTTCTGTATCGGAAGAGGTAAAGCATGATTGGTGGCGGATATTTCCAGTTCAGGGAATATCCGCTTTTTTGTGCACAGTCCCGATAGTTCCTTAGGATATCGGTCAGTCAGTTTTACGAAGCAGGGTGGCACCACGAGGCAATCGTCCCTGACCGGATAAAAGATATCCGGTCAGGGACTTTTTTTATTTATGCGCACCTCGCAGAGAAGAAGTTAATCGCTTTGTGATACCGCTGGGGCGCGAAATGTGCGTCAGGCGCACACTTTATTTTAAGTTTTTTGGGAAAGGAAAGGTTAAGAAAAAATGAAACGGATTTATAAGGTTTATAAAAAAACAGTCAGCATTGTAAATGAAACTTCCACAGGAATGTATCAAAATCTGGTGGGAAAGAAAAAGGGCTTTTTACTGGAAAGCTATGATAAAAATTATGACCGCTACACCTTCTTTGGTGCGGAGCCGGAGGAAATCATTTCCTCGGAGGGAAAATCCCTTGTGATTACAAAAAGGGACGGCAGCCGGGAAGTCCGTGAGGGAAATCCCTTAGAGCGGTTAAAGGAATACTATAACGAATTTGAAATCCGCAAAGACAATGACGAACTGAATTTCTCCGGCGGACTGGTGGGGAGCGTAGGGTATGATTTCATCCGCTACACAGAGCAGCTCCCGGAGGAAAATCCGGATGAAATCGGAATTGAAACAGTGCAGTTTATGCTGATGAAGGAATTTATCATGGTGGACCATGTGGCGGAAACCTTAACGGCGATTGTTTTGGAAAGCGATGATGAAAACGGAAAGCAGGCAGCATTAGAAAAAGCAGAGAGAATGATTGCGGAGGCGATGAAGGAGCAGCCGGAGAGCAGCCTTCCCTTAAAGCAGGATGGCGTAATTGTAAAAAAATCCGACAGCTTAGAGGAATACAGCCGGAAAGTAAATCAAATCAAGCAGTACATCAGAGACGGTCACATTTTCCAGACTGTGCTGTCCCAGCGCTGGACTATAGAGACGGGGCAGGACGGATTTGATTTATACCGGGAGCTTCGGGCATTAAACCCATCGCCTTACCTCTATTATTTTAATTTCGGCGACTTTGAGATAATCGGAAGCTCACCGGAAATGCTGGTGAAACAGCAGGGAAAACGTGTTTTCACCTGTCCTATCGCCGGAACAAGACCGAGAGGAAAAACGCCCCAGGAGGATAAAGCCTTAAGCGAAGAGCTTCTCGCAGATGAGAAGGAGCGTGCGGAGCATGTTATGCTGGTGGATTTGGCGAGAAACGACATGGGGCGCATTTCCGAGTTTGGCACGGTGAAGGTCACGGAGTTTATGAAAATCAGAAATTACTCCCACGTCATGCACATCGTGTCCATGGTGGAGGGAAGAAAAAAAGGAACCTTCCATCCCTTTGATTTACTGGCTTCCTTCCTCCCGGCGGGCACCTTAAGCGGAGCGCCGAAAATCCGGGCGATGGAGATTATCGAGGAATTGGAGAGCGCAAAACGGGGACTTTACGGCGGCGCCACCGGATATGTGGACTTCTCCGGAGATATGGATTTCTGCATTACCATCCGTACCATGGTGAAAAAGGGGAAAAAGGTGTATTTACAGGCGGGAGCCGGAATTGTGGCTGACTCCGTACCGGAAAATGAATATCAGGAGTGCTGTAACAAAGTAATGGCACTGGCAAAAACTTTGGTGGAGGAAGAAAATTTATGATACTGCTGATTGATAACTACGACTCATTTACCTTTAATTTATATCAATATATGGGAACCTTTACCCAGGATATCCGGGTGGTTCGAAACGATAAGATTACCATAGAAGAAATCAGGGCGTTAAAGCCGGAGAAAATCGTACTTTCTCCCGGACCGAAAAGCCCGAAGGAGGCAGGCATCTGCATGGATGTGGTAAAGGAATTTTATAAAGAAATCCCGATTTTAGGCATTTGCTTAGGACACCAGTGTATCGGGGAGGCCTTTGGAGGAACCGTTTCCTATGCGAAGGCGCTGTTTCACGGCAAGCAGTCGGAAATTACCCATGACGGCAAGGGTATCTTTTCCGGAATCAGCTCTCCGGTAAAGGTGGCGAGATACCATTCCTTGGCGGTGCAGAATGAGGATTTGCCGGACTGCTTAGAGGTGCTTGCCAGAACGGCGGATGGGGAAATCATGGCAATGCGCCATAAGGAGTATCCGGTGGTGGGGCTGCAGTTTCACCCGGAGTCCATTTATACAGAGCATGGAAAGCGCATGATGGAAAATTTCCTGAACGGAACAATAGGGAGGAAAATATGATTTTAGATGTGATTGTAGAGGATAAGAAAAAGCGGCTGCCGGAGCACAAGAAAAAAATCAGCGAGACGGAAATGCGCAGCCTGGCGGAACATTATGAGGGAGAGCGCCACAGCTTTCGGGAAGCGCTGAAAAAGGATGGCATATCCATTATCGGGGAATTTAAAAAGGCTTCCCCAAGCCTTGGAGAAATTAAAAGTAAAATTAATTTACTAGACAGGATTGAAGAATATAACGAATCCGTGGATGCGATTTCCTGTCTGACAGAGGAAGACCATTTTAATGGAAATGTGGAATACTTAAAGGAAATCCGGAAAATTTCTCCGCTGCCGATTTTGAGAAAGGATTTTATGATAGAGCCTTACCAGTTTTATGAGGCGAAGGCAATCGGGGCGGACGCGGTGCTTCTGATTGCGGCGATTTTAGATGACGTACAGCTGAGGGACTTCTACCAGTTATCCGGAGAATTAGGGCTGGATGTTCTGGTGGAAACCCATGACGAGGCGGAAGTGGAGCGGGCGTTAAAGATAGACGCCGAAATCATCGGGGTGAATAACCGGAATTTGAAGGATTTTTCCATCAGCTTAGAGACAACGAAGCGGTTGTCACAGTATATTCCAAAGGAAAAGGTCTTTGTGGCAGAAAGCGGTATTCTCACGGACGAGGATGTGGAATTTTTGAAGCAGTGCAGGGTGGACGCTTTCTTAATCGGCAGGGCGTTTATGGAGGCGGAGCACCCGAAAAGGGTGGCGGAACGCTGGAAAGGAATGTGAGAGAATGCCACAAATAAAAATATGCGGGATTACCACCGAAGAAGAATTCCGGTGGCTGGTGGAGGAACAGGTGGAATATGCGGGCTTTGTGATTTGGGAAAAGAGTAAACGCCATATTTCAGTAACCCAGGCAGAAAAAATATTTAAAAAATTAAATTCTGATATAAAAAAAGTGGCAGTTACAGTAAGCCCAGCCCCAGCCTTGGTAAAAGAGATAGAACGTGCAGGCTTCGACATTCTGCAGGTGCACGGCACATGGACAGAAGAGGCGGCGGAGGCAGCGCAGATACCTGTCTGGCGGGCGGTAAACATTTCCGGAATGGAAGAATTAGCGCAGGTAAAGACACAGTTTGAAAAAGAGTATTTTCCGGGCAAAGGAAAAATTACTGGCGTGTTGGCGGACGCAAAGGAATATGGCAGCGGCAAGACCTTTGGCTGGGAAGATTTTTCTCTGAAGAATGCCAAAGATGTGGCAGAAAAAAACGGGCAGGAACAGTACCGGATATACCGGGAGCTCCGAACGCTTTTAGGGGAGCAGGGCATAAAGTTTATCTTAGCCGGAGGGCTTTCCATCGAGAATGTCCGGAAAGGCATTCAGATTTTTGCACCGGATATCGTGGATGTCAGCTCCGGGGTGGAGCGGAATGCGTTAGTCCAGGAAAGTACGCCCGGTAAGGATAGAGAAAAAATCAGGGAATTTGTGCGGCAGGTCAGAAACCTTAAATCGCCAGCAGAATGAAAGAATTGAAATCATAGAAATATAATCTAAATATAACAATCAACAGAACGAAAGGAATAAAAACCATGAACCAGAAAGCATATTACGGAGAATTTGGCGGACAGTATGTGTCAGAGTCATTGATGAATGCCTTAGAGGAACTGGATAACGCATTTGAAGAGGCAATTCGGGATGAGGAATTTTTAAAGCAGTACCATTATTACCTGAAACAGTATGTGGGAAGAGAGACGCCCCTGTATTTTGCGGAGCGCCTCAGCGAAAAGTACGGCACAAAGATTTACTTAAAGAGAGAGGACTTAAACCACACCGGAGCACATAAAATCAACAACGTCATAGGGCAGATTTTATTGGCGAAGCGCATGGGGAAAAAGAAAGTCATTGCAGAGACAGGCGCAGGACAGCACGGTGTGGCAACCGCTACGGGGGCGGCGCTTTTCGGAATGGAATGCACTGTCTATATGGGAGAAGAGGACATCAAACGCCAGGCGTTAAATGTGATGCGGATGGAGATGTTAGGGGCAAAGGTGGTCAGCGTCCGCTCCGGCAGCAATACCTTAAAGGACGCCACTAACGAGGCAATCCGTACCTGGGCGAAAACAGCGGAGGATACCTTCTATATCATCGGCTCTGCCGTAGGTCCGTATCCTTATCCGAAAATGGTAAAGGAATTTCAGAGCTGTATCAGCCGCGAGTCCAAAAAACAGATTTTAGAGGCGGAGGGACGTCTGCCGGATGCAGTGATGGCATGTGTGGGCGGCGGCTCAAACTCCATCGGCATGTTTGCGGATTTTATCGGGGACAAAGAAGTGAAGCTTATCGGCGTGGAGGCAGCCGGAAAGGGCATTGACACAGGGGAGCATGCTTCTGCCATGGCACTTGGGGCGCCGGGGGTGCTTCATGGAATGCGCTCTTATCTTTTACAGGACGAGGATGGAAATGTACAGCTTGCCCATTCCATTTCCGCAGGTCTGGATTATCCGGGTGTGGGGCCGGAACACGCATACTTAAAAGATACCGGAAGGGCGGAATATGTGGCGGCGACAGATGTGGAGGCAATGGACGCACTGATGGAGCTTTGCAAATTAGAGGGAATTATCCCGGCAATCGAGAGCGCCCACGCCATGGCGTACGCTTTCAAATATGCCGAAAATCTGGCGAAGGAAATCGGAGCTGAGGCTGCAAAGGAGAAAATTATGGTAATCTGTCTGTCAGGAAGAGGGGATAAGGACGTGAATACCATCGCCGATTATCTGTCAGGAAAAGGCTACCTCAATTAGGCAGGTGGCGCAGCCTTGCAGGAAAGCAGCGGTGCTGCGGCGAGACAGCAGTTGAAAAGGTTAAGGAAATGAATTTGTAAGGTGCAAAAACAGCACAGAGACAGGAGGAAAACATGAACCGTATTGAAGCAAGAATGCAGCAGTTAGAACAACGGGGCGAGAAAGCCTTTATTACATATATTACGGCAGGGCTGCCGGATTTGGAGGGAACAAAAGCATTGTTAAAAGCCAAGGAGCGGGCAGGCTGCGACGTGGTGGAACTGGGAATCCCCTTTTCCGACCCGGTGGCGGACGGCCCGGTCATACAGAATGCGTCCTATAAAGCAATCTGCAACGGCGTCAACCTGAAAAAAATATTCGTGACAGTGGAGGAAGTGAGGAAAGAGGGGCTAGAGCTGCCGATTATCTTCATGATGTACTACAATACCATACTGCATTACGGTGTGGAGGCGTTTGTAAAAAAATGCAATGAGGCAGGGGTGGACGGACTGATTATTCCGGATTTGCCCTTTGAGGAGCAGGAGGATTTGAAAAACTGTCTGAAAGCTTCCGACGCCACCATTCTTATTCAGCTGGTTTCCCCGGTATCAGGAGATAGGATTCCTATGATATTGGAACAGGCAAGAGGATTTGTCTACTGCGTTTCCTCCATGGGCGTCACCGGGCAGGGAGCGAATTTCCATAAGGAAGTATTGCAGTATTTAAAGCATGTCAAGGAAGTTTCAAAAATTCCGGTCATGATGGGCTTTGGAATCCGCACGGCGGAGGATGTAAGACCTATGAAGGACAGTATTGACGGAGCCATAGTGGGAAGCCATTTTATCAATCTGATGGAAGAGAACGGCTACAGTACAGCGGTGGCGGAGGAATACTGCAGTACCTTCAAGAGAGAACTAAACCAGTTATAAAAAGCAGATAGAAAAAAGGCATTATGCGAAAAGATGGTAAATGAAAAAAGATATCATAAAAATAAGCCAGGAGGGTAAGACTATGAAGGAATATATCGCAAAAGCAGCAGACGGACAGGATTTAACAGAGGAAGAAGCAAGAGCAGCCATGAAGCTGATGTTAGAGGGAGAGGCAACCCAGGCGCAGATAGCCGCATTTTTGACAGCTATGCGTATGAAGGGGGAAACCTTAGACGAACTGGCAGGCTTAGCGTCCGTACTCCGGGACAAGGCAGCTACCATTTCTCCTAAGGTGGACAATTATGTAGACCTGGTGGGAACCGGAGGCGATTGCACCTATACCTTCAATGTGTCCACAACCTCAGCCTTTGTGGTGGCAGCCGCAGGGCTTCCGGTGGCAAAACACGGAAACCGCTCCATTTCCTCTAAATCGGGAGCCGGGGACGTGTTAGAAGCCTTAGGCGTCAATATTATGGCGGAGCCGGAGCTGGTGCAGAAATGCGTGGAAGAGGTGGGAATCGGATTTATGTTTGCCCCCCGCTTTAACCAGTCCATGAAATATGTGGGGCAGGCGAGAAGCGAGATGGGAATCCGCACCGTATTCAACATCTTAGGACCACTGGCAAATCCCTCCAGAGCAAAAAATATGGTGGTAGGCGTTTACAGCCCGGCATTGACAGAAAAGATTGCCGCAGCCATGAGCCGTCTTGGAGTGGAGCGTGCCTTTGTAGTCAGCGGCGCCGACAACATGGATGAAATTACCTTATCAGGCGAAACCACTGTTTCCGAGATTAAGGACGGAGCCGTTACCACCTATCAGATAACCCCGGAGCAGTTCGGATTTGAGAGAGCAGACTTAGAGGAACTGCGGGGCGGAGACGGCGTGCAGAATGCGGAAATCACAAAAAATATTTTAAAGGGCATCGAAAAAGGAGCAAAGCGCAATATCATTCTTTTAAATGCCGGGGCAACTCTTTACGTGGGAGGGGTTGCAGAAAGTATGGAAGCTGGTGTAAAATTAGCCGCAGAGGTCATTGACTCCGGCAAGGCATACGAGAAATTAGAAGAACTGGTTCGCGTGTCTAACGAATAAATTTCACAGGATATGGTAAGGTATGGCAGAGAAGAAAAAGGTTTTATTAATCGCAACAGGGGGTACGATTGCCTCCAAGAAATCCCAAAACGGGTTAAAGCCCCAGATAACGCCGGAGGAATTGTTAGAGTATATCCCTCAGGTGACGGACATTTGCCGGGTGGAGACCCTGCAGCTTTTAAATATCGACAGCTCCAATATGGAGCCGAAGCACTGGAAAATGATGGTGCATACCATCCGGGAACAGTATGATGCGTATGATGGCTTTGTCATCGCCCATGGCACGGACACCATGGCATACACGGCAGCGGCGCTTTCCTATATGATTCAGAATTCCGAAAAACCCATTGTCATCACCGGGGCGCAGAAGCCGATTGACTTGGAGATAACGGATGCGAAATCCAACCTGCTGGACAGCTTTTTATATGCCGCGGATGAAAAATCCCAGGGGGTGCAGATTGTCTTTGACGGAAAAGTCATTGCAGGCACCAGGGCAAAGAAGGTTCGCTCCAAAAGCTACAACGCCTTTTCCAGTATCGACTATCCCTGCCTTGCCATGATACAGGATATGAATATCATGCGTTACATTCCCATGCTGCCCTTTGAGGAGGAAGTACGGTTCTACGAAGAGATGGACGGGGAAATCTGTCTGATGAAGCTGATTCCCGGGATTCAGCCCAAAATGCTAGAGAGCATTTTTGAAAATTATCATGCGGTGATTGTGGAGAGCTTTGGCGTGGGAGGAATCCCCAAGTCCATCTCCGAAGAATTTTTCCGGCTCTGCCAGAAATATCCCCATAAGCTGGTGGTGATGGCAACCCAGGTGGCGCATGAGGGCAGCGATATGACGGTTTATGAGGTGGGGCACGATATGAAGGCGTACTGCCGTTTCTTAGAGTCCTATGATATGACGTTAGAATCCGCCATTGCCAAAACCATGTGGATTTTGGGGAACTTTGAAACAGAGAAGGTGGACGTGGAAGAGCTGTTTTACCGCAGCGTCAATTATGATGTGATTTATGGGAAAAACAGAAAATGCTGACACATGGATGATTACGCAGCGGAGGATGAAATGCAGATATTAATTGTAGAAGACGACCCGGTGATACGGAGGGAATTAAAAGTATTATTGGAAAATGCAGATTATCAGACGACTGCCCCGGACGCTTTTGAGGATGTGGCGGAACAGGTGTTTTTAAGCAACCCGGATTTAGTGCTTTTAGATGTGAATCTCCCCCGGGCTTCCGGCTTTGATATCTGCACCCGGATACGGGAGCGGATGGAGGTGCCGGTTATTTTTCTCACCAGCCGGACAGACTCCATGGATGAGCTGACCGGTATTTTAAAGGGCGGCGACGACTATATCACAAAACCTTACCAGGCGCCCATTCTTCTGGCAAGAATCGGGGCGGTGCTAAAGCGTACCGGCAGGATGCAGGAAAAGGAGAAAACGCTGTTTACCCAGAAAAACGTCACCCTTGATATCTTAAAATGCAGTCTCTCTTATGAAGGGCGTGTGACAGAACTTACCAAAAACGAGATGAAGATTCTGCACCTGCTCTTTTTACATGCGGGGGAGTTTGTCCCGCGGCTGGATTTAATCGAAGAGCTTTGGGAAAACCAGATTTTTATTGACGATAATACCTTAAGCGTACATATCACCAGAATCCGGGAAAAACTAAAAGGCATGGGAGTCAGTGATTTCATAGAAACCAGAAGGGGCATGGGGTATCGGATATGACCTGGCAGAATTTTTTGAAAGAAAAAAGTCTTTTATTACTGCTCCATCTGACCTGCATGGGGCTTTTGGCAGGCTTTTTGCGGCTGACAGATTACAACAGGGCAGACACGGCGCTGATTTTGATTTTCTGGCTGGCTGTCCTGCTGATTTGGCTGACGGCGGTTTTTCTGGAGAGAAGAAAATATTTCCGGGAGGCAGAACAGATTTTAGAGCATGTAGAGCAGCGATACCTCTTAGGGGAACTGATGCCGGATTCTTACCATTTAGAGGACAGGCTGTACCGTGATATGCTCCGCCGCTCCAATAAATCCGTGTTAGAGCAAATCCGGAAAATGGAGGAGGAGCAGAGAGACTACAGAGAATATATTGAGAGCTGGGTGCACGAAGTCAAAGCGCCCATTACTGCCATCGAACTTCTCTGTGAAAACAGACGGAAAGAGGGAGAGCATTTTTGCACCATCAGCGTGGAAAACCAGAAGATAGAAAATTATGTGGATATGGCTCTTTTTTACGCAAGGTCAGAGGAGGTCTACAAAGATTATCTGATTCGGGAGACGAATCTGGAGGAAATCGTTTATGAGGTATTAAAAAAGAACCGGCTGTACCTGATACAAAATCAGGTGCGGGCAGAGGTGGACTGCGGGGCGATGGTTTACACTGACCGGAAGTGGATTGCCTTTATGTTAAACCAGATACTGCTAAACAGCGTCAAGTATAAAAGAGAAAGCCCTGTCATAGTTTTTCGGACAGAGCGGGGAAAAAACGGTGTAGTCCTCCTTGTGGAGGATAACGGCGTGGGAATTGCGGCAGAAGAAATTTCCCGTATATTTGAGAAGGGCTTCACCGGAAGCAATGGCAGGGAAGGGCAGCGCTCCACGGGAATGGGGCTGTACCTGTGCCGGAGGCTTTGCGATAAATTAGGAATTGGGATTTCTGCAAGTTCCGAATACGGGCGGGGTACAACGCTGCGGCTGGAATTTCCCATCAGCCATTACATTGCCAGAAAATAGGAAATCATAGATAGATTGAGGTTATCTTACGAAATTGTAAGATAACTTCAATCTATCTTTATATAAAAAAACGAATCGGCACAGTAAAATGGTCAGGTAAGCAAGGCGGAACGCCCTGCAAACTCAGGTTATGCCGGAGAAACGGGGCGGTAAAATATGCCGCAGACAAAGGAAGGAGAAATTATGAACGGCTATATTCGCGTAAGTGATGTGGAAAAATATTACGGCAGCGGCTCGAATGTGAAAAAGGCAGTGGACAGGGTCAGCTTTCAGGTGGAAAAGGGTGAATTTGTGGGAGTGATGGGAGCCTCCGGTTCGGGAAAAACCACCCTGTTAAATATGCTTGCCACCATCGACCGGGTGACAGCGGGGCACATTTTTTATGAAAATACCGATATCACCGAGCTGTCGGAGGATGGTCTGTCGGAATTTCGGAAAAATAACCTGGGCTTTGTATTTCAGGATTATAACCTGTTAGATACGCTGACCATTGAGGAAAACATCATCCTTGCACTGACGCTGCAGGGAAAGAAGAGAACGCAGATAACGGAAGAGTGCAGTCAGATAATGAAGCTGCTGGAGATTGAGGACATCAAAGAGAAATTCCCCTATCAGGTTTCCGGAGGGCAGAAGCAGCGGTGTGCCTGTGCGAGGGCGATGGTGAATCACCCGAAGCTGCTGCTGGCGGATGAACCTACAGGCACGCTGGATTCCCGCTCCGCCCAGATTTTGCTGGAAACCTTCGAAAACCTCAATGAAACCATGAACGCCACCATATTGATGGTGACCCATGATTCCTTTTCGGCAAGCTACTGCAGCCGCATCCTGTTTTTAAAGGACGGCAAAATATTCCATGAGCTGGTGCGGGGGAAAAAGGACAGAAACATATTTTTAAAGGAAATACTTGATGTATTGTCTCTGACGGGAGGTGAACTGTCCGATGCTCGGTAAACTTGCCTATCGCAATATGAAACGCTCTGCTAAGGATTATCTGGTGTATATTCTCACTATGACCGTTATCACCGCCTTTATGTATGCGTTTAACAGCCTGATTTTTCAGAATGAAATGACAGACTATTTTGAATTGGAAGACATGATGACCGTTATGCTTGGGCTGGCAACCTTTTTTATTGTGCTGATTGTGGCATGGCTCATCAATTATATGGTGAAGTTCCATTTGGAAAAGCGCAGCAGTGAGTTTGGTATTTACCTGCTGCTGGGGATGAAAAAAAAGACGGTTTTTACCCTGTATCTGAGGGAAAACCTGCTGTTAGGCGGATTTGCCTTTCTTATGGGCATGGTGTGCGGCATTTTTCTCAGGCAGGTGATTATGGCAGTTTTGTTTGCCATGGTGAAGCTGGAATATCATCTTCATGTTACCTTTGACAAACGAACCATACTTATGACATTTCTCTGTTACATGGGCTGTTATCTGCTGGCTTTGTTCCGCTGTAGAAGGAAATTCAGGAAAATGAATATCCATGACCTGATGAATGCAAAGCGCAGAAATGAGGAAATCAAGGAAAAACATGAGGAGAAAAAACGTGTGCTGTTTCCGCTGTCCATTCTGTTTTTGTTTTTCTTCTGGGCAGTGTTCGGAAAACTCTCCGATACAGGAGAGCTGACGCTTTTTTTGATTGGGCTGGTGCTTACCATCTATCTGTTTTACCTTGGGCTTTCCGCATGGATGATCTGTTATGTGAGAAAGCGGGGAAAGGGAATTTATCATGGACAGAACCTGTTTCTGCTCCGGCAGTTTTCCTCGAAGGTGCGCACCATGCAGTTTACCATGGGAACCCTGACGGCGCTTTTTACCATTGCCCTGATGGGCGCCTCCGTTGCGCTGATGTTCAGTGATTATGAAAATACAGTGCTGGGAGAAAAGTTTCCCTTTGACATACAGATTTACAGCGCAGAGCCGGAGGAAAAATTTGAAGAAGAATTGCGGCTGATAAAGGAAAGTGAAGAAATCTCAGACAGTTATTCTTATCATATTTACACGGATATGGGGCAGCAGGTCAATACATGGATGCTGACTCACCTTAAGACCTGGGGGACGATGTACCGGAATGCAGATGGAACCCCTGACCTGGCGGAAATTGATGCCATGTTAAAGGACGGGGGAACCTACTGCACCTATGACACTTATATGGGGATTTCTGATTATAACTATCTGCGTAGAATGTTAGGATACAGGGAAGCGCCATTGCAGAAGGATGAATATCTTGTGCAGATAAAACCACGTCTGCTGCAGGAAGTGCAGGAAATCGGGGCAGATTTAAAGATTGCAGATGAAACAGGGGAAAAATACCTTTCCTGTGCCGGAATTTATGGGGACGCCTTCTCTCAGGACGGGCATAACGGCGGAGATTATCTGGTGGTGGTGCCGGATGAGGTGTTAGCGCGGATGCAGCCGTATTATTCAGAGCTTGCCGTGGACATCAAAGGCTCACCGTCCGGGGATTTGGGGAGAAAACTCGATGATTTAACGCCGGAGGAGGAGCTTGATTTCGGAGGTCATGCCCAGCTTGCATTAGAAGGCAACAGCTGCAGCGGTTCCGACTCAATTATTGTGTATACCGCCAAGAACCTGGTGAGGGAAAACCTGATTCCGGAAGTAAAATATATGCTTGCCTCCCTCATTATTCCGCTGTTTTATATCGGTCTGGTATTTGTCTGCGTGGCAGTGACGGTGCTGTCGGTGCAGCAGCTGAGCGATTCTGCAAAATATAGATTCCGGTATGAGGTTTTGGCAAAACTGGGAATGGGGAGAAATGACATACACCGGCTTATCAGAAAGCAGATGGCAGGTTATTATCTCTGTCCGGCGCTTCTGGCAATTATCATCAGCGGTAAAATGATACTTTTTTTCAGCACTCGTTTTGTGCAGGAAACAGGAGTGCCGGTTTCGCCGGGGACATTTTTTGCAAAGAGCATTGCTTTGTTTATGGGGATTTATCTCATTTATTTCAGCGTGACTTACATTGGCTTTAAGAGAAATGTGGAAGAAAGAAGATGATTGTTCCGGCAGCGTTTTCCAAGCGCCTGGAAGGTCTTCCATGAGAAAATCAAAAAGAAATGAAAGGGTCTGCCGCAGATTTCGGCAGACCCTTTCCGGCTTTACTGCGTTTTCTTATTGATATAATTCGTCTTATACTTCGAATAAATAATCTTCTGGCTGTGGTACAGTCCGAAATATCCCGACAGCATATAGCTGAACGCCACCGCCAGCAGGAAGTAGGGCATACCGTCATAGCCGAAAAGCTCAAAGCTGATAAGCAGCGAGGTGATGGGGCAGTTGGTGACGCCGCAGAACACCGCCGTCATCCCCACCGCCGTGCAGAGGGAGGGCGAAAATCCTGCCAGATTGCCGAAGAGACAGCCGAATGCCGCTCCGGTAAAGAAGGAAGGGACAATCTCGCCGCCCTTGTACCCGGCGCCTAAGGTTAAGGCGGTAAAAATCATTTTTAAAAGAAACGCCTCCGGGCGGACGGAGCCTTTCATGCAGTCTGCAATCACATTCATGCCCGTGCCGTTGTAGGTCTGGTCCCCCACGCACAGCGTCAGCAGGACGATAAGGCAGCCTCCCACAAAAACCCGCACATAAGGATTTTTAAAAAGCTTTTTGTAGAGAAACTCCGTCTGGTGCAGCAGAATGCAGAAAAGAATGCTGATTCCCGCACAGAGCACTGCCAGCACCGATATCAGCACGGCATTTTCTGTCTGGAAAGTCGGAAAATTTTTAAGCGGAAATACCTCCGGGGAAATACCGAAGGAGGATGCCACGGCGTGGGCGACTAAAGAGGAAATCACGCAGGGCACCAAAGCCGCATAATACATAATTCCCACGCTCACCACCTCCATGGAAAAAATGGCAGCCGCCATAGGCGTCCCGAAGAGGGCGGAAAAAGCGGCGCTCATGCCGCACATAATCATAATATGCTTATCTTTTTCATCAAACCGGAATAACCGTCCAAGACCGTTCCCGATACTTCCCCCTAACTGTAAGGCTGCTCCCTCCCGTCCGGCGGAGCCGCCGAAGAGATGGGTAATCAGGGTGGAAATAAAAATCAGGGGAGCCATCCTAAGGGGCAGCTTTTCCCCGGAGTGGATGGCGGAGAGCACCAGATTGGTTCCGGTGTCTTTATCGTCATGCAGCAGGCGGTAGCAGCCCACAATCACAATACCGCCCACCGGCAGCAGGAAAATAATTTCCGGGTGCTTGGTGCGCACTAAGGTCACCACCGACATGGAAAAATAAAACAGCGTTCCCACACCGCCCACGATAAGCCCGGAGAGAATGGCGAAAATGACCCATTTTACTGAGGTTTTCAGGCGGTTTAAGTTGTGCTTTATCTTGTGTTTTACAATTTCTTTCATAACAGCCTCCATAGTTTGGGATTCCTGTTTTTTAAGTTCGTAACTGGCTGGAATCCCTATAAAAATCTTAACATTTTCTTAGCGGATTGACAATATCCCCCACAATTTTATCTGGTAGCTCTTTCCCGCCGCTGGTGTGCATTTAATCCCCGATGACAATATTCCTCTACAATTTTATCCGGTATCTCTTTCCGGAACAGGCTGGCTGCTTTCGAAATGGGCAACAGAAAAATGACAAGAAAAATTGTCAAAAATCATTGACAAGTAATTTTTTCCGTGCTAGTATAATGACAAACAAAGTTGTCATATTGACAAGGAAACAGGTCAGGAGGGAGAGAATGCCGCTATATAACCATTTGAAAGAATACCGGGCAAAAATCAATGTCAATCAGCATGAGATGGGGAAATTAGTAGGAGTTTCCAGACAGACCATCAGCCAGATTGAGCGGGGGGATTATTCCCCGTCCGTGACGTTAGCCCTTAAAATCGCACAGGTTTTTGGTGTGCCGGTGGAAGAGATTTTTCAGTATGAGGAGGAAAATGATGAGTGAGATAAAAGTAACAGAAAATAAAAAACAGGATGCGAAGGCGTTAAAACGTTTTATCCCCCTTTTGATTGTGAGCGCCGCAGTTGGTTTTTGTATGGGGATAGGGTCTGAATTTATCGTAGAGGGGATTGCGGAAATCGGAGAATTGCTAAATCAGGGTATCAGTGAGCTGGCGCCTTTCCTTTCTCTGGCACTCAATACGATACTGTTGGTGATGTCCGTCCTGATTCTGCTCAGGTGCCGGAAACGCTTTGAGGCGTGGGACGGAGAAAATGAAGAAGAGATGGAACGGATTGAATGGTGGCTGAATATCGGCATTATCGCAACGAGTGTAGATACGATTTTGAGCTTTTTCCTCTTCGGTGCCGGTCTGAACCTGGTATTTGAAGATATTGAGCAGGGAAGGGGAATATTCCGGATGTCGCTGGGGACAGGAGCTTTTATTTATTCTATGGTAGTGATGATTGTCTGCCAGAGCCGGCTGGTGAATTTAGAAAAAGAAATAAACCCGGAGAAGCAGGGCAGCGTTTATGATGTAAAATTTCAGAAAGTATGGTTAGAAAGCTGTGATGAATTTGAACGGCAGAAGGTTGGGCAGTGCGCCTACAAAGCCTACCAGGTGACAAACTATACCTGCATGGGTCTGTGGCTGATTTGCAGCTTTGGGATTATATGGTGGGATTTTGGTACTCTGCCGCTGCTTATGGTGAGTGTTCTCTGGATGGTGCTGACGCTGACTTACTCGATAGAAAGTATGCGCCTGTCAAAAAGAAAATAGTGAGAGGAAAGAACAATGTCTGAAAAAAAGGAACGTGTATTGACAAAAGCGGAGCTGCGCCGGAAAGCAGAGTTTGAGGAACTAAAGCAGAAGCTGGAAAAAGAAGGGTACCGCCAGAAGGATTTGACCATCGGCGTTCTCTGGGCAAATGTGATGGCGCTGGTGCTGGGGCTTCCTTTTGTGGCTGTTGCCGCAGCGGTGTTTTTATGGATACATCCTTCTTACGGGGAACTTTTTAGCGGGGGAAGCGTCTGGGAGCCGCTTCTTCTGCTGGCAGTATTTTTTCTTTTCATTGTGGTGCATGAGGGAATCCACGGGCTTACATGGTCGTTTTTTGCGCCAAACCACTGGAAAAGCATTGAGTTTGGAGTGATAATAAAAAATCTGACACCCTACTGCTGCTGTAAGGAACCTATGAAAACGGGAGCCTATATCCTTGGCTGCTTAATGCCGACCATAATTCTCGGAGGAATTCCAGTCCTGTATTCCTGGTGCAGCGGCTCCTTCTGGTGGCTTGCGATAGGATGTCTGATGATAATCGGAGGCGGCGGTGATATGGAGATTGTAAGACGGCTCCTTTGCTACCGCAGTGAGAAACAGGAAAAAATCTGCTTAGACCATCCCTACGAGTGCGGAGTGGTGGTGTTTGAGCGGTAAAATTCCCGGCGGGAAGAAAATTGACTTCATTGCGTTAAGACGTTATAATATTGTCGAAAGTTACCGAAGACTAACTTTTGGGAAAAAGCAGACAGCTAAGGGAGTTGATACGCAAAATGAAACAAAAAACAAGAAAAATGAGCGTCAGGGCAAAGATTCTATGTGCCACCAGCGCACTTATGGTACTTATCTGTGCCATATTGGGGAGTGCAAATTACCAGAGCATAAAAGACGGCATGATTGACATGGGAGTGGAGGAAGCGGATATGGCGGCTTCCTTTGCGTTAAAGGTGATTGACGGGGATTTGGTGGCTGAATTAGAGCCGGGCTGTGAGGACGGCGAAGCTTACCAGACGCTGCTGGCCGCTATGCGGGATATCCAGAAAAGCTCAGGAATCGCATTTATGTATACGCTGTACACCGACGGCAGTCAGGCATATTGTGGTGTGGACACAGATTCTACGGAGGAGCAGTATGCGGTGGGAGACATATTTGAAGTTCCCTATGAAGAACTGGCAGGCGTATTTGCGGGGGAAAAATATGTAGAGGGATATATTGATTTCACGGAAGATGGGGAGTTAATTTCCGTGTATCTGCCGATTTTAAACCGGGAGGGCGCCGTTGTGGGCGTTCTGGGCTGCGATTATGACGCTTCTACGGTGGTGAAAAGACTGAACGGCATGTTAAAACAGATAATCATAATTGCCGTGATTTGTCTGTTGGCGGCGCTTCTTGTCTTAAATCTGGTGGTTGGCGGGATGACGAAAAGCCTTCGCGTGGTGAACCAAAAACTGTATGATTTGGTACACAGCGAGGGGGATTTGACCCGGAAATTAGAGATTACAACCGGGGATGAGATGGAGCTGATTGCCGGGAATGTAAATATGCTGTTGGAGTACATACGGGAGATTATGCTGCATATTGCGGGAAATTCCACCAGACTGGGCAGCTCTTCCCAGAATGTGGCAAAGGATATTTACAGCGCAGGGGTAAACATAACAGATGTTTCCGCAACCATGGAGGAAATGAGTGCGGCGATGGAGGAGACCAATTCTTCCTTAAACCAGATTAACGAAAATATTGGCGGGGTGTACGAAGCCATAGAAGCGATTTCCATAAAAGCAGGAGAAGGAAAGGATACTTCCGGCGCTACCATGGAAAAAGCCAGAGGGATTCATGAAAAAGCCATAGAAGAGCAGAAGATGGCTAAGCAGCTGGCAGAAGAGTTATCGGTATCCGTCAATGAGAAGATTGAGAAATCCAGAGCGGTGGAAGAAATCAGAAGTCTCACCGAAAACATCATAAGCATTACGGACGAGACAAACCTGTTGTCCCTGAATGCCAGCATTGAAGCGGCGCGGGCGGGGGAAGCCGGCAAGGGCTTTGCCGTGGTTGCCGATGAGATTGGAAAGCTGGCAGCTGATTCCGGGAACGCTGCCGTACAGATTCAGAGGGTGAGCACAGAGGTCATTCAGACGGTAAATGAACTGGCGGAAAAGGCGGAAGAAATGCTGACTTTCATGGAAGAAACAGCGATGAAGGGCTATGAAAAGCTGCTGGAAACCAGTGAAAACTATCGGGATGACGTAGGCAGTATGTATGACATGCTGCAGGGGTTTGCAGAGGAAAGTATACAGCTGCGGGAGAATATTGACAGCGCCAAAGAAGCCATTGCAGCGGTAAATATAGCAGTGGAGGAGAGTGCGAGAGGCGTTACTAACGTGACACAGATGTCCGTTGATTTAACTGCCAGCGTGGGCGATATTGAACATGAGGCGGATTCCAATAGAGAAATTGCAGAGGAGCTGAACCAGGAGGTAAGCAAGTTTAAGCTGGAATAAAATAGGGGCTGCAGTTTGCAGAAAAAAGAGAGGCAGAACAATCAGAAATGGTGGTTCTGCTTTTTCTTTTGTGCATATCATACAAAATAATGCGTTTGAATTTGGATAAAATATTGAAATTAACAATTAGGGGTTGCTATTTTCAGCAAGAGGTACTATACTTTGACTATCAGCTGAAAACGTTACCGGAAACAGTACCGACAACGTTTTTAGAAAATAAAAATTCACATAATCAGGAGGAAGGATTTTATGAAGAAGAAAGCATTATCAGTAATGCTGGCAACAGCCATGACAGCAGGCTTATTTGCAGGTTGTGGAAACACAAACACCGGAACAGACGCAGCGTCAAACGCAGGCGACACCAAAGCAGATGTACAGTCTGAGGCTGGTACAGAAAGCAGCGATGCAAGAAGCGAGATGGCAGCCGGCGGGGGTTCTGTATATTACTTAAACTTCAAACCGGAGCAGAATGACGCATGGCAGGAGTTAGCAGCTTTGTATACGGAGCAGACCGGAACAGAGGTAACAGTTATCACTGCAGCAGACGGTACATATGAGCAGACCTTAAAATCAGAGATGGCAAAAGACGAAGCGCCTACCTTATTCCAGGTAAACGGCCCGGTAGGACTTGCAAACTGGAAAGATTACTGCATGGATTTATCCGACAGTGAAATCTACACACATTTAACAAATGAAGATTTCGCATTGAAAAATGAGGCTGGAGAGGTTTCCGGTATCGCATATGTAATCGAGACCTACGGTATCATTTACAACAAAAAGATTTTAAATGATTACTGCACCTTAGATAACGCAGTGGTTGCTTCCGCAGACGAAATCAACAACTTCGCAACCTTAAAAGCAGTAGCAGATGATATTCAGGCAAGATTATCCGAAATCAACGATACCTTCGGATACGACCTTCAGGGAGCTTTCACTTCCGCAGGTATGGACGGCTCTTCTGACTGGAGATTTAAAACACACCTTGCAAATCTTCCAATCTACTATGAGTACAAAGACAAAGGCATCGGCAGCACAGACGCTATCGAGGGAACTTACTTAGACAACTACAAACAGGTTTGGGATTTATACATTACAGATTCTACCTGTGAGCCGGGCGTATTATCCAGCAAGACCGGAGATGAGGCAGAGGCTGAGTTCGGTATGGAAGAAGCAGTATTCTACCAGAACGGTACCTGGGAGTACGGCAACCTGACCAACGACGAAAACGGATATTTAGTAACAGCAGACGATTTAGGTATGATGCCGATTTACATCGGAGTTGACGGTGAGGAAAATCAGGCGCTTTGTACAGGTTCTGAGAACTACTGGTGTGTCAACAGCCAGGCTTCTGCAGAGGATACACAGGCAACCTTAGATTTCTTAAGCTGGGTAATCGGTTCTGACGAGGGACGTGACTCCATGGCAAATACTATGGGCTTCACCACACCGTTTGATACCTTTACCGGCGAATATGTAGCTGACAACGTATTTATTCAGCAGGCAAACGACATGATTGCAGCAGGTAAAACACCTGTTTCATGGAACTTCTCAACCATTCCGTCTGAGACATGGAAAGACGGCGTTGGTTCCGCATTATTAGAGTATGCACAGGGAACCGGCGAGTGGGATGCAGTAGTAAGTGCATTCGTTGACGGCTGGGCAACTGAGTACGCAGCAGCAAACGGTCAGTAGAACCATACAAAGGGTGGGCGGTAAGCCGCTCGCCCTTTTTCTAAATCGTTATATTGTGGATAACATAGAGTGAATGCCACATGGTGTCATTGTCACTGTGGGGCAGGGAAAAAGAGAGGTTGAAAAATCATGGAGAAAGCGATTAAAAAATATTTTCCTATTTTTGCACTCCCGACTTTAGTAGCATTTACCATCGGTTTTATAGTTCCTTTTATTATGGGTATCTATTTATCATTTTGTGAGTTTACAACAGTTACGGATGCAAGTTTTGTAGGGGTAAAAAATTATTTAAGGGTATTTTCTGACCCGACATTTGTTCACGCACTTTGGTATACTGCATTGTTCACCATTGTATCCGTGCTCACCATTAATGTATTTGCATTTATCATTGCGATGCTTTTAACAAAGGGAATTAAAGGTACAAATCTTTTCCGTACCGTGTTCTTTATGCCGAACCTTATCGGTGGTATCGTATTAGGTTACATCTGGCAGATTTTATTAAACGGTATCCTGGCAAACTTCGGAAGAACCTTAACCTATTCTTCCTCTTACGGTTTCTGGGGATTGATTATTCTGATGAACTGGCAGCAGGTAGGTTATATGATGATTATCTATATTGCCGGTATCCAGAATATACCGGGAGAACTGATTGAGGCGGCAAAGATTGACGGAGCTACAAGCTGGCAGGTATTAAGGAAAGTAACGCTTCCTATGGTAATGCCCTCCATCACCATCTGTTCCTTCTTAACTTTGACCAACTCCTTTAAGCTCTTTGACCAGAACCTGGCGTTGACCGCAGGAGAGCCGTCAAATAACTCCCAGATGCTGGCATTAAACATTTTTGAGACATTCTATGGAAGAAATGGCTGGGAAGGCGTCGGACAGGCGAAAGCCGTTGTATTCTTCCTTATTGTAGCGGTCATTGCAGTGACCCAGAACTACTTAACCAGAAGTAAGGAGGTGCAGCAGTAATGGCAAAAAATGCAGATAATCAGGTAAGTGCAGTAAGAAAAGCAAAACACGGATGGATTTTGACTTTATTTTTCAGCTTGCTTTCCATCTTTTATCTCTATCCGATTTTTCTGGTAGTGATTAACTCTTTAAAAAAGAAAGGATTTATCATGAAGGCGCCGTTTGCGCTGCCGGACGGACGTTCTTTCTTTGGACTGCAGAACTTTGTAAATGGAATTGAAAAGACGAACTTTTTTGCAGCCTGCGGAAACTCTGTCATCATCACAGTAGGCTCTGTTGCAGCAATCATCCTTTTTACTTCCATGTGTGCATGGTATATCACCAGAGTGCAGAATAAGGGAACAAAGGCAATTTATATGCTGTGTCTGTTTTCCATGATTGTACCGTTCCAGATGGTAATGTTCCCGTTATCTAAGATTGCCAATATGATGAAGCTGAGCAATCCGATCGGTATCATTTTAGTATACCTTGGCTTCGGCGCAGGCCTGGCGGTATTTATGTTCTGCGGCTTTGTCAAGAGCATTCCGTTAGAGATAGAAGAGGCTGCCATGATTGATGGCTGTACACCGTTACATACCTTCTTCCAGGTGGTATTCCCGATTATGAAACCGACGGTAATTACAGTGGCAATCTTACAGGCAATGTGGATATGGAACGACTACCTCCTTCCATATCTGGTACTGGATTTGAAAAAATATAAGACCATCCCTATCGTAATTCAGTATTTAAAAGGCGGATACGGTGCGGTAGACTGGGGTACTATGATGGCAATGTTAGTGCTGGCAATTATTCCGATTATCATTTTCTATGCAGCATGCCAGAAATACATTATTGAAGGTGTGGTTGCAGGAGCGGTCAAAGGCTGATAAAGGTTTCGCCGTTACTGTTTCTTCTATGAGGACCGCTCCGGTAACGGTAATCTGTGATAATAAAAATAATTCGCGGATTTTCGTTGCAGGAGCGGTCAATGACTGCTATGATAGAACTATGGGATATTTTTGGTGAAAATAGTGAAAAATCACTAAATTACGAAAAAATACGAAAAAACAGTGGACAGGAACAAAAAAAATGGTTACGATAAAAGATATAGCCAGGGAGTCAGGATATTCGGTCAGTACCGTTTCCCGCGTACTGAACCATCGGAATGATGTCAGCCCCGATGCAAAAAAGAAAATTGAAGAAGTGGTGGCGTTATATAATTTTGTCCCCAACAATAATGCGAAGCATTTGAAACAGAATAATTCCAAATCCATCGGCGTTTTGGTAAAGGGTATTTCCAATATGCTTTTTGCCAGCATTGTGGAGGAAATCCAGCAGATGATAGGGAAAACCGAGTATACGTTAGTGGTTTCCTATTTAGATGAGGATGCCGATGAGGTGGAGGCGGCGGAGCTGCTCTGCCGGGAGAGAAAACCCTTAGGACTTTTGTTCTTAGGAGGAAATCCCGAGTACTTCAGAAAGGGTTTTTCCCATGTGGATGTCCCCTGTGTTCTGGTGACGAACCGTGCCAACGATATGGAGTTTACGAATTTATCCAGCGTAGCCACGGATGATATCGCTGCGGCGAAATGTGCGATGGACGCCCTGTTTGCAGCGGGACACCGGGATATCGGTATTTTAGGCGGTGACATTGAAAAATCCTATACCAGTCACCAGCGTTACATAGGTTGCAGACAGAGCTTTGAAGAACACGGTCTGCCCATAAAACCGGAAACCTGCTATGAAAAAGCCAGGTTCTCCTATGACAGCGCCTACCGCGCCATGCAGCGCCTGCTGAAAAAATATCCGCAGCTTACCGCTATTTTTGCAATGTCGGATGTGATGGCGATTGGAGCGATACGTGCACTGCGGGACATGAATTACCGGATACCGGAGGATATTTCCGTCATCGGCTTTGACGGTACGGCATTGGCGGAATACTACAATCCGAAACTGGCGACCATTAAACAACAGTACAGGACCCTTGCAACCAGAAGCGTGGAAATTTTATTCGGTCAGATTGAGTTAAAGAAAGACCCGATTCACGAAATCGTTCCTTTTGAATTTGTCAGTGGGGAAAGTATTGGAAATATTTAAGTTCATTATCAAGGAGGAAAGTTCCTGCACAGCTTGCTGGGCATTGCTCCATGCAAAGGCGCATACCATGCAGGCGTGGCAGGCATTTTTCTTCGAAAAACAAGGAGGAACAATTTTATGAGAAGCAGTGGTGTGTTAATGCACATTTCTTCCCTTCCATCTCCATATGGAATTGGAACTATGGGAAAGGAGGCAAGAAAGTTTGCAGACTTTTTGGAGAAATCAGGTCAGAAGTATTGGCAGATACTTCCGATTTGTCCCACCAGTTACGGTGATTCTCCTTACCAGTCGTTTTCAAGCTTTGCCGGAAATCCGTATTTTATTGATTTAGAATATTTGTGTAAGGATAAGCTGCTGACGAAAAAGGAGTGCGAGTCCTTTCCGTGGGGCAGCAATGAGCGCTATGTAGATTACGGCGTGATGTATGAATCACGTTATCCTCTGCTGAAAAAAGCCTACGCCCGTTTCATGAAAAATGTGCCGGAGGATTTTGAAAAATTCTGCAGCGAAGAGGCGGAATGGTTAGAGGAATACTCCCTTTTTATGGCGTTAAAGGACGCCAACGGCGGCGTGGCATGGTTTGAGTGGGACAAAGATTTAAAGACCAGAAAACCGGAAGCCATTGCAGCGGCAAGAAAGGAATATGCCGAGGATATTCAGTTCTATAAGATGTTACAATACCTGTTTTTCAAACAGTGGAGAGAGTTAAAGAGCTATATCAACGAAAAAGGCATTGAGATTATCGGTGATGTGCCCATCTATGTGGCAGGGGACAGCGCAGATGTCTGGGCAAATCCGGGACAGTTTTATCTGGATAAAAACCTTGACCCCATCGACGTGGCAGGCTGCCCGCCGGATGCTTTCTCTGAGGACGGACAGCTCTGGGGCAATCCGCTGTTCCGCTGGGATGTGATGAAAAAGGACGGCTACACCTGGTGGACGAAGCGTGTGAAGGCTATGTCAGAATTATACGATATTGTTCGTATCGACCATTTCCGCGGCTTTGATTCTTACTATGCGATTCCGGCTGAGGACGACACGGCGAAAAACGGTGAGTGGCGCAAGGGTCCCGGTATGGATTTATTTAAGACGCTGGAGAAAAAACTGGGTAAATTAAACATTATCGTGGAGGATTTAGGCTTCCTGACGCCTTCTGTTATCAAGCTGGTAGAGGATTCCGGTTTCCCGGGAATGAAAGTCATTCAGTTTGCCTTTGACTCCCGTGAGGGCAGCGATTACCTGCCGCACAATTATCCGAAGCATTGCGTGGTATATACCGGAACCCACGACAATGACACGATTTTAGGCTGGATGAAAACCGCTCCGAAGAAGAGCGTTAAATTTGCCAAAGAGTACTTAAACATGACAGAGGAAGAGGGCTACAACTGGGGTATGATGCGTGCCGCATGGTCCTCCGTAGGCGACCTTGCCATCGTTCCGATGCAGGATATTATCGGAATCGGTCATGAGGGACGTATGAATACTCCGTCCACCTTAGGAGGCAACTGGGAGTGGAGAGCCACCGCAGACGAGATAACCGGAAAGCTGGCGAAGAAGCTGTATAAGTATATGGAGATGTACGGACGTGTCAGAAAAGACCCGAAGGCAGAAGAAGAGGTTTTAGAAGTATCTGAGACGGAAGATAGCAAGACGGCTGAAAAGAATGAGAAAAAGACGGTAAAAGCAAGTAAATAAGGTAATAAAAAAGAAAGGGAAGCGTTTGAGTTTGGCGCTTTCCTTTCTTTTTGTAAGATGAAGGAAGCTGTCATGCAGATTCCTTAGATAAGGGAAAATCCCTGGCGAAGAATAGAACTCCAGTTGCTTTTTTGATAGAGGAAACGGATTATAATTACCATTTGTTTTTCCTCGTTAATCGTATAAAATGCAAGGTAGTTATTGATTACGACAAAACGAATTCCCCAACTGGCTAATACGGGGTCGTCAACAAGACGAAACCTTTCCGGCAAATTAGACAGGGAATTGATTTGTTCAGCGGCAGCATCTAGCAGATGCTCTGCCGCATCCGGATTTTTGAGGCTGAATTCGATGTAATCGGCAGCCTGTATCAGGTCATGTTCAGCTGTGGATGTGATGTGTATTTGATAACTCATTGATTGCGGTGCCTCCGAATGTCAGCCATGGCGTCAGAAAATGGTCTGGTATTGCCTGCTGCAATATCGTCCATGCCTTCTTTTATCTGGCTATATAATTCAAAGCGGCTGGTTAATTCTTCGTAGGCTTCAATGCTCATAACGGCAAGGTCGCCTTTTCCATTCTTCGTAATGAAAACCGGTTCAGGATAAGTATGACAAAATGTAGAAATTTCGTTGTAATTGTTCCTTAAATCAGCACTGGATTTGATTGTTGGCATGAAAACACCTCCTTATTCTATAACAAAATTATACACAAATTTTGTTATAAGGTCAATGTATATGTGAATAGTGTTGGCGGAAATGTCATAGTTATACCATAACATCTTTTGAGGTCAGGCTCCCCAGGTTGCCCCCGGAAACGTTCTATGCTAAAATAAAAAGCAATACAAAAGGAAAAATCCGAGAGGAGAAAATATGCTTTACTTTATCATAAACGAACAATCCGGCGGTGAGCGGGCGGCAGCCACGTGGGAGAAAATCCGGCGGATATTAGAGAAGGAACAGACAGATTACAGGGCGGAGACGACAAAATATCCGGGACATGCCGCTGCCCTTGCGAAGGAGTTTTGCAGCCGGGAAGAGCCGGATATCGGAATTGTGGTAGTAGGCGGGGACGGCACCGTCAATGAGGTCATCAACGGAATTACAGATTTTGAAAAGGTGCGCTTAGGCGTGATTCCCACCGGCTCCGGGAATGACTTCGTCCGGGGCTTAGGGGTAAGCGGCAGTGAAGAGGAAAACATCTACGGCATTTTAAAAGGAATGCAGCAGCCGAAGGAGGAAACTCCCCGGATTGACCTTGGCAGAGTACGGTGGGACGGAGGAGACGCTCCGAGACTGTTTGCCATCAGCGCCGGGGTGGGGTTAGACGCCATTGTCTGTAAAAAGGCGTTGAAATCCAGGGTAAAAGATATTTTGAACCTTTTCCATCTGGGAAAACTTACCTACACCTTCCTGACGGTGGTATCCTTATTTACCATGAAAACCACCACAGCGGCAATGCGTTTTGATAAGAAGGAAACGTGCAGCCGCAAAAAACTGATATTTGCCGCAGCTATGAATATGCCTGCGGAGGGAGGGGGCGTCCCCATGGCGCCAAAAGCCTCTTTCCGTGACGGAAAGCTTTCAGTCTGTCAGGCATTCGGCATTCCTAAGTGGAGAACCTTTTTCTGCCTGCTCTTATTGGTACAGGGCAAGCATTTAGGGCTTAAGGGCTTTGACCTCACCGATACGGCGGAATGTGAAATCTCCTTGGAGGAACCTGCGGTGCTCCATGCAGACGGGGAGTACTGCGGTGATGTGACGAAGGTGCAGTTTCAGTGCCTTCCTGAAAAAATGATGATACTCAATCAGATAGAAAAATAAGACATAAATAAATCCCCCCTTTCATACATTAAAATAAGCTATGGAAGGGGTACTTTTATGGATATCAGCACGAAGAAAGAATTTGACTTATACAAAGATATTAAAAACAGGACAGGTGGAGAACTGTATTTAGGGGTGGTAGGACCGGTGCGCACCGGAAAATCCACGTTTATCAAGCGTTTTATGGATTTGATGGTGCTTCCCTACATGGAGGATGAACATGCGAGGGAGCGCACCCTAGATGAGCTGCCCCAGTCAGCGGCAGGCAAAACCATTATGACCACTGAGCCGAAGTTTATCCCCCAGGAGGCGGCGGAAATTGTTCTGCCGGAGGAAGGAAACGGAGGGGAGACGGTGCGGTTTAAGGTGCGTCTCATTGACTGTGTTGGCTTTATGGTGGAGGGTGCCTCCGGTCATATGGAAGGCTCAGAGAAGCGGATGGTAAAAACTCCCTGGTTTGACCATGAGATTCCCTTTGTGGAGGCGGCGTCCATCGGAACGGAGAAGGTAATCCGCGACCATGCCACCGTTGGAATCGTGGTGACCACCGATGGAAGCATCGGGGAACTGGAACGGGGAAATTACATAGAAGCGGAAGAAAAGACGGCGGAGGAGCTAAACGCCATTGGAAAGCCCTATGTTATGCTGTTAAATTCCAAAAAGCCCTACAGTGACGAGACAGTGAAATTAGCGGAGGAGCTGGGGGAGAAATACAGGACGACGGTGCTTCCGGTCAACTGCGAGCAGCTGAGAAAAGAGGATGTCTACCGGATTTTGGAGAGCATTCTCTATGAGTTTCCGGTGGCGAGGGTGGAATTTTTTATCCCGAAATGGACGGAAATGTTAGCGGCGGACCATCCCATGAAAGCGGAGATTATAAAGACCGCTTCCGGCATTTTAGGGCAGATGCAGAAAACAAAGGACGTCTACCAGTTAGACATGACGCCGGAGCAGTATGTTTCTAAAATCAAGATGGAAGAATTAGACCCTGCCGCAGGCTGTGTGAAAATCCGCATGGATATGGGGGAAAAATATTATTACGAAAATATGAGCGAGCTTACCGGAGTGCCGATTCAGGGAGAATACGAGCTGATTTCCATGATTAAGGAGATGGCGGCGTTAAAGGAATCCTATGAAAAGGTGGCGGATGCCTTTGAGCAGGTGCAGGCAAAGGGCTACGGCGTGGTGAATCCGGGGCTTTCCGATATCACTATGGATGAACCGGTGCTGATTCGCCATGGTAATAAATTCGGTGTGAAAATGAAAGCGATTTCCCCCTCGATTCATATGATACGCGCCAATATCGAGACGGAGATTGCCCCCATTGTGGGAAGTGAAGAGCAGGCAAACGATTTGATTTCCTATATTAAGGAAGGGCAGCAGAGCGAAGAGGGCGCCTGGGAAACCAATATTTTCGGAAAATCCATCGGGGAGCTGATGGAGGACGGCATCCGGGGCAAAATCGCCATGATGGATGATGAATGCCAGATGAAACTGCAGGACACCATGCAGAAGATTGTCAATGACAATAATGGCGGAATGGTGTGTATCATTTTATAAAACCAGTGGAAAAAGCCGGAAGAGGTTCAATCTCCGGCTTTTTCCTTTTCCCGTTTTTCCTTTTCGGTGTTTGGAAGATTTTGGTAGTCATCAGACTCTTTAAATTCGTTGTAGGCGTCCTGGTAAGCGGCGACAATCGCTTCCTTCATAGGGTCTTTATCGCTGACCATGGACATGGAGGTGGAGAAGGCAGTTTCCACGGCTTCCTTGCTGCGGCAGGACTTTAACTGCTGTTCAAAGGATTCCCGCATGGACTGTACCCTTGCCGCCTGCAGATAGAGGTCGGGGTATTCTGCCTGCAGGAAGCGCATTTCCTCCGCCGTCAGTTTTTTTCCGGATTTCAGCTTTGCCTGAATGTGGGCGAGGTAAGCCTCTTTTTCCTCGTCGCTCATGCCGCAGGCAGGGCTTAACAGTTCGGAAATATTCGTTGTCAGTTCAAAATTGTCCATGGCTGACCGCACATCTGTGGTCAGCCCGGAGTTCTTATTTAATCCCAGATTAGAAGAAGATAACTGCTGTGTTACCTGTTCCGCCGGATTTCGCCTGCTGCGTTCCGGATGCAGGGCTTTTACTAAACCTGAAAAATCAAATGCTGTCATGAGGCTGTGTTCCTTTCACTATGATTAGGTTGAATTTAAAATGCGATAGTACAAAATAGATAAAATGAATAAGCTATCTCTTTCTTGAAACATATATCGGCTAAAATGCTGAATTTAATAATGAGTTTGAGAAAACACAACCAAAATCCCTCCCAAACTTGACATCCGTCCTCTCTTGTGCTATATATGTTACACGTATCACACTGGCACACATGTAACAGTGATACATTTATTACAGAGTTGTAAGGAAAAAGTGTATGGAAAATGTTTTAAAGACAATTATGAGCGAGCGGGGCAGTTACCGTCTTTCCGGTTCAGAGGCAAACAAACTCACAAAGGAGTGCCTCCAGAAGGCGTTGGTGTATCTGATGAAGGAGAGCCCCTTTGAGAAGATTTCCGTCACGGAGCTGGTGAAAAAATCGGGCGTGTCCCGCCAGTCCTTTTACCGGAATTACCGTTCCAAAGAGGCGATTTTAAAGGATATGTGGCAGAATATCTATTGCCAGATGGCGGAGACACTAAAGGATAAAAAATATCAAAAAGATACCTACCAGTGGTATTATGATATGTTTGCCCTTATCAAAGAAAACGGAACCACCATAGAGCTGTTAGTGAAAGCAAAGATACATATTGCAGAAGGGGATAAGATGTTCCCTTTGTTCCAGAATGTTTTTTCTGCGGGGGACGTGGAAGAAAAATATGCCATGTCCGCCTATGAGGGAGCGCTAAAGGAAGTTATTAATGAATGGTTTCAGCAGGGAATGAAGGAAGAGGTGGCGGATATGGCAAGGTTATGCAGCCGCCTGTTCGGGGACTACCACAGCAAGCTGATAGAAACCATTCCGGACAGCCGTGAGGCATGAAGCAGGAGCAGTTATGAGAGAAGAGCCGAAAATCATCTATTACAGGGATGAATTAGAGGATGAATTTGCGGGGGACGACATTACCCCGAGGGTGATTGATAAAAATTACCGATATGAGACAAGCACCATAAGCCGTCTGTTCTGGTACCGGATTGTGGCGCTGCCGCTGGCATTTTTGTATATGAAGCTGTGCTTCCATCATAAAATAGTAAATAAAAAAGTGCTGCGCAGTGCAAAGGGGCAGCCGTATTTTATGTATGGCAACCACACCCATTTTTTAGCGGATGCCCTGGTGCCCACACTGGCAAATCTGCCGAAATCCGTTTATGTGATTGTCAATCCGAATAATGTGTCAATCCCTTATCTGGGACGGATTACGCCAAGTCTTGGGGCGTTGCCGCTGCCGGATGACGGGGAGGCGGCAAAGAATTTTATGCGGGCATTAAAACGGCGCATGGAACGGCGGGAGTGCGTCATGATTTACCCGGAAGCGCATATCTGGCCTTATTACACGGATATACGCCCGTTTCGGGATTTATCTTTCCGCTATCCGGTAAGCTATCACACCCCGGTATTCTGCCTGACCAACACCTACCAGAAACGGAAAATCGGCAGAAAACCCCGAATGGTGACTTATATTGACGGACCTTTTTATCCCGATGAGACGCTGTCTGCTAAGGAACAGAAAAAGCAGCTGCGGGATATGGTCTATGAGAAAATGAAGGAGCGGGCAAAGAACAATGAAGTTGTCTGTATCCGCTATGAAAAAGCCAAAGGAAACGAGTTATGAGAAATATTTTATTTTCAGGAAATGAGAAGGTATTTGACGGGGTTCTTACCTGTATGCTTTCCATCTTAAAGCGCAGCAGCACGAAAGAGCCTTTTTGTTTTTACATTTATACCATGGACGTCAGCCGGATAAAGCCGGAATATAAGCCTATTTCAGACAGCCAGACGTCTTTTCTGGAGGAAACGGCAAAAAAATATCATGCAGGGAATACGGTGGTAAAGGTGGATGTGACGGAGCTGTATGAGCAGGAGTTTGCCTATTGCCCCAATGAGGCTGCTTATTGTTCTCCCTACACGCTGCTGCGGCTTTTTGCGGATAAGGTGGAGGGAATGCCGGATAAGCTGCTTTATCTGGATGTGGATATTCTTTTTAACCGGGACATTGCCCTGCTCTATGACATTGACGTGGAGGGCTATGAGTATGCGGCGGCAAGGGACCACTATGGGAAATATCTGTTAAACCCCAATTATATCAATGCGGGGGTACTACTTCTGAATATGAAGGAAATCAGAAAGACAGGACTGTTAGAGAAGGCGAGAAAGCTGATTAAGGAAAAGAAGCTGGTATTTGCAGACCAGAGCGCCCTCTACCGCAGCACCAGCCGGAAAAAGATGCTGCCCCAGAAATTTAACGACCAGAAATTTTTACATAAGCACACGGTGGTCCGCCATTTTTCCAAGCGGCTGTTTTATCTGCCCTACCCCCACACGGACAATATCAAGCAGTGGAGGGTCAGCGATATTCACCGGGTGTTCGGCTACTATGTGTTTGATGATATTTTGTATGAATATATCTATTTGAAGAAAAAATATGAAAATGAAATCGAAGTAAAGGAGATTACCAATGAACAGCAGTAAACGGATTCCAATCTTTTATGCCTGTGATGACAATTTTGTAAAATACACCATTGTGTCTATCCAGTCTCTGATAGAAAATGCGTCCTTAGAAAATGAATATGTGATTCATGTGCTGAATACAGGTATCTGCGAGGAAAAGAAGCGGGTGCTTTCCTCTATGGCGAATGACAGGTTTGAGCTTCGTTTTGAGGATGTGACGGAGTATTTAAAAAATATCAATGAGAAGCTGCCAATCCGCGACTATTATTCCAACACCACTTATTACCGTATGTTTATTGCGGAGATGTTCCCGGAGTATGACAAGGCGGTTTATATCGACAGCGATACCGTGGTGCTGGGGGATATTTCAGAGCTTTACCATCATGAACTGGGGGAGCATTATGTGGGCGCTGCCCCGGATCAGGTCATTGTGCAGATTGACACCTACGGCGATTATGCAGAGAAGGTGTTGGGCGTCGACAGGCTTCACTATTTTAATGCGGGGCTGTTGGTGATGAACTGTAAGCAGTTCAGAGAGCAGAAGGTGTTAGAGCAGTTTGTGGAGCTGCTTCACATGTACAATTTTGTGGTGGCGCAGGACCAGGATTATCTGAATGTCATCTGCAAAGACCATGTGCAGTGGATAGAGCAGCAGTGGAATACGGAGGTTTTCGGGGACATCGCCTATGGGGAAGAGGAATTTAAGATTATTCACTACAATCTGGTTTCCAAGCCATGGCATTATGACGACTGCTGCTACCAGGAGTATTTCTGGGAATATGCGAAAAAGACGGCGGTCTATGAGGAAATCAGGGCGGAGTTAGAAAATTACACAGACGAGGAGCGGGAAGAGGACGCCATTTCCGGTGACAGACTCCTTGAGATGGCAAAGAGTGAGACTGCGAAGGAAAATAATTACTTAAACCTGCGCAACAGCGGAAAATTAAAGGCAAAAGACAGGTTAGAGGTGTTAGATAAAATCGCAGTTTTAGAGCGGGAGGGCAGATTTGACGAGGATGTGGAAGAGGACCCGCCCTCAAAGGAATTAAAACCGGAGGATATTGACTATCTGCGGAAAAAAATCAGCAGCAAAATCAAGAGGCGGTTTACCTATACGGTGGCGAGAAGCTTTCTGAATAATATTTTAGAGAGCAAAAAACTGATTATTAAGGATATCAAAGGAATTGAGAATTTCAAGAACCTGGATTCCGGCGCTATTATTACCTGCAATCATTTTAACGCCTTTGACAGCTTTGCCATTCAGATTGCTTATGAGGCATCAGAGCAGAAAAACCGGAAATTTTACCGGGTTATCAGAGAGGGAAATTACACGAATTTCCCCGGATTTTACGGGCTTTTAATGAGAAACTGCAATACCTTTCCCCTAAGCTCTAACAAAAATACCATGAAAAAATTTTTAAAGGCAATGGACATTGTACTGCAGAACGGGGATTTCATGCTGATTTATCCGGAGCAGAGCATGTGGTGGAATTACCGCAAGCCAAAGCCGCTGAAAAAGGGAGCCTACACCTTTGCCGTCCGCAACGACGTTCCGGTGCTGCCCTGTTTTATCACCATGGAGGACAGCGATATTTTAGGGGACGACGGATTTTATGTGCAGGAGTACACCATCCATGTGGCGGAGCCGATTTACCCGGATAAGCGCAAGAGCCGGGCGGAAAATATTGAAGCTATGCGGGAAAAGAATTATGAGGTCTGGAAACAGATTTATGAGGAAACCTACGGGGAAAAACTGGTGTACAGCTGCGAACAGAAAATGAAAATAAGCTAGTGTACTCTCACATTGATATTTTGCCGGTTCTCCCGGTCTGATTTTTCATCGGCTGGCGTTGTGAAACCCTCTGATTTCTGTTATAATATAACGTATAGTTTTACAAAGACGCTGATTGTTTTTAGGGGTGTTTCCTGGAAAAAAGTTGGCGTTACGGGCTGCCAGGTTCTAGGAGCGGGGCAGAGCGTGCGGTGCCTGCAGCATGCTTCGGGTTCTGGCGCAACATTGTTTAAAAGAAACAGGAAAAGAGGTTATGTATGAATCCGGTATACGAAAAATTGCAGAAATGCTATGAGAGTTACAAGGCGAAAATCCAGTTCACTCCTAAAGTTGCGCTGGTGTTAGGCTCCGGCTTAGGAGATTATGCAAATGACATTAAGGTGGAGGCAGCCTTAGATTACCACGATATCGAGGGCTTCCCGGTTTCCACCGTTCCCGGTCATGCCGGCAGGTTTATCTTCGGCTATGTGGGGGAGACTCCGGTGGTATGTATGCAGGGGCGCGTCCACTATTATGAGGGCTACGATATGTCCGATGTGGTGCTGCCGGCAAGACTGATGAAAATGATGGGGGCGGAGGTTTTATTCCTCACCAATGCGGCAGGAGGCATTCAGCTTGGCATGAAAGCCGGGGATTTTATGATGATAAAAGACCAGATAGGCTGCTTTGTGCCGTCGCCGTTACGCGGGGCAAATATAGATGAGCTGGGCGTCCGTTTCCCGGATATGAGCCAGATATATGATTTGGAATTACAGAAATTAGTGCGGAAGGCTGCGCTGGAATTAGATATTGACCTCAAAGAGGGAACCTATATGCAGTTGTCCGGTCCCCAGTTTGAGACGCCGAGGGAAGTGGCAATGTGCCGTACCTTAGGAGCTGACGCGGTGGGCATGAGTACAGCCTGTGAAGCCATTGCCGCAAGACATATGGGAATGCGGGTGGTTGGCATTTCCTGTATCTGTAACCTTGCCTGCGGAATCACAGCCGTTCCCCTGTCCCATGAGGAAGTGCAGGAGACAGCAGACCGGGTAGCACCGAAATTTAAGGCGTTGGTGACAGAGATTATCAAGAATATTTAACCGGATTTTGCCGGCAAATACCGGATTGTGACAGGAAAAATAAGACGGAATTTTCGGTAGAAAGAGATAGAAGAAACAGACACGGAGGACACGGAATGAACATTCGTTTTTACAATGCAAAAATTTTACAGACGGCAGAGAACCATAAATTCCATATCGTGGAAGGGGAGCTCTGGGTGCAGGGAGACAGTATCAGTTATATCGGAGAAAATACTGCACCTTCCGGACAGGCAGCAGGGCAGCAGGGTTCCGGGGAAAGGACAGCAGCCGGGCAGGAGAAGGAAGCGGTGAGCTGGGACCGTGAGATTGACGCAGCGGGCAATCTTTTAATGCCGGGCTTTAAAAACGCCCACACCCACACAGCAATGACGTTTTTGCGTTCCTATGCAGACGATTTACCCTTGCAGGACTGGCTGAACCAGCAGGTATTCCCAAGGGAGGGACAGCTCACGGAGGACGACGTCTACTGGCTGAATATCTTAGGCATTATGGAATATTTAACCAGCGGAATCACATCAAACTTTGATATGTATTTCTTCCCTCCGGTCAATGCAAAAGCCTCTGCCGACACAGGCTTCCGTACCGTGCAGACCAGCGGTTTAAACAACTACGGCGGAACAGTGGAGCTTATGGAGGAAAATTACCACATTGTCAACGAACTCAGCGACCTGACCTCCTTTATCGTAGGCTTCCATGCCGAATACACTACCTCAAAAGAATTAATGGAGGGTGTGGCAAAGCTGGCGCAGAAATTAAAATCCCCGGTCTGGCTGCACAATTCCGAGACAAAGTTAGAGGTGGCGGAGTGCAAAGAGCGCTGGGGCATGACGCCGACACAGCTTACCGACAGCCTTGGCATGTACGAATACGGCGGCGGCGGTTACCACTGTGTCTGGTTCGAGGATTCCGATTTTGAAATTTTCCGGAAAAGAAACCTGACAGCCGTTACCAATCCCGCTTCTAACCTGAAATTAGCCTCCGGAATCTGCCCGGTAAAACGTTTCGTGGACGACGGTATTTCCATGGCAATCGGAACCGACGGACCCGCCAGCAACAACTGCTTAGACATGTTCCGCGAGATGTTCTTAACCTCCGCCTTAGCAAAGGTGCGTGAAATGGACGCAGAATGTATCTGTGCAGACGAAATCCTCTACATGGCAACCGCAGGCGGCGCACATGCCATGCTCCTAGACGACTGCGACAGCTTAGCAGAGGGTAAAAAAGCCGACATCATCATGATAGATTTGGGACAGCCCAACATGCAGCCGGAAAACAACATCGTGAAAAATCTGGTTTACAGCGGCAGCAAACAGAACGTAAAAATGACCATGGTAAACGGAAAGATTTTATACGAGGACAATACATTTAATATTGGCTTTGATAAAAAAGAAATCTATAAACATGCAAATGAAATCATTAGCAGAATGAAATAAAAATATTATTTACAAGTTTTTTCAGTAAACAGCTGCCATTCCCGGCGTCCCCCTGAAAAAACGGTACATTTAAAGGAGCATTATGCGAGTAATTTTCATGCACCACAGCTGCTTCCTGGCAGAAGTAGACGAAAAGGTCCTGATTTTCGACTGGTTTGCCGGAGACAGGGTAAACGGCTATCAGTTCCGCGGCGTCCTGCCGGAATATGAGCCGGACACTCCGGTTTACGTCTTTGCCAGCCACAAGCACCAGGACCACTTTGACATGGACGTGCTTCACTGGGCGGAACGATATAAAAACATTCACTACATTTTTTCAAAGGACTGCAAAATGAGTCCGAATTTTTTGAAAAAGCATGGATTTCCGGCGGACATCCGTGAGAAAATTTTATATGTGAGCGCCTGTGAAAAATATAAGCTGGGGGATTTGGACATTGAAACCCTCCGCTCCACCGATGCGGGTGTTGCTTTTTATGTGGATACAAGGGGAGCTTCCTTTTTCCATGCCGGAGATTTAAACAACTGGCGCTGGGAGGGAGCGGGCGACCTCATCAACAGCAGTATGGACAGAAATTATAAAGGACAGATTAACCGGATTGCAAAGAAGCATATTAACATTGCTTTTGTCCCTTTGGACCCGCGGTTAGGGCAGCATAAGTTCCTCGGCATTGATTACTTTTTAAAGAACACATCGGCGGAGTATGTATTTCCCATGCATATGTGGCAGGATTATTCTGCGATACCGGAATATAAGAGGCAGATTTCCAACGGGGCGATGGCGGAGCGGATTGTGGAGATTACCCACGAAAACCAGGTGTTTGAAATCCGGGAGGAATAAAATAACATTTCGCAGCAGTTGCGGAACGACTGACAGGGAGCGGACAATCAGATAATTTCCTGGCGGGAAATAAAATATTGTGCATGTGACTTGACGATTGGGAAATAGTTGCGATATACTAAATTAGTTAAAGAGAAAGGCAGGTAGTGGATATGGCATTTTTGGGATGGTTTGTACGTTATTTTGTAATTGCGTTAATTCTTGCAGCGATTGGCGGTTTGGGATTTTTCACCGGCAAAAAATTAAGACAGCGCAAGGACGCAAAGACAGCAGAGTAAGTTGGAGGAACTAGTCGTGAAGAAGTTTTACGGAGAAAATGAACTGCGCAGAATGTATCTGGAATTTTTTGAGAGCAAGGACCATCTGCGTATGAACAGCTTTTCATTGGTACCGCACAATGACAAGAGCTTGTTGTTAATCAATGCAGGCATGGCGCCTTTAAAGCCGTATTTTACAGGGCAGGAGATTCCGCCGAGGAAGAGAGTCACCACCTGTCAGAAATGTATTCGTACCGGAGATATTGAAAATGTAGGTAAGACGGCAAGACACCTTACCTTTTTTGAGATGCTGGGAAACTTTTCCTTTGGGGATTATTTCAAGCATGAAGCCATTGCATGGTCCTGGGAATTTCTGACCAAAGTGCTGGGCTTAGAGGAGGACAGGCTTTACCCTTCCATCTATGGGGAGGACGACGAGGCGTTTGAAATCTGGAATAAAGAAATCGGCGTTCCGGCGGAGCGTATCACAAGATTTTACCGCGACCCGGAAACCGGAGAATGCGACAACTTCTGGGAGCACGGCGCAGGTCCCTGCGGTCCCTGTTCCGAGATTTATTATGACCGCGGCGAGAAATACGGCTGCGGCAGCCCGGATTGTAAGGTGGGCTGCGACTGTGACCGTTTCATGGAGGTATGGAACAACGTATTTACCCAGTTTAACGGGGACGGCAAGGGCGGCTATGAGGAATTAGAGCAGAAAAACATTGATACCGGTATGGGCTTAGAGCGTCTCGCCGTGGTAATGCAGGATGTGGATTCCGTTTTCGACATTGATACCATGAAAGCGATTCGCGACAAGGTCTGCGAATTATCCGGTAAAACTTATCAGAAGGACGCATTAGATGATGTTTCTATCCGTCTGATTACCGACCACATCCGTTCTGCAACCTTTATGGTTTCCGACGGTATCATGCCGTCTAACGAGGGCAGAGGCTATGTGCTCCGCCGCATTATCCGCCGTGCAGCGCGCCACGGAAGGATGTTAGGCATTGAGGGAACCTTTATGGCAGAGCTTTCCGCCACGGTTATCAATGAGAGCAAGGACGGTTATCCGGAGTTAGAGGAAAAGCAGGATTTCATTTTCAAGGTTTTAACCCAGGAGGAAGAGAAATTCAGCAAGACCATCGACCAGGGACTTGCCATCTTAGCCGATATGGAAAAAGAGATGGAGAGCAAAGGAGAGAAGGTTTTATCCGGCGAGGAAGCCTTCAAGTTATATGATACCTATGGTTTCCCTATGGATTTAACGCAGGAAATCTTAGAGGAAAAAGGCTTTACCATTGACGAAGAGGGCTTTAAGAAAGCCATGGAGGTACAGCGTACCACCGCAAGGGCTGCCCGTAAGGTGACAAACTACATGGGCGCAGACGTGACCGTATACGAGTCTATTGACCCGTCTGTCACCACGGAGTTTGTGGGCTATGATAAATTAACCGCAGATTCAGAAGTGACAGTCCTCACCACCGAGACGGAGCTGGTGGAGGCGCTGTCTGACGGAGAAGTGGGAACCGTGATTGTAAAAGAGACGCCGTTTTATGCTACCATGGGCGGTCAGCAGGGCGATAAAGGTATCATCCGCACCGCAAACGGCGAATTTGCAGTGGAGGATACCGTAAAACTGTTGGGCGGAAAAGTAGGTCATATCGGAAAAGTGGTAAGCGGCATGATAAAAGTGGGAGATACCGTTACCTTATCCGTAGACGCAGAGCTTCGCGGCAAGACCTGTAAGAACCATTCCGCAACTCACTTGATGCAGAAAGCCCTCCGTGAGGTGCTGGGAACCCACGTACAGCAGAAGGGCTCTTATCAGGACGGCGAGAGAACCCGTTTCGATTTCAGCCATTTTGAGGCAATGACGCCGGAAGAGCTGTCAGCCGTAGAAAAAATGGTCAATGAGAAGATTGCAGAAAATATCGCAGTGGAAACCGCTGTCATGACCGCTGACGAGGCGAAAAAGACAGGGGCGATGGCGCTCTTTGATGAAAAATACGGTGAGACAGTCCGCGTGGTTTCCATGGGAGATTTCTCAAAAGAGTTCTGCGGCGGTACTCATGTAAAGAATACCGGGGAGATTGCGGCATTCAAGATTATTTCCGAGAGCGGCGTTGCGGCTGGTATCCGCCGTATTGAGGCGCTGACCGGAGAAAATGTATTTGCATATTACCAGAAGGTGGAGGAAGAGTTAGAGGCGGCTGCAAAGGCTGCAAAGGCGACTCCTGCGACCTTAGTGGAGAAAATTGAACATATGATGGCGGAGATTAAGGCGCTCACCAGCGAGAATGAGTCCTTAAAGAGCAAAGCCGCTCAGGAAGCCTTAGGCGACGTAATGGACCAGGTGACAGAGGTCAAGGGCGTAAAACTCCTTGCCGCAAGCGTGGAGGGCGTGGATATGAACGGTCTGCGTGATTTAGGCGACCAGCTCAAGGCAAAATTAGGCGAGGGCGTGGTAGTCTTAGCTTCCTCCTGCGACGGAAAAGTAAACCTTGTGGCGATGGCAACCGACGGAGCCATGGCGAAAGGCGCTCATGCGGGAAATCTTATCAAGAGCATTGCCGGAAAAGTCGGCGGAGGCGGCGGCGGACGCCCGAATATGGCGCAGGCAGGCGGTAAGAACCCGGCAGGTATTCCGGACGCCATCGCAGAGGCAAAAACGGCATTAGAGGGTCAGATTGCATAAACAGGATAATTCATAAAATGGTTGAACTGCAAAACGAGTTTTACACAAAATGGATTTCAGAATAAAATTTTAGCAAAAAGTAGTTGACGAATAAAAAAAATATGATATACTATTCTATAGTGCAATAAATATGACCCAATCAGTTGAATATGCACAATACGCAACTGGAGGGAGGTTAGGTGTGAGATAATGTCTAGTGTAATTGTTAAAGAAAACGAGACTTTAGATAGCGCTTTACGTCGTTTCAAAAGAAACTGCGCCAAAGCAGGTATCCAGCAGGAGATTCGTAAAAGAGAACATTACGAGAAACCAAGCGTAAAACGTAAGAAAAAATCTGAAGCAGCTAGAAAAAGAAAATACAATTAATTGAGATTCAATTTTTGTATGCAGGTGGCTACCGCTGAGGCGGTAGCCTTTTCTTTGATTAAAATAAAAAAGGAGAACCCAATGATTAGAAAATTACACCCATCAGACCAAACCCAAGTCGCCAATATCTGGCTTGACACCAACATAAAAGCCCACAACTTCATCTCACCTCAATACTGGAACGCAAACTTCGAACCAGTAAAAGAAATGCTTCTGCAGGCAGAAGTATACATCTATGAAAACGAATTCCCAAACCAGATAGAAGGCTTTATCGGACTAACCAACGATTATATCGAAGGCATCTTCGTCCGTCCCCAATCCCAGTCCCACGGCATAGGAAAACAACTACTGAATTTTGCAAAAGAACTAAAACCCCAACTAACCCTGCACGTCTATCAAAAAAACACCCATGCAGTAAACTTCTATCAAAGAGAAAACTTCCATATTCAAGCCGAAAGCACCGACCCAAACACCGGAGAAAAAGAATATTTCATGCAGTGGAAATCATCATAAGAAGTTGTCAAAAAGCGATTTAAGCAAGAAACTTTGAGAAAACTGTACAGACTATCCTTCCCTTTTTCAGAAACGTAAAACCAGAAAATACACCAAAGGCTTCGGGGGACAAAAAAGGGGGCATCGTTGACTGAAATTGGCAGATTGCGGGAAGCCGGCGCTGGGGTGTGGCTCTGGTAGGAGATTAGATGTTCTTAGAAATCTGCCCGATACCCAGTAACGCCCAGCCACGGACGGCTGGGCGAGGTACAACGGCGCCAGGGATGGCGCCTTTGTACCGTTTACGTCCCTCAGCCATTACTCCTGGCAGCAGATTCCTTAGAACATCTTATCTCCGTACAGCGCCACACCCCAGCGCCGGCTTCCCGCAATCCGCCTCCACAGCCCAATTAAGCCCCCTGATTTTGTCCCCCGAAGCCGTCCCTTTCTAATACCCCAATTCCTCCCCAATCAAAATCACCTTAATCCGTCCCTTAACCCCGCTCCGTCTCGTAACAACCACCTGGTTGCAGATACAATCCGGAGAAAGACAATCCCCGCAGACCCCGGTAGCCGCACAGGGCGTATTCTTATTCAGCCGTTTGCAGTTCATCGGAGTCGCCACATTATGTACCCTCGACAGCGCCTCCTCCACATTTGCCGCAATTTTATTCATTCCCGCCAAAATAATCACATTCTCCGGTCCGTAAATCAGGGCAGCCACCCGGTTTCCGGTGCCGTCAATATTGACAAGCTCCCCCGCTGCAGTAATTGCATTGGTGCTCATAAGATAAAAATCCGCATTGAGAGCTTCATGATACAGCCTTTTCGTCTCTTCCGGCGTTTTTGCCGTGGCGCGGTCAATGAGCCTGATATTCGGGTCATGCCGCAGTGCAGTGAGCATTCCGGTTTCATCTAAGGTCATAGAACCTCCGAAAGAAACAGAACAGCCCTCCGTAAAGTAGGAAAATATTTTTTTCTCCGCCTCTTCCACAGTGGCAAAATAAAATCCCTCCATCTGACGTTTCTCTAAATTTTTAATGACAGTATCTGCCAGTGTTTTGTAATACATGCTTCTTGGTGTTTCTGTACTCATCTGATATCCCTCCTGTATGTGTGCCAGCCTGTAAAAAGGTATAAACACAGTATATCATTTCAGAGGAAAATTTCCTATATTTTTTTGAGCTTCACCTGAAAGATGGCAGGAAAAGTATGCTTGTTAAGCGTTAAAATGGATTGCATACCGCAAAATAATATTTTATAATCTTACATGGTGCCGGTTCTAAAAAGGGTTGTTTCGTGAAGCATTTGTAAAAACGTCTGACGGTACAATTTCCGGTAAAGATAAAAACCTGCACGGTAAAAAGAAGGAGACAGACATGAGTGAAAACCTGAAAAAAATGATTTCTTATTATAAACCTTATCTGGGGATATTCTGGGCGGACATGTTCTTTGCGGCGCTGTCGGCGGCAATCGCATTGTCCCTGCCCCTAGTGGTGCGTTATGTGACCTCAACCCTGATTTACATGGAACCTCAGGCGATTTTATCCCAGGCAAAATGGATTGCGGCGCTGCTGCTTGCCATGGTGGCGGTGGACTGCTACAGCAAATTTTTCATCTCCAACTATGGACATGTCATGGGGGCAAAAATAGAGTACGACATGCGGGCGGAGATTTTCGACCATTTCCAGAAATTGTCCTTTGCCTTTTACGATAACCAGAAGGTAGGACAGCTGATGTCCCGTATCACCACCGATTTGTTTGATATTACGGAGCTTATGCACCACGGACCGGAAAATATCATTTTATCCCTTATCAAAATTATCGGAGCCTTTGTGATTCTGCTGAATATCAATCCTCTGCTGGCGTTAGCGGCATTTGTGGTGCTGCCCTTTATGTTTGCCTTTGCCTATTATATGAATAAAAAAATGCGGCTGGCGTTCCGGCAGAACCGTGTGAAAATAGCGGAAATCAACGCTCAGATTGAGGACAATTTATCCGGAATCCGGGTGGTAAAATCCTTTGCCAACGAGGAAATTGAAAATGAAAAATTTCGCGAGGGAAATGCCGGATTTCTTGCGGCAAAAAAGAACAGCTATCATTATATGGGAAGCTTCAGTGCGGGAATGGGCGCATTTACCACGCTGATACAGGTCTGCGTTATTTTGGCGGGCATTGTTTTTATCGCTTATGGCAAGGTGGATGTCAGCGACCTTGTGACTTTTCTGTTGTATATCAGCGTCTTTACGGAGCCGGTAAGAACCCTGATTGATTTTACAGAGCAGTTCCAGAACGGATATACCGGATTTGAGCGTTTTCGGGAGATTATGAACATTGAGCCGGATATCAGGGACAAAGAGGACGCAAAGGAATTAACCGAGGTGAGAGGGGATATTTCCTTTGAGGATGTTTCCTTCCAGTATGAGGAAAATACGGAGCGTGTTTTAAGCCATATTAATTTAACGGTGCCGGCGGGGGCTTATATGGCGTTAGTGGGTTCCTCCGGTGCGGGAAAAAGTACGCTGTGCTCCCTGATACCGCGGTTTTATGATGTGACCGGGGGCAGTGTAAAAATTGACGGAAAGGATATCCGTGATTTAACTCTAAAGAGTCTTAGAAACCATATCGGCATTGTACAGCAGGACGTGTATCTGTTTGTGGGAACGGTCTATGACAATATCCGCTACGGGAAACCGGACGCCACCAGGGAGGAAGTCATCGAGGCGGCGAAAAATGCCAACGCCCATGAATTTATCATGTCCCTGCCAAAGGGGTATGAGACGGATATCGGACAGCGGGGAATCAAGCTTTCCGGCGGGCAGAAACAGCGGCTTTCCATTGCCAGGGTATTTTTAAAAAATCCGCCTATACTGATTTTTGACGAGGCAACCTCGGCGTTAGATAACGAGAGCGAGAAGGTTGTGCAGGATTCCCTGGAGAAACTGGCAAAAAACCGCACCACCTTCGTGATTGCGCACCGCCTCTCCACCATCAAAAATGCGGAGAAAATTCTGGTTTTGACGGAGGAAGGCATTGCGGAAGAGGGAACCCACGAAGAGCTGTTAGAGCAGAAGGGCATTTATGAGAAGCTTTATACGATGCAGTTTCAGAAGGTATGAAGTGTGAAAAGATATTTCAGCCGCTCACGCCAGGGGGCACTGCTGCCGGAGGCGGCATGTCTGGAAGTGGGGAGAAAAATATAAAAGTTTTATGAAATCCGTGGTAAAATTTGCAAAACAGGACAAAGTGGAGTAAAATAATAATGTTTGTTTAAAGGATTGTCTGTAGAGGAAATGCGGCAAAGAGCAGATACAGACAGAAGAAAGGATTGGTAGCAGTTATGACGAAAATTGATATTATATCCGGTTTTCTTGGAGCCGGAAAGACTACTTTTATTAAAAAGATGTTAGACGAGGTATTTAAGGGGGAAAAAATCGTCCTGATAGAAAATGAATTTGGTGAGGTCGGCATTGACGGCGGCTTCTTAAAGGATGCGGGAATTGAAATCAGCGAGTTAAATTCCGGCTGTATCTGCTGTTCTCTGGTGGGTGACTTCGGAAAAAATCTGCATGAAGTCATTGAAAAATTCCATCCGGACCGCATTTTAATCGAGCCCTCCGGCGTCGGCAAATTATCAGACGTTATGAAGTCTGTCATTGATGTGGAAAAGGAAGAGGATGTAAAATTAAACGGTTTGATTACGGTAGTAAATGCGCTGAAAGCCAGCAAACAGATGAAAGCCTTCGGCGAGTTTTTCAATAACCAGATTGAATACGCAACCACCGTTGTTTTAAGCCGCAGCCAGAACGCTACGCCGGAGCAGTTAGAGCTTTGTGTAAAACAGATTCAGTCCCTGAACAGCAAAGCGGCGATTATTACCACGCCTTGGGATTCTATCAAAGGGGAGCAGATTTTAAAGGTGGTAGAGGGGCAGGATTCTCTGGAGATGAAACTGTTGGCAGAGCAGCACAGACATGAAGACGAGCATGAGCACCATCATGACCACGATGAGCATGAACACCATCACGAGCATGACGAGAACTGCACCTGCGGCTGTCACGACCATGACCACGACGAACATCATCATGACCATGACGAGCATGAGCACCATCATGACCATGAAGAGCATCATCACGACCACGACGAGCATCATCATGACGAGCATGAAGAACACCATCACGACCACGACGAGCACCATCATGACGAGCATGAAGAACACCATCATGACCATGACGAACATGAGCACCACCATGACCACGACGGGCATGAGCATGACGAGAACTGCACCTGCGGCTGTCATGACCATCACCACCATCATGCGGATGAAGTATTTACCAGCTGGGGTAAAGAGACTCCGCATAAATTTACGAAGGAAAAGATTGAGGAAGTGTTAAAAACTCTGTGCGAGACAGACGATTACGGCGTGATTCTCCGTGCCAAGGGTATGGTAGAGGACGAGAACGGTTCCTGGATTTATTTTGATATGGTACCGGGCGAGTATGAAATCCGCGGCGGCGAGCCGGATTATACCGGAAGGCTCTGCGTCATCGGAACCAATATCGAAGAGCACAGATTAGAGGAATTATTTGGAATTGCCTAAGCGTTTCTGGCACGTTCATCTTTAGCTGAATTGTGCTGAATATATGTCACTCTGCAGGGCGGAGGAGAGGCGCGGCGGTGGCTGCGCTGACCGATGACAACGGATAATGATTTGACAGGGCAATACCAAATTCAGGATAGAAAGGGAATCAGATATGCAGGAAATACCAGTATATTTATTTACCGGATTTATGGACAGCGGGAAAACCACGCTGGTGAAGGAAACGCTTTCCGACGAGAGCTTTACAGAGGGAGATAACTGTCTTTTAATCTGCTGTGAGGACGGGGAAGTGGAGTACGAAGAAGCAGAATTGAAAAAAGCCAACACAACCCTTGTTATGGTGGAAAATGAGGAAGATTTTACCGCAGCTTTCCTGAAGGAGCAGCAGGGGAAATACCAGCCGGAAAAAGTATTTATCGAGTATAACGGAACCTGGGAAATGTCCACGCTGTTAGAGACAGAGCTGCCGAAATACTGGGTGTTGGTGCAGGCGCTTGCCACCGTGGACGCCACCACCTTTGACATGTACCTTGCCAATATGCGCACCATGATTATGGAACAGCTGTTTCAGGCGGATGTGGTGATTTTCAACCGCTGTGATGACAGCACCGACAAAGGAAAATACCGCCGTAATGTGAAGGCGCTGAACCGGAAGGCACAGCTTGTCTATGAGCGTGCCGACGGCACGTTGGACGAGCGCCCGGAGGAACTGCCCTTTGATATTTCCGGGGATGAAATCGAAATCTCCGATGCGGATTATGCCATCTGGTACATGGATTGTATGGAGAATCCGAAAAAATACGAGGGAAAGAAAATTTCTTTCCTGGGTCTGGTCTACAACCCGGAGAAGCTGAAAAAGGGCGTATTCGTGCCGGGACGGTTTGCCATGACCTGCTGTGTGGAGGACGTGACATTTATCGGCTTTAAATGCAAGTATCCGGAAGAGGATAAAATACCTCATAAATCATGGATAAACATTACCGCAGAAGTCCACGTGGAATTTGCCAGAGAGTATAAAGGAAAAGGTCCGGTGCTTTATCCGGTGACCATTACCCCGGCGGAGAAACCGGAGGACGAGCTGGTTTATTTTTCATAAGAGAGAACGCAGGAATATTGTAATTTAAAAGGGAATCCGCTATACTAAGGGAAGAAAACTTAGGATAGCGGATTTTGATTTTTGGAGGCAGCGATGGAGAGAACGGTAGCAATCGGAATACAGGATTTTTCTACATTAATCGAAAAGAATTATTTTTACATTGATAAAACGCCCTTTATCAAAGAGTGGTGGGACAGCGGCGACAGTGTTACACTGATTACCCGTCCGAGACGTTTTGGAAAAACCTTGAATATGAGCATGGTAGAGCAGTTTTTTTCTGTAAAATATGCAGACAGGGGAGATTTGTTTGAGGGACTTTCTATCTGGGAACATGAGGAATACCGGAAACTGCAGGGAACGTATCCGGTCATTAGCCTTTCTTTTGCCAATATAAAGGAGGCTTCCTATGAATTGACACGGAAGAAAATCTGTCAGCTGTTAATAAAACTTTATGCGGAAAATTCCTTCCTGCTTGACAGCGATGTGCTCTACGAATCAGATAAAAAATATTTTAAGCGTATTTCAGAAGATATGGACGACAGTGATGCAACACTGGCGCTGTACCAGCTTTCCGATTTCCTGTATCGTTATTATGGGAAAAAGGTTATCATTCTGTTAGACGAGTATGACACGCCAATGCAGGAAGCTTATGTGGATGGTTACTGGAAAGAGTTAGTGGCATTTACCAGAAGTATGTTTAACTCAGCCTTTAAGACGAATCCATGGTTAGAGCGCGCCATTATGACTGGTATTACGCGCGTGAGTAAGGAATCTATTTTTTCAGATTTGAATAACCTTAAAGTTGTAACAACCACTTCGGATGAATATGCCACATCTTTTGGCTTTACAGAGCAGGAAGTATTTTTTGCTCTTGATAAATGTAATTTGAGTGGGGAGAAAGACAGTGTTAAACTGTGGTATGACGGATTTATCTTTGGAGAACATAAGGATATTTACAATCCATGGTCAATTTTGAACTTTTTAGATACTGGAAAATTTACAACCTATTGGGCTAACACCAGCTCCAATAGTTTAGTAGGAAAATTAATCAGAGAAGGCAGCAGCGACATTAAAGAACAATTTGAGCAGCTATTGCACGGGCAGAGCATAAAATGTTATATAGATGAACAAATTGTTTACAGTCAGTTAGCGGAAAATGAGGACGCCATCTGGAGCCTTCTTCTCGCCAGTGGTTATCTGAAAGTGCTGTCCTATAGAGGTTATGACGTAATAGAAGATTTTGAGCAGCCGGAATACGAACTCACCATCACCAATTACGAAGTAAAGCGAATGTTTGAGGAAATGGTAAGAGGATGGTTCGCCCAGAAAAAATCAGACTATAACCGCTTCGTAAAAGCTCTGCTGGCAGGTGACTTAGAGGCAATGAATGCTTACATGAACCGCGTGGCATTGCAGGTATTCAGCTATTTTGATACAGGAAACAACGCAGCCGGAGCAGAACCCGAACGCTTTTACCACGGCTTTGTTTTAGGTCTGGTAGTAGACTTACAGGGCAGCTACCGGATAACCTCCAACCGTGAAAGCGGCTTTGGAAGATATGACGTAATGTTAGAGCCAAAAAATCCACAGAAAGATGACGCAATCATCCTGGAATTTAAAGTACAGAATCCAAGAAAAGAATCCACCCTGGAAGAAACCGTAAAATCAGCATTGAATCAGATTGAAGAAAAACAATACAAGGCACAACTGGAAGAAAAAGGAATTCCCAAAGACCGCATTCGCAGCTATGGATTTGCATTCCGTGGCAAAGAAGTCCTGATTGACGGATAAAATATTTTACCCGTCAATCTCCCTCTGATACTCCCCAATCAGCTTATCCGCCTTCAAAATGTGCTGAATCAGCCAATTCTGCAGATACGCCATCAATTCCAGCAGATACTCCTGCTGATTATCATCCATATCATCCAGCTCCGACACATGAATCCCCACCAGCCGCTCAATAAAAGCGCTGTGCGCACGTCTCTGGATATCCAGTTTCGGATAATGAATCCGTTCCATAAGAGCTTCCTCGTCCTCAAAATGAAATTCCGTATAGTCTTTCAGTTCCCCCAGAAGCCGCATAATCTCATCATATTTGTCATGCAGCAGTTCCTCATGAATCAGTTTATCCACGTCCGCAATAATTTCAAAAAGACGGCGGTGCTCGTTGTCAATCAACTCAATGCCAACCTTGTATTTTTCCGTGAAAGCGAAATTGTCAGCCTCCGGCGCAGTCATTTTTCCAATCATAGTATCGCTGCCTAAAATATGTGTGTAAAGCCAGCGCACCAGGAAGGTCAGAATTTCTTCCGCAGTAGAAAAGGCATGTTCCTCCGTGACAGAACCAAGGTCATAGGAATGAATCTTTTCCGTAAAGGAAGCGTGCTCCTTTTTCTGGCGGTAAAGCTCCGGGTCATTGATTTTCTCCATATAGGCTTCTTCATGGGCGAAATGGGTGGCAGCGTATTCCTTCAGCCGGGGAAGAAGATTTTTTAGCACCATCGGGGCGTTGGAACGGTCAGAGAGCAGCTCAAATGCCTCATTTATCATCTGAAATAAAGTGCGGTGTTCATTGTCGATTTCTTCTATTCCAATCAGACAGTCTTCAGTGAATTGATACATAGGAAGAACCTCCTTTGTGGTAGCTGTATATTTGTTCCATTCCTATATTATAATACAAAATGTGGAAAAGAGGGAGGGGAAAATCAGATTTCACACCGGGAAAACCGGACTTGTGATATCTTCAAAAACAAAGTATAATGAATATAATACGAATGCTTCGGTGCACTTTGGATACAGCGTCTTTTTAAAAGGTGAAAAAGTACACAAAAGATTTCAGATTTGGAGGAAACGTAATGGGGGAAAACAAAAACAGTCAATCCTATCAGCTCAGGCAGCTGGTGAAGAAGGCATTGCTTTCGGTGGGAACCGGAATGGCATTGCTGGTGGTATCGGTGGTGGCATTGCTGCTGCTGTCGAGCGCCCGTGGAGGGCAGGTGGATGCAATTATGGCGCTGAATCAGTACCGGCTTGCATCTAAGACGCTGACCTATTCAGTGCAGTCCTATGCAGTGACAGGGGACCAGAAATATTATGACAGTTATATGCAGGAACTGAATACGGATAAGAACCGGGAAAATGCGTTAGCGGTGCTGGAAAAGCAGAATATTACCGGGGAAGAATGGGAGAAACTCAACCGTATTGCAGCGTTATCCGACGGACTGGTTCCGTTAGAGGAGCAGGCATTCGAGTTTGTGGCAGCGGGAGAGATGGAGCAGGCGCGGGAAAGCGTATTTGGCGAAGCATATGGCGATACCGTGACACAGATTAATGATTTGACAGACGAAGTCATTAACCAGATTCAGGACAGAAAGGAAAAACAGAGCGCACGTCTGCAGATATTGCAGATTGTCATAGAGGCGCTGCTGTTTATCGGGTTTATTGTAGTCATAAAAGAGGTAATCTCCATGATTCAATTTGCCCAGCAGGAGTTACTGGCGCCAATCAAAAAGGTGTCGGTGCAGATGGGAGCATTGGCAGAAGGCGATTTCAGCCAGGAATTGGATTTGAAGGCGGATGACAGCGAAGTGGGAAGTATGGTGACCTCTATCGCCGTGATGAAAAAGAACCTTCAGGGCATGATTCGTGAGGTTTCCGCTATTTTAGGCGAGATGGGAAATGGCAATTACAATTTCAGGATAACACAGGAATATGTGGGTGAATTTGTAGAGATAAAGGATTCCTTCCTCACAATCGGACAAAAAATGCGGGAAACGCTGTCTACCATCCGAGAGGTGTCGGAGCAGATTGATATGGGCTCAGAGCAGCTTACCTGTGCGGCGGAGAATCTGGCGGAGGGCTGCACCACGCAGGCAGGACAGGTATCCGGGCTGGTGGATATTATTGAGGTTATGGAGCAGAATATACGGCAGAATGCGGAGGCGGCAGAGATATCTGTTAAGATTGCCACAAAGGCAGGGGAAGACCTGATGACGGGAAATGCCAAGATGGAGGAGCTGAAAGCGGCAATCAGTGAAATCAGCCGCTGCTCAGAGCAAATCGGCACCATTATCGGCACCATTGAGGATATTGCTTCTCAGACAAATCTGTTGGCGTTAAATGCAGCCATTGAGGCGGCGAGAGCAGGGGAGGCAGGCAAGGGCTTTGCGGTTGTGGCGGAGCAGGTGAAGGTGCTGGCAGAGGAATCTGCCAGGGCGGCAGGCAATACCACAGAGCTGATACAGGCTACGCTGGAGGCTATGAATAAGGGCATCACCATTGCAGACGAGACGGCAGAAAATATGAATGAGGTTATGCTTGGAGCAAAAGAGGCTACAGAGCGTATGGGACAGATTGCAGAGCTTTTGGGCGAGAGCACCCGTCAGATACACGAAGTAAGCAACAGTATTGTCAATGTTTCCGCAGTGGTGGACAATAATTCCGCAACCTCACAGGAGACGGCGGCGGTCAGCACAGAGCAGAAAAATCAGGTAGAGGCGATGGTAGCATTGATGCAGAAATTCCAGATTTAGTTTTAAGAAGAAAAAGACAGAATACATAAGGCAGACTGCACAGAGAAGAAATTCCTTTGCGCAGTCTGTCTTGTTTTGATGATACAGTTTTTTATATTGTTTCAGGTTTTCATGTGATTTAGGCTTTCACGTCTTTTGTTTTTAAAATCCAGACACTAATTCCCGTAAACAGCAGAAAATAAAATACACAGCCCAAAAGGAAGGGAGCCGTACCTCCGGAAAGGGTGTCCGTTTCTTTGTTGGAGTTCATTCCCAGCAGCATTAGGGCATAGGGAAAACAACTTCCAAACCTCTGGCTTGCCGCAAGAAGTCCAAGAATACTCCCTCCTAAGGCAATGCCGATGGGGACGGCAAAACTGCGGATAACCATGGAGAGCAGCAGCTGGAGACTGCCGATGGCGACAGCGGCAAAGGTGCCCCGCAGCCCCCAGAGAAAAATGATACGGTCAGGCAGTCCGGGAAGCCCGATGATTTTTCCGCAGAGAAGGTAGAGCAAAAACAACCAGAGCTGGGTAAATACAGTGACCTTTAAAATAACAGTCAGTTTGCCGAGAAAAATATCCCGGATGGGGACAGGCGATGTCATCAGTACATTCCAGTTGTGGTTTAAATGCTCTAACCGCCACAGATAGGAACAGTAGAGCGCAATCAGGGGCGCATAGAAAAAATTGGCGTAAAACAGGGTCAGCTGGCTCCATAAGGAATACCATTTTCCGGTGAGGATGCCTGTATTCTGCAAATAATTATAGGTTCCGTAAAGCGCCGGAATAAGCGGCAGCAGAAAACAGGCAAGCCAGATGGGGGAGCGGCGAAGCTTTTTGCTTTCCGCCCTGATACATAGAGAAAGCATAGGTTAAACCTCCTTATTCAGAAAAATTCTGCGGCAGATGATATAAAATGCCAGAGAAAAAACAGTAAATAAAAGAAACGTTACAGCGGGAAATTCCACCGGATAAAAGGCAGAAATCCGGCTTTCGTGGTCATAGTCCAGTCCGTAGGGCAGGAATGCCGCAAAATATCCCCAGAGAATCAGTCTGGAAATATTGTGGGGGAAAAAGCAGGAAAACAGCCCTAAGAAAGAACCGGAAAGCCCCACAAACAAAGGCGCAATCTGGCTTTCCACCATAAGGGAAAGGATGTGCTGCAGGCAGAGCGCCGGAAAAGCCGCAAGCGCCAGGCAGAGCACATGGCGGAGCAGCAGGGAAAAGGACAGAGGTTCCGTAAAATGAAAGAGCTGTCCAAACACCGGAATGCAAATCCCTTCCCCCAGAATAAATACCATGGCGTAGAGAAATTCATGGAGGAATTTCAAATCATAAAAGCTGCTTTTCTTTTCTAAGGTGTAAAGCAGCTTCAAAGTGCCGCCCTTGATTTCCATATCGCAGAGACGGCTGGCGATGACCGACAGCATAATCGGCATTAACACGCAGTTTAGCAGCGGGAGCTGGTAAAAGAGCCGGGAATAGCCGCAGGATAAGTCGTAAGCATCCAGATTCCGGTGGGAATAACCTGACCAGAGCGCCAATACCAGAAAAAAGCCCAGAGGGACGAGAAGCAGATGGCGGTGCCGTCCCTTGTACAGTTCCACCCGGAAGGCGGAAGAACCATTCTTTTTCATGCGTTCGTCCTCCTTCCCACCAAATCTAAAAAGATGTCCTCTAAATTTTTCTGTTCCTCCGCAAGGTGCAGAATGCCCAGGTCATTGGAAAACAAGAGCCGCCCGGCGCGCAGGATATCTTCTTCTTTTCCGGTGTTTACATATAATTTTCGGATATTGTTCATGTCATGCTCAAGGACGACGGGGAGTTTTCCCTCCTTTAAAACCAGCAGAGCCCTTTCATCATCCGTGGTGCGCAGAAAAATGCGGGAGCGGCTGTGTTCGTGAAGAACGGACAGCTTATCCTGAAAAATCAGGCAGCCGTGATTGATGATACCGACATGGGTTGCCATCTGGTCGATTTCCGCCAACAGGTGGCTGGAGACTAATACGGTCATGCCATACTCCTTCGGCAGGGTGCAGATAAGCTCGCGTATTTCCTGAATTCCGGCGGGGTCTAAGCCGTTGGTGGGTTCATCTAACAAAAGTATTTTCGGATAGCCCAACAGGGCGGCGGCAAGCCCTAAGCGCTGCTTCATGCCGAGGGAATAACGGCTTACTTTTTTGTGCTGTGCGTTCTCCATATGGACAATGCGAAGCACATGGTCAATCTGTTTTTCCTCCACCTGCTTTAAGGATGCCACAAGATGTAAGTTTTCCCTGCCGCTTAAGTGACCGTAGTAGGCGGGGGCTTCAATTAAGGAGCCGGTATTTTGCAGAATGGCTAAACGGTTTTTCTGGTTTACAGGTTTTCCCAGAACGGAAATCCTGCCTTCCGAGGGCTTTACAAGTCCTAAAATCATTTTCATAGTGGTGGATTTTCCGGCGCCGTTGGGTCCTAAAAAGCCGTAGATGCTTCCGGCAGGAACGGATAAATCCAGCTCCGATACCACCTTGTTTCCCTGATATTGTTTCGTGAGGGAAGTGGTTTGGATTACAGTTTCCATAAGTATGTCCTCCTTGCGTTGCTGTTATTTTTGGAAAATAGGGACGGTTCGTGCAGACAAAACGGTTGATAGATATGTCTGTTTCACAAACTGCCGCATTTTCCGGTTCGCAGAAAATATCATAAATGGGGCAGCTTAATGCAGTGTAAAGCCAGCCTTATTTTTACCTTAAGTTTTTCCGGGATACTGCAATTAGAGAGAAAACTGTGATATTATTTATAAGATTCGGAGAACAGAAGAGGGCGGAGGAAGGTTATGAGGCAGATTGCACAAAGGAGCCAATAAAGCAAATGTATGCGCCCGAAGCGAAAGGAATTAAGAAACGATGAATTTATATGATTGCAAAATTTTACTGGTGGATGACAATACGGAGTTAGCAGAAATGACAAAGGGGATTCTGCAGAAAAACGGTTACAGCATGGTATTTACTGCGGGAAATTGTGTTGACGGCATGACGGCATTTTTGGCGGAAAGCCCAAACCTTGTGATTTTGGACGTCATGCTGCCGGACGGGGACGGTTTCACCCTGTTTCGGAAAATGCGGGAGGTTTCCATGGTTCCCATTTTATTTTTATCTGCAAGGGACGAGGACAATGACAGGCTTTTCGGGCTGGGGCTTGGGGCGGACGATTATATCACAAAGCCGTTTCTGCCGGAGGAGCTGGTGCTGCGGGTGGGGGCAATTTTGAAGCGCAGCTATTTCTGGCAGGAAAACAGGCGGGAAGAGCTGCTTTGTCTTTCCGGCAGGAAGATTTCCTTTGAAAATGCCACGGTGGAGTACCGGGGGGAGGTTACAGCCCTCACCGCAAAGGAATTGACGCTGTTAAAAAAGCTGGCGGCAAACCGGGGAAATATCGTTACCTTTGACGCCCTGTGCCAGGCAGTGTGGAATGACAATTATTATGGTTATGAAAATTCCCTGATGGTGCATATCCGCCATCTGCGGGAAAAAATCGAAAATGACCCCTCCCATCCGGAATGGATATTGACGGCAAGGGGCATTGGCTATCGTCTGGCGAAGGAGAGAACCGTATGAAAAGTTTATGGAAAATCAGCAGGCGCTATATCTGGTCGGCAATCCTGCTGACGCTGCTGGTCTGTGTTATCAATCTGGCGCTGCTTTTGTATTTTGGCTTCATCAGCGTAAACGGCATCGAGCAAAAAGAAATGGGGCGGACGCTGATGGATGAAATTGTGGAGGAATTATCCTGCGGTGACGGAGGATGGGAGTTGTCGGAGACGGGCTATGAAAAATTGCAGAAAAGCTCCTTTCTCTGGGCGATGCTGTTATCGGAGGACGGTTCGGTGGTCTGGAGCTATGAGCTTCCGGAGGAATTGCCGCTGCATTACAGCGTAGGGGATATTGCCGCCTTTTCCCGCTGGTATCTGATGGATTATCCGGTGCGGGTGTGGCGGAACGGAGACGGGCTTATGGTATTTGGTATGGAAAAGAGGAGCATTGTCAAGATTCAGGCGGTTTATGACAGGGAAGTGTTAGACCGGCTTCCGGTGCTTATGAAAAGCCTGTTGATTGTAAATGCAGCCATCCTCATAGGTCTGGCGCTGCTGATGGCGTACCGTTTTTACCGCTCCTTAAAGCCCATTGCAAGGGGGATTGAGAGCCTGGAAGGAAAACAGGTGCTGGTGCTTCCGGAAAAGGGGCTGATGGGGGATTTGGCGGTGAAATTAAATAAGACTTCCGCCCTTTTAAGGTGGCAGGATGAAAAACTGTCCAAACGGGACAGGGCGAGGACAGAGTGGATTGCGGGGGTGTCCCATGATATCCGCACACCCCTGGCGCTGATTACCGGATATGCGGACGAGCTGGCGGCGGATAAAAGCCTTGGGGAAGAGCAGCAGAAAAAGGCGGGGGTGATTCGCAGGCAGAGCCTTGTCATTGGTCAGCTGATTTCCGATTTGAACCTGACTTCAAAATTAGAGTACCAGTCGCAGCCACTGCAAAGGCAGCCCTTTTCTCCCGCAGGGCTTTTGCGGGAATGTGTGGCGGAATATTATAATGATGGCTTGCCGGAGAACTATGACATAGAGCTTAAGATAAACGAAGGTGTGGAGGGAAGCTGTTATGAAGGCGATACAGCGCTGCTTCTGCGGTGCTTCCGCAATCTCATAGGGAACAGTCTGAGACATAATCCGCAGGGGGCGGACATTTTGATAGAGCTTTCAAAGAAGCAGGACGGTGTCCATCTCTTTTTTGCGGATACGGGCGGCGGCATCCCGGAAGAGGTTGTGCGGGTATTGTCGGGAAGCGAAAATTTTTCAGAAGAGAAGAACAGGGAAAAGCGGCAGCGTTTAAGTACGGCGGAGAATGCGGAAACAGCCGGGACAGTGGAAACGGGGGAGAGAGTTTCAGAGACAACCGGAAGCGTGAAAACAGGCAAGACAGTTTCGGAAACAGCCGGGACAGTGCATGTCATGGGGCTTCGCATTGCAAAGCAGATTGTAGAAGCCCATGGATTTGCATTTTGCCTGAAAAAACGTACGCAGGGCGGATATGATGTGGAAATTGTCTTAAAAATGGCAAAATAGTTGACAAAATGACTTTCTAATATTAAAGTATGAAAGTATTAGAAACTGTAATAGAAACATACAGTTCTATAGAATGAGGAGAAATTTTTCAAACTTAAGTTTGTGCGCACACGCATAGATTTAAGAGATACAAAAGACGTGTGCATATGGAGGAAATTATGATGAAGAGAAAAGTAATGACAATGATTTTGGCAGCAGCAATGACAGCAGCCATGGTAAGCGGCTGCGGAAACAGTGAAAATGCAGCAGACGGCGCAGAGGTACAGAGCGGGAGCGGTACGGCGGCAGATGCGTCCGCAGCGGAGAATAAGGACGGCGGTTCCGAGGGAGCTGTCTATAAGGTTGGTATCGTCCAGTATGTGGATGACGCTTCTTTAAACCAGATTGAAAAGGCAATCGAGGCGGAGTTAGACGCCAAAGGGGCAGAGCTTGGCGTTACCTTTGACTATGCGGAGTATACATACAACGGGCAGGCGGATTCTTCCACCTTAAACCAGATTGCCACCGATTTAGTGGCAGAGCAGGTGGATGTGATTATCCCCATTGCAACTCCGGCAGCCATGATTATGCAGAATGCCACGGAGGACAATCAGATACCCATCGTATTTTCCGCAGTCTCTGACCCGGTGGGAGCAGGGCTTGTGACAGATTTAGAGGCGCCGGGGGCAAACATTACCGGAACCTCCGATGCTCTCGACACCGCAGCGGTGATGAAACTGATTACGGCGGCAGACCCGGATATAAAGAAGCTGGGCTTATTATATGATAAGAGCCAGGATTCTTCCACAAAATCTATTGCAGACGCCATTGCCTTCTGTGAGGAAAACGGCATAGAATATGTGGAAAAAACAGGTACCACCAACGCAGAGCTTTCCGCAGCGGCGGACGCTTTGGCGGCAGCGGGAGTGGACGCCATCTTTACGCCTACCGATAACACAGTGATGACAGCGGAGCTGGCGATTTTTGAAAAATTTACTGAGGCGGGGATTCCCCATTACACCGGAGCGGATTCTTTCGCTTTAAACGGTGCGTTCTGCGGCTACGGCGTGAATTATGAAGAGCTTGGAACCGCCACTGCGGATATGGCGGTGGAAATTTTAACAGAGGGTAAAACCCCGGCAGAGATGGCAGTCCGCACCTTAGACAACGGAATTGTCACCGTAAATACAGAGACGGCGGAGGCAATCGGGCTTGATTACAGCTGCTTTATGGACCTGTGCGCTGAGTTAAAAGAGGTAACCACGGCGGCGGAGTTTGAATAAGTAAAAAGAGGGAAAACCGGAGAAAATTATGGGTTCTATTATTACACTTTCGATAGTACAGAGCGCGTTGGAGCTGGGATTTATTTATGCCCTGGTGGCGCTGGCGCTGTTTGTATCTTTTAGTTTGTTAAATATCGCAGATTTGTCCACAGACGGGTGCTTTACCTTAGGGTGCGCCGTCTGCGCCACGGTGACTCTCAGCGGGCACCCCGTTTTAGGGCTTTTTGCCGCCATGGCGGCGGGAATTTGTTCCGGCTTTGTCACTGCATTTTTGCAGACGAAAATGGGAATACAGTCTATTCTGGCGGGAATCATTGTGAATACCGGGCTTTATACCATCAACATTGCGGTGATGGGATTTGCCTCCAACATCAACCTTTTTTCCTGCGACACCCTGTTTTCCTGGGCGAAGGAGAGCATTGGCGGCAGCTGGTACAAACTGATTGTGGCGGCGGCTGTGGTGCTTCTTGCAGGAGTACTGTTAGCGGTATTTTTAAATACCAGATTAGGGCTCTCCATCCGTGCCACCGGGGACAATCCCGATATGGTGCGGGCTTCCAGCATCAATACAGGAGCCATGATTACCATCGGGCTTTGCTTAGCGAACGCCCTCACTGCCTTATCCGGCGGACTGTTAGCGCAGTACCAGAAATCCTGTGACATTAACCTTGGAACGGGTATGGTAACCATCGCCCTTGCCAGCCTGATTATCGGCGAATCCATTTTGGGAAAGGGCAGTATGTTAAAGAGGGTGGCGGGCGTCATTTTAGGAAGCTGCCTCTACCGTTTTATCGTGGCGGTGGCGCTTCGCCTGAATGTCCCGGCAGAATGCTTAAAACTGGTTTCTGCCTTAATCGTTGCCTTTGCCATCGCTCTGCCTTATCTGAAAAATCAGGCAGCCTTTGTGAAGCAGCGCCGCAGGGCAAAAGCGGAAAACCATGTTTACATGGAGGAAATCGCAGCCAGAGCTGAAAATCCTGCCGGCATGGAAGAAGCGGCAGCCAAAGCCGGAAATCCTGCCGGCATGGGAAAAAATTCGGCAAAAGCCGGAAAGGGAGGGGAGCAGTAGTATGTTAATCATGAAAGATATCAGCAAAACCTTCAATCCCGGAACCGTAAATGAAAAGTGCGCCCTGAAAAATCTGAATTTAGAGTTAAAGGACGGAGATTTTGCCACCATCATCGGCAGCAACGGGGCAGGAAAATCCACGCTGTTTAACGCCATTACCGGAGCCTTTTATGTGGATAAAGGGCTGATTGTGTTAGATGGGGAGGACATAACCTACCGCAGGGAGCACCTCCGCAGCAAGGTCATTGGACATCTGTTTCAGGACCCGTTAAAGGGAACCGCTCCCCACATGACCATCGAGGAAAACATGGCGCTTGCCTATCTGCGTGCCAAAACCTCAAACCATGCCTATTTCAGCCGGATAAATGCCGCTGACAAGAAGAAGTTTAGAGAGCAGCTTTCCCTGCTTGGCATGGGCTTAGAGGACCGTATGAAGCAGCCTGTGGGACTTTTGTCCGGCGGACAGCGGCAGGCGCTCACCCTTTTGATGGCAACCATGGTGACGCCGAAAATCCTGCTGTTAGATGAGCACACCGCAGCCTTAGACCCTGCCACCGCCGATAAGGTGCTGGCGCTGACGAAACAGATTGTGGCGGAGCGGAACATCACCTGTTTGATGGTAACCCACAATATGAAGCAGGCGTTGGAGTTAGGTAACCGGACGTTTATGATGGACTCCGGCAATATTATCTTAGACGTGGAAGGGGAAGAGCGTTCCCATATGACCGTGGATGATTTGCTGGAGCAGTTTGCGAAGAACGCAGGGAAAAATCTGGATAATGACCGAATACTGTTTTCTAAGGCAGAAGGAACATCTGACGGGAATCAGGACTGCCGATAGCGGAAAATAAATCGGTTTTATCTGTTTTGATAGAAGAAAGCGGGGGATAAGGTGACACTGCAGCAGTTAAAATATGTCAGAACGGTGGCAGAAACGGGAACCATCACAGAGGCAGCCGAAAAGCTCTACATATCCCAGCCCAGCCTGACGAATGCCATCCATGAACTGGAAAAGGAAATGAATATCCGTATTTTTAACAGAACCAACAAGGGAATCAGTCTTTCAAAAGAAGGGGAGGATTTTTTGGGATATGCCAGGCAGGTATTAGAGCAGGCGGCGGTTCTGGAGGATAAATATAAGGGCAGCGGCGGGGGAAAAAAGCAGTTCTGCGTGTCCACACAGCATTATTCCTTTGCCGTCAACGCCTTTGTGGATTTAATCAAGGAATACGGACAGGAGGAATATGATTTCAGCTTAAGGGAGACACAGACCTATGAAATTATTGAAGATGTTGCCCGGATGAGAAGCGAAATCGGGATTCTGTTTTTCAATGATTTTAATGAGACGGTGCTCCGTAAAATCTTAAAGTCCCGTGATTTGGTATTTCACCCTCTTTTTGTGGCAAAGCCCCATGTATTTATCAGCAGGAAGCACCCTCTGGCAGACCGGGAAATCATTACCAACGAAGAGCTTACGCCCTATCCCTACCTGTCATTTGAACAGGGAGAGCATAACTCCTTTTACTTTTCAGAAGAGATTTTCTCTGCTTCGGAGCGGAAGAAAAATATCCGGGTCAGGGACCGGGCGACCTTGTTTAACCTTTTAATCGGACTGGACGGCTATACGGTATGCAGCGGTGTAATTGACAAAAAACTGAACGGGAAGGATATTATCGCCGTCCCCTTAGCGGAGGAAAGCAGTATGCACATCGGTTACATTACCCATGGCAAGGGACTGCTCAGCCGGCTTGGCAGCAGCTATTTAGAGGCGTTGAAAAAATATGTGGGATAGACATTTTTCAAATAGGTTAGCTATAGCTTAAAACTATGGCTAACCTATATTTATATATATTATACAAGCAGTGCCGGACAAATTATAATGGAAAAACAGATGAGATACATTATGATTTGGAGGATATTATGCAGACATCAGTGATTGGGTTTCCAAGGATTGGAACCTTAAGGGAATTAAAATTTGCTTCTGAAAAATATTTCAGAAATGAAATGAGCGCAGAGGAATTGCAGCAGACAGCGGCAGCTTTGCGGAAAACGCATTGGAACACACAGAAAAATGCGGGAATAGATTACATATCCAGCAACGATTTTTCTTTTTATGACATGCTGTTAGACACTGCGGCGCTGTTTGGCATTATTCCAAAACGCTACCGGGAATTACATTTACCGGAATTAGATACCTATTTTGCCATGGCGCGGGGGTATCAGGGAGCTTCGGGGGATGTGAAGGCGCTTGCCATGAAAAAATGGTTCAACACCAATTACCATTATATTGTCCCGGAGTTGGAGGACGATACCGAGATAAAACTTTCCGGCAATAAGCTGTGGGAGGAATATGCAGAGGCGAAAGCCCTTGGAATCGAGACAAAGCCTGTGGTCATTGGTGCGTATACACTGTTAAAGCTGTGCCGCTGTACCGGGGAGAAAACGGCAGACGATTATTTAGAGGACGTCATCTGCGCTTATCAGGATTTGATAAAAAAATGCGAAGAATACCAGATTGCATGGCTGCAGTTTGATGAACCGTCTCTTGTCAGGGATATGGAAAAAGAGGATTTGGCGTTATTCCATAAACTTTACGACGCAATTCTGCCGTCCGCAAAACGGTGTAAGGTATTATTGCAGACCTATTTCGGGGACGTCAGGGACGTGTATTCCGAACTGATAAAAATGCCCTTTGCCGGAATCGGGCTTGATTTTATCGAGGGAAAAGAAACCAGCCGTCTGATAGAGGAATATGGGTTCCCCCAGGAGAAGCTGTTATTTGCCGGACTGGTCAATGGGAAAAACATCTGGAAAAACCATTACGGAAAAACTCTGCAGACCTTAGACGCATTGCAGAAAAAAGGGATTCAGACCGTACTGTCAACCTCCTGCTCCCTGCTGCATGTGCCCTACACCTTAAGGCATGAGCAGAAGCTGTCACCGGAATATTTATCTTATTTTGCCTTTGCAGAGGAAAAGTTAGAGGAATTAAAGGAATTAAAACATCTTTCTGAATGCGCAGATTATCATGCCGAGGCTGCCTATTTAAACAATGAGAAACTGTTTGCGGAGGAGAGAAACTGTCAGAATGCGGAGGTAAAGAAACGTCTTTCACTTGTAAAGGACAGCGATTATGTAAGACTGCCGGCACGGAAGAAACGCCAGAAATTACAGAAAGAAGTCCTTGGGCTTCCGGAATTTCCAACAACAACCATCGGTTCTTTCCCGCAGACCAAAGACGTTAAGGCGAACCGTTCCGCTTATCGGAAAGGGGAAATTTCAGAGCAGGAATATGTGGAATTTAACCGGAAAAAAATTGCGGAGTGCGTCCGGTGGCAGGAGGAAATCGGGCTGGATGTACTGGTTCACGGAGAATACGAGAGAAATGATATGGTGGAGTATTTCGGAGAGTCTTTGGGGGGCTTCCTGTTCACGGAAAAGGCATGGGTGCAGTCCTATGGTACAAGATGTGTAAAACCGCCGATTATATGGGGAGATGTGTACAGAGAAAAGCCCATAACCGTGGAATGGTCCGTCTATGCCCAGTCATTGACGAAAAAAATCATGAAGGGAATGCTGACAGGTCCCGTCACGATTTTAAACTGGTCCTTTCCGAGAGAAGATATTTCCATCCGGGAATCCATCTCCCAGATTGCGCTGGCAATCAGAGATGAGGTGCTGGATTTGGAGAAAAACGGAATCCGCATGATACAGATAGATGAGGCTGCACTGCGGGAGAAGCTGCCTTTGAGAAAATCCGACTGGCAGAAAGAGTATCTTGATTTCGCCATTCCGGCATTCCGCCTGACCCACAGCGGTGTAAAACCGGAAACACAGATTCACACCCATATGTGTTACAGTGAATTTACGGATATTATTCCGGCGATTGATGATATGGACGCAGACGTTATTACCTTTGAAGCGTCCCGTTCGGATTTGCAGATTTTAGACGCGCTGCGGGAACATGATTTTGAAACGGAGGTGGGACCCGGAGTTTATGACATTCATTCTCCGAGAGTGCCTTCCGTGGAGGAAATCGTGGCTGCGTTAAAGCTCATGCTTACCAAAATTGACAGGGAAAAGCTGTGGGTAAATCCTGACTGCGGATTGAAAACGAGGGCTATGCCGGAAACAGATGCCAGTCTCAGAAATCTGGCAGAGGCTGCACGGCGTATCCGGAAAGAAGCCTAAGATAAAGGAAAGACGGTGTTATAAAAATGAAGATTTCAGACATACATGGCAAAAACAAAAAAAGTCTGTCTTTCGAGATTTTTCCTCCGAAAAAAGACAGTGAACTTGAAAATATTGATGAGACGCTGGGGATTTTATGTGAGTTAAATCCTGACTTCATCAGCGTGACCTTTGGTGCGGGGGGCAGTTCGAACTGCAACCGTACCATAGAGCTTGCAAAAAAGATAAAATATGAGTACCATGTGGAGCCGGTGGTGCATTTGACCTGTCTCCACTATGACAAAGCGCAAATAGATGAATTTGCAAGGATTTTAAAAGAAGAGGGCATTGAGAACGTGCTTGCCCTCCGGGGAGATAAGAAACAGGATGTTCCTGAAAAAGAGGATTTTAAACATGCTTCCGATTTAATCTCTTATTTAAAACCCAAAAGTGATTTCTGTTTTCTGGGCGCCTGCTACCCGGAATGCCATCCGGAAACAGAGAACCGAATCAGTGAGATAAAATACATAAAGGAAAAGGTGAATGCAGGCGCGGAAGTATTACTGTCGCAGTTATTTTTTGACAACAGGCAGTTTTTCCGTTTCCTTGAGGACTGCCGGATTGCGGATATCAACGTCCCCATTATTCCCGGCATTATGCCAGTAATCAACGCCGCCCAGATAAAGCGGATGGTAACCATGTGCGGGGCAAGCTTTCCGGTACGTTTTCAGAAAATTATAGATAAGTATGAAAATAATAAGGAGGCGCTGTTTGATGCGGGAATGTCCTATGCCATAAGCCAGATTATTGATTTGCTGGTAAGCGATATTGACGGGATTCATCTCTATACCATGAATAACCCTGTTGTGGCGGGAAAAATATGCGAGGGCATCCGGAATATCATATAAAAGAAACCGCTTCACTGGCAGAAATAACGGAAACAGAATAGTAATCATAAATAGAAAATATAGGAAAAGCCGTTGAAAATCTTCGGCTTTTCCTTTATTATGTTAAGGAGTGTAGCGTAACACAAGCTAAGGAGGAAAAAAATGTATCCAATCGTAAGAAGAGAAAAACTGGCAGATAAGATTTATCTTATGGATGTCAAAGCCCCACGTGTGGCACAGTACTGTGAGCCGGGGCAGTTTGTAATTGTAAAAATTGATGAGGCAGGAGAGCGTATTCCGCTGACTATCTGCGACTATGACAGAGAGGCGGGAACTATCACCATCGTATTCCAGACCGTAGGTGCATCCACCGAGCGTATGGTGGCGTTAAAAGAGGGCGATGCGTTCCAGGATTTCGTAGGACCGTTAGGCTGTGCCTCTGACCTGATTTCAGAAGATATAGAAGAGTTAAAGAAAAAGAAAATCGTGTTTGTGGCAGGCGGTGTGGGAACTGCCCCGGTTTATCCCCAGGTAAAATGGCTTCATGAGCACGGCGTAGACTGTGATGTTATCATGGGCTCTAAGACCAAGGATTTGCTTATTTTAGTGGAGGAAATGCGCAAGGTAGCCACCAACCTTTATGTCACCACAGATGATGGTACATACGGCTTCCACGGCATGGGCACCAACCAGCTGCAGGAGCTTTGGGATAAAGGCGTGCGTTATGACCACTGTGTGGCAATCGGACCGATGATTATGATGAAATTTGTCTGCAAGCTCACCAAGGAGCTTGGCATTCCTACTGTTGTCTCCATGAACCCCATTATGGTGGACGGAACCGGAATGTGCGGAGCCTGCCGTCTGGTGGTTGGCGATGAAGTGAAATTTGCCTGTGTGGACGGTCCGGAGTTTGACGGACATTTAGTGGATTTTGACCAGGCGATGCAGCGCCAGCTTCAGTACAAGACCGAAGAGGGCAGGGCAATGTTAAAATTACAGGAAGGCGACACCCATCACGGCGGATGCGGTAATTGTCAGTAGGAAATGGAGGAAAATATGGACGTATTAAAGAGAGTACCGGTTCGTGAGCAGGAGCCAGAGGTTCGTGCCGCAAACTTTGAAGAGGTATGTTTAGGATATAACGAAAAAGAGGCAATGGAGGAGGCAGCACGCTGTCTGAACTGTAAAAACGCACAGTGTATGAAGGGCTGTCCGGTTTCCATCAATATCCCGGCATTTATCCAGGAGGTAAAAGAGGGAAGATTTGAGGAGGCTTACCAGATTATCAGTGAATCCAGTGCGCTTCCAGCAGTCTGCGGACGTGTGTGCCCGCAGGAGAGCCAGTGCGAGGGCAAATGTATCCGTGGAATCAAGGGCGAGCCTGTTTCCATCGGTAAATTAGAGCGCTTCGTGGCTGACTGGGCGAGAGAGCACGGCATCAAGCCAAAGAAAGCGGAGAAGATGAACGGACATAAGGTGGCTGTCATCGGTTCCGGTCCTGCAGGATTAACCTGTGCCGGAGATTTGGCAAAAGCAGGCTATGATGTGACGATTTTTGAGGCGCTGCATGAGGCAGGCGGCGTGTTAATCTACGGTATTCCTGAGTTCCGTCTCCCGAAGCAGAAGGTAGTTGCCGCTGAGGTGGAAAATGTAAAATCCCTGGGCGTAAAAATCGAGACAAACGTTGTCATCGGCAAATCCGTTACCATTGATGAATTAATGGAAAATGAGGGCTTTGAGGCAGTCTTTATCGGCTCCGGCGCAGGACTTCCGAGATTTATGGGCATTCCGGGCGAGCAGGCGATGGGCGTATTCTCCGCCAACGAGTTCTTAACCAGAAATAACCTGATGAAAGCATTCTTAGAGGACTATGATACCCCGATTAAAGCGGGCAAAAAGGTTATCGTTGTGGGCGGCGGAAACGTGGCAATGGACGCAGCGAGAACCGCAAAACGTCTCGGTGCAGAGGTGCATGTGGTATACCGCCGCGGCGAGGAGGAGCTTCCGGCACGTGTGGAGGAGGTTCACCATGCAAAGGAAGAGGGAATCATCTTTGATTTATTACAGAATCCTACTGAGATTTTAGTGGATGAAAACGGCTGCGTGAAGGGCGCAAAGGTCATTAAGATGGAGCTTGGCGAGCCGGATGCCTCCGGCAGAAGAAGCCCGGTGGAAATCCCCGGTTCTGAATATGAAATCGAGGCGGATACCGTGATTATGTCCCTTGGTACTTCCCCGAACCCGCTGATTTCTTCCACCACAAAGGGGCTTGAAATCAACCGCAGAAAATGTATTGTTGCAGAGGAAGCAAACGGCGCAACCTCAAAAGAGGGCGTATTTGCCGGAGGCGACGCTGTAACGGGAGCGGCTACCGTAATTCTTGCCATGGGTGCAGGGAAGGCGGCTGCTAAGGGAATTGATGAGTATTTGAGTAATAAATAAAGAGGGTATATTTGTCAAATCTTTTTTATAATGAAACGCAAGTAAAAAGCTGCCGGACAGTTCCGACAGCTTTTTACTTGCGTTTCGTTTCACACATCTTTGATAAGATTTTTGTAAATTCAGAGATTTTATATTCTGTCTGTTACTCCAGATTCAAATGCTTCTGTATAATAACCCGGCAGACAATATAATACACCAGGCAGAGGAGAATGCTCCAGATATAGGTATTGCCCAACAGCGCCGGGAAAACACTGTCGGCTCCGCTTCCCGCCGGAACGGCGTTGATTCCGGTTATAGAGACAGTAGTCTCATTCATGGAAGCCGTATACCCTGTGGTGAACATGATAATCAAAGAAGCAATCTGCTCAACAAAATACAGCACAACCCCGGTGACAATGGCGGCAACCACTTTATACTGGGAAAATAACTGTCCCACGGAGGCGCTGGTGAATATCCACAGCAGATAGCTCAGGCAGGATAACAGTACGGAAAATCCCGCGTGCACACAAAATGTTCCGAGGGACATACCAAGCTCCTGCTCAAACTCTAAGGATACTTGGTGCAGCTCTGCAGAAAGCCCGGAAGAAAAAATTTCCCCATGGCTGGCACTCAGAACGAACAGGAAGATGGAAAGTATCAGCAAAGCCATGGAACACACCATCCATACCATGGAGGTGGCAAGCTTTACGTGGAACAGCGTAGAGGATTTTACTGGCAGCGTGTGGGTCAGATAGCCCTGCCCGGAATACATGGTTTTGTAAAAATGGAGACACATATAAACATAGGTTACAATAAACAGGGCAAAAACAGAAAGAATATAAAAAACAATCAGCGCCGTCAGCATAAAGTTAAGGGCAGCAGATTCTTCCTTCTGTACTGAATCCCAGGACAGTACGAAGGTGCCCAGCAGTGTGATGGCGGCGAACATGCCGTAAATTAACAGCATGACCTTGGCTGTATTTTTAAATTCATACTTAAACAATTTTCCTAACATTTAAACACCTCCCGGAATAATGCGTCCACAGATTTCCCTTCGTTGGCACGGATATCGTCCACAGAAGCGGTGAGACGTATGGTTCCATTCTGAATAAAAATTACTTCGTCTAAAATATTTTCGATATCCGCAATTAAATGGGTGGATATCAGGATAGACGCCTCCGGCTCATAATTGGAGAGTATCACATCCAAAATATAGTCCCTGGCAGCAGGGTCTACGCCTGCGATGGGCTCATCTAAAACATAGAGGTCCGCCCGGCGGCTCATGACTAAGATGAGCTGAACCTTTTCTTTGGTTCCCTTGGACATGCTCTTTAGCCTGTCACGGGGGTTAATCTGTAATTTTTCCAACATGTCATAGGCGCGGTTTTCATCAAAATCCTCATAAAAATCTTTGAAAAAAGCAATAATGTCCGATACCCGCTGGTTCATGTTTAAGTAATTGTGGTCCGGCAGGTAGGAAATATGCTTTTTGCTCTCTGCGCCGATGGGGTTCTCCTGAAAATACAGGGAACCGGAAGTGGGCGTCAAAAGACCGTTCAGCATTTTAATGAGGGTGGTTTTCCCGCTGCCGTTTGGTCCTAGAAGTCCGATGATATGTCCGCCCTCAATGGACAGACTGATGTGGTCGATGGCTGTCTTTTTGCCATAGCTTTTGGTTAAGTCTTTACATTCAATTAAAGCGCTCATGATGCCTCCCCTTTCATGGTATCACTGATTAAAGAAAGAATTTCTTCCTTGGAAAAACCAAGCTGCTGCATTAAAGCAATAAATTCTGTGATTTTTTCTTTGGCAAGATTTGTTTTTAATTCGTAAATCAATGTTGTGTCCTCCGTAATAAATCTCCCGGTAGTGCGCTGGGAGTAAACAAGTCCGGTTCGTTCCAGTTCCGAAAAAGCCTTCTGCATGGTATTGGGATTTACAGCGGCCTCGGCTGCCAAATCCCGGACGGATGGGAGCTTGTCTCCCGGTTTGTATTTTCCTGAAATAATATCCATCTGAATGCGTTCTACTATCTGCAGAAAAATAGGCCTGTCGGAATTAAGATTCCATGGCATATCATCACCTCGATTTCTATTTGTATTAATTGAATAATACAACAGTACAGAGAGCGTGTCAAGTATTATTTGTTTATTTTGTTACATAAAAGTGGCATTTCGTTACAAAAAATGAAAATTTCTTAAAATATGCCGATATACAGTGTGAGACTTAGAACTTCATAAAATAAAGCTAAGGATGGCGTCAGATTTCAGGGAGTAGAAATACGGGAAAACTGACGCTGTTTTTATGTGACGGGAAGAGGTCGCATAAGAGCTGGTACACGGGGAGGAAAGTGAGTGTTACAGATAGCAGTTTGCGGGGATGAGGCGTCCGTGTGTAATGCTCTGAAGCAGTGGATAGGGCAGGAGGTTTTGTCCTGTGAAATCACTGTTTTCCGTAAGCCTTTGGAAATCTTAGAATCGGAAAAGCATTTTGATATTCTTTTTTTAGAGGCGGACGGACAGGAGCACGACAGCTTTCATGTCGCAGAGACAGTAAAAAGGCAGTCCGGTACGCTGGTTATTTTAATCGGCAGCGAGAGGGAACAGGTTTTTGACGCATTTGATGTGGAGGCGTTTCATTATTTGCTGAAACCCTTAGAGGAAGAAAGGACAAAGCAGGTGCTGCTGCGGGCGGTGAAGAAAAAAAGGGAATGGAAGGATAAGGAGCCCTTAATTATCCGGGTGGACCGGAGCTATTACCATATCCGCAAGGAGCAGATTTTGTACATTGAAAACGTGGGAAGAAAAGTGGTCCTTCATATGAAATCCAAAGAGATTGCCTATTACGCAAAAATGAATGAGTTAGAGGAGGTGTTAGGAAGCCGGTTTTTCCGGTGCCACAGAGGATATTTTGTAAATTTTGCCGCAGTAAAAAGCTATGAAGCAGGCAGTATCCTGTTGAAAAACGGGGAAACCATTTTGATGGCAAAGCAGAAATATAATGATTTTGCAGCGTCGTATGCAGAATTTCTGCGCAGAAAAAATGAGTAGAAGCAAGGGAGAGATGAGTATGATAATTCCAAATAGAATCCATGCGTCCATCACAAGGGCACGCATGATTAGAGTGGCGAAAGGGAGAGCGTTAAGCTGTAAGAGAAGCCTGGCGAAAAGCAGCAGTTCTAAAAGCAGCAGTTTAAAAAGCAGCAGCTCCTCCACCAGACTGGGAAGCCAGTCGGCAGCCCAGCGTCTGATTAATAACATGTTAGGACAGACCAATACTACGACGGCAGCGCAGTTAGCGGAAAACAGGACCAAACAGATGCGTTACATCCGGATGGAGACAGCGGCGGGAATGACGGCAAAGAATGCGGATAACCTGTTAAAAACGGGGGAGGCTTCGATTTTCGGACAGGAAGATGAAGTCCAGATGAAAGCAGAAGCTGTGGCGGAAATTAAAAATTTTGTAAATAATTATAATCTGCTGCTGGGACGGCTAAACAGTTCCGGGGAAAATACCGATACAGCATACAGTAAGAAATTATCAGCCTATGTAACAGGGAGCACTAGAGCGTTGGAAAAAATCGGCATTACCGCCGGAAACAGCGGGGTTCTGTCGCTGGATGAAAAGAAGTTAAAAGAAGCGGAATTATCGGATATCAAGGCAGTTTTCCATGAAAAAGACAGTTTTGCGGATAAGGTCGGGAAACAGGCGGAGGATATCCGGAAAATGGCGGAGGAAAAGGTCACTGCCTTAGAAAAGAGCAGCTATTACAGCAGCACCAATTATACCCGCTATGGGACATCTGTTGCAGGCTATGATACGGGGAGTTACCATTCAAAAGCGTAGGTTGTGAGGGTGTAAGGTGTATTCAGAAAAAGTAAGGAGAATCCCCAGAGTATCTTCTTCGAGAAAGGATAAGTTCCGGGAACGGGAGCGCTATCGGAGAAGCTTCTGGGGAACTGTATTTTTAGAGCTTGTATTACAAAAAATAGAAGAAGATGAATTTTCTGACCTGGAGGAGCCGAGGGAAGAGGAAACAGCAGTGTACCGCAAAAAGAAGGCTTCCTCTACCCGTGTCCTTCATGCGGAACTGACGGGAAATTCTTATGATAGAAAAAGTAATGTCAAATGGCAGCTGCCGAGGGAACGAAAGAGCGTCTGCACGGAGTGGGAAAATGTTCTGGTGTGGGCATCCGGTGACTGGTTAGAGCTCTCTGTTTTTCCGGCTGGCATGGCGGTTGTCTCCGAAGAGTACAGCGCTCTGGTAAATTTTATGCGCTGCATAGAGGCAGCCTCAAATCACCGTATTTTTTATGACAGCGATGAGGTTCTGCGGAAATATTATGACGGCGGAGTGGAGAAATTTTATGTGGAGCGGGCGTTTTACCGTTTTTGCAGGGAATATATCCGTAAGGGCGGGGAAAAAAGCGCCTTTTACGTCTATGATGTGCTGTCGGAGGTTTATGAGTATTTTGCCCGTGCGAATACCAGAAATGCGGTGCGGAAAAATAATGAGGAGGGCAGGACGTTAGCGGAGGAAGGCGGCGTTTCCTGGACAGGCTGCAGTTACTATAATGCAGATTACTATTACCGGTGGGACGATATACAGCAGATGTTCCGCAGAATCTGCGGGGAACTGGCGGAAGAGTACGATATGGACGTACCGGATTTTGAAGAAATAGAAGCGGAGACGCGTTTTCGCATGGAGGGAGGCTTAAACTTCCACGGCGCATGGTGCTTTGAGCAACGGAAACATAATTATCCGGCGGAGGAATTTGGCATGAGGGAGTTTTCTGCCGTTCCGCCCCGGGGCTTTTTGTATTTTTACAGAGATTATTTTAACGAGGGGCAGTATCCGGTGTTTGAAAGGCTGCAGGAGGGGCTGAGGGAGCGGATAGCGGCAAATCCCTTGGACGAGAGGGAATTTTATTCCTTTGCCATTGAAAAGAAGGAGTATCATAACGGACTGAGTTACCTGCTGGAACGGAAATTAGGGTCGGAGGAATGGAAGTTTCTGGCGAATTTTAAGCTGCACAGAACCACGGGCTGTATGGAGATTCTCTGCGCCGGAGGCGTTCCACAGAAGAGGTAATAGTTATTTTGTGCGCAGGGCGTCTTATTTCTGAATGAAATAGGACGTCCTATTTTTTTTAAGATTTTCTTAATAACAATATAAATTTATCGTAATTCGATAAAAAACTATTGCAAAATAATACTTTCCGGATATAATAAAAGTGAATCGAAGGAAAATCCAGGAAAACAAGGAGGAAATTTTATGAGACAGGGAGAAATTGCAAAATGGCTGAAAGGAATTACGGTTGTGATTGCAGTGATGGGAGCAGTCTTTTTTCTGGGACTGCTGCCGATGTTGGGAAAGGAGATGGCAGTCCTTTACCCGGAGGCGGCATGGCTGTATGTACCTGCATTGCTGTATGGCTGGTGCATTGCCCTGTTCTGCTATGCCATTTTATATCAATTCTGGAAAGTCTGTGTGGAAATCGGAAAGGATAACTCTTTTTCCATGGAGAATGCCAATGCCTTTAAAAATATCAGCAGAATAGCACTGATGTTAGGCGTCATCTGGTTTCTTGGCATTGTGATATTGGCGGTGATTGGGCTTGGTCATCCGGGAATTTTGCTTATTATGCTGGCATTGGTGATTATCCATATGATAATAGCGGTATTGGCGGCGGCTTTGTCCCACCTGATTTTAAAGGCATATGAGATGAAACAGGAAACGGAGCTTACCATATAAGAAAACGGAAAGCTGCCTGAAAATGCAAAATGAGATGGAAAGTAAAGCCTACCAGACAGGGTGCAGCGCAAAAGAACTGAAAAAAACAGGGCATGGAGGGAATTATGGCGATTGTGATTAATATAGACGTAATGCTGGCGAAGCGGAAAATGAGTGTGACAGAATTGTCAGAACGGGTGGGAATCACCATGGCGAATATTTCTATCTTAAAAAACGGCAAAGCAAAAGCCATTAAGGTGGAAACGCTGAATAAAATCTGCCAGGCGTTAGAGTGCCAGCCGGGAGATATTTTAGAGTATGTGGAGGAGGAAACGATTCATGGATAAAAATTTGACAATGACATATGAAGAACATATCAAAGAACAGGAACGAATACACAGGGAGGAACAAAACAAGCAGAACAGACAGCGGGCGGACGTCTTCCGCAGGATTGGGCTTGCAAGTTTTATCTATGCCGTTGTTTATACGTTCTGCCTTTATCAAAACCTTACCGGAATTACCTCACCCGTGTGGGCGGCAGTCTCTGCAGTTTATCTCTGTTATGTGATAAAAAGCAGTGGAAAAAGCCTGAAAAAAGACAGCTGGTTTCTGATAGCAATTTTTATGCTCCTTGGAATTTCCAATTTTCTGACCGGAAATCTCTGGATTGTGTGGCTGAATTATCTGGTGATGTTTGTGCTGCTGGTGGGAATCCTGCTCCACAATTTTTATGAGGATATGACCTGGGACTTTGGAAAATACGGGGAAGAGCTGATAACGGCGGTTTTTGGGGCGGTGGGAAAGTGCCTTACTCCTTTTTCGGACGGAGAGGCATTTTTGAAACAATACCGCACCGGAGAAAACAAAAAAACAGGTTACATTCTTGCCGGAATCGGTATTGCAATCCCCTGTGTATTGATTTTAACCGGGCTTTTATGCCAGGCGGATATGGTCTTTGCCGATATGATAGGGAGAGCGCTGAAAAATATTATATTCCCCCGGAAACTGTTTGGAATTTTATTTATGTTATGTTTTGGATTTTTTTCCTCTTATTGCGTGGTTCGTTATATCGGGCTTCACACCAGAAAAGAGACGGTGGAGCAGAAAAAGACGGCGGAACCGCTGCTTGCTATCGCCCTGTTGGGTACGGTGCTAATCGTTTATCTCATTTTCTGCGGTATTCAGGTATGCTATCTGTTTCTTGGGGCGGGTACGCTGCCGGAGGGAGTGACCTACGCAGATTACGCCAGAACCGGATTTTTCCAGCTGTTGTTTATCTGTCTTTTGAATATAGCGGCGGTTCTCGCCATTAAAAAATATTTCCGGGAAAATAAAGCGCTGAATGGCTGTCTTCTGGCGGTCTGCGGCTGTACCTTTATCATGACTGCCTCTAGTGCATACCGTATGCTGCTTTACATTGGCGCGTATTATCTGACAACCCTCCGCTTTTTTGTGCTGGCGGCATTATCTGCCATTGCGGTGGTTATGGTTGGAGTGACGGTTTTTATTATAAAACAGGAGTTTCCTCTGCTGAAATTTACGGTGGCGGCGCTCTGTATGATTTATACGGCGCTTTCTTTTTCAAGAATGGATTATATCATAGCAGATTATAATCTGAACCGCTGCGCCGGGAGAGCGGAGGCGATTGATTATGATTATATTGCGTGTCTTTCTACGGATGCGGCGCCGGTAGTGGCGGAGTATGGAAAGACGCATCCTGAGCTTATGGAAAAATATGTTCTCTGGGAAGAAAAAACAGATGCCGGGTATGGGGAGGATGCTTCCGGGCGGGATAGCTGGCAGGTGGAGGAAACCTTAGAATGGGATGAGGATATGTGGTTTTACCGATATTGGAGAGAGAACCGGGAGTCTATGGAGGAGAAGGCTTTGCGAAAGTTTAATGTGTCGCATGCCCAGGCTGCCCGTCTGGGTTTATGAAAGCCTTCTTCCGCCCCACGAATCCTTGTGTGGATTGAAATTCAATCGACAGCAGAAAGTAAATAATAGTAAAATAAAGATGGAAAACGAAGAGATAAGATGTTATACTTTTTTTGGGTTCATAATGGTGGAGAGTGCGAAGTCATATCTGGTAAAAACGTTAAGGTGAAAAAATGAGCAGATTATCCTTTAAGACATTTTGTATTGAATTTTACAGTCATCATATTCAAAAGAGCAGTGATGAAGTATACAGGCTTTTTGAAAAGGAAGGTTTATTGGAATTGTTAGACCGGGATTATGAAGATTTGCATGGTATGAGCATGGAATACATGATGCAGTTTATTGATGATTATTTAGGTGAGGTGGAGACATGATTTTATATCATGGTTCAAATGTTATTGTAGAGAAACCGGAAATCATTCAGACAGAGGTGGGGCGGGATTTTGGATTTGCCTTTTACACCACAGACATTAAGGAACAGGCAGTTCGCTGGGCAAGACGCAAGGCATTGCTGCAGGAAAGAAGAACGGGAAAAAAAGTACTTCCTGTTGTTTCCTGTTATGAGTGGAACAGGGAAACTGCATTTCAAATGTTACATGTAAAGGAATTTCAGGGAGCAACCATGGAATGGCTTGACATGGTGGCAAAATGCAGAAGCGAGCTATCTTATCGGCATGGTTATGATATTGTGATTGGGAAAATTGCCAATGATAATGTCGGCGAAACAATATCTTATGTCTTACAAGGAATTATGAGAAAAGAGGATGCTGTAAAAAGACTGGAATTTGAAAAAATAAATAATCAGATTGCATTTTGTACCAGTCGGTCATTGGAGGATATAAAATTTCAGGGGTATTTTGAAGGATAGGAATGATATGGAACATTATTTGATTCGGGCAACCATTATTCCCAAAATAGTGGAGATGATAGAGGAATATTATCAGTTATCGGAGGAAAGCGCATTGGCTTCTTTCTATCGGTCTGCCACCGGTGCTTCTCTCGCAGATGATGCTACCGGGCTGTATGGTCAGTCACCATTGTATATTTTTGGACTGTATCAGGAGGAACAAAGGGAACGTCAGCAATAGATAATGAGCATTGAAGGGAGTAAGTTATGTCAGTTCAGGAAAAATTTGAGAAACAATTTGCAGAGGAAGAGCAGGAAATCATCGTACTTTTAAAGGAAAGATGCGGCGGAGCCGGAGTATATGAGAAGAACTGGCTGCGCCCATCCGTAACATTTTCTGCAAGTGTGGATGGTAAGTCAGGAGAATTTTCGAAAACAGAGGGAAGCCTGGAATGGCTTATCAAGAATACAAAACAGCGAAAAAATTGGGGATATGATTTTGAACAGTATGGGATATACAGGGTTCTTGTCAGAAAATGTGTGCCTGTACCATTAAAAGAATACCAGTCTGAAAAGTATAATAACCGCTATATGGTTGTAAAAGTGTTAGAAGAAAATGTGCAGAATGACGAGCTGCAGAGTTTAAAGGAATATTATCTGAAGCCTGTGACCATAGAAAATGAACTGGGGCTTTTTACGCTTGACAGGGAATTTTCCTGGTTTGAAGGTGAGATGGACTGGAACGGGGAAGAGCTTTCTGTTTTCCTCGAAACCGACGAAGCGAACGGGGAGACGGCAGAAAAGGCAATGAGCGTACTTTTAAAATGCGCCGGGGACAGGCAGGGCTTTGATAAGAAAAACAGGGAATTTGCCGCCCAGGAACTGCTGGAATTAGCCAACGACTGGCTTGCAGATGATGATAGCGAAGATAAACCCGATGAAATTACGAAAGAAATGTTTGTGGAAAGAATGGAAATGTCTGAAATGACAGTCAATTCAGATGGAAGCATTACATTATACTATAACGACGGAGATATGTTCTGGGGACACTCGATTGAAATTGATATAAACCCAGACGGAACATACAATTACGCTGATATAGCAGGCTAAACCCCAGCCATTCTTTTTCACAGAGCAATGCTGTACAAGAAAAAGTTTCCCTTGTTTTGGCTCATAGGGGCAAAACAATGCCACTCAACCGACTGACATTGGTTGAGTGGCATTGTTTGTCAGAGTTTATTTTAGCATGCGGGGAAGTTTTTTGTCATAGGCAGAATCTATAATATTTTATAGAAGCTATATGCGCAAAAATACACAATAATAAGAGAAGTATGGCATAATCTTTATAAGTCCAGCAGACACTCCAGCAGCCTGTCATTATCCTCTCTTTTCATAATACAAAACCGCACATACTTATTATCCAAAAACGGAAACGTCGAACAATCCCGTATCATCATTTTCTCCCGTATCGCCCGGTCAAACAAAGCCTGGGAAGTCACGTCCTCCCGCAGAATCCGCACCAGCATAAAATTCCCGCTGGGCTCGTACACCTTAAAATCCGGGTGTTTTTTCAGCAAATCAAAAATCCGCGCCCGCTCCGAAGAAATCAGCTTCTTCGTCTCCTCAATATATTCCCTGTCGCGAAACATCGTCTCTCCCGCCACAACAGCAAGAGAATTAATCGTCCACGGATTTTTCCTGGTATTAATCGCCTTGATTAAATCCCGGTTTCCGGTCACCGCATACCCAAGCCGCAGTCCCGGCGCAGCGAAAAACTTGGAAGTTCCCCGCAAAATCACAATATTGTTGTAGTAATTTGTCAGCGGAACGGCAGAGATTTCCTCCATGTCATCCGCAAACTCTACATAAGTCTCATCCACCATCACATAAATGTCATGCTGCTTGCAGGCGTCTAAAATATGGCGCATTTCCCCCCGCTTGATGGAGGAAGAGGTGGGGTTGTTGGGGTTGCAGATAACCAGCAAATCAATGCTTTCATTTAAGTGGGTGAGAAAATCCTCCACATCCAGCTTAAAATTATCGCTCTCCTTCAGGGGATAATAGAGTGTCGTACCGCCTCCTAAAGCGATTTCCCGCTCATATTCCGAGTAGGTAGGTCCGATAACTAAGGCCTTCTTCGGGTGCTCAATCTGGATAAACAGAGAGATGAGCTCCGTAGAGCCGTTTCCCACAATCACATTTTCATATTCCGTCCCACAGTAGGCTGCAATACATTTCCGGAGGGAGGTGTACTCCCTGTCGGGGTAAGTGGTGATGGCGTCAATTTTTTCAGACAGGGCGCTGCGCAGCAGGGGAGATACTCCGAGAGGATTGACGTTGGCGGAAAAGCTGACGATTTCTTCCTTTTTAATGCCGTAGATTTCTTCTATTTTCTCTAAATCACTTCCGTGAAAATGGTCTTTGTGTTTTATCATTGCGTACTCCTTCATTTTGGTTTATAATCTATTATAGTCATTGTAGATAAAAAAGCAAGAACGAGCATACGAAAAAAGCAGGGGTTAATTTGCGTAGACGGATACAGCAGCTAGCTAGAGGAAAATTTGAACAGGAAAAGCCGTCGCCAGCCTTTTCCACAGACAAGGTAGATATTGAGGTATTAGAGGGAAAAGATTTTTCCGGTGATTTTGTCATCACCAGTACCAACCGAAATGTTATGCGGGGGGTAATTTATTCCTCCAATCCCAGAATGGAATGTCTGACGCCGCAGTTTGAGGGCGAAGAGGTCAGGATACGGTATCAATTTCATAGCAATGGATTAGTCGAAGGGGATATTCAAAAAGGGGAGTTTACTATCGTTATGAACCAGGGGGAATATAACCTTTCTTTTGTTGCGTCCATTTCCCGGCTCTATGCGGATTCCTCCATTGGAAAAATAAAGAACCTGAATGATTTTGCAAATCTGGCGAGGGAGAGCTTTGACGAGGCATACCGCCTGTTTTATTCCAAGAATTTTAAGAACATTCTAAAGCCGGAGGAACAGCGGGAACGCCTGCTTTATGACGGGCTTCGGGAAGGGAATCCTTCCGGTCAGAAGATAGAAGAATTTTTAATTGCCTGCCATAAGAAACCGGGGGTTACAATGTCGCTGCCTGTGACGGAGGCGGAATTTTACGGGGTAACGGCGTCCCGCAGGGAAACGCTGGAGCTGAAAAAAGAGCCCTGGGGCTATGTGGATATCCGGGTTACCTCCGACGCAGACTTTTTACAGCCGGAAAAGCAGCGGCTTACGGAGGAGGATTTTATCGGAAGCGTCTGTACCCTGGACTATTATATTAAGGAAGAACAGCTTCACGCCGGGAAGAATTTCGGCAGACTGCGGTTTGAACTGCCGGCAGGAAACTTAGATTTTACGGTCTGCGCTTCGAAAGCGGAGAAAAAGGAGACGCCGGAAAAATCAGCGCTGCGGGACAGCCAGGAATGTTTAGCAAAGTTGATGGAGCTGTATTTAGATTATCGTCTGAAACGCATTGTCACCGGGGCGTGGGCGAGGGAATCCGGGGAAATCTTAGACCATCTTACAGTGCTGCTGCCGGAAGAGCCTGTTTATCCTCTGATGAAAGCCCAGGCGCTTATCATCAACCGCCAGAAGCAGGAGGCGGCGTGGATTATGGAGGATTTTAAGAGGGAGTGCGTCCATAGAAATTCGCCGGAGTGGGGGTATTATCTGTATCTTTGCACTCTGGTGCAGCGGGAGCCCTCCTATGTGGACAGGCTTACGGCGGAAATCGAAGAGATTTTCCAGAAAAATCCCGACAGCTCTCTGTTGTTCTGGGTGCTTCTCTTTGTAAAAGAAGAGTATTGCGCAAACAGCGGAAAGCGGTTAAAAGCCATTGAAGAGCGGATGGCGTTGGAGCGGAGTCCCTATTTCTATTTGGAAGCCTACTATCTTATCTGGCAGGACCCCTACCTTTTGACTAAGCTGGATGAGTTTGAGCTTTCCATTTTAAACTGGGCGGTAAAGCAGAATGTGCTGACAAGGGAGCTGGCGGCGCAGGTCATTGACCTTCTTCCGGCGAAAAAAGAATTTTCCAAATCCCTTTACCGGATTTTGGAGAAATGCTACGAGGTAAGCCCAAAGGAGGAGGTGCTTGCGGCAGTCTGCGGCTATCTGATTAAGAGCCAGCGCTTCGGGCAGGAATACCATCACTGGTATGCTCTTGGAATCAGGGAGGAAATCCGGCTCACCGGGCTGTATGAAGCCTATCTGATGTCCTTAGACGGCAGAACTGTGGTGGAAGTGCCGAAGGTGATTCAGATGTATTTCCAGTATGACAGCAAGATACCTTACCAGCAGAAGGCAGTGCTGTTTGTCAATATCATTGCGGCGAAGGAAAAGGAGCCGGAGGTTTACCAGAAATACCAGAGAACCATGGAGCAGTTTGCCATGGAGCAGATAGAGGCAATGCACATCAACGATAATCTGGCGGTGATTTACGGGGAAATGCTAAAGGGCGGCGTTTTAACCGAAGAGATGGGAAAACATTTATCCACCCTGCTGTTCACCCACAAATTTACCTGTTTTTCGGAAAAGGCGGCAAAGCTCTATGTTTACCAGAGGGAGTTAAAGGAGCCCTTTGTGGCGAATATCATGGGAGGGACAGCGTATTTCCCCGCATACACGGAAAATTACTGCCTTGTGATAGAGGACAGCTATGGCAGCCGTTTTTGTGAAACCTTAGATTACACCGACGAGCCCCTGATGAATCCGGAGGCTTATATCGGGCAGTGCCAGAGGGCGGCAGCCACGGAGCGCTCCTACATGCTTTACCGGATGCAGGGAAAGACGGGGTATCAGGATTTTTCAGAGGAGGATGTAACCTATTTTGCGCCGCTGCTCTCTGATGAAAAAGTGTCGGAGGACTATAAAGCGCAGTTACAGCCGGAGCTGGTGCACTATTACCTGAAACGGGCGTACAGCCCTCTGATTGGCAAATATCTGATGGAGCTGGATTACGGCATTTCCACGGCAGAAACCAGACGTTTCTTGACTGAAGCGCTGGTGGAGGAACACCTTTATGAGAAAGCCTATGAGTTAGTGCAGGTATACGGCTACGATTATCTGGGAAATGCGGCGCGGGTGGCGCTTTGCAGCTATGCCATTGAGAAGGAGGGCTTTGAGGAGGATGATTTCCTCTCCGGTTTTGCGGAGAGCACATTCCGGGCAGGAAAATATAATGATGTGCTTCTGATTTACCTCTGCAAATATTACAACGGCGCCACCAAGACTATGGAAGAGCTGTGGAAAGCGGCGGGGGCGTTTGAAATTGATACCTTCGATTTAGAGGAACGTATCATCACCCAGATGCTGTATTCCACCGACTATGTGGCTTGTATTGATGAAATCTATGACAGCTACACCGCCGGGGGCGGCAGAGAGTTAGTCTGCATGGCGTATCTGTCCTATTTTGCCCATGCGTATCTGGTAAAGGACGCCGTGGTGCCGGAGCAGATTTTCTGGCAAATCACAATGCGTTACAGCAGGGGAGCAGAGCTCAATGACGCCTGCAGGCTGGGGCTGTTAAAGTACCTTGCGGCGAAAGAGGAACGGAAGCGGGAGCAGTCGGAGCTTGCGGACGAGCTGTTGGCGCTTTATACCGGAAAAAATATTTATTTTGCCTTTTACCTTCAGTTTGAAAAGAAACTGATTTTAAAATACCATCTTTACGATAAATTTTTTGTGGAATACCATGCAGAGCCGAAACAACGTATCATGCTTCATTACAGCTTTGACGGCGTTCAATACAAAGAGGAAGAGCTGCAGGAGGTCTATGACGGAATTTATGTAAAGCAGTTTATTCTGTTTTTCGGGGAAACGGTGCAGTACTATATGGTGGAGGCTGACGACGGGGAAACCATGGTGACGGAGAGCGGCAGTATTTCAAACCAGAGCGTGATGGAAAATGAAGGCGGCAGATATGGAAAATTAAACGAGCTGCTGCTGCATGAGACGCTGGAGGAAAATGAGGCGTTAAAACGTGAACTAAAGAATTATTATGGAATGAAACATGTCACGGAGGAAGTGTTTGATTTGCTCTAGTGTATTGGATGATGAATGCAATGTCCGCTGAAGCGGACAAGGGGTGTAAAAATGGGAAATCAATATTATCTTGGCATTGACATGGATGATGAAAATGCCATCGTCAGTTTTTTTCAACCGAATATGAGAGAGCCGGAGACGGTGAGTACCGTGGCGGGGGGCGAGATTTTCCAGATTCCTCTGGTGGTGGCGAAAAAGCAGGGCTTAGGTCAGTGGTTCATCGGGGAAGAGGCGAAAAAAATCGCCCTGCAGCAGCGGGAAAACGAGGTGAAGCACCTTCTTACCCGTGCGCTGGGAGAGGAAACCGTCTGTGTGGAGGGGGAGAATTTTTCCGCAAAGGAGCTGCTTGCCCTGTACCTGAAAAAATTAATTTATATGGCGGGCAGGCTGGGAAATCCGCTGCAGCCGGATAAGGTGGTGATTTCCTTAGAGCGGCTTTCCAGGGAAGCAACCGGGCTGTTTTTGGGGATTGCAGGGGAATTAGGATTGTCGGAGGAACAGGTCACGCTGATTGACAGACGGGAAAGTTTTTATTATTTTATATATAACCAGAAAAATGAAATCTGGCTTCATGACGTCGCTCTCTTTGACTGCCGGGGAAATGATATCCACTGCTGTCTTGCGCAGCGGAATATCCATACCACGCCCCAGCTCATTACCATGGCGGAGGACGTAAAACACATGGATTCCACCAAAAGGGACGAGGCGTTTTCACAGATTGCAGCAGGGCAGCTGAAAGGTCATATCGTGTCGGCGGTGTATCTGGTGGGAGACGGGTTTGACGGCGGCTGGCTGAAGGAGTCCCTGAATTTTATCTGTAAGGGAAGAAAAGCCTTTATGGGAAAAAATCTTTACTCCAAGGGCGCCTGTTATGCGGCGGCGGTGAAGGAGGGGACGAAGGACTGGGCGTTCGTCTACATGGGTGACAACGAGATGAAGGTCAACGTCAGCTTAAAGGTTTCCAATCTGGGAAAAACAGAGTTTTATACTCTGATTACTGCCGGGGATAACTGGTATGAGACGGTGGGGGAGTGCGAAGTGATTTTGGACGGCACGCCGGAGATTGATTTCTGGCTTCAGACTCCAAACAGCAGGGAGGCAAAGCTTGAGAAGATAGAACTGGCGGATTTGCCGAAGCGCCCTCCGAAGACCACCAGACTTCGGATAACGGCAAAGCCCCTGTCTGACAGGGAAGTGCAGATTGTGATGAAGGACATGGGCTTTGGGGAGATTTTTAAAAGCTCCGATAAGAGCTGGGAGTACGTGATGGCATTATAGAAAGGGGAAACATGGGCGAACTGATTTTATGCAGACAACAGATAGCGGCAATGCCCTATTACATAGAGACGGTTTCTTTAAATGTCTATTCCCTGGAGGAGCTGTGCTATTATGTGCAGAATAATCTCTACCTTATGGAGCAGGATTTCATGGAGGAGGAGCTTTGCCGCTGGGTGGAGGAGGAACTGAAGCTAAAGGAAACGGCGGAACAGCTGCGGGAGATAAGGGATACGGGAGGAACCCTCTCGGAATTTGTACTCTGCCTCATCTCTGCCTCGGGTTATTTTAACGCCGGAGAACTGAAAAGCATTCGGCAGACTCTTCAGGAGATGGAGAATAAAACGGATTTTGAGTGCGGCAAGATAAGGGCGGACCGTTACATGGAAAATAAGCGGTATATTTCCGCTGTTTATGAGTACCGGAGGCTTTTAAAGGAAGCCATGGGACAGCAGGAAGAGGGAAAATTGGAAAATCCGGTGGTTGCCGGAGATGTGTGGCATAATCTGGGGACGGCGTATGCCAGGCTGTTTCTCTTTGAAAAGGCGGCGGGCTGCTACAGCCACGCCTATGAGCTGAACCACAACCCAAAATCCTTAAAGGAATGCCTGTTTGCTTATCGCTGCCTGAAGGACGAGAGGGGCTTTAAGCGCAAGGCGGCAGCCGGATTTTTGACTGAGGCGCAGGCGGCGGAGCTTGCAGGGGAATTGACCGAAGCCAGCCGGAGTCAGGAAATACAGGATTTTGAGGCGGAGTTAGAGGAAGCCTTTGCGGAGAAACAGCAGGGGTGGGAGAAAGCGGCGGAACTGTTGGCGGAGTGGAAAGAAGAATACCGAAGGAATTGTAGAATATGAAGAAAAAGACGCATTTTTGGGATAAATGGAAAAAGAAAGATACCTTTGAGGCGAAGTTTGAGGAATTAGATGCTACGGTTTTAACGGAGAAGGACTACCGCAACAGCACCAGAATAGAGCAGTATGTGGTGGAGCGGTTAGAGCAGATGATTGACGTCACCAGGGAAATTGAGGACGAAAAGGCGGAATACCGCATTGTCACCTCCTACCTGAATGACATTCACAAGATAGAGGAGCTGCCGGAGGAAGAGCGGAAAAAGATTGACGAGACGGCGGTGAACGTGGTGCAGCTAAACACGGCGCGGAACGGATTTATAAATTCTACCAAGAAGCTGACGGACGCCCAGTTTGCCCAGTTAGAACGGGAGGAAAAGGAGATACCGGATGCTATCCGGCGTCTTGCCGCCAATGAGGCTTACCAGGATACGGTAAAGCAGGATATGAAATATTTAGAGCGGGAAAAATCACGTTTCCTGCTGCACAAGGAATACTTAAACAGCCAGCAGCATACTCTGAAACGTCTTTTATATGTGATTATGGGAATTGTGATAGCGGCGCTGGTGATATTGGCGGCAGTGCAGGGATTTACAGGGATAGATGTATATTATGGTTTTCTGGTGCTGATTTTTTTGGCTGTGGTCAGCGTCTGCGGCGTTTCCCTGAAAATTATGAAAAACAATACGGAAATCCAGGTGGCGGAGCAGAGCATTAACCGTGCCATTACGCTGTTAAACAAGGTGAAATTTAAGTATGTCAATATCACCAATGCCATTGATTATGCCTGTGAGAAATACCATGTAAGGCGCTCGGCGGAATTAAACCAGATGTGGGAGTTTTATATGGAGGCGGTGAAGGAGCGTGAAAAATACCAGCGCACCAGCGAGGATTTAGACTATTTCAACGGCAGACTGGTGAGAATGCTGAGCAATTATCAGCTCTATGACCCGCAGATATGGACGACGCAGGCGGCGGCATTGGTAGACCATAATGAAATGGTGGAAATTACCCACAACCTTGTGACCCGCAGACAGAAGCTTCGGGACCGGATTGAGTATAATCTCAATGTGATTCAGGAGCAGAAGAAGGAGGCGGAGCAGCTTCTTGACAAGGTTGGGGATAAAAAGCCTCAGGTGGAAGAGATTATCCGTACCGTTGACAGGCTGATGGAAACCATGTAATATCTGGGATATAACAATAGCAGGCTTGTAAAGAGGCAGAGCTTTGGAAAAGCAATAGCATTTTTACGGAAATGGTGTAAAGAATAGAGACTAATTCATAGGCAGAAGAGAGGGAGGACTTGGTTGGTAGTTAAAATTTTAGTTGTAGCGGCGATTATCTTACTGTGTTTATTTCTGACAAAATTATCGGGAAAGCTGGGAATGCCGGCGCTTCTGGCGTTTATCCTGCTGGGAATGTTTTTCGGGTCGGACGGTATTGTAAAAATACCCTTTGATGATTTTTCCATTGCGGAGGAGGTCTGTTCCATCGCCCTGATTTTTATTATGTTCTACGGCGGTTTCGGAACCAGCTGGCGGCAGGCAAAACCGGTGGCGGTCAAATCTGTGCTGCTGTCCACGGTGGGAGTGTTTTTAACGGCGCTGCTGACAGGGCTTTTCTGTTATCTGGTGCTGCATTTTTCTTTCTGGGAGGGGATGCTGATGGGAGCGGTCATTAGTTCCACCGATGCGGCTTCTGTGTTTTCTATTTTGCGTTCCAAAAAACTGGATTTGAAATATAACACCGCCTCTATGCTAGAGGTGGAGAGCGGAAGTAATGACCCCTGCTCTTATATGCTGACGGTGATTGTTCTGGGGGTTATGAGCGGAGAAACAGCGGGAGGAACCCTGATTTTAACTATCGCGGCGCAGATTGTCTTTGGTGTGGCAGTGGGTGTGATCGCAGCGCTGTTAGCCGGAAAGGTGTTAAACAGAGTAACCTTTTTTAACGAGGGCTTTGATACGATTTTTGTTTTCTGTATGGCGCTGCTTTCCTATGCGGCGGCAGCGGCGATTGGCGGAAACGGATATTTAAGCACTTACATTGCGGGCATTCTGTTGGGAAATATGTCCTTACATAATAAAAAATCTCTGATACATTTCTTTGACGGCGTGACCGGGCTGGCGCAGATGCTGATATTCTTTCTGTTAGGCTTGCTGGCATTTCCGTCCCAGATGCCGGAGGTGCTGCTTCCAGCGGTGGCAATCGCATTGTTTTTGACCTTTGTGGCGCGTCCGGCGGCGGTGTTTGCCGTTTTAACGCCCTTTCATTGTCCTATCGGGCAGCAGTTGTTTGTCTCCATGGCGGGGCTGCGTGGCGCATCCTCCATTGTATTTGCCATTATGGCAACGGTAAGCCCGGCTTACATGAAGCACGATATTTTCCACATCGTGATTTGTATTGTGCTGTTCTCCATCAGTTTTCAGGGCTCACTGCTTGGCGTGGTGGCAAAAAAGCTGAATATGATGGACGAAAACGCCAACGTTATGAAAACCTTCAGCGATTACTCGGATGAGATGCCTGTGGAGTTTGTAAAGATTTCCGTAAAGCCGGGGCACCCCTGGGAGAATCAGCTGGTGAAGGATATTGCTTCCCTGCCGGATTTACTGCTGGTGCTGATTTTGAGAGGGGAGGAACGCCTGATTCCAAATGGAAATACGAAGATTCTGGTGGGGGATAAGATTGTGCTGAGCGCCCTGTCTCCGGGGGAAGAATTGGGACTTTGCATTTCGGAGTACCATGTGGAAGAGGATAACGACATGATAGGAAAGCCCCTTGCAAAGCTGAAATTTGGCGAGGGCAAACTGGTGCTGCTGTTAAAGCGGAATGATAAGGTGGTGATACCCAACGGCAGGACGGTGGTGAGAAAGGATGATGTGCTGGTGATTAGCCAGACGTGATAAGATAAGAGAGACGGAAAACGCAAAGCAGTTTTCCGTCTCTTTGATATTGCGTGTGACAGGTCATTGCAGCCCGGAAACGGCTGTAAGTGACAGGCTTTAGTATAACGTATTCTGAATAACCGGACGTTATGCTAGTTTTGGTTTCTGCCGCAGCCTGGGTCAAATTCAGGGTTGCACATATAGAAGTTTTTGCTGTCAAGCTCATCCTGAACCATGCGCAGACCTTCGCCGAAGCGCTGGAAATGCACGACTTCACGCTGGCGCAGGAAACGAATGGGGTCGCAGACCTCCGGGTCTTTCACCAGACGCAGGATATTGTCGTAGGTGCTTCTTGCCTTCTGCTCTGCTGCCATATCCTCCACCAAATCGGTGATGGCGTCGCCCTTTACCTGAAATTCGCAGGCGTTGAAGGGGATGCCTCCGGCTGCCTGAGGCCAGATACCGGCGGTGTGGTCCACATAGTAGGGGGCGAAACCTGCCGCTTCTAATTCCTCGGCGCTTAAGCCTCTGGTGAGCTGGCGGACGATGGTGGCGACCATTTCCATGTGGGCCAATTCTTCTGTCCCAATATCCGTCAACAGCCCGGCAACCTTCCTGTAAGGCATACTGTACCGCTGGGACAAATAACGCAGGGAAGCAGAGATTTCTCCGTCAGGTCCACCATACTGGCTCATAATGATTTTCGCAATTTTCGCATTGGGTCTTGTAATATTAATAGGATATTCCAGCCGTCTTTCATAATTCCACATTTAGCAGCTCCCTCCTTCCCATGGCAGCGGTACATTCGACCAGCTCCAGTAGTTTTCGGGATTTGCCGAGTCAATCGTCAGAGGCCCGTATTTCTCAGCGTAAGCCCGCAGGGCGCTTCTGCGCAAATCCATATAGTGGTTAAAATATTTAATCGCTTCTTCATCCTTCGGATGGGTATCTAAATATTCCGTAATATCCACCACTGCAAAGCTGACCATATCAATCCAGTGCAGCAGCTGTGCCTGGTTCATCTGATTCATCATCATGGACGTCCACACCTCCCTGCTGCTAAGAATGGTTTATCTAATTCCGGAAAGATAGTGCCGATTTCCAAAGCCTTATCCGGTTCATACACAGTGTCGAAATACTGCCAGGGGACATATGCCATGGCGAGAGCGAAATCGCTGTCCATGGAGGAACGCTCCGGCATACAGCCGCAGCGGGCTTCCATGGGACGTGTCATGCTGTAATTTCTCATGTTGCTATCCTCTCTTTTGAGGGTATTTTATTATAATTTATGTTCTATTTGAAGAATCGGTGCATAGCAGGAAAAATTTTTTTCCTGAAAAAATTTTTCCCGAAAAAAATTTGACAATCAAACAAAAAAGCTATTGACAAAAATTAGGAAATTAGTTACACTAATACCAATTTAGCGCGTTAAAAATTTATAAAAACTTTATAAACAATTTATAAAAAACAGGAGTGTAGTGAAATGGATAACAATACAAACGTAACAAACTCAAACGACAATGGCGGATTTTTATGGGGACTGTTAGGCTGCTGTATCCCATTAGTAGGTTTAATTCTTTTCTTAGTATGGAAAGACAACAAACCAAAAACCGCAAAAGCTGCAGGTATCGGTGCAATCGTAGGTGTGGTTGTAGTTGTACTTGAGTATATTATCATGGCTGTATTCGGACTGGGGGCTGCATATCTTGGAGGTTTCTAAGATTGGCGCCAAAGTCGGAAGATTTTTACAGATTATGTTCGGCTGCCATGCAAGAGCGGACCGTTCCTTTTTCTTTCGGGGAAAGCAGTTTCCCATCTGTGCCAGGTGCACAGGGGAGCTTATCGGCATGATTGCGGGAATACCCATCGCAATCATCCTGGGAGTGCCGGAGTTTCAGTATGTGCTTTTATTGATGGTTCCGATGGTGTTTGACGGCTTTTTACAGCTTTTGACGCCCTATGAGAGCGGAAATATCAGAAGGCTGCTGACGGGAATGGTATTCGGCGTGGCATTTATCTTCTTTCTGATTTATTTTCACCGGACCTGCGTCTGGATTGCAGGAAGTTTTCTGAAACTTTTTGTAGCAGAGCCGGAGAGAATAGACGGATTGGTGAGAAGATTTACTTAAATACACACAAAGTTTAAAAGAGAGCATGGGAATTGCTCTCTTTTTTTGTTTTCGAAGGGCGAAAGAGGTTGTTTTTCCCTTAAGGTGTGCTAATATAATAAGAAAGAAAAAGTTACGGAAGAATAGAGGTTTTGGAAAAATGAGCAGTTTTGAGAAGAAAACAGCTCCCAAAAAGCAGATTGACACGGAGAGCTGGTTTATCGAGAGCTATCGGAGGCATCAGGGGCACCCTATGCGGATATTAATTTCCTTATATAAAGGAAACTACCACAAATTTGTACTGGCGGTGGTCTGTTTTTTTATCAAACATGCCTGCGTCTGGGTGCTGCCTATCATTACGGCGAATATTATCAATGATGTTACCACAGGGAATCCCGATACCGTGCGGAATATTGTGTTTTATTCTGTTTTGGAAATTGCGCTGATTGGCATTAACATCCCGTCCAATTACCTGTATACCTCCTATAAAAGCCTTGCCACCCGCTACGCGGAGACGGGGCTTCGGAAGGCGTTGATACGGAAATTGCAGCAGCTTTCCATTTCTTATCATGTGGAAACCCAGTCCGGAAGGCTGCAGTCAAAAATCATGCGTGACGTGGAGGCGGTGGAAACCCTGTCCACCCAGATGTTTTTAAGCATTTTAAACATTGCTTTAAATATCGGCGTGGCGCTGGTGGTGACGGCGTCAAAGAGTAAAATTGTCTTTGTGTTTTTTCTGCTGACTGCCCCGGTGGCAGCCATTACCATGGTGTCCTTCCGTACCGCCATGCGGACCCGCAACAATGAGTTCCGAAAGGAAATGGAGGAAACCTCGGCGCGGGTGATGGAGATGGTGGAGTTAGTCCCGGTCACCAGAGCGCACGCCTTAGAGGATGAAGAAGTCCAGAAGATGAGCGGACAGCTTTTTGCGGTGGCGGAAAAAGGCTATAAGCTGGATTTGGTGCAGGCGCTGTTTGGCTCGGTGGGCTGGGCGATTTTTCAGGTGTTTCAGGTTATCTGTCTTGCCTTTACCGGGTATCTGGCATTGAAAGGGAAAATTATGGCGGGGGACATCACGCTGTACCAGAGCTATTTTGCCACGGTGGTAAACCAGGTTTCCGCCATTGTGACCCTGCTGCCTACCATCACCAAGGGAATTGAGTCGGTGAACTCCATCGGGGAGGTGCTGCTGTCGGAGGATGTGGAGCAGAATGACGGAAAGAAACAGCTGACGGACGTGGTGGGAGAGTTCGATTTTGAGGACGTATCCTTTCATTATAAAAATAATGACGTGCAGGTGTTAAACCATCTGAATCTCCATGTAAACCAGGGGGAGACCATTGCCCTGGTAGGAGAATCCGGCGCGGGAAAATCCACGGTGCTGAACCTGGTGATAGGTTTCCATCTGTCCGAGGGCGGAAAGGTACTGTTGGACGGGAACGATATGAGGGAGATTGATTTGCGGACCTACCGGAAACATTTGGCGGTGGTGCCCCAGACCTCTATTCTGTTTTCCGGCAGTATCCGGGAAAATATTACCTATGGCAGCGAAAATGTGACGGAAGAGGAATTAAATGAGGTGATTCGGGCGGCGAACCTGACGGATTTAATCGAAAGCCTGCCTCAGGGCTTAGATACCCTGGTGGGGGAGCACGGCGGCAAGCTTTCCGGCGGGCAGAGGCAGAGGATTGCCATCGCCCGCGCCCTGATAAGAAAACCGAAGGTCATTGTCCTTGACGAGGCGACCTCGGCGTTAGACAGCATTTCCGAGAAGCTGATACAGGAGGCGTTGGGAAATCTCACTGAGGGCAGAACCACCTTTATTGTGGCGCACCGCCTTTCCACCATCCGGGACGCAGATAAAATAGCGGTGATTGCCGACGGACACTGTGTGGAATATGGTACCTTTGAGGAGCTGATGGAATTGAAGGGTGAATTTTACCGCATGAAAATGATACAGAGTTAAAAACGTTGGAGAAAAGGACTATAAAATTAGAATGAAGATTTTATAGTCCTTTTTCGTAGAAATTTATTGGCGAAAATATACGAAAATTGTTAAAAAATCAAAAATGACTAATATTTAGGCTAAAATTGTAAAAAAAGTAGTTGAAAATAAATGACTTATATGGTAGGGTTGTTAGAGAAATAGGAAAATCGTACGATATTTGGGAGTGGGACTATGGAGGTAAGCGCAAACCGCGGCAGAAAGAAAAGATTAGGTGAACTGCTGCTAGAAGCAGGCGTCATTTCACCGGAAGATATAGAAAAAGCATTAGAGCAGCAGCGCAGTAGTAAAGGCGGGGAGAAGTTAGGAAATGTTCTGATTGACATGGGGTACCTGACGGACCGCCAGATTGTCCGTGCGCTCTGCAGCCAGTTGGGGTATGAGAGCATTCATTTATCCAGAGTCCGGATTGAGGATGAGGTGATAAAGTTAGCGGATGAGTCGGTCTGGAGAAAATACAGCGCCATCCCTTTCGGCTTTTCTGAGAAAAATCCGGGAGTGCTGAAACTGGCGATGAGCGACCCGCTGGATATCCGCGCCATGGACGATATTGCGGTCATTACCGGATTTCAGGTGCAGATTTATGTTACCACGGAAAAGGACGTGGCGGCGACCATTGACCGTTACTACGGCAATGCGGAGGCGCTGCGTGTGGCAGAGGAATTTGCCAGAGAGCGGGAGAGCACCTGGCAGGAGCGCGTGGCAGCGGAGGAAAATGATAAGACCTTAGACCAGGCGCCGATTGTAAGGCTGGTAAGACAGATTATTGAACAGGCGGTGCATAAGAGAGCCAGCGATATCCATATTGAGCCCTTTGAGACGAAGCTGCGAATCCGTTTCCGTGTGGACGGCGTGTTAGAGCAGGAAATGCTGCATGACATCAGCATTCACCCGGCGATGGTTGCCCGCATTAAGATTATCAGCGGACTGGATATTTCTGAGAAGAGAAGACCCCAGGACGGAAGAACCACCGCCATTGTGGACAGGACGGAATACGATATCCGTGTTTCCCTGCTGCCTACCGTATATGGGGAAAAGGTGGTAATGCGTCTGACCCAGAAGAAGGGGCTGACAAAGGATAAAAGGGAGCTGGGCTTTACACCGGACACTCTGGAGCGTTTTGATAAGATTTTAAGCCACCCCAACGGCATTATACTGGTAACAGGACCGACGGGAAGTGGAAAATCAACTACACTTTATACTGCATTAAGCGAATTAAATGAAGAGGGTACGAATATTATAACTGTAGAGGACCCTGTGGAGGCAAATATTGAGGGCATCAATCAGGTTCAGGTAAATGAAAAGGCAGGTCTGAATTTTGCCAGCGCACTGCGTTCTATTCTGCGTCAGGACCCGGATATCATTATGATTGGAGAGATTCGTGACCAGGAGACGGCGGAGATTGCGGTAAAAGCCTCCATCACCGGACACCTGGTGGTGAGCACCCTCCATACCAACAGCGCTGCGGGCACCATTACCCGTCTGGCGGATATGGGTGTGGAAAATTACCTGATAGCCGACTCTGTGGTGGGAGTTATCGCCCAGCGTCTGGTGCGATGTGCCTGCCCGGTCTGCAGTACCATGCGGGAGGCGGATGAGTACGAGAAAGAGATGTTAGGGCTTGGAGACAAAGAGGAGCCTGTGATGATTCGCCAGGCAAACCGCAGGGAATGCTTAAAATGTAACGGAACCGGATATTACGGGCGGCAGGGCGTCTATGAGGTCATGCCGGTGACTCCGACGTTAAAGAGGGCAATCAGCCGGGGAGAGTCGGCGGATGTGATAGAAAAGATTGCCTTAGAGGAAGGAATGGTAACCCTGAGAAAGGGAATTACCCAGTATGTGTTAGAGGGTATTACCACGATGGATGAATTAAAACGTATTACATACGAAGAGTAGGGAGAGAAGATGGAGACAACAATAGAGAATCTTTTGACATATGCGAAACAGAACGGGGCTTCCGACCTTCATATCACGGTAGGAATTCGTCCGAAATGCAGAATACAGGGAACGCTTGTGGAGGTGGAGGAAGCGGAGCGCGTGCTGCCGGATTTGGCAAAGACTCTGGTAACGTCTATGCTGGGTCCGGAACAGGACAGGATACTGACCGAGCGCGGCGAGGTGGATTTCGCCTATACCCTTCCCAATGTGGGACGTTTCCGTGTCAATGCCTTTAAACAGAGAGGCTCCTATGCGGCAGTGCTCCGTCTTGTGGCGTCGGAGATTCCGGCGGCGGAGAGCCTGGGCATTCCGGCGTCGGTAGTCCGCCTGACAGAGAAAAAGAGGGGCATGGTGTTAGTGACGGGACCTACGGGAAGCGGAAAGTCCACTACCCTTGCCTCGCTGATAAATATTATCAATAAAGAGCAGAATGCACATATTATCACGTTAGAGGACCCTATCGAGTACCTTCACAGGCATGATAAGGCGATTGTAAACCAGAGGGAAATCGGTCTTGACACCAAGTCCTATGCCAACGCTTTAAGAGCAGCCCTTCGTGAGGACCCGGATATTATTCTGGTGGGAGAGATGCGTGATTTGGATACCATTTCCACAGCCATCACGGCGGCGGAGACAGGACATCTGGTTTTCTCCACCCTGCATACCATTGGGGCGGCGCCCACCATTGACCGTATCATCGACGTGTTCCCGCCCCACCAGCAGACGCAGGTGCGGGTGCAGTTAGCTTCGGTGTTAGAGTGCATTATTTCCCAGCAGCTTCTGCCCACCATGGATAAAAAATCCAGGGTGGCGGCTTTTGAGGTCATGCACGGGACGCCTGCCATCAAGAACCTGGTACGTGAGGGAAAGACACACCAGATTGATTCTATGATACAGACCAGCAAAAAGCTTGGAATGCAGACCATGGATGATGCGCTGTTTGAGCTGTATCTGCGGCACAAGATTGACGGGGAGCGGGCGGTAGAATACGCACAGAATTCCCAGGCAATGCAGGAAAAGCTATTTTAGGGAGGAGTCGTTTAGATGGCAAATTATAAATACGAGATTGTTACACCGGAGGGAAAAGCCAGAAACGGCACCTTAGAGGCTCCCAATGAAGAGACAGCGCAGATGCTGCTGCGCTCCGAGGGAAATCTGATTGTGTCCTTAGCGGTGGCAAGCGCCTTAGAGAAGGATATTGATATCCATATCGGCAAGGCGGTCAAGCCCAGGGAGTTAAGTATTTTCTGCCGCCAGTTCCAGAGCGTGTTAAACGCCGGAGTAACGGTAATTGAAGCCTTAGAGATGTTAGAGGAACAGACGGAAAACAAGTCGTTTCGGGCAGCAATCGGAGGCGTGCGGGATGCGGTGCAGAGGGGACAGACCTTAGCGGACGCCATGGCGGCATATCCGAAGATTTTCCCATCCATTATGATACATATGATTGCGGCGGGCGAGGCGTCCGGCGGACTGGATGTGGCGTTTGACCGTATGGGAACCTTCTTTGAAAAGGACGCCCATTTAAAGGGAATGATTGTGAAATCCATGATTTATCCCATTGTTTTAATATTCGTTATTATTGCGGTAGTTATTATTTTGATGGTAAAGATTGTGCCGACCTTCACGTCCACCTTCGATGAAGTGGGGGCGGAACTGCCGGGAATCACCCTGGCGGTTATGGCTATCAGCGACGCCCTGGTGAATAACTGGTACTGGATTGTAGGCACTCTGGTGGTAGCGGCGATTGTCATACGGCAGTTTAAAAAGACCGAGTGGGGAGCTGTATTTTTCGGGACACTGGGACTGAAGCTGCCCCTGTTTGGAAATCTTACCATAAAAAGTGCGGCGGCACAGTTCGCCCGTACCTTGAGCACCCTGACAGCCTCCGGTATTAAGCTGGTGGATGCCTTAGCCATAGTAGAAAAAATCATGTCCAACGAGCTTGTAAAGAGAGCACTGCAGGAGGCGCAGAAACAGGTTATGGAGGGAATTTCCTTATCCATCCCCCTCGCCGAGAGCGGTATTTTCCCGCCGATGGTGCACCATATGGTAAAGATTGGGGAGGAAACCGGTAATATGGAGGACATGCTTGACAAGATTGCCGAGTATTATGATGAAGAGGTGGAGATGGCAACCCAGTCTCTGTTAGCGGCGTTAGAGCCACTCATTATTATTCTGATGGCGGTGGTGGTGCTGCCGATTATCCTGGCGGTTATGATGCCGATGTACAGCCTTTATGACGCCATTGGTTAATGTTTGGTTATCTGCGGTCTGCCATGAGGACCGTTTGATAATAGATAAAATGTAGTTAAGTTTCATTGTAAAATGTAAGGAGAGGAAAGAAAAATGAAAATGATGGAAAAATTAAACGCAAAGAAAAAAGACAACAAAGGTTTCTCTTTAGTAGAGCTGATTATCGTTATCGCAATTATGGCAATCCTGGTTGGTATCGTTGGTACTCAGGTAGTTCCTTATATCGAGAAATCCAGAAAAGCAAAAGATATCCAGGTATTAAGCGGATATTCTACCGATGCTATGACTGCATATTCTTCAAACGCAGCAACACTTGATGCAAGCGCAGTATACACCATTACAATTACTCCGGGTGCTTCTGCATGGTCTGTAGCTGTTACAGGTGGTACAGCAACAGAGCAGACTACACTGCAGAATGCATTTACAGAGTTAAACAGCATTACTACATCTGCACCGAAGTTTGAGTCTAAAGCAGGTAAAGCGATTACATCCATTACTATTACATGCCAGAATGCAAAACCGATGGTTAAAGTCGTAACTGCAACAACTGACGGAAGCTTCGATGACATCGAGAGCAACTAAGACCGACATCCCCGGCATTTCCCCTGCATAGGGGAAACTGCCCGAAGGTAACTGATTGAGAAAGACATAAGCGCAAAACGAGAAGAGAGGAGACATTTTATGCCGTTACATATCACGATTTTATTTTATGCTACCGTATTTTTATACGGAATCGTTATCGGCAGCTTTTTAAATGTCTGCATCTGCCGGATACCGGAAGGAGAGAGTCTCCTTCCGTCATCCCACTGCATGAGCTGTGGGCATAAGCTGCACTGGTATGATTTGTTTCCCCTTTTTTCATGGCTGTTATTAAGAGGGAGATGCCGGTACTGCGGGGAAAAAATTTCCTGCCAGTATCCTCTGATTGAGGCAGTAAACGGAATTCTTTATATGGTCGTTTTCATGGCGAACGGCATTTCGTTTACAAGTATTCTTTACTGTCTTATGGCATCTGCCCTGATAGTCATCAGCGTCATTGACGAGCGCACCTATCTCATTCCGCCCGCCTGCAACCTGTTTCTTCTGTTGGTGGGAATAGGAGCCAGCATTGTGGACAGGGAACACCTTGCGGCGCATGTGATAGGAATTTTCAGCGTCAGCGTGCCCCTCAGCCTGCTTTACCTGTTGTCAAAGGGGAGAGCCATCGGAGGCGGGGATATCAAGCTTATGGCTTCTGTGGGACTGATTTTAGGCTGGCAGAATACGGTGCTGGCATTTTTTCTTGCCTGCATTCTTGGCTCCGTGATACATCTCATTCGGATAAAGCTCACGAAGGCAGAGCATATGTTGGCGATGGGACCTTATCTTTCCGCAGCGTCTTTTCTTACGGCGCTTTTCGGGGAGCAGATGATTGGATGGTATTTAGGATTGCTTGGAATATAGAAATCAAATTTTTCTGTATTCTGATGCGGGAAAACCAGTCTGATTTTTCGGCATGAGAATACAGGACAGCTTAGAGAGGAGAAACAAATGGCTAAAAAGGTTTTGAGTATTGAGACGGGAGTTTACTGGACAAAGGTCTGTCTGGTGGATTACAAAAAGGCAGTGCCCCATGTGTACGCTGCTTTTTCATTTCCTACGCCGGAGCATGCGATTGAGGACGGTTATATCAGGGAGCGGGAGAAATTTTCCCATAAGCTGCAGGAGGAGCTTTTAAAGCATAGAATTACGGAGAAAAGCGTTATTTTTTCCATCAATTCTTCCAGGGTGGTCACCAGAGAGGTGAATCTTCCGGAGATGAAGGAAAAACAGTTAGACGGAGTGGTGCAGTCACAGGCGAGGGAGTACTTCCCCATGGACGTGGCGAATTACACCATTGCCTACAAGAGCATGGGAAAGGTGGATACGGAGAGCGGGAAACAGTTAAAGCTCCAGTTAGTGGCAGTTCCCGACAACCTTTTGAATAATTACAGCACCCTTGCAAAAGAGATGGGGCTTGAGATTGTAAACTTTGAATATATTGCAGACAGCGCCGTGGCGTTTTTGGAAAAGCGCTTTACAGAAAACGGCGTCATGGTGCAGTTAGAGGAACGTACCACGGTTATCAGCGTGGTTGTAGACAAAACCATGGTATTCCAGCGTGTTACCCCTTACGGTTACGGCACGGTATTATCGGCTGTGTTAGAGCATCCGGCGCTGGGCGTGAAGGATGAGCGGGAGGCATTCCGTTTCTTAGCCCTGGAGGATGTGCTGCATCATGAGCCGAAGCTGGCGGATTTCCCGAAGCAGGAGGGCATGGAGGAGGAGAAAAGACAGGAGCTTTTGTCCGAGGCATATGATGAGGTGCGGGATACCCTGCATTACCTTGTGCGTGTGGTAAATACGGCATTGGATTATTATAAAAACCAGACCAAGGGAGAGCTGAACGGAACGCTCTGCGTCATCGGTGACGGTATTAAGATTGCAGGCTTAAAGGAGCTGATTGAGGCGGAAGTGCCGGTACCTGTGGTACAGCCGGATTTTGCTTCTATGATACATACTGCGGGAAACAAGAATGAAGAGCTGTTCGGGGAGTTAGGGCTGATTGGTTTTCTTTCCTGTATCGGCGCTTCAACGACTACCTTCGAAATCCGTCCCAAGGAGCAGATTGGCAGGGAACAGCAGAAAAATGCCATGCTGCTGCCTTATCTCGGACTGGGCGGAACTGTGGTAATCTGTATTTTCCTGGTGGCTGCCTCAGGCATCCGTTATTTCCTTGCTTCATCGGAGCACAACAGGCTTCAGCGGGAGATAGAGAAGCTTTCCTATATTCAGGAGGTTTATGACGAAAATGAGGCGGCGCGGCAGGCGTTAGCGCCTTATCAGGAATTTGATGTTTCCACAGGGACAAAGAACGAGCAGTTCAGCGAGCTGTTAGCAGCCTTAGAGGAGCAGCTGCCGACTACTGTCTCCGTGCAGAGTATTACCATAACCGAGAGCAGCATCAATATGAACATGACCAGTGATACCAAGCTGACTACAGCTCAGATGATGATAAATTTAAAGGAGATACCGTTCCTTTCCAACATTTCCATCCCGACCATGACAGAAGGGGAGAATGCAGCGGGAGGCACCATCTGGCAGTATACAGTGGTGGCAACGTATTATAGTGAACTGGAAGAAACAGCCGAGGCGGCAGCGGCGGCGCTTAGCCAGGCAGAAACAGCGGAGACGGAGACAACAGAGAGTCAGGAGGACAGTGCGGAATGAAACAGAAAAAGATAACGGACAAAGAGCTAAAGCTGTTGATTCTTCTGGCAGCGTTGATTTTACTGGCAATTTCCTATTTCGGGGTGTTCCAGCATTTCAGTGAGGCGGCGGAGGTTCTTGAGACAGCCAATGTGGAGGATACAGCTACCTTAACCCAGCTTCAGAGCATGGTGGCGCGGGAGCAGGAGGTACGCCAGGAAACAGAGGATATGAACCGGGAGCGGGAGGAGATTATCGCAAAATATCCGGTGGATGTGCCGCAGGAAAAGGCGATTTATCTGGTGCAGGAGTTAGAGGACCTCTCCGGCTCCAAGGCTTCTTCCATTTCCTTTACGATGAATAATGCGGTGGCTTCTACGCTGTGGCAGCTGCCCCAGGGCTATTATGATTCCCTTGCCATCACCTACGAGGCGTCCTATGAAAGCCTGAAAAAATGGGTGCTTTCCGTGGAGCAGGATACGGACCGGATGACCATTCCCTCTGTGTCGGCTGCCTATGACGAGGAAACGGGCAATTTAAAGGGTGTGATAACCGTAAATATGTATTATCTGACAGGTACCGAAAAAGAGTATGAGCCTCCGGTGATAACAGGGATAGGAAAGGGAACCTCTGATATTTTCCGTTCCAGTGGAGTGAGAACCTCCGGGGCGGGAGCTTCCGGTGAGAATGGCGGTGATACAGATGGAAACACGGACAATTCGGAACAATAATAAGGGCTTTTCTTTATTAGAAGTCATTATATCCATGGCGATTCTTGCCATGATTACCATTCCGCTGCTGCAGTATTTTAACGATTCCATGAAATACAATGCGATGATGGAAAAAAAGCAGCAGGCGACGATTTTTGCACAGGAGCTGTTAGAGGACTTAAAGAGCCAGGAGCAGCCGCTTATTGAGAAACCCTCCGGGTCGGCAGTTTATACAGTGCCGTATCTGGAGGGCTGCGGTTATACCATCGCAGAGACCAGTCTGGATTCAGAGGGAAAAGGCAGCATCCGCATGAAAAATGCGGAGCAGCAGATGGATGTGGAGGTAACGCTTTCCACAAGCGTCGCGGCAAATGAGGTGGTGCGCCCTATGCTTTACGGCTTAGACGATACCACAGATGTTCTGGCAGTGGAGGGCGGACAGACCCAGGAGGCGGCAGTTTATTTTGCAGCCATCAACAGCTCTTATGCATTAGAGCATTCCACTTCCCTGCTTTCAAGCAGTGAGATTGAAAAGAGAATGCGGCGGGAAATCCATATTCAGATAGAGCGCCCCGGAGATTACAAAGTGCGGGTGTATGCGGTATACAGCTGCGCCGGGCTGCGGGACGGCAGTTCTACAGATACCTTTGTCAGCACCGACTGGTTAAACGTCAACATCAGTGAGCTGAAAAATATTTATCTGCTCTACAGCAAGGTGACGGCAAGGGATGAGAGCGGCTACAGCAAGGGCGATACCATCGTAGTGGAGCGGGATGCCTCTGTTCCGGCAGGCTTTTCACCGGATTTGTTTCTGATATGCCAGAAGCAGGACGCTTCTACGGCGGACCCGGGCTATCAGGTGCAGGTGAAGGGCTATGGTTTGACAGGAACCATACATACCAATATACAGCCGGCAGATTTGACCGGAACGGTGGTGGACGACAGCTTTAACCTGTTTGCCAACACAAAGAAGCTTACGGAAGATGAAAAGCCGGTACGGCTGGTGAAGATAAAGGTAGAAGCATTTCCGGTGAACCATAGCGCTTCAGATGAGAGCTATGTGTCCGTGGAAACGACAAGGGAGGAGTAGCGGATGAAACACAGGTATTTCCTGAAAGGAAAAAATGAGGGCGCTTCTCTGCCGGTGGTACTAATCATCTTTATTGTTGTGGGTGTGATAGCTGCCATTGTGACGAAAATGACTTTAGCAAACATCAACATGCGGGAGATGGAGCAGTCCGGCAAAAAGAACTTTTACAGTGCGGAGATGGTGTTAGACGACCTTTCCGTGGGACTGAACGCGGCGGCGGCGGATGCAATGCAGCGCGCTTATACGGCGATTCTGACGAATTACCAGGACAGCACCGCAGGCGGAGGAAATCTGCAGGAGAAATTTACGGAGCTGTATATGGGAGAATTGTCCGCCCTGTTTGCGGAGACGGTCACCAGTGAAAAGCAGGAATTGGGAAAAACCGTGTATGCGGTGGGAAATTACAAAAAGGATGCGGTGAAGGCCTGCTTTTCCACGGCTGCAAACCAGATTTATTATTTAGACCCGGCGGACGCTTCTTTTTCCGTGGACTATAAAGAGGGAATTTTCACCTTGAAAAATGTGGGAATCACCTATCAGGACGACTGGGATTACGCCACCAGTCTGACTACGGACATGGTATTCAGCACACCCAGCCTGAACTTTGAAAACCGGAATAAAACCCAGGAATTTATGCGCTATGCCTTAGTGGCGGAGGAACAGATTTTAGTAAATGCAGCCTCCGTTTCGGTGGATGGAAATGTATACGCCGGGGCAGGCGGCATTGTGGCGGGCACCGGAGGCAGCGGAACCATTCAGGGAAATACCGTTGTCACCAGAGGAAGTATCCTGACGGAGAGCGGCAGCAGCCTTTCCATCGGCTCCGGCAGTTCCAAAATCTGGGCGGAAAATGTGGAAACCACCGGAAAAGGCTCACCGTCCCTCTTAGAGCTGAACGGAAACTGCTATATCGCAGATGATTTGACCATGAAGGGAAAGGGCAGCCAGGTGATTCTGAAAGGAAATTATTACGGCTACAATTTCCAGAAAAACTACGGGGCAGCGGAGACAAGCGTTACGGATTCTTCCTTCAGCAGCGCCATGATGGTCAATGCAAGGGACTGTAACCTGAATTTAGAGGGCTTAGATTACCTGCTTTTGGCGGGAAGAACCTATATTTCCAGAGGAAGTGCGGGAAATATCAGCAACCCCAGCGACATTATGTTAGGGGAATCTCTTTCTGTCAGGACAAACCAGCTTGCTTACTACGTGCCGTCCAATTATCTGGATTTGGCAGCGGGGACCTTCACGGCGGAGGGCAGCGCAGCCTACGGACAGGACATCGGAGTGCCGGATTTTATGAATTATCTGAAAGCCTCTGCTCCGGTGACCCCTTATTATTATAGGGATAATGCTTCCGGCACGGCTTCGGTGCGTTACTACCTGAATTTTGAGTCAGAGCAGAAGGCAAATGAGTTTTACGGGAAATACACTCAGGCGCAGACGAGCGGCAGCCAGAGAGCGTCGGCTTATGTCAGCGAGGACGCGCTGGTGTTGGATTCCTCCACGATTTTCACCTTAAAGGGAAATCTTCTCTACCGTGAGAATGCGGGGGAGGAACTGAAAAATAAGGAAATCACCATTCAGCCCTCCGCATGGCAGCCGGGAACGGAGAGTACGGAGGCGGGGCTTTACTGGGATTTTGCAAAAAATCATGCGGTAGCCTACAAATCCTTACAGATGTATCTGGAAGAAAACCATGCCGGCGTGACGGCGGATAACGTGCGGTTTGAAAACGGCGGAATGATAGATAAGAGCGCAGAGCCGTTATTCTATCATCTGGTGGATAAGACAAGGTTAGAAGCCCTTTCCCCCATGGCGCCGGACGGCAGCGGCGTGACGCCCCTGTACAGTGAAGACTTAGAGGGCGGGGCGAAAAAGAGAGTTGTGGTTATAGTAAACAATGAGACAGACGTCTACACGCTTCCGGTGCAGTACACGGAAGGGCTTGTGATAGCCAGGGGAGATGTGGAGGTGTTAGGACAGTTTAAGGGCACCATTCTCTCAGGCGGCACCATTTTCTTTGCCACCGGCGCAAAGGTGACGGCGGACGAACTGATGGTTTCTTCTCTGTTTAATTTAGACCCGTCCTTGTGCGGGGACTTCCAGAGTTATTTTCTGGATTATGATACATTTTCAGAGAGTGTAATTGGTACAGTGCAGATAGAGGAGTATCTCACCTATGATAATTGGAGGAAAAATGAAGAGTAGGCAAAAGGGCATTCGAAGTGACCGGAGAGGAATGTCCTTAGTGGAAATTATCATTGTAATTGCGATTATCGGAATTTTAGCCGGCGTTACCGTTTCCATGTACGGGCAAATCCGTCATGCCAACACCAAAAAGGTGGTGGAGGACGTGGAGACGGAGTTAAAGCAGCTGAGGCTTTCTGCCATGACAAAGGCAGGGAAAAATTATCTTTATCTCTATCGGCTTAACGACGGCTATTATATGAAAACCTCCACAATGAAAAAGGAGAGCTTTGACACCGGATTTTTTACCACGGACGGCACGAAAATCTGCGGCAAAAATGCGAAGATTTATAAGGACAGCGTCAGCTCCTCCAATGAGATAACGGAGGCGAACAGCAATTTTATCCGTATCAGTTATAAGAGAAGCGGCGTGTTTGATTACAATCAGCCTGCCGGGGAGGAAAAAAATACCAACACGGAATATGTGATTATCGAGGGCAGCAGCGTTTATAAAATCCGGCTGATGGAAGAGACAGGAAAGTATTATGTGGAAAAAATGTAAGAAAGAGAGGTGGCGGAGCATGGAGAAGGACGACAGAGGCATCACACTTGTGGAGCTTATCATAGCGATTACAATTTCTGTGATTATCGTAGGCGCTGCCACTCTTTTTTTCATGACGGCGCAGAAAAGCTACCAGAGAGCGGAGGAAACCGTTCATTTACAGGAAGAAACCCAGATATTGATGGAACAGCTTGCCTCCTGGATTATGGAGGGGAACGGCGTCAAGGTTGAAACGGATGCCACCTACGGGCAGGTGTTGGTTATCTATAAGATACCCAGAAAAACCACCACGGCGCTTCCTGCCGGGATGACCTTAGAGGACGCATCAAAACGGGTTATCTGGCGGCATGGAGACAGGCTCTATATGAAAACGGCGTCGGGAATCACAGACCCAATGGTAGATACTACTGTGATTGACGCCTCGGATATTAAGGATGAGTATTGTATTTCAGAATATATTTCCGGGTTTACAGTGACTTTGGACAGGACGGGGCAGGCTTCGGTGCTTGTAAATCTGAAAATGACGGACGGCGGCAGGGATTACGAGTTGGACAATGAAGTTATGCTGCGGAACGAATGGCTTTTGAGTATGGAGGGAGGCAACCTTTATGAAGAAACAGCTTAAACGTCTGGTATCAGCAGGAATGGCAGCGGCATTGACCATGTCGCTGCTGCCCCAGGGAGTGACAGTGTCTAAAATCTATGGAGCGGAAGAAAAACAGCAGCTTTGTGGGGAGCAGGAACTGCAGGGAGAAAAGAGCCTGAACGAAAAGGAAAGAGAGCAGGGAAAACTGGCAGAAGAAGTGTTGTCAGAGAGACAGGAACTGCAGGAGATAATTTTCAGGGAAGATACTGTGCAGTGGGAAAGCAAAGATTCGCTGTGGGAGGAACTGCAGAAGGCGGATTTGTCGGGGGGGCAGCAGCTAAAAGGGCAGGCTGTTCTGGCAGGTTCGGAAGATACCGAAGAGGCAGTCAAAAAGGTAGTGGATTTCTTAGAAGAGCTTCCGCAGTATGAGAATGAGGAAAACAAGGAGCAGCCCCGTGGAACAGCAGAGAATCCCTTTGTGATTTTAGAGCTGGTGCCCTATGAGGACTTTGCCGAGTTCGGCTACCTGATTGGCGGCTGCGAGCCCATCAAGGTGGACGAGATGTACGGAAACAGCGCGCTGGATACGGTAAAGACCATGAATACCGCAGACGTGTCGATGACGAACTGTTTCCTGTTTGAGGATGAAAAGGGCATTGTGGACGGAATGTATCAGGGCTTAGAGGGGGCGACTCCCGGCGGCATCTGGCAGAATTTTTACGGCTATTATGAAGTCGTGGAGGATGGAACCGGAAACTTTGTCTATCAGGGCGGCAGTGCAGCCGGTATGCAGGCAGTGCAGTCCGAAAGCCTGGATGAAAATACAGATTTGGAGCGGCAGAAGTCCGCAGACAGGGAGGAAATCTCCGGCGGGGAGCATCAGGGAGACGGCACTTCGGAGAACGGCAGCCAGCAGGACGGCAGTTCGGAGGGAACTCAGGGGGACGGCAGCTCAGAGGAAGGTCAGGGAGACAGTGCCCCGGAGAACGATAGCCAGCAGGATGGCAGTCAGGAAGGAAACCAGGAAGGCACAAATTCGGCGGCAGCCAGCCAGGAAGATGGCAGTTCCGAAGCAGGCAGCGCAGAGAAGAATTTACAGCAGACAGAAAACCAGAAAGCCGCAGGCTCTCAGGCGGCAGAGGTAAAGTCAGAGGGACAGCCGGAGGCAGAAAACCGGGAAACGAAACAGACAGATGCGCTCCAGACCACAGGGACGGCTTCTGATATACAGCAGGGAGCGGAAGCGGCACAGCAGGAAGGAGAGGGCTTAGAGGCTTCTAAGCAGGCGGCGAAGGATTTTTCCTACGAGGAGCAGCCGGAGATTGAGGAAGCCATCAAGGCGTCGGGAGGATATCTCGGCAGCTTTGTGAAGACGGACGGCGGAAACTTAGTCTGGCATACCGTACAGCAGTTTGAGGAGGAATACGGAAATTCAGACCTGTGGATGAACAGCGTGCCTGAAGAGGCGCTGCAGGAGGTGGGAGACAGATTTTACACCACCAGATTCAGCGATGGCGACAATAAGGGATATTTCGTCAACCACTATGTTTACAAGAACAGGGAAGTATTTTTGACAGATACCCTGGGCTTAGACGAGGAGGCGGCGGAGCAGCATTCGGTGGTGATAAAAACCATTACGCCGGAGGAATTAAACGAGACGCCGGAATGGGTGGATTACTCGGATTTGATTTATATTGCGTCAAATGAACCGAAAGCAGGAAAAGAAATTTTTCCGCAGATGTGGCGGGACTATAACCGTCTGGGACATACCTCTAAGATACCGTCAGGCTGGACTTCCGGCTCAGGAAATTATTATAATAAGAAAAATGATTTGAGCTGGGAAACTACCTTAAGGCTTTATCAGAAGGTAACGGCAAAGACGGATTTTGCCGCAATGATTATGACCGACGATATCTACAATACCCTTGGGGGCTATGATAAAAAGAATGTTAAGGTGAATGTACTGGACTGGAATCTAAGGGAAACAGGGCTTACCTACCAGACGGACGCATACAGCAATAATATTTACAAGCTTGCGGTAATGCTGCTTTGTATGGACGGCACGCTGTTTAGCTCCCTGTACCTTACCGGGGAAAATCCGGTGGTACAGAACGGAATCCATACGCTTCAGCCGGGGGATGCGTCTAGTTACTGGGCAACGCCGACCTTCCTTTTAGTGCCGCCGGAGGGAGAGCGCTCCCCAGAGGTGGCGGAGCTGCTGAAGAGCTGGCAGCTTTACGCTTACTGGAATGGAACCGACGGACAGCCTACGGATATGTGGGAGCTGTACCAGATGACAATCGGCATTACGCAGGGACAGTATAAAAACTGGGTACAGAACCATGTGTATACCTACCCCAATAATACCAGTATTGCCCAGATGTACTTATCCGGACAGGTGGGTACAAATTTAGATTATTTTACCGATTTCGGGGACTACTTAGACCGGATTGACGAGGATAACCCAAATCCTTCCGATGCGGTGCGTTATATTCTGGCTTTAGACGAAGATAAGGAACCGGAACAAAAGAAAACTCTCCGAGTATTAGACATTGAACCCTGCGTGGGCTTGGCAAAAGCAGAGGAAAACGGCAAAGTTTACAGTGAGCCGGAGTGGGTGCTGACAGAGTCCTATCTGCGCATGATGCTTCCTTCCTTTGACGGAGAAATTGAGATTACCCATCAGACCACAGCGGAGTTTAACGGAAAGGCGGAGGACATAAATACCGATTACGATATGATTTATCTGGGGCTTGACACCGGGGCTTACAATCTTTCCCAGCAGAATGTCACCATAGAGGGCAAAACCATGCAGATGAATGCGCCGGACTGGAACGACAATTCCATGGACGGACTGATTTATTTCCATACGGGAGATGGCATGGTAAATGCATCAGATGCCCGTGGCACAAGAAATGCCTCAGTGCGGTTTTTATGGGACAGTGAAACCGGAAGCAATGTGGAGAGCGATGCACTGCGGTTTCCGGGAAACGACATTACCAGCATTAAGAGGGAAGCGTTAGAGAGCTTTGCCGACGCGGGACATCCCATTGTGGCGGCGCGCTATCTTTACGGCTTGGAGTCTGCGGTGGTGGATACGGATTCCAACATCTATCATTTTGTGGAAGATTACCGGAATGGAAAGGGCGTCTACAGCATGAGCCAGCCGGAACAGATTGCGGCAGCTATTTCCCAGATGTCGGAGAATGTTACCTTTACCAGACTGCCCCAGCTTTATAACGGTTCTACGGAAAATGAGACTTCCTCCTATATTCCGTCACCCTCCTATCTGCCGGAAAATGCACTGGATTTCGGCTTCCATGTGGAGGCGGAGAATGTTTCTGACTATGCTTACACCATTTATGTAGACCAGAACAGAGACGGAAAATTTTCGGAGGATGAAAAGATTATCGAGGATGGGGTGACGGGAGCGGACACGCTGCGCAGTTATCCTCTGGCGTCCTCCTTTGTGGGCTTGATACAGTGGAAAATTGTGGTGTATAAGAGCTCTAATCCGAATATCCGCTATATGCAGACCGGGTGCTCCGCCTTACAGAATACTTCCGGCACGAAAAAGGAAGTCCGGGTGCTGCAGATTATGCCTAAGGAAGGCGACTACAAAGGAAAACTGAATTTATCGCAGGATGAATTGTTTAAAAAGTATTACAGCAATCTTGCCGATTATCAGATAAGCATTGACACCATTACCTGGGAAACCTTTGACGGTTACTTTAGAGGCACAGGCTTTCGGTTTGACGCTTCTAAGGACGTGGATGAGGGAAATCCTGTCAATGAGGACGCTATTCCGGCTTATGCAAATTTAAGCGGTTATCATATGATAATCGTGGGCTTTGGCGATACCTACGGGCAGACGGATTTGAACAATGATAACGGTGCGGTGGAGTACCTCCAGTATTTTGTGGCGCAGGGAAAGAGTATTCTTTTCGTCCATGATGTGACGTCCATGTACAACATGCAGGAGGGGGATGGCAGTGCACCTCAGGTATTCGGCTCCACGGCGAATAAAATGCTGCGTGACCTTATGGGAATGAACCGTTATGCCGCAGTCAGCAATCAGCTGACGGAGGAGGCGCGGGAGAGCCTGATACGTTACCAGACGCGGTACGGGCACTACGATACAATCTCAGGCAAGGAGAAGCAGGGCTTTACCTATTATGCGTTAAAGAGGATGGGGTGGAGCGATAACTCGCAGAACAGAAACGTCGGAAACCGGACGCCCTACCGCTATATGATTACCAACACGGAGGGAAATGCAGTCTGTGCCAACGATGCTTTCTCCAAGTCCAGCGGATTTAACAATAACAACGACCTTACCACCACGGCTTCAAAATTGAACGAGGGGCAGATTACCGCTTATCCCTATAAGATAGGGGAGGTGCTTCCTATTGCGGAGACACATGCACAGTGGTATCAGCTGAATATGGAGGACCCGGAGGTTACGGTATGGTACTGCCTGAGTGATGACCATCGCTTTGCAGGCTGGAATGAGACAGCCAACAATGGTACGGGAACGGCGCTGACCTATGGCGTATCCCCCAACGATGCGGCAAATAACTATTATATTTACAGCAAGGGAAATATTTTCTACTCCGGCGTGGGACACATCACCGTAAACGGCGATATGGAGGCGAAGCTTTTTGTCAACACCATGATTGCCGCCTACCGGGCGTCCTATGAGCCTCCGGTGATTGAGGTTACCAATGATGACGCAGTGCTGAACGGAACCCAGAATTACGGTCTTGAGCTGCTTCGGGAGTACGACAACGGCATAACTGCAAGTACCGGGGAAAATGTTCAGAACGGAGAAGTCTTTACAGAGGCAGATACCATTGACATTACCTTCCGTCCGGTGGATTATAACCCGGCGAGCACAAATCTTGCCTGCTGGATTTATTTAGAGGGGACGGACGGCAGTAAAATCTATGTGGATGAAATCGTTTCCCTATCCGATAATACGGTGCTTCGGGCAGATTCCGAGCACAAGATACAGGGTATTGCCAACGGAAAAGAATATAAATTGATTTATAAAAAGAGTGTACTAGATACTCATCGTGTGGTAAAATTTGAGGTGAAGAATAACAAAGCGCCGGCAAAAAATACAACCACACTGACGCTGACGGTACAGCCGTTGTTTGAACTGGACTGATGAATGGAGTTTTTGTCCATGGTTTCCCATGCAGCATTTAACTGCATACAGTCGTCTGCAACAGGCGCTGCATCGGCTTACCGGAAAGGATGGACATGAGTAACACCAACGATTTAAGCAACCGTATCAATGAATGTTACAGCAGATTAAGTAAGGGTCAGAAGCGTCTGGCAACTTACATCACAGATAATTATGACAAAGCTGTTTTTCTGACAGCTGCCAAAATGGGCGAAGTGGTGGGCGTCAGCGAATCCACAGTGGTTCGCTTCGCCACCCACTTGGGCTATAAGGGCTATCCTGAATTTCAGAATGCCTTGGAGGAACTGGTGCGCAATAAGTTAAACTCCCTTCAGAGAATGGAGGTAACCTATGGCAGAATCAACCAGTCCAAAATCTTAGAATCCGTGTTGAAGGCGGATGCAGACCGGATTCATTCCACTCTGGAAAAAATCGACGAACATGCCTTTGAACTGGCGGTAGATACCATTTTAAACGCCAGACATATCTATATTATAGGAATTCGCAGCTGTGCGCCTCTTGCCAGCTTTATGGCATTTTACTTTACCCTGATGTTTGAGAATGTACATCTGATACAGACCAGCAGTTCCAGTGAAATATTTGAGCAGATGGTGCGGATTGGGAAGGAAGATGTGATTATCGGAATCAGCTTTCCGCGGTATTCCATGCGCACCCTAAAGGCGATGGAATTTGCCAACAACCGCAGCGCAAAGGTGATTACCCTGACGGACAGCGTCCATTCCCCCATGAACCTTTATTCCTCCTGCAACCTCATTGCGGAGAGCGATATGGCGTCCATTGTGGATTCTCTGGTGGCGCCCTTAAGCGTCATTAACGCTCTGATTGTGGCGCTCTGCATGAAAAAACAGGGAGAGGTGGCAACCACCTTAGAGATGTTAGAGGAAATCTGGGACGAGTACCAGGTCTACGAAAATGACGAGATTAACGTGATTGACGACTCGATTAAAATGCGGTATGCAAAGATAGGAGATACGGATTTCAATGAGTAAAGTAATCATTATCGGCGGAGGTCCGGCAGGGATGTTTGCCGCTATTGCAGCAGCGGAGGCAAACGCCAGCGCAGGGGAAAATGAGGTGCTGCTGTTAGAAAAAAACGAGAAGCTGGGGAAAAAGCTCTACATTACCGGAAAGGGGCGCTGCAACATCACCAACGCCAGCGATATGGAGGTGCTGTTTTCCAATGTGGTGACCAATGCAAAGTTTTTGTACAGCGCGTTCTATGCCTGTGATAATCAAAGAGTGATTGACTTTTTTGAAAAAAACGGGTTAAATACGAAGGTGGAGAGAGGAAACCGGGTTTTTCCGGCGTCGGACCACTCTTCGGATGTGATTGCCACATTGCAGAAGGTGTTAAAAGAGAAGAAAGTAAAGGTCATGCTTCACACAGAGGTGGAGGGGCTGCTGTGGGAGAATGATACCACTCCGGTGGCTGCCATGCGTGTCGCAGATGGACAGGTTTTACAGACGAAAGAAACGTCTGTGCCGGGCAATGCGGCAGCTGCCATATGTGCCGCAGATGGACAGGCTTTGCAGAGAGGAAAAACGTCTGTATCGGAAGAGGCAGTAACACGTATAACAGGTGTGCGTCTTGCAGACGGAACGGAGCTTCCGGCGGACAGGGTGATTGTGGCAACCGGAGGCTTCTCCTATCAGACTACAGGCTCTACCGGGGACGGCTACCGTTTTGCCAGGGAATTGGGACATACGGTGACAGATATTCGCCCTTCCCTAGTGCCGTTTTGCACCGTAGAGCCATACGTGACACAGTTACAGGGACTTTCCCTGAAAAATGTGGAGGTGCGCATTTATGACGGCAAAAAGCTGTTGTATGATGAGTTCGGGGAAATGCTTTTCACCCATTTCGGGGTCAGCGGTCCTTTGATACTCAGTGCCAGCGCAGCGTTAAAGCCGAAATTTACGGAGAAAAAGCTCTCCATGACCGTGGATTTAAAGCCTGCCCTGTCGGAGGAGCAGCTGGACAAGCGGCTTTTGCGGGAATTTGAGGAGGCGAAAAATAAGCAGTTTAAAAATTCCATCGGCGGGCTGTTCCCGGCGAAGATGGTTCCGGTCATGCTGGATTTAAGCGGCATTGAGCCGGAGAAAAAGGTCAACGAGATTACCAGGGAAGAGCGGCTTTCCTTTGTGAAATTAATCAAAGCCTTCCCCATGACCTTAAACGGGCTGAGAGATTTCAACGAGGCGATTATCACAAAGGGCGGCGTGAAGGTGAAGGAGGTCAATCCCTCCACCATGGAATCAAAGCTTGTGAAAAATCTGTATTTCTGCGGGGAAGTGCTGGATTTAGACGCCATGACAGGGGGATACAATCTGCAGATTGCATGGTCCACCGGATATCTGGCGGGAAATTCCGCAGGACAGCAGCGTTTTCTATGAAAATACGGGGAAAAAGAATTTTTTTACAGGAAAGGGAAAATAATAATATGAGTATGAATATTGCGATTGACGGCCCGGCGGGAGCCGGAAAAAGTACCATTGCGAAAAAGCTGGCGAAAAAACTGGGGTTTGTCTATGTGGACACCGGGGCGATGTACCGTGCCATGGCATATTATTTTTTGCAGCACGGCATTGCGGCGGAGGACGAAAAAGCCATTGCAGAGGCGTGCCCCAAGGTGGAGGTTACCATCGCCTATGAGGGCGGGGAGCAGCAGGTCATTTTAAACGGTGAGAATGTCAACGGCGTCATCCGCACCGAGGAAGTGGGAAACATGGCGTCGGCTACCAGCGTTTATCCGGTGGTGCGCACCAAGTTAGTGGAACTGCAGCAGCAGCTTGCGGCAAAAACCGACGTGATTATGGATGGACGCGATATCGGCACCTGCGTACTGCCGAATGCCCAGGTGAAAATTTATTTGACCGCAAGCTCCGCCACAAGAGCGAAAAGAAGATATGACGAGCTTACGGCAAAGGGCATTTCCTGTGATTTAGCGGAAATCGAGAAGGACATCATTGACCGGGATTACCGGGATATGCACCGGGAGACCTCCCCATTGAAACAGGCGGAGGATGCAGTTTTGGTGGACAGCTCCGAGCTGAATATTGAGGAAGTGGTGGAGGCGATTTACGCCATTTACGAAAAAGCGGAAAAGGAACAGAAGTAATGAAAGTGACATTGGCAAAGAGCGCCGGGTTCTGTTTCGGAGTGAAGCGGGCAGTGGACACGGTGTATCAGCAGTTAGAAAGACGGGAGGCAGAAAAGTCTGCGCTGCCGATTTATACCTTCGGACCCATTATCCACAACGAGGAAGTGGTGCGGGATTTAGAGGAAAAGGGCGTTACGGTCATTAACAGCATCGACGAGCTGAGACAGCTGCCGCGGGGAGAGGGAACGGTGATTATCCGCGCCCACGGGGTGGAAAAGGGCATTTATGAGGAAATTCAGTCCATGGGCTTTGAAATCATCGACGCCACCTGTCCCTTTGTGTTAAAAATCCACCGCCTGGTGGAGCGGCACAGCGGGGAGGGCTGTCAGATTGTGATTATCGGAAATGAGGACCATCCTGAGGTAAAGGGCATTAAAAGCTGGTCCTCCGCAGAGAATACGCAGGTGATTTCCGGTAAGGAAGACGCCGAAAATTACACGGCTGAGAAAGAAAAAAAGGTATGTATTGTATCACAAACGACATTTAATTACAATAAATTTCAAGAATTAGTTGAAATTATAAGGAAAAAAGGTTATGATATAATTGTTTTAAATACAATCTGCAATGCCACCGAGGAACGGCAGACCGAAGCAGCCGTGATTGCGGCGCAGGCGGACGCTATGATTGTCATTGGCGGCAGGAATAGTTCCAATACGCAGAAGCTATTTGAAATCTGTAAAAAAGAATGCAAGAATACTTACTATATACAAACTGTAAAGGATTTGGATTTAACATGTTTTAGGTCCGTCGATAACGTAGGTATTACCGCAGGGGCTTCTACCCCAAACAAAATTATTGAGGAGGTTCAAAAGAATGTCAGAAATGAGCTTTGAACAAATGCTGGAAGAATCATTTAAAACAATAAGAAATGGAGAGGTAGTTGAAGGTACCGTTATCGATGTGAAACCTGACGAGATCGTTCTGAATATCGGTTACAAATCAGACGGAATCATTACTCGTAATGAGTATACAAACGAAGCAAACGCTGATTTGACAACAATGGTATCTGTAGGCGATACCATGGAAGCAAAGGTCCTGAAAGTCAACGACGGTGAGGGACAGGTACTCCTTACTTACAAACGCCTCGCAGCAGAGAAAGGCAGCAAGAGATTAGAGGAAGCATTTGAGAACAGAGAAGTATTAACAGCAAAGGTTTCACAGGTATTAGACGGAGGTTTATGCGTTATCGTGGACGAGACAAGAGTCTTTATCCCGGCAAGCCTTGTATCTGATACTTACGAGAAGGATTTAACCAAGTACAAAGACCAGGATATCGAGTTCGTTATCAGCGAGTTCAATCCGAAACGCAGAAGAATCATCGGTGACAGAAAACAGTTATTAGTTGAGAAGAAATTAGAGCAGCAGAAAGAACTGTTTGCAAAAATCAAAGTCGGCGACGTAATGGAAGGTACTGTTAAGAATGTAACAGACTTCGGCGCATTCATTGATTTAGGCGGCGCAGACGGCTTACTTCATATCTCCGAGATGTCATGGGGAAGAGTGGAGAGCCCGAAAAAAGTATTTAACGTTGGCGATAATGTTCGCGTATTCATTAAGGATATCAATGAGACAAAGATTGCTCTGAGTATGAAATTCCCGGCAGAGAACCCATGGAACGGCGCTGCTGAGAAATATGCCGTAGGCAATGTGGTAACAGGAAAGGTTGCAAGAATGACTGACTTCGGTGCATTCGTTGAGTTAGCGCCGGGCGTAGACGCACTGCTTCATGTATCACAGATTTCCAAAGAGCATGTGGAGAAACCGTCTGACGTATTAAAGGCAGGTCAGGAAATCGAAGCTAAGATTGTTGACTTCAACGAGGAAGAGAAGAAAATCAGCTTATCCATGAAAGCATTACTTGCTCCGGAAGATGATGCGGATGTTGCAGATGTAGATGTTGAAGCTGTAGCAAGCGAAGAAGAATAATAGAATGACGCTCCCTTTGGACGAGGGATAGAAAAATAGGCTTGCACGTTTGGTTGTAAGCCTATTTTGCACACAAATGCCAGCGGGAAATATTCAGCCAGTGGAGAGGGGATTGCTATGTTAGAGACAGATAATTATGAAAAGTTTAAAAAGGATATTCTTACGATTGCGAAAATTGACTTGAATTCTTACAAGGAAAAGCAGATGCGCCGGAGAATCAACACGCTGATTACAAAGAATAACATCAAGACCTATGATGAATATGTGGCGTTGATTAAAAAGGACAAGGAGAAATTTGAGCAGTTCATCAATTTTCTCACCATCAATGTGTCGGAGTTTTACCGGAATCCGGAGCAGTGGAAGATTTTAGAGGGGGAGGTTTTTCCGAAGCTGATTCAGAAATTCGGCAAGAATTTAAAAATCTGGAGTGCGGCGTGTTCCACCGGAGACGAGCCCTATTCTCTGGTGATGGCGCTGTCGAGACAGGTGCCCCTTGCAAATATCAAAATTATCGCAACAGATATTGATAAACAGGTGATTGATACGGCGCGCATGGGTCTGTACAATGAAAAGAGCATTGCCTCCGTGCCGGATGATTTAAAGAAAAAGTATTTTACCAAAGTGGGAAATTCTTATCAGATTTCCGATGAAATCAAAAAACGGGTGGAATTTAAGGAGCATGACTTATTAAAAGATACATATCCTACCGGGTGCCATTTGATTGTCTGCAGAAATGTAGTGATTTATTTTACAGAGGAAGCAAAAGATGAAATTTATAAAAAGTTCCAGAAATCTCTGGTAAAGGACGGCGTTCTTTTCATTGGAAGTACGGAGCAGATTATGAATTATAAAGAAATCGGATACAACAGAAGCAAATCTTTTTTCTTTGAAAAGGAATAAAGTGTGAAAAAGAAGTTCTAAAAACTTATTCAGATAAGGAGAGGAATATGAGATTAGTAACACGTTCTGATTTTGACGGACTTGCCTGCGGTGTTCTTTTAAAGGAAGCAGGAATTATTGACCATTGGAAATTCGCCCACCCAAAGGATTTACAGGACGGGCTGGTGGAAGTGACAGAGGACGACTGCCTTGCAAACGTGCCTTACGTGGAGGGCTGCGGTCTTTGGTTTGACCATCATTCCAGTGAGCACGAGCGTCTCCAGTTAGAGGGAAAATACAAAGGAGAGAGCCGCATCACCCCTTCCTGCGCCCGCATTATCTATGAATATTATGGCGGAGCAGAGAAATTTCCGGGCTTTGAGGAAATGATGGAAGCCGTGGATAAAGTGGATTCCGGAAACCTCACCATCGACGAAATCCAGAACCCCACCGGATGGATTTTAATCGGTTTTCTGATGGATCCAAGAACTGGATTAGGAAGATGGCGCAACTTTACGATTTCTAACTATCAGCTGATGGAAAAACTCATCGACGCCTGCCGCACCATGAGCGCAGAAGAAATTTTAGCCATGCCGGACGTAAAAGAGCGCGTGGAAGTGTACAACGAGCAGACCGAAAAATTCATGGAAATGGTAAAGAAATACACCACCACCGAGGGAAATCTGATTATCTCAGACTTAAGAGGCGTTGACCCGATATACTCCGGCAACCGTTTCCTTATTTACAGCATGTACCCCGACCAGAACATTTCCGCCTGGATTGTCAGCGGAAGAGGCGGAGCCGGCTGCAGCGCCGCAGTAGGCTACAGCATTTTAAATAAAACCTCCACCGTAGACGTAGGCAGCCTGATGTTAAAATACAACGGCGGCGGTCACAAAAAAGTAGGCACCTGCCAGTTCAGCGATGAAAACATGGCAACAGACCTGCCAAAAATGTTAGAAGAATTAAAAAATCTGGCGAACCAGTAAAATGTTATAAAAATTGAAAATAAAAAATGGAACTTCTGAAAGATATCTCATTTTAAAACGAAAAATCTTTTAGAAGTTCTTTTTATTGTTTTCTAAATCTAAAATAAAAGGTTTCATCCGTTCTGTTTTACCGTAAAACGGTATATGAAATTTAGCATTTTACGACTTTATAATGGTTTAGCCAATATACAAGTAAGCCTAGCGGTACGGTGATTGCAAGGAATGGATAAAAATAGATGATATTAACATTTCCGTACAATACGCCTCCAATCATGGGTCCCAAAGACATTCCCAAATCTAATCCAATGTAGTATGTACTATTTGCAAGTCCTCTTTTTTCTTTTCCTGCAAGTAAAATAGCTTTCGATTGGCAGACAGAACACATAATCCCATAGCCGCCAGCCATAAACGCCGCTGCGAAAAACATAGAAATATTATTTTTCATAATGGCTAATACGATAATACTTATCATAGCACTTGCAGAACTTAAAACCATAAAAAAGGAAAAAGGCTTCTTGTCAAAAAGATTCCGTAATGACAGACGCAGCACTAATAATATGACAGCATATAAAGGGAAAAACAGGCTGACAGTAACATTTAATTGTCTTGCCTCAATATAACTGACCAAAAAAGATTGTGTGGCACAATACGGAATTGCAAATAACATAATAATAATTGCGACAGGTATTACTTTTTTATCTACTATTTCCAGTCTTCTGTGAGTGTCTGTATCTGTTTCTTTATCAGACAACATAGGCTCGCCTTTGTCGTGGACAAATTGAATCATCAGAACGGTTAATGCCGCAAATACAGTGGCGGCTAAAAACGCTGTTTTATATCCCAATCTTTCATACATGCTTACACCGATTGCCGGCGCGGTAGCCATTCCGAGGGCGTTCATAGTTCCATACATGCCCATTCCGGAACCTATTTTCTCCTTTGGCAACAGGTTTGACATCCACGTAGACATGCAGACAGAACAACAGGAATATCCGATTCCGTTTATAATACGGGAAATGATGATAAAAACCGGATTCCATGCAAGAATATAACCAACACAGGAAAGGGTCATGAAACCTGCGCCAATGAATGACAATTTATATTTACTTATTTTATCTGCCAGATTACCCACAAAAGGACGACAAAAAAGGGCGCATATATTCATAAGTCCTCCAATAATACCCATCATTGCCGCACTTGCGCCTAAGCTTTCTGAATAGCCTGTAATCAAAGGTGTAACAAGCATTGGACTTGACAGATAGAAAAAACTTGAAATCAAAATTAAAATAATATCATGTTTGCAAATTTTACTTTCCATAATGAATCCTCCTTATTTTACGATATACAGCATACTGTATATTTGTTTAAAAAATTATTTAATATTTTTTAAAGCCTGTGCGATTAGAACAGAAAACTGTTCCTGCTCTGTTTTTGTCATTCCTGATAATAACTGGTAACCTGTATGTGTTCCATTCCGTTTCAGACATTCTGCGATATGTGTTCCTTTTTCTGTTAAAGAAATGGTTTTATATCTTCCATCTGATTCAGAAACAGACAATTTCAAAAATTCTTTTTCCTCTAATCTTTTCACAATTCCTCTTGCGGTTTGATGACTGATGTGAAGATGGTCTTTTAAATCAGAGATACTCTTATTGCCATCAGAATAGAAAAAGGTTAAACTATCTGCTTGTTCCGCTGTTATATTTAATTCCTTCAAATGCTTATTTCGATTCTTTACAATCTCATTTGCTAAATTTAAAACCTGTCTGGCTAATTCATATTCCATATTTCTCATTTTTTATCTCCTTATTATACAGCACACTGTATAATATTATTCTTTTTATTTTATTTTGTCAAGAGATGCATTTGGTTAAAGAGAGTGTATCTCTGTTATGTGCCGCACTGTCAAGGCTTGCCAACAGGAGAATCCGCGCCCATCCGCACAAACCTACCTCCGCTCCCTCAAAAACCCCAACACATGCACCAAATATTCCGCCTGCATCTCCTTCGACGCAATAAATTCCTCCGACAACTCAAAATAACTCTTCTTATCTTTATACATCGCCCGAAAAGCAGGCTTCATCACCGGTGCATACTGCGGCAGAAAAATCGCCGTCTTTCTCGTATAACAGGTAGAAGCAGTCGCCTTTACTTTTTCCCCTTTTTCCACACCGGAAGCCAGTGATTTCGGCACCGCCATATCCTCCTTCGGCAGATAAAAATAATTCTTGTAATCGGAATAAAAATATTTCAATTCTCCGGTAAAAAGCCTTGCCACCAGCCTTGTTTCCTCCCCCTTAGCCGTCAAATAAAAATCTTCATAACGGCAGGAGATAGCAGCGGGCAGAAACAGGTCGTTTTTCAGCGTGAAAATAAGCTCCTTTTCCGTCGTTCCTTCATAGGAAGTAAACTGGTTTGCCGTGATGGAGGCAACCGTAAAACCTCCGTCAAAAAGTCTGCCGTAGGAAAGCACAGGCAGCAGATTTGGCATATCAATGACGTCCTCGTAATTGTGCTGCTTTAACAGGTGCAGCTCCTTGGGGGAGCGGCTTCTGACATAGGAATGGTAGACTTCAATTAATTCCCCTCCGTTGTAAGTATCCTCCCTGTCGATGCCCAAAAACTGTTCGATGGTTTTTTGTTTCAAATTCGGCAGATGGAGCAGGAATTTGAGTTTGGAAACCACCTTGTAGATATCTAAATATTCGTGGGCGGAAAAGGGTTCGCAAAGTCCGTAGGTACTGCATTTGGATTTCAGATAGGGGATATCAAAGCCAATGCCGTTGAAGGTGATAATCGTCTGGAAGTGCTCTAAATAGGCAAAAAAAGCGGTAAGCACCTCCTGTTCATCATCCGGGGTATCGGCGAAAAACTGGTCTACAATGAGGTTATTTCCCTGTCTTGCAGCGCAGCCAATCAGATAGAGGCTGGTACGTGCCGGGGAAAATCCGGTGGTTTCAATATCAAAAAACAGAGAGGTCTCTGTGAAAGTTTCATTGATGATAGGATTGGAAAAATCAAATGGTAAGGTTTCCTGCCAGTGCTGCATGGTGTATAAACTCCTTTTTTATTTTAGGGGGCAGTATAATGCCTGTCGATATTATGCCATGTGCTTTGCACAAGGCATTCGCCGTGGGTGACCTATGCGCACTTCGGCGCGTATAATGTCTGTCGACATTATATCATGTTTGCATGGAAAAACCACTAGAAAGAAATTGAGAATAAAAGTATAACAAATTTTACCAAATGTATGAAATTGTGAAGTTTTTAACAAACAGTTTTGAAAAAAATACAATATTATTGTTCAAATTGAATATAAATATGGTATAATTTAAAAGATAAGTGTTCTGTGACTTTTGACATAGAATACAATACAAAAAAGAGAAAGTGGGGCACGAAAAATGGGTTTAAAAACATTTAAAGGCGGCGTCCATCCTTATGAAGGAAAGGAATTAGCAAAAGACCAGCCAATCGTAGAAGTTTTACCCAAGGGCGACCTGGTGTATCCGTTATCCCAGCATATCGGAGCGCCGGCGAGTCCAGTAGTAGCTGTGGGCGACCATGTGTTAAAGGGTCAGAAAATCGCAGAAGCGGGCGGTTTTGTGTCATCCCCGATTTACGCATCCGTCTCAGGTACGGTCAAAGCCATTGAACCGCGCCGTGTGGCAGTGGGAGATATGGTGAATTCCATCGTCATTGAAAACGATGGCGCATTTGAAGAGGTGGCATATACCGCCTGTGAAGATGTGACAGCGCTTACAAATGAGGAAATTATCAATAAGGTAAAAGAAGCCGGAGTTGTCGGCATGGGCGGTGCAGGTTTCCCGACTCATGTGAAGTTATCTCCAAAGGAGCCGGAGAAGATTGAGTACATTATCGCCAACTGTGCGGAATGTGAGCCTTATCTGACCGCAGACTACCGCAGAATGCTGGAGAATCCCGAAGAACTCATTGCAGGCATGAAGATTATTCTTCAGCTTTTTGGAAAGGCAAAGGGTATTTTCGGTATTGAGAACAACAAACCGGATTGCATTGAAAAGTTACAGGAACTGGTGAAAGATGAGCCGCGTCTTGAGGTTTGTCCTCTACAGACAAAATATCCCCAGGGCGGTGAGCGTCAGCTGATTTATGCGGTGACCGGAAGAGCCATCAATTCCAAAATGCTCCCGGCAGACGCAGGATGTATTGTGGACAACGTGGAGACGATTATTTCCGTTTACAATGCAGTAAAGCTTGGAAAACCGGTAATGCACAGGGTTTCCACCATCACAGGCGACGCAGTGGCAAAACCAGGAAACTTCCTTTACAGTATAGGAACGAATTATGCAGAGTTAGTGGATGCGGCAGGCGGATTTACGGAGCAGCCGGAGAAGATTATTTCCGGCGGTCCGATGATGGGCTTCTCCATGTTCAGTCTGGATATTCCTACCACAAAGACTTCTTCCTCCCTGTTATGTCTGACAAAGGATGAAGTGGCGGCGGTAGAGCCAACTGCATGTATCAACTGCGGACGCTGCGTGGAGGCGTGTCCGGAGCAGCTGATTCCTTCCCGGCTTGCGAAATTCTCTGACAAGGGGCTTTCGGAGGAGTTTGAGAAGTGGAGCGGCTTAGAGTGCGTGGAGTGCGGCAGCTGCAGCTTTGCATGTCCGGCAAAGAGACAGTTGGCACAGTCTATCAAGACTATGAAAAAACAGGTGCTTGCTGCAAAACGGGCGAAGAAATAAAAATACTGTGAAACGGTATTTGATTTTGCAAACGGAGCGGAGTGAAATTTGCGCAGCCGTTTGTGTATACAAAAAGGTTTTAGAAAACCAGAAGAGAGAGGTGGATTCCTGTGAGTGATTTATATCATGTTTCATCATCACCACATGTTCGTTCCAAAGATACCACAGGCAGAATCATGCTTTATGTAGTGCTTGCATTGCTGCCGACAACCTTGTTTGGTATTTATAATTTTGGATACAGAGCACTGATTTTAATTTTAGTAACCATCGCCAGCTGTGTGGCGTCCGAGTGGGTGTACAACAAAATTGTACATAAAAAACAGACCATTAACGATTTGAGTGCAGTGGTAACCGGTTTACTGCTGGCGCTGAATTTACCGCCTACCCTGCCGTGGTGGGAGGCAGTTCTCGGCGGCGTGTTTGCCATTGTCATTGTAAAATGTCTTTTCGGCGGACTGGGACAGAATTTCATGAACCCGGCATTAGGCGCAAGATGTTTCTTACTGATTGCTTTTGCCGCTGATATGACCAAGTTTACCGATAACATGTCGCAGTATCTGACAGACGGCTATACCAGCGCAACACCGTTAGCGGTATTAAGAAGCGGCGGCGCTGTCAACACTATGGATATGTTAATCGGACGTACCGGAGGCACCATCGGCGAGACTTCCGCCATTGCCATTTTAATCGGAGCGATTTTCCTGATTTTAATGGGTGTCATTGACCTTAGAATCCCGGCTTCCTATATCGTTACCTTTGTTGTGTTTATGATTTTATTCAGCGGTCACGGATTTGACGGAAATTACATCACTGCACAGCTTTGCGGCGGCGGATTGATGTTAGGCGCATTCTTTATGGCAACCGACTATGTGACTTCGCCGATTACACCGAGAGGACAGATTATCTTCGGTATCTGCTGCGGTATTTTAACAGGGCTGTTCCGCTGCTTTGGTGCGAATGCAGAGGGCGTTTCCTTTGCCATTATCTTAAGCAACCTTTTAGTTCCTATGATTGAGAAATATACCGTACCCACAGCTTTCGGCGTGGTAAAAGAGAAAAAGGCTAAGGAGGAGGGCAAATAATATGAATAAAAGAATCGTACATGACGCTTTGGTTTTATTTGCTTTCACAGTTGTCCTTGGACTTTTGTTAGGGGTTGTATACGGCATCACCAAAGAGCCGATTGACAAGGTCAATTATGAAAAAACACAGGCTGCTTATCAGCAGGTATTTGCAGATGCGGCAAGCTTTGAAGCCTATGCGGATTTTGACGCGGAGGCAGCGCAGGCGGTTGTAACGGAAAACGGCTATGCAGACGAGATTGAGGATGTTCAGGTGGCAAAGGATGCTTCCGGCAATGCAATCGGATATGTGCTTACCGTAACCGCAAAGGACGCCAGCCAGTCCACCATTACATTTTCCGTAGGCATTCAGAATGACGGAACAGTCAACGGATATTCCATTACTTCCATCGCAGAGACACCGGGACTTGGTATGAAAGCTACAGAAGAGGCATTTTATAGTCAGTTCCAGGGCAAAAATGTAGAGACTTTCACGGTTGTGAAATCTGCTCCTGCCGCTGACAATGAGATTGAATCTATTTCCGGTTCCACCATTACCTCAAAAGCAATGGCAAACGGTGTAAATGCCTGTCTGGTATATTTCCGTAATGTATTAGCAGGAGGTACAAATTAATGAATAAAAATGTAGAACGTTTATATAACGGTATTATCAAAGAAAATCCTACCTTCGTTCTGATGTTAGGTATGTGTCCGACCCTGGCTGTTACTTCCTCTGCCATGAACGGACTTGGAATGGGACTTTCCACCACGGTGGTATTAGTGCTGTCAAATATGCTGATTTCCGCATTCCGTAAGGTGATTCCGGACGGCGTCCGTATGCCGGCATTTATCGTTATCGTTGCATCCTTAGTTACCATGGTTCAGTTTATCATGCAGGCATATACGCCGAGCCTTTCCGACTCCCTGGGTGTGTATATCCCTCTTATCGTTGTAAACTGTATTATCTTAGGCCGTGCAGAGAGCTATGCTTCTAAAAATCCGGTGATTCCGTCCATGTTTGACGGTATCGGTATGGGACTTGGATTTACCTTCGGACTTACCTGTATCGGTTTAGTGCGTGAGCTGCTTGGCGCAGGTCAGATTTTCGGTTTCCAGGTGTTATCCTTAAGCTGGTTTACGCCAATCACCATTTTCGTTATGGCTCCGGGTGCATTCCTTGTACTGGCATGTCTGGTTGCTGTTATGAATATCGTGCGGGCGAAGATGGAAGCAAAGGGCAAACCTCTTGCAAAACCGTCCGGCTGTCTGACTGGCGACTGTGCGGGCTGCGGACATGCGGCAGTCTGCGGTGGAAAAACCCAGACAGAAACAAAAACAGAATAGGGGGATAGGTACAGATGAAAGAATTACTTTTGATTGCAGTGGGTTCCGCCATTGTAAATAACGTTGTATTAAGTCAGTTCCTCGGTATCTGTCCGTTCTTAGGTGTATCCAAGAAAACAGAGACAGCAGCCGGAATGGGAGCAGCCGTGGTTTTCGTTATCACGATTTCTTCCTTTGTAACGGCACTGATTTACAAATTCATACTTGCAAATGAAGCCTTGATGAACAAGGGAATTGACCTGACTTACCTGCAGACCATCGTATTTATTCTGGTCATTGCGGCGCTGGTTCAGTTCGTAGAGATGTTCTTAAAAAAATCCATGCCGTCGCTTTATCAGAGCTTAGGTGTATACCTTCCGTTGATTACGACAAACTGTGCCGTGCTTGGCGTTGCATTAACAAACGTAACCAAGGAATACGGTATCTTAGAGAGCGTGGTAAACGGCTTCGCAACTGCAGTGGGCTTTTTGATTGCGATTGTGCTTATGGCAGGCTTACGTGAAAAAATTGAATACAATGATATTCCAAAGCCATTTCAGGGTACGGCAATCGTGCTGATTACAGCAGCTTTGATGTCTATTGCATTTATGGGATTCTCAGGAATGATTTAGGAGGAAGAAAAGATGAACGTTACAGCAATTTTAGTTGCAGCCCTTGTTGTGGGCGGCGTAGGTATCTTGATTGGATTTTTCCTCGGCATTTCCGGAGAAAAGTTCAAGGTAGAAGTAGATGAGAGAGAAACGGCAATTCTTGGGGAACTGCCGGGAAATAACTGCGGCGGCTGCGGATATGCAGGCTGTTCCGGTCTGGCAGCGGCTATCGTAAAAGGAGAAGCCCCGGTGAACCAGTGTCCGGTGGGCGGCGCTCCGGTAGCAGCGAAAATCGGTGAGATTATGGGTGTTTCCGCAGGGGAAGGCGTAAAGAAAGTCGCTTTCGTGAAATGTGCGGGAACCTGTGAGAAAGCAAATACCGATTACGAGTACACAGGAAACGAGGACTGTGCAGCCATGGCATTCGTGCCTAACGGCGGACCGAAATCCTGTAATTATGGCTGTCTGGGATATGGCTCCTGTGTGAAGGCTTGTCCGTTTGACGCAATTCATATCGTGGACGGCATTGCACTTGTAGATAAGGAAGCATGTAAAGCCTGCGGTAAATGTGTGGCGGCATGTCCGAAGCATTTAATCGAGCTTGTGCCTTATGACGCAAAGCATATGGTACAGTGCAGTTCCAAGGATAAAGGAAAAGACGTGATGAAAGCCTGCTCCGTGGGTTGTATCGGCTGTCACCTTTGTGAGAAGAACTGTCCGAAGGATGCCATTCATGTCATTGACAATGTGGCTTATATTGACCAGGAGAAATGCGTGGGCTGCGGCATCTGTGCGCAGAAGTGTCCGAAGCATATTATTCTGTAAAGGTGTCTGAGGGATGATTTCATCATAAGATTTTAACAGAGAAGGGGGCTGTCGCTTTCACGAACAAAAATTCGTGAAGCGGCAGCCTCCTTCTTTTACATCATATCCTGCAGCATAAAAGCAATCATAAGCTGCAGTCTGATATTCAGACTGGAAAGATTCATATCCAAAATTTCTCCAATCCGGTTTAATTTATAATTTACGGTATTCCGGTGAACGAAGAGTTCGTCGGCAGTTTCCTTCACGCTGCCGTCGTTTTGAAGATAAACCCACAATACATTTGCAAGGTCGGAGTTATTTTTCCTGTCATATTCTATAAGGGGCTGGATGGTCTTTTCATAGTATTCCTCTAAAATATCATTGTCCTCTACCCCCATCAATAATTTATAAATTCCCATGCTGGAATAAGCTAACATATCGGAACCGTCTTTTTTCTTTTCCATGAAATTCTGGATAGAAAGCGCCTGACGGTAGCTTTTATATAAGCAGCGGATACTCTTGGTGCTTTTTCCGGTACTGATAAAAAACTGTTGGGTTTCCGGCAGATAGCGGGACAAATATTCGTGAATATCGTCGGTAAAAGCATTCATCATTTCCTCGGAATAATTTCCGGTAATTGCAATCAGCAGATTTTCGTTGTAAAAACAGGCAAACTTTTTGTATTTATGGTGCTGCAGATGATTCAACAAATCAAGGCTGAGGTGCTCAAGCTGGTGTTGGGAAATATTATCCCCGGCGGAATCGATAATTCGGATGACGCAGGCATAATAATTCCAGTTGATGTGAAAGCCGTGCTGGGAAAGGGGAACGACAAAAAGCTCCTCCTGCTTCGGAAAAAAGATGGCGTTTTTGAAGGCGGCGGCAATTTCCAGATTTGCCTGCTCCGATTTTGTAATCATATAAGAAAAAATACGCATGATTTCCGCAATATGGATTTTCCAGGGGACCAGAAAAACAGGGAAATCATGAAGATTGCCGAAATCAATGACCTCCTGGGGGACATTATCTAAAAACGGACCGATATTCAGGACTACACCGGCAGCATGGTTTTTCCAGATATGTTCAACCAGGTTTAGAATCGAGAGACTGCCGCTTAACCCGATTCCCGTTGAAAAGGCAATTTCCCCGCCCTCTAAGAAGGTAGAAGCCTCCTCGGTTTCAATCATATGTACCCAGCTCACCATGTTGGAAAGTCCCTTTTCCCCTGCAATTAAAGTGATATCCATATGCGAGACATTTTTTAGTAACTGTTTCAATTCAACCGCCAAAAAACACACCCCTTTCTAAGGATATAAAAAAAGACAAAGAAATAAAAAAGACTTCTTTGCCTTAAAATGATAGTACTTCTTTTTAGGAAAAAGGTCAAGTGAATCATTTGGGCTTGAGCACAATCTGTTTTAGGCTGCGATTTATTGTTTTCGAATTTGAGCTGTATATAATGTGTATTATCAAAGAGAAATCAAAGGAAAAAACAGAAAAGAGGTAATCGTTATGAATGGAGCAGAAGTAAAAGAAAAACAGAAAAAATATGTGTTACAGTCCTGGAGCAAGCAGGGAAACTTAAATCCAATTCCGGTGGAAAGGGCAGAAGGAATTTATTTTTATGATTATGACGGAAACCGCTATACGGATATGTCCTCTCAGCTGGTAAATATGAATCTCGGATATGGCAATACGGATATTGCAGAGGCAATCAAAGCACAGGTGGATAAGTTTTGTTTTGTGGGACCTTCTTATGCAGCGGAACCCCGGTCAGAGCTGGCAGAAATGATTATCAATCTGCTGCCGGATACCTTCGGAAAGGTCTTTTTCACCAATGCAGGGGCAGACGCCAATGAAAATGCAATTAAAATCGCAAGAATGTATACAGGCAGAAAAAAAGTATTCAGCCGTTACCGAAGCTACCACGGTTCCTCCTTTGGAGCGGGAAATCTGACCGGAGAGCCAAGAAGATACCCGTTAGAGCCGGGCATTCCGGGATTTGTCAAGTTTTTTGACCCTTATATTTACAGAGAGCCAATCGAATTTGCTTCGGAGGAAGAGGCGACAAAGTATTACCTGACGAAGCTGAGAGAGCAGATTTTATACGAAGGACCGGACAACGTGGCGGCTATTGTATTGGAGACAATTACAGGCTCCAACGGCGTTATTATTCCGCCGGAGGGATATCTGCCGGGCGTGAGAAAGATTTGTGATGAATTTGGAATCGTTATGATTTGTGATGAAGTTATGGCAGGCTGGGGCAGAACCGGTAAGATGTTCGCATTTGAGAATTTTGATGTGGTTCCGGATATCGTTACCTTTGCCAAGGGAGTTACCTGCGGCTATGTTCAGTTGGGCGGCGTGGCAGTCAGCAGCAAGATTGCAGAATACTTTGACGACCATATGCTGTCCTGCGGTCTGACCTACAGCGGACATCCACTCGCCTGTGCAGCCGGAGTTGCCTGTGTGAATTATTATACCAAGGCAAATATATTAGATAACGTTGCAGTATCAGGAAAAGCCCTTGCAGAGCGGTTAGATGCCATGAAGGAAGCACATCCCTGCGTGGGCGACGCACGTCACATCGGACTGTTTTCCTGCGTAGAGCTGGTAAAGGATAAGGAGACAAAGGAGGCGCTTGTTCCTTATGGTCAGGATACGGAGGGGATTATGGGCAAAATCGTAGGAAAACTGAAAGAGCGCGGCTTCATGACTTATTCCCATGAAAACATGATTTTTGTCTGTCCGCCGCTTATCATCACGGTAGAGCAGCTGGAGGAAGAACTGGACAAGCTGGATGAAGTATTAAGTATTGTAGATAAAGAATTTATTTAAGACAGAATGAAATAGCTTATCTTCCCCGGGCATTCCGCCTGGGGGAAGAAAGGAGGAAGGAATTATGGCGCATTTTATCGTGCCGGAGCATATTTTTACAGGAAAAAATGCATTGGAAGAAGCAGTCCCTTATATCGCTGACTGCGGAAAAAAAGCATTGATTGTAACAGGAAAGCATGTAGGAAAGTCTCCCATGTATGAAAAACTGGTTCAGCTGCTGGAAAAGGGCAAAATCGGTCATACCACCTTTGACGGGATTACAGGCGAGCCCACAGACCGGATGATAGCGGAAGGGCTGGCAAAGTATCAGGCGGAAGGATGTGATTTTATCATTGGAATCGGCGGCGGAAGCCCTCTTGATTCCGCAAAGGCGATTGCAGCCATGGCAGTGAATCCGGGAAAAATAGCGGATTACATGGGAAGGGAAATCACAGGGAAAATCCCTCCTGTAGTCGCTATTCCCACTACTGCAGGAACCGGTTCGGAGGCAACAAAGTTTACCATTATTACGGATGGGGAAAAAGATATTAAAATGCTTTTGAAGGGTGATTGCTTAGTGCCTGAGATTGCAGTGATTGACCCGGATTTTACCATGGAAATGCCGAAATCAGTGACGGCAGCTACCGGATTGGACGCCTTTACCCATGCGGTGGAAGCCTACACCTCAAAGAAGGCGTTTGCTATGACGGACACACTGGCGGTTTCAGCAGTAAAGAGGATATTGGAATACCTTCCGAGGGCATATCGGGACGGGAAAGATGGGAAGGCGCGGGAGGAGATGGCAATCGCTGCCTTAGAAGCGGGAATCTGTATCAATAATTCAAGCGTTACCATTGTGCATGGCATGAGCCGTCCCATCGGCGCATTATTCCATGTCCCCCATGGCTTGTCCAATGCCATGCTGCTAAAAGAGTGTATCGGCTTTGCACTGGATGGAGCATATGACCGTTTTGCGGATTTGGCGAGGGCGGCAGGCGTTGCAGGGGCAGAGGAAGAAAACAAGGCGGCTGCCGAGAAGTTTCTTGGGGCAATCGACGGGCTCTGCAAGGTCTGTGAAGTGCCGACGCTGGCAGAGTATGGAGTGAAAAAAGAAGTATTTGAGGCGGCAATCGGGAAAATGGCGGAGGACGCCATTGCTTCGGGAAGTCCGGGAAATACAAGAAAAGCCGTGACGAAGGAAGACTGCATGGAAATATATCAGCGGGTGTACGGGGCATGAGAAAATGCGCCGGGACACCTTGAAGCTAAAAAAGGAAACAGAATCATATGTGTGAGTAAAAAGGGCAAAGGTGCTGATGAGGGTATCTTTGTCCTTTTTTGCAGTGAAACAAAGGAGGATGCAATATGAAGAAAAAAAATATTACGTGTTGGTGGGTAGTTCTCACCGGGTTTTTCCTATTTTTTACAATTTATGCCATTGCCTATAACTGCTATGGGCTTTTCCTCGAACCGATGTCGACGGATTTCAATGTTTCAACGACAACGATTACCGGACTCTTTTCTATCTCCAGCATAATATCAATGATTGCCGGTGTTGTGTATGGAAGAGTGTTCGATAAGTTCGATATGCGCATTCCTGTAGCGGCAGCCTGTGTCTGCGTCGGCGGAGCGATGCTGATATTCGCCACTACTCATAGCGTGGGTATTCTGTATCTGGGCGCTGCGATTGAGGGCATCGGTCTTGCAGGAGCCACTTCTATGGCGGTATCGGCATTGATTAATGGCTGGTTCGCCGAGCGCAAGGGGCTGGCTTTAGGAATCGCTCTTGCAGGCTCCGGTGTTGGCGGAACGGTATTTGCCCAGGTTATCGCAGCAATCATTCAGTCCTCCGGCTGGAGAAGCGCATATATGGTCTGCGGCATTCTTACACTTGTTCTCACTGTACCATTTGTTCTTATATTTGGAACACAGCATCCTGAGAAAAAAGGATGTACTCCTTATGGCGCGAAAACGTCGGATGATGCGGAACCGGAAAAAGTCAATACAACGTCGGAAGCTGGTGCAAAGATTTCTTCCGAAGACAGCGCAAAAACAAAGAAGCCCGGTCTGGGAAAAACCGTATTTTCACTGGAATTCTGGCTTTTCTTTCTGGGATTTGGATTTGTTACCATTATCGTTACCTCTGTGAAAGGACATATTCCGAATTATCTGGTTTCGTTAGGCTACGATTATCAGGTGGGCGCAAATGCACTTTCTATTGCAGTACTTATGCTGATTCCCGGAAAGCCGTTCCTTGGATGGTGTTTTGATAAACTGGGAAGTGTGAAAGGCATATTGATTTCCGTAGGCGCTCTTATCGTAGGTACTCTGCTGATGCTGTTCTGTCCGATGGCAGGATTTTTCGTTATCGCTTTTGCGGTCATCTATGGTTTTGGAACAGCCTTTGCTTCCGTCGGGTACACGGCAGCTCTTTACGATATTTTTAAAGGAAATGAAAATTTTGCAACGGTCTATGCGTTGTGTGGTTTTGGAGCAGGTGTCGGCAGTGCCATTGGTCCTACCATCACTGCAGTTGCCTTTGACGCACTCGGTTCCTACCATAGCATATGGATTGTATGTGCAGTCTGCGGTTTTATAGGTTTGATTTTTATGCTGGCAGCGGTTAAAATTGCTCATAGAAAACAGAAAGCAAAAGAAGCAGAAAAGGTGGAGGCGGATGTGGTTACAGCATAGCATTAGGAGGTTTTTATGTCGAAGAAAACAATGATAAAAAATGGTATCGTGCATACGGTAGACAGGTCTGACCGCATTGCGGAAGCTCTTGTGATGGAAGACAACAAAATCATTTATGTTGGCAGTAATTCCGGCGCTGAAAAATATATCGACAGTGAAACGGCTGTTATCGATGCACAGGGGAAATCGGTCATTCCGGGATTTATCGATTCCCATGCACATGCGGCGGCAGCCGGGACTCCCCAGGACCTTTCCGTGAATGCCTCAAAAGACAGCGGCGTGACCTGCATAGAGGATATTCTTGCACGGATTCCGAAAACGCTCCAGTATGTAAAAAAGGGCGAATGGGTCACAGGAAACGGATATAATGAAAAGAATCTGAAGGAAGACCGTCATCCGACCCGGTGGGAACTGGATAAAGTTACACCGGACAATCCGCTGATGATAACTCATACAAGCGGACATGTATGTGTATGTAACACGCTGGCGCTCAAAGCTGCCGGAGTGTTAGACGGCAGCGGTAATTTCCCGGAGGAGCATGTTATCAGGGATGAAAACGGTGAGCCGACAGGTCTGTTAAAGGAAAGCGCTGCTTTTATGATGATGAAGATTGCGGTAGCGGAACCGTCGGATGAAGCTTTGATGAATGGGATATCCAAATTGTCCGGATATCTGGCAAGTCTGGGTATCACTACCGTCCATGACGCAGGCTATTCGGCAGCTCCTACTTACCGCATACTGCAGAAAACCAATGAAGCAGGATTGCTGAAATGCAGATTTTATATTATGATGTGGTCGATGTACGGGAAGGAGGCGCAGATTGAGAATATCGAGACTCAGATAAATTCAGGATTTTTCACCAATTTTGGCGATGAAATGCTGAAAAAAGGACCTCTCAAAATCATGATTGATGGTTCCAGTTCCGCCGGTACCTGCGCTACCAGAGAGCCATTGAGTCATAATGGACAGATTATGCCGCCGACTTTTACGCAGGAAGAGATTGACGAGCTTGTCCTGAAAGGACACAAGGCGGGCTTTCAATGGACAGCCCATGCCATTGGAGATAAGGCTATCGAAATGTGTCTCAACGCTTATGAAAAGGCACAAAAAACATATCCGAGAAAAGATGCAAGACACCGTATCGAGCATTGCGCGATTTGCCCGCCGGATTTGCGCAGGAGAATCAAGGAGCTGGAGGTGCTTCCGATTCCAAACCCTGTATTCGTGTCGGAATGGGGACATAATTTTTCTGCATATTACGGAGACAGGGTGGAAGATATGTTTCCGATGAGAAGCTTTTTAGAGGAAGGGATTATCTGTCCGATTGGTTCAGACGCACCTACGGTCATGGGCTTTTTCAATCCGCTTAACAGCATTGCGGCGGCTATGGACAGAACCTATTTAAAGGATAATCTGGCGATGGGAGCAAGCCAGGCTATTACCCTTGGGGAGGCGCTGCGGTGTATGACCTATTACGGGGCATATGCCAGCTTTGACGAAAATATCAAAGGAAGTCTCGAGGCAGGGAAGCTGGCGGATGTGGTGCTTCTCTCAGATTCGCTGATGGATAAAACGCCGGAGCAGATACGCGGCATGTGTGTTGAAAAAACATTTATGGATGGAAAGCTCGTCTATGAAAAATAAAAAAAGGAAAAATGCATCAGGGGCATTGCGGGGATAATATTTCAAGGACTATGGAAACATAGTCCTTGAAATATTTTATGGGAGCTTTTAAAATTATACAGGTAAGGAAAAACTATAGATTGAAATCACAGTTTAGAAAGCAAGTCGCAGAAAGAATTTCCCGGCAGGAAAAATGAAAATTAGTTAGGAGAAAATCATGCAGTATCAAAATACCATTTACGGAAAATTTATAAGCCGTCCCAACCGCTTTCTTGCGCAGGTAGAAATAGAGGGAAAGCCGGAAACCGTCCATGTCAAAAATACAGGACGCTGCCGGGAACTTTTATTGCCTGGGGCAGAGGTGGTACTGGAAATTTCCGACAATCCCAACCGGAAAACAAAATACGATTTAATCTCCGTTTATAAAGAAAACTTAGGCTGGGTCAATATCGACAGTCAGGCGCCCAACAAAGTCGTAAAAGAATGGTTAGAAAGACAGGCGTTTACCCAAATTAAGCCGGAATACACTTACGGCGATTCGCGGATTGATTTTTATATGGAAAAGGGCGAAGAAAAATACCTGATGGAGGTAAAGGGCTGCACTCTTGCAATAGACGGCGTCGGCTATTTCCCCGACGCCCCAACAGAACGGGGAATCAAACATCTGCGGGAATTGACAAAAGCGGTGCAGCAGGGCTATCATTGTTATGCTGCCTTCGTGATTCAAATGGAAAATATCCATGAAGTCCGCCCAAACAGAAATACCCACCCGGAGTTTGGAATTGCTTTGGAAGAAGCAGTGGCGGCGGGGGTGCAGGTTTTGCATTTAGAATGCAGTGTTACAGAAAATACACTTTTGATTAAAAACAGGAAACTATAGGAGATTATGATGGAAAAAAAGACATTAGATGAAAAATTTGAATTTCGGAATATCCGCCCCGAAGAAGCGGAGCAGGCGGCTGAAATTGAAGCTATTTGTTTCCCGCCCAATGAGGCATGCACAAAAGAAGCCATGACAAGGCGTATCGCAAAAGCGCCGGAGTTATTTTTAGTAGCTGTGGATAAGGAAACAGGTAAAATAGCCGGATTTTTAAACGGACTTTCCACAGACGAGACTTCTTTCCGGGACGAATTTTTTACAGAGGAAGACCTGCATAACCCGCAGGGAAAAACTATCATGCTCTTAGGCTTAGACGTGCTTCCCGAATATCGCGGACAGGGGTTAGCAAGAGAAATCGTATTTCATTATATCCGCAGAGAGCGTGAAAATGAAAGACGCCTTATTTTGCTGACATGTTTAGACGCTAAGGTAAAGATGTATCAAAAAATGGGCTTTCGGGATGAAGGACTTGCAAATTCTGCCTGGGGCGGGGAAGAATGGCATGAAATGAGTTATGTGATTTAATATACAGAGGAGGAAACAATGTCTAAGTTCAAACAACGCTTCATCGGCGACAAAGCCTTTTACAAAATGGTTCTGCTCATCGCTTTCCCAATCTTAATTCAAAACGGCATTACCAATTTTGTAAGTCTGTTAGACAACATTATGGTGGGGCAGCTCGGCACGGAGCAGATGTCCGGCGTAGCCATTGTCAATCAGCTTATCAATGTTTTTAATATCTGCATTTTCGGCGCAGTATCCGGTGCGTCTATTTTCAGCGCCCAGTTTTTCGGGCAGGGAAACCATGAGGGCGTCCGCAACACCTTCCGTTTTAAACTGGTGTGCTGCATCCTAATTGCAGTATTTTGGATTGCCATATTCCTTGCAGCCGGCAGTGAGCTTATGATGTTATTTTTGCATGACACCGGAAGCGGCGACGTCGCCATGACCCATGATGCGGGAATGAATTACCTCTATGTCATGCTCATCGGGCTTCTTCCCTATACCTTTACCCAGATATACGCCAGCACCCTGCGGGAGACCGGGGAAACGATTCTGCCTATGATAGCGGGCATTATTGCGGTATTTGTGAATCTGTGTTTTAACTATCTGCTGATTTTTGGAAATTTTGGTTTCCCGGAGTGGGGGATTGTGGGAGCGGCAGTGGCAACGGTGCTTTCCCGTTTTTGTGAGATGGGGATTGTCATTGTGTGGACGCATATGCATAAGAGCAGGAATATTTTTATTCAGGGGGCTTACCGTAACTTTAAAATACCGGGCAATCTGGTGGGACAGATTATCCGGAAGGGAATGCCGCTTCTGGCAAATGAAACCTTATGGTCGGCGGGACAGGCAGTGTTGGTGCAGTGCTATTCCCTGCGGGGTTTAAATGCGGTGGCAGCGTTAAACATTTCCACAACGGTATCGAACCTGTTCAATGTGGTCTTTATTGCGTTGGGCAGCGCTATTTCTATTGTGGTGGGGCAGCAGTTAGGCGCCGGTGAGTTGGAAAAGGCGGCGGACACAGACCGGAAGATGATATTCTTTTCCGTGGCGAGCTGTTTTGTGGTAGGAGCGGTGCTGTTTCTGGCAGCTCCGGCATTTCCGAAGATTTACAATACCTCGGAGGAGGTGCGTCATTTAGCGGCGAATCTGATACGGATTGCGTCTATGTTTATGCCTTTGTATGCGTTTTACCATGCGTCTTATTTTACGCTGCGGACCGGAGGAAAGACGGGCATTACGTTTTTGTTTGACAGCTGTTACGTCTGGGTGGTGAATATTCCGGTGGCGTTTGTATTGAGCCGCTTTACCGGGCTTGATTTGATTGCGATTTATTTTGCGTGCCAGAGTGTGGAGATTGTGAAGGCGGTGGTGGGGTTTGTGCTGCTGAAGAAAGGGGTTTGGATTCATAATATGGTGGAGAAGATGTGACGGGGGAGAATGATTCGGGGGTTTGTGGAGGAGAGGTTTTGTGCTAATTTTGGATTGTTTTACTGAAACATAGGTTACACTGTTAAAAATAAAGGAACTGTATGAAAAGGGCGAATTACCAACTAAATGTAAATAATAGAAAGGGAGGTTAGTGGGAAAATTATGGATAAAATTTTAAGTACATATAATCATGGAGTTTGTTTGTTTTCGGTTAACGTGTTGTATGATTTTTTAAAAAAAGAAAAGATAAAAAGCAAAAAAATTTTAGAGGTTTTTCAAAAAGATAAGAACAGGTATTTGCTTTCATTGGAAGAGGGTGTCTGGATTCCTTTAGCACAAATAGCTTCAGGAGAATATGTTATAAAATTAGAAGGATTTGATGAACCATTTGGCGATGAATGGGAACAAAGAATGGAATATGAAGGATTTAATTTAGATGTAAGTGATGGAATTTGGGTTTCGGATATTGGTTCTTTACTTATGTTTGAAGCAAATGAATTTTGTGGTACAGAAAGAACATTTGAGGATGGAGATGGAACATTGCTGCACTCTGATTTTAAATATAATATTCCCAGCGGGAAATATATTGTAAAAATAAAGGGATTCATACGCAAAGAATTATTAGAATTTCCTCATTCAAATTTTGGGTACTTATTTTCTTTTTTTAAAGTAGATGAATTTAATGGTTATAGTAATCCTAGAGAAGAACAATATAATTTTAATTTGGCTGATATAGAGTAAACAGAATTATGTTCATTAATAAATCGGCGCAGTACAAAGACCATATCAAAGGGGGAGCTTATAATATTTCCTGAAAACTTTCATGGGATGGCTATGAAGCAATCAATATAAAAACGGTGGCACAGGAGCTAATATCACACAAGTAACTTGCAATGGTTAAAAGAAAGGATAAAGTATAAAAGATGTCAAAGGTAATAAAGTTTGAAGCGGTTGATAGTGATTATAATATTTTGCGTATTGGTGGTAAAAGTTTATTGCCCGAAAAAATGGAATGGCCAGTTAATCCAAATGGAGAAAAAATGACTTTAATACTAAATATTCCTACAAATTTTTTAAATGATGTCTTAGACTACAATTATCCTAGTGATAAAATTATTTCAGTGTTTACCACTTATAATACGGAGGACTATTTTTTGAACTCAATAGTATATCATGGGGATAGTGAAGAACTAAATAATATTTATAGGGGATTTACAAAGGTAATGTTACATGATATAGGAGAGCCGAGAAACGATTCTGATTATTTGATTCCGACTAATAAACTGATAATTGATGATGAATCTGTCCTTACAGATGAATATGTTGGTTCACTTTTGGGAGGAAATCCTGTTTTCTTACAAAACGAAAATTTAGAAGTAGATGCATATCAATTTTGTATGCAGTTATATGGTGCTGATTTCCCGGAAGAATTCCAAGATATATTTTATTTAAATGATTCTGTTGGATACCTTTTCTTAAACAAAGAAATAGACATCCATGACATAGGGATATTTTTTACACAATGTAGCTAAAAACAGAGGTGTAAGTTTGAAACAAAGAAGTAGAGGTTACCCAAGAACAATAAGACATTAAAAGAGTGGCAGGATGAACACTGGGTAGCCAGTGAGTATGACACATCCGGTAACCGTTTCCAGGTTAACAGCTTTTCCTAATGTGGAATTGCAAAAGCCTCATTAATTGTAAGGGGAGAAATATGGATTTAAAAGAAAAATTAGAGCTGCTTAGATTGACTAATAAATTCAAAAGTTTTAATGGAATTAAAGCTTTTAAAATTAATTCAATGGACGAGTTAACAGAAAGAGAAAAAGAAGTGTTAGATAGTATAGAAACAGATAATGATATATCCACAGATAAGCTGGCACTTGGTACAAACTATTCAAATTATTTATTATGGTCTAAAGAAAGAATTACACCTTATGCAGGGTGTAATTCGGAAATTATTATTGTTTACGACTATAAGTTGGTTTTTGTATTGATTGAAAATATTGATGCATTATTAGAAAGTTATTTTAAAGAAGAGGAATGTTTTAGTATTTATATTTTAAATAGGAAACTGAAGAAATGGATTGTGATAAGCGAAGGGGAATATTTTTTGGAATATTTTAACAGAGATATTTAATGCTGCATTACATGGATTTTTCAGGATGATTTCATCCTCAGAGCTAAGATAACTAAGGATGGCTGCTACAGTATCATGACGGATTATCTGGGAACTCCGGTAGGAGCGTATGATGAAAATGGTAATCTGGTCTGGGAGCGTGAGCTTGACATTAACGGAAAGGTAATGAAGATTAAGGAGATTAAGGTAATGGAAAAATTTTATGATAAGATTAGTAAAAAGTTATATAAAGCGATTAAAAAAGATGCAAAAAGAGTATTAAAGGAAATGGAAGATGAGAAATTGTATTCAGTAGCTCTAGTGACGGATAGTGATTGCATTACTTTATTTATGTCACTAAATACATATGAATATTTAGAAACAGCAGATGAAGACTATATAGAAGTGGTGAAAGAGGATTTGTCGGAAGAAGATTTGAGAAAGATAGAAGACGGGGAAGTGTGTTTGACGAAGTGGTTGCCAGATGAGTGGGGGTACTCAGATGGTGAGAATAGTGAATTGGTAAAAATTAGCCAAATTTTAAGTAAAAAAGAAAGTACAAATCCTGATGAATATGCAAAACATAAGTCATTATTTTTTGATACAGTTATTTCTGTATTTAAGAAATTAATTGAAGAAAAAATCTTTGGTGAGAATTCAGAAGAGGTAACATATTTTATCTCTACATCAGATGGTGATTATATTTACAAGCTGGAAAATTATTCTGCAAAAATGTTAAATTCTAAAGAAAAATATGAGCAGTTTCTTAATCGTAAAGAAATTGGGGTGTAGAAATTGTGTTATTAAGATGGAAACGCTATATGATAATGCAGAGCTTTATGATGTGACTTATGACGCAAAGAGACGGCGGTGATAAAACACCGTCGTTTTCCAATATATACCATTGACAAGGCAGACGTGTTAGCCTATACTGTAAATGCAGTTATTGTAAAACAATTTATTGTAAACTTATTTATTGTATAGACAGAGAGAGGAGAACCATTATGCCGAGCAGTCCAAAGATTCCGAAGGAACAGATTTTAGATACAGCCTTAAAAATGCTGATACGGGATGGCTATGAAGCAATCAATATAAAAACGGTGGCACAGGAGCTAAACTGTTCTACACAGCCGATTTCCCGCTGTTTTGGAAGTATGGATGGTTTCCGGCAGGAATTGGTGAAGGTGGCTGCCGAATATGTACACAGAAAGATGTATCCGGAGGGAGGAGACACCTATGATGATGTACGGGAATGGGGGCGTGCTTATTTGGATATCGCGATAGATGAGCCGCACCTGTTCCGGTTTATCTGCATGGGTGCAAGCAAAAGACAGGAGAAAAACGGTATGTGGTCCTGGAAGGATTATGTTCAGAATATGAAGATAATGGATGAGATGATGAAAAAATACAATCTCACATCAGAAGGAGCGTCAGAGTTTATGCAGACAGCCATTATCTATATCCATGGAATAGCCTGTCTGGTTGCCAGCAGTCTGGCGATAGAGAACAGGGAAACGGTTTATCAGATGCTGGATAATTTCTGCCGGAATTATTTGACGGCACTATAGTTTATGGGTATTTCATCCATGAATTTTGCATCTTATCGGTAAGCTGTTGAAACGATATGCAATGGGAGATAAAATAATTCGAGGAAAAATTGTTTGATTTAGAGCCGGATGCCAGACGCAGAGCCACATGCTATAACAGAAATCCGGAATGCAATCTGATGTTTAGATGAGAAGAAGGAGGTTGTTATAGTGAAGCTGACGGAGAGCAGGATTAGCGATTATGACAGAGAAGGAGTTATCCTAGAATATGTGGAATTTACAAAAGAATTCAGGGAGATAAAGGACTATGTGCTTCAAAAGGGTGAGTCGATTATCGCTTACGCAGAAGGAAATGAGGCTGTAAGTATCAGGATTGAGGATATTCTTTATTTTGAGGCGGTGGATGAGCTTGTATTTGCTTATCTGGAAAACCAGCTGTATGAAGTAAAGATGCGTCTTTATCAGGTGGAAGATAAGCTGAAGTCTAAAAATGTTTTAAGGGCATCCAAATCGGTACTATTGAATCTGGATTATATCGTTTCCGTGCGGCCTGCATTGAATGGGCGGCTCTATGCCAAAATGGAAAACGGAGAGGACATTCTGATTTCCAGAAAATATGCAAAGCAGATTTCAGAACGTATTATGGAGGACGAGTATGAAGGAATTTGATCCGCTCAGAGAATTTGTGTTTGATTATATTACAGTTGTTGCAGAGAACACACTGGCGATTGCAGTGATTGGAAGTATCTTTGTGCCGAATGCCAGTATCAGTTTTTTGTATTTTTTTCTGCCCTTTGTGCTGGCTTTCCTGTGTATGCTGCCCTGTATTCCGATTTATCTGAAGGAAGACATGACCATAAAGCAGGTGCTTATCCAGAGAAGCGTAGAATTAATTGTTTTGGAGATTGCAATGTATGTGACAATCCGATTTGTTATCGGGGAGATGCTCCCGAAAGCAGGATATGTGGCAATTCTGTTTTCTACAGCTTTTTTTGATGTATTGTCGTATCTCATTAAGTGGTATCTGGAAAAGGAAGAGGCAGAGAAGATAAACCGCAGGCTTAAGGAGCACAGGATGCGGAAAAATCAGAGGCGAAAGGAAAATTAGAGAACAAGATTGACAGAAACAAACGCCAGACGCTAAGACGCAGAGCAGAACCTGTTTTACAGAGGAATGCTTTGCGTCTTTGTTTTTCCGGAAAAATGGAGAGAGGCAAATTGATTTTTGAAAGGGGTGTTGCGTATGAAATCTAAAATAATTTGGAAGCAAAATGCAGGTTATGGTAAAAAGAAGAAATGGTTATGTGCAAAATGTATGCACAGAAATGGAGACTGAAATGACTAAAATTGAATTATTAACAGAAAGAAACTTTAATGAGCATTCCCTGGATTCATATGAAAGAATGTAAAGGAGAACACACAATGAAAAAAACATTATCTACAATTCAAACATTATTCAAACTCGGAAAAGTTCTGAGTACGATTGCCTTTGTCTGCTCCGTGGTTGCTGCCTCGCTGAGCCTGGCAGGGATTATCTGCCTTGCAGCGGGCGAGGAAAAAGTCTTACAGATTGGCGGTGTGGCGGTTCACGGTATCATCGCCAACAAAGCAGGTATGACAACGGACCAGATGATTTCCGCTATCTCCGTTTACCTCATTATGATTGTGGCAGAGGCGGTTCTGGCGTGGTTCGCAAAAACCTATTTCAAGCGGGAGCTGGCTGCCGGAACACCCTTTACGCCGGAAGGGGCGAAGGAACTGACCCGGCTGGGCGTCCTTACCATTGCCCTGCCTCTGGGGGCAAGCGTCCTGGCAGCTGTTGTCAATGGCGTTTTAGCGGAGTTCCTGTCCAATACATGGCAGTTTGATATGGACAATGACGGCTCTGTTTCTCTGGGTATCATGTTCCTGGTGCTGGCGTTGATATGCAGGTATGCAGCCGAGCTGGAGCAAGGATAAATTATAAAGCCGGGCAGAAGTTTACCGCAATGTATATTGAGAAATGTACTAGAACTGGTAGGCAGCCCAGCCGTCCTATTTTATATAGAGTAAGTAACCTTTGGTGCAGAGCCGAAGGATTATGAGGTAAATGAGTTTATTTCAAAAAACTGTGATAGTTTACAGTTTAGTCCGGCTGTGGAAACTGTTGTAAAGGAGACAAAAAGTAATCCAAAAAGAATGCAGCGAAGTGCAAAAAAGCAGGTACAGGAAACCGGCATTGGAACAAAGTCGCAAAGAGCATTGAAATTACAACAGGAACAGAACAAACAGGAGCGAAAAGTAAGAAACCGAGAGAAAAAACAGGCTGAAGAAAAGCGAATGTTTGATTTGAAACAGCAAAAGAAAAGAGAAAAGCACAAAGGGCATTGATTCCCTTTGGCTTTTATTCAACTTCAAGTTTATCAGAGAAAACAATATATTATAAAAGAATCGGAGGATACCATGGAAATGAAAATTATTGAATATTTTACAACACAGAATCAGGAACACTGGTTAAGTGAAATGGAAAAATGTGAATGGAGCGCGGGAAAGTATCTGTATCAGCTTCTTCGTGAAAACAGTCTGAAAAGAACAGTTGGAGAAACTGCACTTGTACCAATGCTGGTGGAAAGAGGCAAGCTGGTTTCCTTTTGTACCCTTGCCCCGCTTGACGATATTCAGCCGACGGAATTTTCCCCGTGGATTGGTTTTGTTTATACCTTCCCGGAGTATCGGGGAAGGCATCTGGCGGGAAGGCTTCTGGATTATGCGGAGAGCATCGCCCAGATTATGGGACGGGAATACATATACATTTCTACTGGTCACACAGGCTTGTATGAGAAATACGGCTATGAATTTTATAAAATGGAAAAGGACATTGAGGGTGAGGATTCGCGAGTATACCGTAAGTCTTTAACAGCGGAAGGCGCAGAGAAAGACAGGCGGTGTAAAAACGGCGCCGAGTGGAAAGCGGACATAGTAAAGCGTGCGAGAGAAGACGTGGATATGACGGCATACTGCGGATTTTCCTGCAATCATTGTTTCCTTGGAGAATGGTGCGGAGGCTGCCGCTCTGTATTTAGCTGTTGTTCCTTCGGAACGCTGCAGGATAAGGGAAAATGCCCCAATGTCGCCTGCTGTCAGGAAAAAGGGATAGACGGCTGCTATGAGTGTGCAGAACTGGATGGATGTAAAAAGGGTTTCTATCAGACCGAAAATGACGGAGCGGGCGCATGTAAGGCACAGGCAATGTTTATTCGGAAATATGGGAAGGAGAAATTCTTTCAGGTTCACGAAAGGCTGCATCAGATTTACGATTTTAAGAAAACACAGGAAATTCTTGGACCGGATGCGGAGAAAGGTTTGAAGGTTTTAGAGGGATATTTATCGGACAGCTGCAAAGAACGAAAAGTATGAATTAATTCATACTGATGATTAGGAAAGAGGAGTGATGAAGTATGATAGAGAAAAGATTAAGAACGCTTGGAATACTGGGAATCATAAGTTTGTTGTCATACACAGCAATGGTAGTGTTTTCTCCGCTTGCGTATCCGGGATATGATTGGCTGAGTATGGCAGTCAGCGACCTGAGTGCAGAAGGTGCACCATCCGAGGAACTTGCCAGTCAGCTGAATGCATTATTTGGACCATGTGGATTGGTTTCGATTATGGCAGTTTGCGTAGGAGTAGTTGGCTGCAAATCGAAAGTGTTGAAGTTGGGGATTTACTTTTTTGCTGCCATGGAATGGACATGTAATGTAGGATATAGCCTGTTCCCGTGGGTAAAGGATGCACCTTCGTCAAATCCACAGAATGTTATGCATCTTGCTGTGACAGTATTAATTGTAGTGTTTTCATTGATTTCCTTGGTGTTGGTAGCAATCGGAGCAAGAAAGGAACAAATAAAATCTCTTAGTATATGGGCGATTGTGTGTCTTTTTGCTATGTTGATTGGATCAATGGGCACTGCTTTATTACCTAAGGCGGTATTTGGACTGTTTGAAAGATTTAGCACATTTTCAGCGGTTGTATTTAACTGTGTTTTGGGTATCTATCTCATGAAGGGGCGTTTTTCACTGAAAAAATAATAGTATGACACAGAAGGGAGAATTATATGGAACAGATATGGGAAGAAATGCTTCAGGCGGCAAAAGCCGTACAGAAGGGGCGGAAAATATCTGATTATGTAGAAGCAGGAGGAGTTGCTGCTGCAATACTGTCATCATCAGGGAAAATCTAACGCTCAGCAGAATCGGGATTTCGCTGCCGCGGCTTCTGGCGGTGGATTCCGGTCAGGAGCGTATTTTGAAAGAATATATTGACGGAGAAACAATTTTTGACCTGATTTGCAACGACCGGATGGAAAATAGTTGGCTGGAACAGGTGCGGGAGATGTGTCGGTTACTGTATCTGGCAGGACTGAACATAGACTATTTTCCGACGAACTTTGTTCCGCAGGACGGGATTCTATACTACATAGATTATGAGTGCAATGCTTATATGAGCGAATGGGATTTTGAGCGTTGGGGAATCAAATACTGGTCAAAGACACCGGAATTTTTGCAGTACATAGAAGCCTCGAAAAAAGCTGCAAAGTGTTTATAGTGAGATTTTTGTTTAGAATATAAAATTTGGAGGAAACAGACTATGCTGAGAATCGAGCATTTAACAAAAATATACGGAGACAAGAAGGCAGTTGACGACCTGTCTCTACATATTCATCCGGGGGAAATCTACGGGTTTATTGGGCATAACGGAGCCGGAAAGACCACGACGCTGAAATCCTGTTGCGGTATCCTGCAATACGACAGCGGCGAAATTACTGTGGACGGCGTGTCCATGAAAGAAAAACCGTTGGTGTGTAAGAATAAAATTGCTTATATCCCGGACAATCCCGACCTTTACGAGTTTATGACCGGTATTCAGTTTTTGAATTTTGTGGCGGATATTTTTGGCGTCAGCGCAGGAGAGCGGCGGGAGCGTATCCGTAAATATGCCGATGCTTTTGAACTGACTGCGGATTTGGCGCAGCCGGTGTCTGCCTATTCGCATGGTATGAAACAGAAGCTGGCGATTATTTCGGCGTTGCTCCATGCTCCGAAGCTTATTATCATGGACGAGCCTTTTGTGGGGCTTGACCCGAAAGCATCCCATCTTCTCAAGACCTTAATGAGAGAGATGTGTGACAGCGGCAGCGCTATTTTCTTCTCTACCCATGTGCTGGAGGTAGCGGAAAAGCTCTGCGATAAGGTCGCTATTATCAAAGGCGGCAGACTGATAAAAGCGGGAACGATGGAGGAAGTCAGAGGCGATATGTCTCTGGAAAATGTATTCTTGGAACTGGAGGAAGAAAAATGACGAAAGCGTTATTCAAAAAGCAGATGATGGAGGTATTTTCCTGGCTGTATAAGGACAAAAAATCAGGGAAACTCCGCACTGCAAAGGGAATTGCAGGATATGTCCTGCTGTACCTTATCATTTTTGGGTTTCTCGGAGCGATATTTTACGTGGTGGCAGATGGGCTTTGCGAACCGTTAGTAACCATGGGAATGGGCTGGTTATATTGGTGCCTGATGGGATTGATTTCGATATTTTTGGGTGTATTTGGCAGCGTGTTCAATACTTATGCCTCACTGTATCAGGCGAAGGACAACGATATGCTGCTGTCTATGCCGATACAGACTGTACGTATTTTGCTTGTGCGTCTGTCCGGTGTCTATGCGATGGGGCTGATGTATGAATTGATTGCGATGATACCAACGGTAATCGTGTGGTTTTTGAAAGCGCCATTTTCAGGAAGCGGGACAGTTTGCGTGCTGCTGATTCCAGTGGTATTGTCGGTGCTGATTCTTACCCTCTCAGCGATTCTTGGATGGGCAGTGGCGCTGATTGCCGGGAAACTCAAGCATAAAAATATTGTTATTGTAATCGTATCCCTTGTATTTATTGCCGGATACTATTATCTCTGGGGGCAGGCATATTCCATGCTGCAATCCCTTCTTCTGAATGCAGAGAGGATAGGCGGTAAAATGAAAACGGCGCTGTATCCCCTGTATCACATGGGACTGGCGGCGGAGGGGAAACCGTTGTCCATGTTGATTTTTACAGCAATCATCGGGGCGCTGTTTGTAATGGTCTATGTGGTACTGTCCCGCAGTTTCCTAAAGCTGGCAACAACAAACCGTGGTGCGGCAAAGGCGGTCTACAAGGAGCAGAAGACAAAGACCCGCTCTGTCGGCAGCGCCTTGCTGCAAAAGGAACTCCGGCGTTTTCTGGGAAGCTCCAATTACATGCTGAACTGTGGCTTGGGAATCATCCTGATGCCGATTGGTGCAATCGCCCTTGTATGGAAAGCAGATATGATTCAGGAGATGCTTGCTGCTGTGCCGATAGAACGGGCGGTTTTGTTTCTGGGCGCCGCAGGGGCTGTTTGTCTGCTGACCGCTATGAATGACATTACAGCGCCCTCCGTTTCGCTGGAAGGAAAAAATCTGTGGCTGGCGCAGGTCCTGCCTGTATCCGGCAGGCAGGTATTGATGGCGAAATTAAAACTCCATCTTTTATTGACTTTAATTCCTGCGGCAGTATTGACAGTGGCGGCAGGGTGGGTGCTGAAACCCGGAACTGCGTTTGCCATCCTGATTCCGCTGGCTGTCCTGTTGTTTGTCCTGTTCATGGCATCTATGGGACTGCTGATTGGACTTAAAATGCCGAATCTGGACTGGAGCAGCGAGGTGGTTCCCATTAAGCAGAGCCTTGGTGTGATGCTCGCGCTGTTTGGCGGATGGGCGGTCATTGTGGCGTTTACGGGACTGTATGTTTTAATGGACAGTATATTGAAGCCGCTGGCTTATTTGCTGCTGGTCTGCATTGTACTTCTGGCTGGGTGCGGTGTGCTGCTTCGGTGGCTTATGACAAAGGGAGCGGAGATTTTTGAGGCATTGTAGTATTCTGGTGCGTCCTGGCTGGGTGCTGTTCTGCGCGTTGGGAGTGCCCTGTTGGGAAAGAGAAGAAAATGACAGAAGGTTGTCGTAAGAAAGACTAACTATTAAAAGTCAAGCCTAAAATGAAATTTTTTGAATGAATTGCCAAAGGCATTTCAGATAGAAATGAATCAGTAAAACGATTCTTAGAACCTTGAAAACTGCATGACAAA
>Ga0129308_1000095_pt1 | contig 153541 bp, 129 predicted proteins | sample L827metagenome_FD_94440 | JGI IMG/M metagenome (GOLD analysis project Ga0129308, IMG submission 94440) | Ring-tailed lemur group fecal microbial communities from Wisconsin, USA - L827 metagenome | ecosystem: Host-associated > Mammals > Digestive system > Large intestine > Fecal | place: USA...
AATCATAGGCGGATGACGCGGAAACGGCCCCTCCCGGGGCCGTTTCAGTTCCAGATCGTTGTTTTCGCCCGCTGAGCTGGGCCTATGCCGGAATCTCTCCCACAGAAACCACCGAAGAGCCTTTTATCTTTGTTGAAAGCGACGTTTCCACTGCATTCTTGCTGGTGCGTTTCTTCTGTTTGATTTGGGCTTTTCTCTTGGTTATCCATGATTAATCCTTTGCTATGGTTTCTTGAAAGAGGACCATCTTGAACGTAGGGATATCTTTTCTGCGCAAGTACGAAACGAATTATCCTCAATACAGGATGTCGATAATGAAAAGCTTTGGAAAAACGAATCGTTGTATAAAGGGCGGCTGCGTAAAGCACAGACTAAAATATTGGATTATTATAAATGAAAAAGCAGGTCTATTGCGAGTGCGTTGGTTCAATAGGAGCTTGATATTCCAGCGGATTGATTTATCTAAAAAAATTTGAGTCAAACTAAATCAATGGGTGAATTTTGACTTTAGGCGAACGTTATGCTTTGTACGTAGGCTGAGCTGATTTCTTTTATAGGAAATTTCTCTCGGAATTACCTATTGATCAGCAATCGCCTACTTCTGCTGTATGGGATAAAAGTGGGTGATGGAGGCTCGCAAGAAACCTAGGTACTTATTTGCGTGCAGGTTTGCGAGATGCCAGAGTCGTCTTGAAAGGCTGGAAAAGAATCAAACAATCCTTCGATGCACCACAAAGAAAAGAGGGAGCGCTTCAACGCGCGTTTCGGCACGGACTTCGGACCCAGAACGGAGGGCACGCTTTCGGGCATGGACGGCGTGCTGGATGCCGACAAGGATTCAGAACAATTCGCTGGAGGACCTGCGCCTGGCTTGGAACGACGTCTTCGACAACGTGTCGATGGCCGTGATGCAGGAGAATATGGACTTTTTCGAGGTCGTCGGCATGAACAAAGAGGCCTACGAGATGCTGAAGGAAGAAATGCTCTTGCGCTACCTGAGCCGCCACAGCAAAGGGTAGGGGGTTGTTTGGGGGTTCGAGCACCTATCCTGACCTGCAGTTATATCTTCCCGGTTTCGAAACTCAAAAAAATTGAAGTTTCGAAACCGGGATAGCTTTTCGAGTGGCGGCAGTCTTCGAAAGGTGGCTATGGAAGCGCTACAATATCTATAACTTATGGCGAATACGGCAAAAGTTAGAGGTTATATGATTCAGCGCAACCTATACATCGAGCAACTTGAACGAAGTATGTGGAATGGCGACGTTAAGGTGATAACGGGAATCAGACGCTGCGGAAAGTCCGTTCTGTTGTTCGATCTGTTTCGCGACCATCTGCTTGGGCAGGGGGTTAACCCATCGAATATCATTTCCATCGCCCTTGATCAGCGCAGGTTCTTCAAATTCCGCAACCCAATCACCCTCTGCAATCATGTGGAGGGCTTGCTATCCCAGGCGCCGACCGAAAGGTTTTACCTGTTCATCGACGAAGTCCAGTTCACGATAGCCGTGCAGGACGAAGAAAGCGGCGGTATCGAAGTCACCTTGTTCGACATGCTGAACGAGCTCAAGTCCTATCCGAACCTTGATGTCTACGTGACTGGCAGTAACTCGCGGATGCTTTCGAAGGATATCGTGACCGAATTCCGAGGGCGCGCGACGCAAATCCATGTCCGCCCATTTTCTTTCGGCGAATACTATTCCGCCTTTGGAGGCGATGAGCGTGCTGCGCTCGACCAATATATGCTCTATGGGGGAATGCCCAGGCTCTTGCAAATCGATGATGAACGGGACAAGAAGGCGTACCTGTCCAACTTGTATGAGGAAGTGTACGTAAGGGACATCGTCGAAAGGAACAGCTTGGAACGCGAGGATGTCTTGCGTGCCATTCTTGATTACATCGCCTCCCAAATCGGGTCGCTTACGAATCCTACGAAAATCGCCAACGCCCTTTCGACCATGAGGGGCGAGAAAGTGGGAAATGCGCTGGTTTCCACATACCTCGACTGCGTTTCCGATGCTTTCCTTGTCGAATCGGCAAGACGCTACGACGTGAAGGGTAAAGCTTATTTCAGCTATCCGATGAAGTACTACTACTGCGACCCAGGATTGCGCAACGCGCGACTGAATTACCGCCAGTACGATCCCGGCCATATCATGGAGAACATCATCTACAACGAGCTTGTTTCCAGGGGCTTATCGGTTGACGTGGGTGTTGTTGCCGAACGAAAAGGAAACGAGAGGATCCAGCGAGAAATTGATTTTGTGGTGAACGACGGTGACCGAAGGGCCTATATCCAGTCCGCTTTCCGGATGGATACCGAAGAAAAGCAGGACGTAGAGCTTAGGCCCATGATGCTCACGGGAGATTTCTTCAGGAGAATCGTCGTGAGGATGGATATTCCCCATCAATTCTTCGACGAGCGAGGTGTTCTTCATGTGAACCTGATCGATTTCCTTCTTGGGAGGGTCGATCTGTTCTAAGTAGCAGTCAAGTGTGCTTCTCTAACTTCTGCCGTTTGCGTCAGAAGTTAGAGATGGGCCTTGCATGGATTTCAATGCATTACGGCGCTTCGGATTCTTCGAGTTGGGCGCAATGGGCCGCATGGCCTTGAAGCTGCCTGTGGCGGGAGAGCGATGAGGCGAAATGAGATTCCTCCCAAAACGAATCGAAGCACCCATGATGGATGCTTCGATTCGCGATATTGGTGCTCGAAGGGAAAGACCGAGCACAGGTTTCCGCCTAATTGCCAGTGAGCGAATCCCAGGCTAGTCCTGGATGAAGTCCGGCTTGCTCTTCCAAAGGGAATAATCGTCGGAGTACTCTTCCATTTCCTCTTCGTTGTCGCCTGCTGCTTTCAGCCTCTTCAGGTAGTCTTTGGTTTCCTTCGCAACCACGCCGGACAGTGCGATGAGGGCGATCATGTTCGGCAGGGCCATCAGGCCGTTGACGATGTCTGCAATGGTCCATACGGCGGCAACGGTGAAATAGGGGCCTGCGAACACGCACAGGATGTATACCCAGCGGAAGGCGAGAATCCCCTTCTTCTTCCTGCTGCCGATCAGGTATTCCAGGCAACGCTCGGAATAGTAATCCCAGCCAAGAATGGTGGTAAATCCGAATACTACCATGCATGCCATCAGCAGGAAAGAGCTAATCTCTGCGGGGAAGGGCAGGCCCTGCTGGAAGGCGTAATTGGTGATCTGAACGCCCTGCAGTCCCAGGTCGGGGGACCAGGCGCCGGTAACCACGATGCACAGTGCGGTCATCAGGCAGACCACGATGGTGTCGATGAAGGTGCCGGTCATGGAGACCAGGCCCTGGCGTACGGGTTCCCTGGTCTGCGCTGCTGCGGCTGCGATGGGTGCAGAACCCAGGCCGGCTTCGTTGGAGAAGATACCGCGGGCAACGCCCTTCTGCATGGCGACGATGATGCTGCCCACGATACCGCCGGTGACGGCTGCGGGGTTGAATGCCGCGTAGATGATGGTGCCCAGGGCTTCGGGGACCTTGGTGATGTTCAGGACCAGAATCAGGATAGCGCAGCCCAGGTAGACCACGATCATGGCGGGAACCACCTTGGATGCAACGGCGGCGATGCGCTTGATGCCGCCGATCAGGACGCTGCAGACCAGCACGGCCAGCAGTGCGCCGCCGATGACGACGGACCAGCTGATGGCGCGGCCTGCAACAACCAGGCCTGCGGTGCCTGCGGGATCGAAGTTGGGATCGAAGAAGGTCTGGATAGCGCCGGTGATGGAGTTCACCTGGGTGAAGGTGCCGATACCAAGCAGGCCGACCAGGCAGCCGAAGATGGCGAACAGAACGGCCAGCCACTTCCATTTCTTGCCCATGCCGCGCTCGATGTAGTAGAAGGGACCGCCCAGAACATGGCCGAACTTGTCGACCGTGCGGTACTTAACGGCGAGCAGGCCTTCGGCATACTTGGTTGCCATACCCACAACGGCTGCTACGATCATCCAGAACACCGCACCGGGACCGCCGGTTGCGATTGCGGTTGCAACGCCTACGATGTTGCCGGTACCGACGGTTGCGGAAAGCGCGGTGCACAGTGCGGCGAAGCTGGAAAGCTCGCCTGCAGCGCCCTTTTCGTTCTTCCACATGTAGCGCAGTGCGCGGAACAGGTTGCGGAACTGCACGCCACCGGAACGGATGGTGAGCACAAGGCCGCCGCACAGGATGAGTGCCATCAGCGGCACGCCCCATACGAAGTCGTCGATGGCGACCAGGATGTCGTTAAATGTCGCGAAGAAGTTCTCCATTCGCCGTCCTCCTAGACTGGTGTTCGCGGGTTTACCTTTGAAATGCAACCTGTCCACCATACGCCCGCAAGTGCCGGATGAGGTTATACGGACTTGGCGCCCGCTATATGAAAGCATTTATAATGCCAATGGAAAAAGCCCAGATAATTGCGTTTTCGCATGGATTAGCCTCGAAATGCCACGAATAGCGCTATTAAGAAATCCATATCCCCGAAAACCGCCCGCGCCGTTCGCCTGCGCTCTGCATCCGCTCGCGGACGGTGGTATGCTTGCGTGGTGTTTCGAATCACCCTTGGAAAGGCGGGTCGGTTGATCGTTTTCGATATCCCGGGCTTTCAGCCCATCGAAGTGGAGCATCTTCTGTTGGATTACAACGGAACCATCGCGAAGGATGGCATCATGTCCGAAAGCGTGCGTTCCCTTATCGCCCGGCTTTCCGAAAAGCTGCAGGTGACCGTGCTGACCGCCGATACCCATGGCACCGTGCGCGCACAGTGCGAGGGCCTGGATGTTCATGTGGAGACCTTCCCCCGTGCGGGCGCCGCGCAATGCAAGCTTGACTATGCACAGGGCTTGCAGGGCGGTTCGGCTTGCCTGGGGAACGGCTTCAATGACATATTGATGTTCGATGAATGCGCCCTTTCCATCGCGGTGATGGACGCTGAAGGGGTATGCGCAAAGCTCATCCCGCATGCCGATATCCTTGTTCGCAGCATGGAAGAGGGCCTGGAAATGCTGCTTGTGCCCGACCGCGTGCGGGCGACGCTGCGCAGCTAGCGCACGGTTTGCCACACTGGTGGGGTGCGCTGCTGTCGGGGTGCGTTGCCGCATGCGCGGCGCGGGTTTCCAGAACCGTATGCGGTGCCGGATAGAGCGCTCCAATGGAGCGGAAAAAGGGAAGGGGAGCGTCATGCTTCGTTTGGATAACTTCGTCGAAGACGCGTGCAGGCTGTTCGCCGATCGCCGGGACAACATCATGGAAGTGCCCGCCAGCCTGATGGCTCGTGCGGCGACGGAGGATTGTCCCGAACCCCAGTCGAAGACCATGCAGGTATTCGCCCCCGTGCTGGTGGGCGTTGCCGCTGCGGATGATCCCATCTTCCGGGAATTCCGCGAACCCCACGTGATCGGCGAGGGCTTTATCCCGCCCTCCGAATGGCTGGAAGGCGCTGCGAGCGTGGTTTCGGTGTTCTTCCCCTTCGCGAAGGAGGTGTGCATCACCAATCGCCATCCCGGTGAGGCATCGCCCGAATGGCAGTATGCGAAATACCGCGGCACGCAGCTGATCGGCGCTTTCTGCACGCAACTGTGCGAAGAGCTGCGCGAAGCGGGTTGGGAGGCGCTCATGCCGGTGGCGAGCGAGCGCTTCGGTTTTTCCCAGAACCCCTGCGAATGCGATGGCGAAGCGGACTTCGAGGTGTGCAGCGCCTGGTCGGAGCGCCATGCGGCATACGCTTGCGGCCTGGGCACCTTCGGACTTTCGCGCGGGCTCATCACCCGAAGCGGCATGGCGGGCAGGTTCGGAAGCATCATCACCACCGCGCCCCTTACGCCTACGCCGCGCGAGTATACGGACATCTATGAATGGTGCACTTTCTGCGGCGCTTGTGTGAAGCGCTGCCCGGTCGACGCCATCAGCCTGATGGACGGCAAGCGCAACACCCTGTGCTCCGATTGGTGCCATGCCCTGCCGGACGGGTCGGTTTACGGCGACGCCTGCGGCAAGTGCCAGGTGGGCGTGCCCTGTTCCACGCGCAAGCCAGTTTCGCTGAAGCCCAAGCCGCGCAGGTAGCGGGCGAAAGCCCGCTTTACCGGCAACGATTCCAAATGTATGAAAAAGGGCTGCGGGAAGATCCCGCAGCCCTTTTGTTGGGCGGATGTTCGCCTTGGCGCGCTTAGGCGCCATATCCACCCGCCGTTGTTGTGCGTTCTATGCCGCAGCTGGGCTGTTGAGCATGGCGCCTTATGCGGTTGCTGCGGTGCTTTCCTGCCCGCATTCCTTCCGCTTGGCCTTCATCGCCATCCAGAGTTTCGCGAACTGCAGGGAAACGATTACGATGGCGAAGCTGGTCAGCCAGTACTTCCATTCGTTGAGCATCGCGTACTGCTGCAGGCCCAAGTCGCCGATCAGGTACTCTAGCCAGCACACGCAGATCCACTGGCAGGTGTAATAGGGGATGATGCCCTTCGATGTGCGTACGAACCATGCCAGGGCCCTGCTGCCCTGAATCTTGATGGCAATCTTATGGGTTAGGGTGGCAGCGAAGAGCAGGGTCGAACCGACCAGGGCCACGTTGGGAATGTCGGTGATGTAGCTGTTGGCTGGGGAAGCGTAGACCAGCAGCAGGTCTTGGCCGCTCGCAATTACTGCAACTGCCGTGATGGCGAAGATCGCGGCAGCAACGGGCATCATTTTCTTCATACCCTGCCAACGGGCCTCATCACCGTCCTTGCTCTTGAACCAGCTGCCGTAGGCGTAGCCCAGAGCAGGGAAGATCAGCCAGGTGAGCAAGGGGAAGCAGCTGTACTCGTTCATCCAGAACAGCCTTCCCATCAGGCGGTTTTGGATGGTCTCTTCCGGATTCGCGAAGAAGTACGGCAGCACGTACGCGCCAACGACCAAGGCTGCCGCCGCGATGGCGAGGATCTGCTTGGGGGAAAGGCGCAGCTTCCTGAATAGGGCGAAGCTGAGGAAGCACAGTCCCGCGAAGTCGTAGATGTCGCAGCCAGCGAGGTCGTAGATCCATTCCGTGCTGAGGGTGAATTCCCCTGCGGCGATTGATCCGAAGAGTGTATCAGGCAAGAAGAGGCGTCCCACGTTCAGCAGCATGCCCATTATCAGCAGTTCGACGCCGCGTCGTGCCAGTTCTCCCGGGGTCGAATGGCGGGTGAACACCATGTTCGCACCCATGCAGGCCATGAACAAGGGGGCGCCGAATGCGCTCAGAGCCAGAAGGAAAACGTGCGATTCCAGAAAGCCCGGTGGCAGGATTCCCACCAAATCGCCTTCTTCGAGTACGTGCACGAAGGGCAGGCCCAGGATAGATATGGCGCGTCCGATGTCGAATTCCGCGAAGCGCGTACGCTGTTGTTGCGCCATTTAGGCCACCTCCGTTTCCGGCTGGGCTTGTTTGCAGGGTTGCCTGCGACGCTGTTCTTCTTCCTCCTCGAGTTCGCGGTAGGCGATTTTGCCCACCTTTGTGAGCGGTAGGGACTCGCGGAACTCCAGTTCCTTGGGCCATGCGTACCGTGCGACGCTCGTTTTCAGGGCATCGAGGATGATGCGCTTGGTTGCTTCGTCTGCGGGTACGCCTTCCGTTGGGATGACGAAGGCCTTGATGCGATGCAGTCGGTATTCGTCGGGGATGGCGATAACGCAGGAGCTTGCAACTTGGGGCAGCTTGTTCAGCTCGTGTTCGACCTGATTCGGGTAGATGTTGTATCCGCTCGAGATGATCATGCGTTTGATGCGGCCTTTATAGAAGATGAAGCCGTCTTCGTCTTGGCAGGCGATGTCGCCTGTGTGCAGCCAGCGGGTTCCGTCTGGGTCGACGGTGATTGTCTTGGCGGTTTCTTCCGGGTTATTCCAGTAGCCCATCATCACCGTGGGTCCGGAAACCAGCAGCTCGCCGTCGCACCCGCAGGGTAGCTCGGCCATGGTTTCGGGGTCGATTATCTTGCAGGAGTTGCCCGCTAGTATGCGTCCGATGGAGCCTTCTTTGGAATCGCAGGACGGTTCGACTGCGCAGGCTGCGACGCATTCGGTCGCGCCGTAGCCCTCGCGTACGCGCGTGGTGCTTCCGCAGTCGGTAAGATGCCTGTTCAGGCGCTCGCGCATTTCTGCGGGAAGGGCGTCTCCGCCGGAAATGACCTCCTTCACAAAGGAAAGGTCGGCGCCCTGCATGGAGGGAAGATCGGCGATTTTCCCCAGCAGGGTGGGAACGCCGATGACGTAGTTGCACTTTCCCAACAGCAGGACCTTGGAGTACTCTTCGACAGTCAATCGTGGGACCAGCATGCATTCTAGGCCGTTCATCATGGCTGTGTGCAGGCAAACGGCAAGCCCGAATCCGTGGAAGAGCGGTAGTGCCCCCAGCATGCGGTCGCCGGGGATGAAGCGGTCGCGGGTTTCCTGCCCCACCTGCCATGCGCTCGTGTTGATGTTCCCGTTGGAGAGCAGGATCCCCTTCGGGGTGCCGCTGGTGCCTCCCGAGAACAGGATGGCAGCGGGTTCGCGGGAAAGGTCTTCCGACTGCGCTGGGGGTGTTGCGGTCTTTCCGTTCAGGCAGAGCTTACGGCCGGCTTTGATGAACTTCCGGTAGTGCGTCATGGTTTGGGATTCGCGGATCCTCGCGGGGTTCAGCTGCTCCTTACCGGCGCGGATGCGGAAGATGGCGCGTGCATACACGGGCAGTTCGTCGGTCAGATACGTCACCACCATCTTGATGGGGGAGCCGCCGCGGTTGCGGATGGATCCAGCGATGGCGGCTTCGGCTTTCTTCAGGAAGATGTCCATGGTGACCAACAGTTTCGTACCCACCAGGTTCAGGCTGTATTCCAGTTCCGATTCGGACATGAGCGGGTGGATTACGTTGGCGATGGCGCCGATCTTGTTTGCGGCGTAGAAGGCGATGACTGCTTGTGGGCAGTTGGGGAGCATGATCGAAACCACATCCCCCTTGCGGATGCCGTCGTTTTCCAGGGCTGCGGCGAATGCATTGACGTGGATCAGCAGTAATTGGTAGCTGAACTTCAAGCCGATGAAGTTCAGCGCGTTGAGGCGCGGATGCAGCTGGGCGGTATGCTCCAGGGTCCCGAAAAGCGATGTGTGAAGGCAGGACTCGCTGGCGGTTTCTTCGATATGCAAGGTCGATCATCTCCAAGTCGGCGAATATTGGGCTGACGCTCCAACATGCGATTATGAAACCAACGCAGCGTTGGGAAAAGATAGCTGACGACATTTGCGTTCATCGTGACAAACATGGACGCGGGTGGATATGTATCCCTTGCGGGTTCTACGCAGTGCGGCTTTTGGGAGGGTGCTCGGCGGGGGATGCGGTTGGTGAGCATTTTCCATGCCTGGGTGAGCTGCTTTTGAGACGGCCTGGTGACCGCCTGGTGTGCACGGTGGTTGCGGGAAGGTAAAGAAGTAGTGCCGCATTGGGCGAAACGTGCTAAAATGACGTGACGCGCCTCCGTAGCTCAGGGGATAGAGCACCGCTCTCCTAAAGCGGGTGTCGTACGTTCGAATCGTATCGGGGGCACCATTGATCAGTCGCAAGCCATCAGGTTTCCCGGTGGCTTGTTTTTTCCAGCGGCCTTTGCGAGCATTGCGCAAAGGCCGCTTCTTTCGCTCTTTCGGTGTCCGAGTTTTGCGCATCGTGCGTTCTGACACTCTCGAAGTTTTGCGTATCGTGAAGAACCTTCGAATTCAGGCTTGAAATAACATAGGTTTCGTATTGCGGATAATACTGCGATTACCATGCTGCCAAGTGATTGTGTATAGAAACATTGATCTAAATTATTCTGTCAAGTATCAAATACTCGCGAAATGCTGGCTGTCCTATAAATATCCCAGCGTGGCCTAGGAGCAATATAATCGCGATTACATAATTGAGCGAATACTAGCAATCGGTAGAATAAAATCACCGTTATTCCAAAAGGAAAGAAGGGAAAATGAAGAAGTTTATTCCTGCGCTTGCTCTTACTATCGCCATGGCATTCGCTCTTTGTGCATGCTCGGGTGGGAGTTCTTCCAGCGAGAGCGATGACGCCGGCGCAAAGACCGAAGAGGCCGTAGAAAACACCTCCGATGATGCCGCTAAGGCTGAGGAAACCGCGGAAAAGACCGAAGCGAAGGCCGACGAGGGCACCGCAGAGCAGCGTGCAGCATTGCGCAAGGCGGAAAACTACAGTGAAATGATGCATATGTCCTACCAGGGTATCTATGACCAGCTCACCAGCGAATACGGCGAGCAGTTTGCTCCTGAAGATGCCCAGTGGGCTATGGATCATCTGGAAGCAGACTGGAATCAGAACGCCTTGGAATCCGCAATCAACTACCGCGACAACCTGAGCATGTCCACCGATGCGATTTACGATCAGCTTGTCAGCGAATACGGTGAGCAGTTCACTCCCGAGCAGGCTCAGTACGCTGTCGACAATATGCCCGAATAAGTTCCCTAATCAGCATCCTTTTTCCTCTGAAACCGCCCGGCATCGGGCGGTTTTTTGTTGAATCTCCTTGGTCTGTAGAAGTTGAAATAGAGATTCTAGTTTTCGGGCAAGGTATCTTGGACGCGAATATGCTGAACCCTCTATCGTTCGAAATGGGGTGTTCAATACAGAAGATGGAGCCTGGGCGTTTCTTCGGTTTCGCTGGGCGAAAACCTGCGCCTTGCAATGTGGCGACGGGGCACTTGGGTGGTACCGTGGATGCGCGGGGCCTGCGCTGCTGGCCCTGCAAGTACCTGCACGTACAAAAGGGAAGGGCATTGCCATGAGGGCGCTTTCTGAAAGGACAACCCGGTTCACCGATTCGGTCATCAGGCGCATGACGCGTATTTCCCTGAAGTACGGGGCCGTGAACCTTTCCCAGGGTTTCCCGGACTTCAATCCGCCTGCCGAAGTGCTCGATGCCCTGCGCAAGGTCTCCGAAGAGCAGGTGCATCAGTATTCCATTACCTACGGTGCGAAGAGCTTCCGCGATGCCCTGGCCCAAAAGCAGACCCGCTTCATGGGTCGCCCCATCGATCCCGAAACCGAAATCACCGTTACCTGCGGCAGCACCGAGGCCATGCTCGCGGCTATGATGACCGTCACCGATCCGGGTGACAAGGTGATCATCTTCTCGCCCTTCTACGAGAACTACCGCGCAGATACCATCCTTGCGGGCGCCCAGCCCGTATTCGTTCCGCTGGAGCCGCCGACCTTCCGCTTCGACCCGCGCAAGCTGGAAGCCGCCTTCGAAACCGGCGCCAAGCGCTTATCCTATGCAATCCCTCCAACCCCTGCGGACGCGTGTTCACACGCGAGGAATTGGACCTGATCGCGCAGATGGCCGAGCGCTTCGATGCCTATGTGCTGGTGGACGAAGTGTACGAGCACATCGTGTACCAGCCTCACGAGCACACCTACTTCGCCATGCTGCCGGGCATGTGGGACCGCACCATTTCCTGCGGCTCGCTTTCCAAGACCTATTCCATCACGGGATGGCGCCTGGGCTACACGATTGCGCCGGAATGGATCACCGAGCGCCTGAAGAAGGTGCACGATTTTCTCACCGTGGGCGCGCCCGCCCCCTTGCAGGAGGCTATCGTGCCCGCCCTGCGCTTCGGGCAGGATTACTACGACGGCCTGCAGCGCTCCTATTCCGAAAAGCGCGACAGGTTCTTGGGAGGTTTGAAGGCGATTGGCCTGAACTACAACGTGCCCGAAGGCGCCTACTACGTGCTCATGGACATCTCGGAGTTCGGGTATGAAGACGACCTGGAGTTCTGCGAGGTTATGGCCCGCGAGGTGGGTGTGAGTGCGGTTCCGGGTTCCAGCTTCTTCATCGAGCCGGTGAACAACCTGATCCGATTCAACTTCGCCAAGCGTCCGGAAACCTTGGATGCGGCACTCGAGCGCCTGGAGGGCATCCGCGCGAAGATCCCGGCCCACCGGCCGGTGCGGCCGCTGTAAGGCAGAGCCTGTCCGTCTGGGCGAAAGCGCTTCACAAGCAATGAAACCCCGCAGCACCGAATGAAATGCCGCGGGGTTTCTTCGTTACGGAATGGGATGAGAATGCCTGTGTGCGGCGCGCGCTTTCGGGCGGCTTACGCGACACGTTGCGCCTTGCAATCAGCGGTTTCGCGTTCGTTGCAGGGACTGCTGCAGTTGGGCTGTGTATGGCAATCCAACTTCTCAACTGCTCAGGCATGCTCCCTCGTGCGGCTTGCGCTACGCGTTGCGCCTTGCGAGCCACTCGCTCCAGCGGTCCAGCACCCCGTTCAGGAAGGGGTCCAGGTGCTTCCTTCCCTCCAGTGCGATTTCCTCCGGAACGCCCCAGAAGGCTTCAGCGATGGAGCCGCCGATGCAGGCCATGGTGTCGGTATCGCCACCCAGGCTGATGGCCAGCTTCACGGTCTGCTCGTAGTCCTGCGCTTCCAGGAAGGCCACGATGGATTGCGGCACGCTTCCCTGGCAGCTGACGTCATAGGAGTATTCGGGACGGATCTGCTCGATGGTAAAGCCCAGGTCGTACCCAAAGCGCTCTTCGATATAGGCTTTGATCTGCTCTTTCGTGTTTCCGGTGCGTGCCAGGAAGATGGCGGCGGCGGTTGCCTGCGCGCCCTTGATGCCTTCCGGGTGGTTGTGCGTCACATCGGCGCTTGCGGCTGCCATCCGCTCGGTTTCCTCCAGGCTTTCGAAGGCCCAGCCTACGCTGGAAACGCGCATGGCGCTTCCGTTGCCCCAGCTGCCGTAGGGCTGCGGGTCGTCTTCCACCACCCACATGCTGAAGCGCCCGCCGTATCCTGCGGCGGGATAGCGCAGGGCGAAGCGGCGCATGCTCTTCACGGCTTCCTGCCTGAAATCGACTTCTTCGTCGATCGAGCGCATGAGCGCGTCGGCAACGGCGAGCGTCATCACGGTATCGTCGGTGAAGCGGCAGTCGCGGTTCCAGAAGGGGATTCCGGACGTGTTCATGCGGTTATACGAAAACTCGTAGGGCGATCCCACGATATCGCCGATGATGGCTCCCAGCACGTGTGCTCCTTCGGTAGGGGATTTGCTTGCAATCCGATTGATTATCCCACAAGCGCGCTCGCGGGCGCCATGCGTCTGCTTCTCGGCGCATTTCGCGGCGATTCTTCGGGATTATCCGTGATTCGTCCTGCCTCACCTGGGGCTATTGTCGACACCTTGGGGTGCTTTCGGTAACATCGTTTCCGCAAGGAGGTATCGATGATTTGCAAGGCATGCGGACACGAAAACAGCGACGACAGCCAGTACTGCTCGCAGTGCGGCCTGCCCCTTTCCGTGGAAGAGGTTTTCGACGATGACGCCCAGCGCCCCGTGCTGAGCGGCGTTGTGCCGTATGTGATCGATGGCCAGAAGACGGGCGCTATCCCCGGGCGCTGCGAAAGCGAAGCGGACGCCGCGGAAGATTGCGATGCTTCCGAAGAGCGCGCCGCGCAGCCTGACGCATGCGATACCGAAGGTGCCTCCGAAAACGCTTCCGAAAACACCACCGAAGGCGCCTCTGAAGATGCTCGTCCCGACGGGTCCGATGCAGAGCGCGAAGAAGGCGCGGCATGCGAATCCGCAACGGGGAAGGACCATGAAGGCAACGCGGGAAGCCCGCGCGCGAAACGCTCCCAGGGTCCTGCGGGGCTTGTTTCGTGGGATAGGGAATTCCCCACGGCGCAGATTACCGCTGTGATGCCCCAAGTGGCAGATGAGGGCTCAAGCGAAGATGCGGACGCCCGCGAGGCGCAGGACGCTGACGCGGAATCTGATGCCTGCTCTGATGCGCAAGACGATTCGGGCCAGGCCTCCGATTGCGAAAAGGCCCTTAGTGCCGATGGTTCCGACGACGCGGAAGCGGGCGGTGGCGATACTCCGTCCGATACTGGCGGGCGCCCCTTTACGCCCGCGCACGCTCGGCAGGGCGATGATGCCGGCGAGGTCGACGTCGATGATGGCGACGCTGACGACTCTGACGATGACCTCCTTTCCCGGTCGAAGCATTCCGGAAGGAAGGCTTCCCATGCTTCTGCCGCAGAAGCGGGTTCGAAGGACGAAAGCGATGATCTGCAGGAAAGCGGGCCGGTATTCGGCAAGCATTCCAGCAGCGTGGACCGCGACGCCGTGACCCAGCGCATCCGACGCGTGCCCGGTTCCGCGCCCGATACGACTGCGGTGATTTCTTCGGTCTCCTCGAAGGGGTCGAAGAGCTTTTCCGATGCTGCAAGGGACCGTGCCGACTTCGTGAAGAAGATCCCTGCGAAATGGTTCAAGATCGCAGCGGCGGTCCTTGCCGTGATCTTGCTGGCGGTTGCCGTGAAGCTGCTGTTTTTCAACACACCCATTCCCCAGGTGGTGGACTCCACTTCCCGCGAGGCGCGCGCCCGTCTGAGCGACGCGGGTTTCGAGGTCGAGGTGAAGAGCGAGGCGGTGGAAGGTGCCGAAGATGGCACCGTGCTTGCATGCGATCCCGAATGCGGAACGCGCCATCGCAAGGGTTCGACGGTGATCATCACCGTGGCATCGTCGCAGACCATCCCCGATGTGGTGGGCATGGACCTGGAATCCGCGCGCCAGATGCTCGAAGAGCAGGGTGCCACCAACGTCAAGGAATCGCTCAAGAAATCGAATCAGCCCGAGAACACGGTCATCGCGGTCGAGCCCCAGGTGGGAACGACCTTCGACTTGGACGACGAGATAGTGCTCACCGTCGCCACCACCGCCTATCTTCCCGATGTGGTGGGGCAGAGCCAGGACGAAGCCGTGAAGACGCTCGAGGAAGCCGGCTACGCGGTGAGCGTGAAATGGACGGATTCGGAAGAGGAGCCCGGCAAGGTGGTTTCCACCAAGCCGAAGCCGAAGGAGCTGGCGAACCTGGGTTCGACGGTCACGGTGACCGTAGCGTCGCCCGGCCCCAGTGACTTCATGCACATCATGGAATACTTCGATACCAAGCCCGAAGACCTGTCCGAGTACCTGAAATGGAAGGGTTTCGTGGTGGCGGGAAGCTATGCCTACACCAACGAATGGAACGGCAAGGACTGCGTTTCCCAGAAGTGGTCCCGCACCGACGGTGCTACCGTCAGCTTCACCCCGGCGCCCTATATCGAAGACAACGTGCTCGACGTGGCCGACTACATGGCTCAGGGCAGGGGCTTCGAAGGCGTGCGCATCTTCATTCCTGCGAAAAGCGATGCGAGCCTGGGTGTTGATTTCACCTCGGCGAAGGTAAGGGAATACATGGAAGCATGCGGGCTCGAGGGCATGTCCGATTCCTGTACCCAGGACGATTTGGACTACAACGGCAAGTCGGGCAAGGATTTGGGCACGGGCAATTTCATCTGCGCCCAGGGCACCCAGGACGGCAAGGTCTGGACCATCCTCATCACGCCCGAGGGAACCTATATCGGCGCGGGCGGTTACGAATGCTATGAGGACATGGAGCCCATCTGCGACTGGGTGGCGGTAAACGAGATCTTCCAGGCAAGGTAGCTGGAAGCGATACCCTGGCGTATCGCGGTTAATCCATGGCGATGCTGCAAGCGCCCCGGTTTTGAACCGGGGCGCTTTTCTTCGCCCAGCAAGGCGGCTGGCGCGTTTCCAATGGGTGGAAGTTCCTAGCGCCTATCATGTGCCGAATATTGGCGCAGAAGCCAGCCCCGATCCGCCTGCTTGGCGGCCCGGGAAAAAGAAAACGGCTGCCGTCCTGGGAACGGGAAGCGCTCAGCCAAGCGCAGGGGCGTTCATCGCCAGGTGGAGTCAGAAGGGAACGGAAGGCAAGGCTCCAGCCCGGCGAACGGGGAATCGCGTCAGATGCATGTAGCAGGGCAAGGCTGCTTCGGGTCCCGGGGCGTGCTTGGACGCGATAGCAGGGGAAAGAAAGCCCCCGTTTCCCAACCAGGAAACGGGGGCGATACGGGTTTCGGGGGGGGGGTGCGACTATTCTGCGCTGTTGCCAGGAACGGTTTCGGTGCTCGCGCTATTCGCGTCATCAGGCTCCGTAGCGGGCTCTGGGTCGGGTTGGTCGGCCGTGCCTGGGTCGTCGTAGATTATGCCGCCGCCGGAAGTGGAGGCGAAGGTGACGTAGATCACGGTGTCTGCGGTGATGTTGCCGATGTAGCCGCTTGCGGAGGCGCCGTAGCTTCCGCCGTAGTTGTCGGTGATGCTGGCGATGGTGTAGCCGGGGCTGACGGAGATGGTGTAGTTCACGCCGCCGCCGTCATCGACCTCGGAAGTGCTCAGCGAGATGGTGCCGCCTTCTGCGGGGCTGCAGCTTGCGCTCACGCTGTGCTTTCCGCCCTTTTTGACGGTGATGGTGACGGTGTCGCCCTTGGCGGCCTTCTCGCCTGCGCCGGGGTTCTGGCTGGCAACGCAGCCGTCGGGGACGCTACCGCTTTCGGTGCTGCTGACGCTCACCTTGAAGCCCGCTGCTTCCAGGGTTGCGGTCGCATCCGCCTCGGTGCTGCCCACCACGTTGGGCACGTCCACTTCCTCGCCGCCCAAGCTGATCACGTAGGTGACGGTGGTGCCCACGGCAACCTTTTCGCCCGGTTGCGGATCCTGGCTCATGACCTTGCCCTTTTCAACCTCGTCGGACTTTTCGGAGGTGCCGGCCTTACCGACCAGACCGGCCTTCTTCAGGGCTTCCTGGGCTTCCTGGGCGGTCATGTCGCTCAAATCGGGAACGGTAGCCTCTTCAGCGCCCTGGGAGACCAGGATGTCGACCGTGGACCCCTTGGGTGCGCGTTTGCCCCCTTCGGGATTGGTTCCCACGACCAGGCCCTTGTCGACGTTCTCGCTGTAGGTTTCGGTTTGCTTGCCCACCTTGAAGCCGGCGTCCTGCAGCATCTCGGTGGCCTTGGATACCGTCTTGCCTTCCACATCGGGTACGGGGACTTCGTTGCTGTTCGCGTTGAAGAAGGCGAACGCGGCGATTGCGATTGCGGCGATGACGGCCAGGATGGCGATGATCCTGCCCTTACCGCCCTTTTTCTTGCCCTGCTTGGCATCTGCTTCCACCACGGGGTTGACCGAGGTGATGGGCTTCATGCCGCCGGTGGCGTTTACGGGCATTACCGTGGTTGCGCCGGCGTTGGCGTAGTTGATGAACTGGGTGGGCTGCTGGGCCATGCCGGAGCCTGCACGGCCTGCCAGGTAATCATTGAGCGCCTGCTTCATTTCCTGGGCATCGGCGAAACGCGCGTTGGGGTCTTTTTCCAGGGCGCGCATGATAATGGCTTCCAGGGCGGGATCGATTTCGGGATTGATCTCGCTGGGGAGCTTGGGGTATTCGTTTACCTGCTTGGTGGCAACGCTGATGGCGTCGGGCCCGTCGAAGGGCAGCTGGCCGGTAGTGGCCTCGTACAGCACGATGCCCAGCGAGTAGATGTCGCTGGTGGCGGTGCAGTCCTTGCCTTGCGCCTGCTCCGGGGAAATGTAGTGGGCGGTTCCCAGCACCGCGGAAGTGCGCTGCCCTACGGAGTTCTTGGCGCGCGCGATGCCGAAGTCCATCACCTTGATGTTGCCATCGGGCTGGATCATGATGTTCTGCGGCTTGATGTCGCGGTGGACGATGTCCTGGTTATGCGCGACGGAGAGCGCCTGGCAGACCTGCGATCCGATTTCGGCGGCCTTGCGCTGGGTAATGGGTCCACGCTGCTGGATGGCGGTTTTCAGGTCGGAGCCGCGCACGTATTCCATGACGATGTAATACGTGCCGTCGTCCTGGCCCCAGTCGTAGACGTTGACGATATACGGGCTGCTCAGATTGGCCGCGGAGGCGGCTTCCTGGCGGAAGCGCCTGGTGAATTCGGGGTCTGCCGCATACTGCGGCAGCATCACCTTGATTGCGACGCGGCGACCCAGGACGCGGTCCTGGGCTTGGTAGACTTCAGCCATTCCTCCGATACCCACCCTGTCGGTGATCTGGTATCGGTTGTTGAAGACTCGGCCTGTCATGCTTCCGTTCACGTTTAGGCTCCTTTTGGATACATGTTTTGGCTGGTCGGTTTTGTGCATTCCTTAGCATACATGACTACAACGCCCCCTGGACCTGTAATGCGGTGCTCATCACATTTTTTGCTCTTGCGGGAGCGTCGTCATACATGTTGGCGCCTTCTTCCAGGATGATTGCCACGACCACCTTGCAATCATCGGTGGGTCCCATTCCCACGAACCAGCTGTCGTCGGTCTCGCGGCCGCCTTCGGCGGTACCCGTCTTGCCTGCGATGGATACGCCGCTGATGGCGGCGGCGGTGCCGGTTCCGTTGGTCACGACGCCTTCCAACACGTCGAGCGTGCGCTGGGCGGTCTTCTTGCTCATGACGGTGGAGTACTCGGATGTACGGGTCTGCTTGGAGCGTTCCCCGTTCGAGTTGTAGATGCTGTCAACCAGGTAGGGTTGCGCGATCTTGCCGTCGTTGGCGATTGCGCTGCCGATCATTGCCATCTGCAGCACGGTGGCCTGCGGGCCGGCGGGGCTTTCATGCTCGCCGACGGGCTGGCCGATGGCCGCCCAGGCGGTTTCCCATTCGGTCATCTCGTCGGGGTTGGGCATGAGCGAGGTTTCCAGGGGCAGGTCGAAATCCAGCTTGTCGTTGAACCCGGCCTTCTCCGAGGTCTGCACCAGCAGGTCGGCGCCGATCTGGGTGCCCAGCTGGCCGTAGACGGTGTTGGACGAATACCAGGTGGCTTGCTCGAGGGTGATTTCACCCAGGTCGTTCTCGTCGAAGTTGTAGACGGGCGCGTTGCCGATGTCCATGCTGCCGGGCGAGTCGTATACGGTGTCCTCGCTTGCGATGCCGTTGTCCAGCGCGGTGGCGAGGGAAAGCATCTTGAAGGTGGAACCGGGTGCGTAGAGCGCCTGGGTGGCGCGGTTGAACATGGCGTCGGTTTCCTGCTGGTTTTCCAGGATGCTCGCGAATTCCGCTGCGTCGTAGGTGGGGGAAGATGCCATGGCCAGTATCGCGCCGGTTTCGGGATCCATGACCACGCAGGCGCCCTTCACTCCGTACAGGGCGTCTTGGGCGGCTTGCTGGATCTGCGAATCAATGGTGAGCGTGATGTCGTTGCCGGCGCGCGAGATGCCCGCGTAGTCGTTCACCACGTCGGTCCAACTGGCGTAGTTCCTCGTTCCCTTCAGCGTTTCGTTGTATGCGGCCTCGATACCGCTCGTGCCGTAGACGGTGGACGCATAGCCGACTACGTGGGATGCCAGGTCCCCGGCAGGGTATTGGCGTTCGTATTCGCCTGTTTCCTCGTTGAGCACGCTTGTCGCCAGCACGGTCCCGTCCGACGTGGAAATGGTGCCGCGCTCATGTTCGGCCTCGCGGGCGATAGTGTGGTTGTTGGATTCCATGTTGCGGTAGCTTTCGGCATTGACCACCATGAGCATGGTCAGGTTGGCCACGAGCGCCGCGAACAGAATGGCGATGACTATCATGAAGCCGGTCAGGCGCTTACCCAGGGCGTAGCGGCCCAGGACGCCCGAGTCGCTGTGGCGCTGGCGGGCGATGCCGGTGTCCATTTCGGTCTCGATGCCGGTGCCCTCATGGCCGCATCGCAGCAGGAAGCCCACCGCGATGAAGCTTGCGAGCAGAGAGGATCCGCCTTGGCTGACGAAGGGCATGGTCAGGCCGGTCAGCGGGATGAGCCTGGTCACGCCGCCGACGATGATGAAGGCCTGCAGGGTGATGGCCGCGGTCAGGCCGGTGGCGATGAAGGATGAGACGTCGCTTTTCGCGCGGGCCGCGGTGACGATGCCGCGCACGGCAAGGCCCAGGTACAGGAGCAGCACGCCGGCTGCGCCAAGAAGGCCAGTCTCCTCGGCGATCGCGGCGAAGATGTAGTCGGATTCCACGATGGGGATCTGGTCGCACAGGCCGCGCCCGATGCCCACGCCGAACAGGTTGCCGTCGGCCATGGAGAAGATCGCCTGGCACAGCTGGTAGCCGGTTCCCGTGGGGTCGGCGAAGGGGTCGAGCCAGGTGGATACGCGCACCTGCACGTGGCCGAAGATGAGCCACATGCAGAACGAGCCCATGGCGGCCAGTGCCAGGGCGCAGAACACGTAGGATTTCTTTCCCGAGGCGACGTAGAGCATGCTCACGAACACGAAGAAGACCACGAGCGCGCTGCCCAGGTCCTTTTCGAAGACGACGATGACCAGCGAGATAACCCACATGCCGATCAACGGGGCGAGCGTGCGCAGGTCGGGGAACCAGAACGGCCCCACTTTCTTGGTGTAGACGGAAAGCATTTCCCTGTTGGCGGCCAGGTAGCTTGCCAGGAACAGGACGATCATCACCTTCGCGATCTCGCCTGGTTGGAAGCTGAAGGGGCCGATGGAAAGCCAGATGCGGCTGCCGTAGATCTCGGTGCCGATGAAGGGCAGCATGGGGGAAAGCAGCAGGATGAAGCCCGCTGCCATGAGGGTGTATTTGTACTTGGCGAGTTTATCCAGGTTGCGTACGAATGCCAGCACCAGCACCATCGCCACGATGCTCGCGAAAAGCCAGGCAAGCTGGCGCACTGCAAGGTCGGGGGCGAGTCTGGTGACGAATGCGATGCCGATGCCGGAAAGGGCGAAGGTGATGGGCAGGATCGCTGGATCCGCGTCGCGTGCCCAGATGCGCACCGCCAGATGGGCCAGGCCGAACGCCGTGAAGATGCCCAGGGGAACCCCCAGGGTGTTCACGCCCAGTGCCTGACCCTGGTTCAGGACGATCATCGCGTAGATGAGCACGACGATGGGCGCGGCAAGCACCAGAAGCAGCAGCTCGGTGTTACGCCTTGTCATCTTGCTGCTCCTTCTTCTTCGATTCCGCGATGTTCTTCTGGTATTCGGCCACCAAATCGTCGGCGGCTTCAAGGCTGTCCACCCTTACGGGGCCTTCTTGCAACCTCTTCGAGATGCCGGGCTGCAGGTCGGCGACCTTCACCCCGGTGCGTTCCTCCAGCGTTGAGAGCGGGAAGCCCATGAAGGTGCTCGGGATGCCCTTATAGACGCAGACCACGCCGTCTTCGGCAATCAGGTAGGCGGTGCTCTGCGTGTAGCGGTAGGTGCCGAAGACCACTCCGCCCGCGATCAGGACCAGGGCGAGCACCAGGCTGATGGCCCCGATATGGCCCTTCCTGCGGACCTTCTGCTCTTCGGCGGGCGCGTTGCCCTCGATATCGACCACGATCACGGTCACATTGTCCAGGCCGCCTTCCGAAACGGCCTCGCTCACGAGCGCGTTCGCGCAGCGCTGGGGATCGCCGTTGCGCTGCATGATGCGCTGGATCCTGCCATCGTCGAGCATGGTGTTCAGGCCGTCGCTGCACAACAGCAGCCTGTCGCCTGCGCTCACCCTCAGCTCGTAGATGTCAGGGAGCATTTCGGGGTCGCTTCCCAGTGCGCGGGTGATCACCGAGCGCTGGGGATGGGTGCGGGCCTGTTCTTCGGTTATCTCGCCGGAATAGATCAGCTCTGCCATCAGGCTGTGGTCGCGGGTGATCTGGTGGAGCCTGCCTTCGTGTAGAAGGTAGGCCCTGCTGTCGCCCACTTGGGCGATGACCAGGTGCTCGCCGTCGAGCACGGCGGCGGTGAGCGTGGTGCCCATGCCCTGGCGGCCCTTGGCCTGGGCGGCTTCGATCACTTCCATGTTGGCGTCCACGACCGCCTGGCTCAGCGCCTCGGCATCGGCGATGCGGGGCGCGCGCTCCTGCATGATGCTGACTGCGATTTCAGATGCGACCTCTCCTGCCGCGTGGCCGCCCATGCCGTCGGCGACGACGAACAGGGGGGGTGTGGCGATCAGGCTGTCTTCGTTGTGGTCGCGTACGCAGCCCACGTCGGTCCTGCTGCCGAACGGGGCCTTGGCGCGTGCGCTGCGCATCTTAGGCCGGGCGGTCATTATTCGTACCTCACACGGATGGAGACGTCGCCGATAGTGACGACGTCCTTATTGCGCAGGGAAACGGGCTCGCTGATGCGCTCGCCGTTGACGGTGGTGCCGTTGGTGGATCCCAGGTCTTCGACGAACAGGTTCTTGCCCATGAGGGTGAAGCGCGCATGGCGTCCGGAAACGTAGCCCGCGCCGATCACGATGTCCGCGCCGGGATTGCGTCCCACGATGATGGGGCCGTATACGGCGATCTGGACGCCGCGGAGTTCCTTCGGGCCCTTTTCGACCGAAAGGTTCCAGGTCTTCTCCTTCGCGCGTTGGCCCTTCACCAAGCCGATCCCCGTCTTCATGATGGCGAACAGGAACAGGTACAGCAGGGCCACGAACAGGAGTCGTCCGATAAGCAAGGTGATGTCGATCAATCGAGCACTTCCTTAGTCGTTGCATATATGCGAGCGCATCTTCCGATGCGCTCGCGGGGGTTATTCCTCGATGAAGAACAGGTCGGTGGATCCGATGACGATCCTGTCTCCGTTGAAGAGCAGCTGGTTGGCGATGGGGCGTCCGTTCACATAGGTGCCGTTGGTGGATCCCAGGTCGGTGATGCACCAACGTCCCTGGGGCTCCAGGCGCAGTTCGGCGTGCGTCCTGCTTGCATTGATGTCGTCCAGGATGACGTCGCTGCCGCTGCTGCGGCCCAGGATGACGCGGGTCACCGCCAGATCGACGCGCCTGCCGGTCGCGGCGAACACCAGGCTGGCACGGACCGCGCTGGTGCGGGGCACGGGCGTTGCCCTGCCGTCGCCATCGGCGAATCCGACGGTTGCCGCTTCGCGCTTGCCGTGCGCGAAGCCGTTGTTCTCGTACGGTTCGAAGGTGCTCACGTTCAGGCCGGCGAAGATGTTTTCCTCGGGGGCCTCGGGCGGGATGGCGACCACGCCGCTGCCGTCGAACACCGTGGCGGGCATGGGCTTTTCGACGGGGGGAACGGAGTCCTCCCCGAAATCCATGCTCGCGCGGCGCACGCGCTGGCGATATGCGGCTTCAGCGGCCTCGATTGCCGCAGCCTGGGCGGCAGCCGCCTGCTGCATCGCTTCGGCTGCCTGCTGGTCTGCTGCGGGTACAGGCTCCCTTTCGGGCTCGCGGGCGGGTGCGGGTGCCTGGAAGCGCTCCGCGTTCCTGCCCTGCGTGGGCTGGGGTACGGCACTGCGGCGGGGGGCAAGGCCGTAGCGTTCCATTTCCTCTTCGCGCAGCTGGGCGATGATGGGTGCGGAAACCAGTTCGGCGATGATGTCGAACTTGCCGCGCTTGAGCCCGTCGTCGGCGATGAAGCGCACCAGGGGCTGCCCGTCCATCTGAAGGCCCTCTTCCGCGGCGCGTGCGGCAAGGTAGGTTTCGGTTTCGCCCGCCAGGGTGGGGTAGTAGCCGAACAGGCGCCTGTCATCTTCCGAATTCACCAGCACGGTATACAGCGTGGGGGCATGCTGCTTGCCTGCGCCCACGACCTTTTCGCGGCGCATCGCCTTTTCAGCCTGTTTCGAGATTTGGACAGGCGAAATCGGCGCATTGGAAATGCGGTCCGCCGCACCTTCCAAGCTGTCTTCCATCTTTCTTTCGAATCGGGAGAAAATGCCCATCAAGGCTCCTTCTTGCGCTCTCGTGTTCCGTTTATTTTCCAACTTCCCATCTTGCCACAATGCGGGGGCTTTGTGGCTTTATCAACCTAATAACCACGTCTGGGCGATGCATGCGCATGCGCGTGCGGGAAAGCGGAGGATATCACGCGTCGGGCCTCCAGCATGTCCCGAAAATAGTACTCGTGCCGGCGCTTGCTCCCCTGGGCGCCTTTCGGGGCTAAGGGAGCCGTTTTCTTTCAGTGACCGAACGGTAACCAAAAAAGCGCCCGCAGGGAAGGCCTGCGGGCGCGGTTTGACCGAACTGTTGACGAGGGGCTAGATAAGGCTGACGTTCTCGCCGGCCATGACCCTGTTCATATTGCGCACGGAGCACATGGCGCCGCACATGGTGCAGGTTCCGGGCGTTGCCGCCTGGGAGCTTGCGGCGTAGGCTTCCGCCTTCTCGCGATCGATGGCCTCGTCGAACATGGCGTTCCAGTCCAGCACCTGGCGTGCATGGGCCATGCGATCGTCCCAGTCGCGTGCGCCCGGGATGCCCTTGGCCAGGTCGGCTGCGTGGGCTGCGATCTTCGTGGCGATAACGCCCTCGCGCACGTCCTGGACGCTCGGGAGGCGCAGGTGCTCGGCGGGGGTGACGTAGCACAGGAAGTCGGCGCCGTTGGCAGCGGCGATGGCGCCGCCGATCGCGGAGGTGATGTGGTCGTAGCCGGGTGCGATGTCGGTGACCAGGGGGCCCAGCACGTAGAAGGGCGCGTTGTAGCAAAGCCTCTTCTCGATGAGCATGTTGGCGGCGATCTCGTTCATGACCATGTGGCCGGGGCCCTCGATCATCACCTGAACGTTGCGTTCCCAGGCACGCTTGGTGAGCAGACCCAGTTCGATGAGCTCGGAAACCTGGCCGGCGTCGGTTGCGTCGGCGACGCAACCGGGGCGCAGCGCATCGCCCAGGGATACGGTGACGTCGTATTCGTACAGGATGTCCAGCAGCTCGTCATAGTATTCGAAGAAGGGGTTCTCGTTGCCGGTCATTTCCATCCAGGCGTAGATGAGCGAGCCGCCGCGGGAGACGATGTTCATCTTGCGGCCGCTGCGCTTGAAGCTGTCGATTGCCTTGCGGTTCAGGCCCGCATGGATGGTGACGAAGTCCACCCCCTCTTCGGCATGCTTGCGCACTACTTCCAGGAAGTCCTGTGCGGAGATCTGGGCAAGGTCCTTTTCCAGGTAACCCACTGCGTCGTACATGGGGACGGTGCCGATCATCGCGGGGGAGATGCGCACCAGCTCTTCGCGGAAATCGTGGGTCTTGCCGTAGTTGGAGAGGTCCATGATGGCCTCGGCGCCGTACTTCAGCGCCATGTTCACCTTCTCCATCTCGCAGGAATAGTCGCGGACGTCGCCGGAGATGCCCAGGTTGACGTTCACCTTGGTGCGCAGGCCCTCGCCCACGCCGGCGGGATGCAGTGCGGTGTGGTTCTTGTTCGCGGGGATGGCGATGGTGCCTTTCGCGACTCGTTCGAGCAGGGTCTGGATTTCCATGCCCTCGTCTGCAGCGACTGTTTCCATCTGGGGGGTGACGATACCCTTCTTGGCTGCTTCCATCTGGGTGGAATAGGTCATATGCGATGCCTTCCTGTCTTGGTGGTTGCCGTCTATCCCGCCGCGCAGGTGCGCTGCGGGTGCATTGCGGGTTTTCTTTCGCGGAACATGATAGCGGAGTTCTCCGGCTGCCGTGCCGGTGCAGTCCCTTCGGGCCTGCGAATGGAATCCGCCCCCGAGGCTGCGTGCCTTTGAAAAGAAAGGACCCCGCGGGCAGGGGCGCCTGCGGGGTCCGGTTGCTTGCTTGATGGGTGCGTGCCGGCGTGCGGGTGCTATGCCAGGACGCGTGCGCGGGCTACGCCTTCCACGGCTGCCAGCGCCTCGGCGGTTGCCTGGGCGTCGGCTGCAGCGACGTCGACGATGGTGACTGCGCGCTCGCCGCGGGTTGCGGCTGCTGCGACGGTGCCGGCTGCTGCGGCGACTGCCTCGGCTGCGGCTGCGGTGTGCAGGACCACGATGCGGGCGTTGCCCTCTGCCAGCTCGCCTGCGTCGATTGCGGGGAAGTTGACGGACTTGTCGATCACGCCGCGCTCGATGAAGTCCATGAGCTCGTTGGTTGCCATGATCGCGCAGTTCTCTTCGGCTTCTGCGGTGGAGGCGCCCAGGTGGGGCAGCACGATGGTGTTGGGCATCTTCATGACCGCGGGGGTCGCGAAGTCGGTGACGTAGCAGCGGACCTGGCCTGCCTCCAGTGCGCCTGCGATGCCTTCGGCGTCGACCAGGGTGTCGCGGCTGAAATTCAGCACGACGGCGCCGTTCATGAGAGCGCATGCTTCGGCGTTGATCATGCCCTTAGTGGATTCCATTGCGGGAACGTGGATGGTGATGTAGTCGCAGTTGCGGTAGATGTCGTTGACATCCTCGGTGTTGCGGTAGGGGTTGTCTGCAGGTGCGAAGGGGTCGTAGCCCATGATCTCCATGCCCAGGGCCTCGCCTGCCTCGGCTACCAGGCGGCCGATTGCGCCCAGGCCGATGACGCCCAGCTTCTTGCCCAGGATCTCGTTGCCTGCGAATGCCTTCTTGGCCTTTTCCGCGGACTTGCCGATGCTCTCATCGTCGGCGTTCTCCTTGCACCAGTCGATGCCGCCCACGATGCCGCGGCTTGCCAGCAGCATGCCGCACACGACCAGCTCCTTGACGGCGTTGGCGTTTGCTCCGGGGGAATTGAAGACCACGATGCCCTCGTCTGCGCAACGGTCCAGCGGGATGTTGTTCACGCCTGCGCCTGCGCGGCCGATGGCCAGCAGGCTCTCGGGGAATTCCATGTCGTGCATGGCGGCGCTGCGGACCAGGACGCCGGTTGCCTCGGACATGTCGTCGGTGAGCTGGTATGCGTCGGTCAACAGGCCGGTGCCCTTTTCGGAGATGTTGTTCAGGCAGTGGATCTTGTACATGGAATTCTCCTTTTGATAAGAGACTATGGGCTCGAAAGTCGGTGCTTTCTTCAACACAACAGCAGAAGTGTGAAGCCTGGCCGGTTGGCTGTCAACGAAACGCGCGTCGGCTGCGGCCCGCCCGACTGGTTTTGCCGGGCGAGCGGCGCGTTCGGGCATGCGGGGTCGTGCTGTTCGCCTTCCCTTCGGTTGGAGGGTCCGATCGGTTCTCGCTTCGTCCTGCGCGCAGGTGCTGCGCTTCGGCAGGTGCGTGTTGCGGCCCTGCGCGTGGCGGTGCCCTTCGGGGCGGATGGCGGTCCTGCCGATGCGCCGCTGCGGTCGGGTGCGCGATGCGGAGCGTCCGGGCGGGCTTTGGGTTAGTATGGGTCGGTGTCCGGCGGGCGTCTGCAAGGTGCGCCGTCGGGGTGGCTTCACGACACGAAGGGAGGGCGGGGTGCCCGTAATACGAATCGAGGATGCAAACGATCCGCGCGTCGATATCTTCTCGCGGTTCAGCGATGCCGAGCTGAAGCGGGGTTGGTCTTCGAAGGGGCCCATCGCCCAAGGCTCCCTGTTCATCGCGGAATCGCAGAATGTCATCGAGCGCGCCATGGCATCGGGCGTCGAGCCCGTTGCCGTGTTCACCGACGAGAAGTGGTTGGAGCGCGCACGCGATATGGTCCGGGCCATCGAGCGCGCGAACCCCGAAGCCCCCGTATACCTGGCAAGTGCGCAGCTGTTCCGCCAGGTGACGGGGTATGCGCAGGTGAGGGGCATCCTCGCGGCGATGCGCAGGCCCTGTCCCGCCTGCGTGGAAGATCTGCTCGCGCGGGCGCATCGCGTCGCCGTACTGGAAAATGTGGGCAATTACACCAATATAGGCGCGATTTTCAGGAGCGCTGCGGCCTTGGGGGTGGACGCCGTGCTGGTGACCCCTTCCTGTCACGATCCGCTGTACCGGCGTGCCGCACGCGTATCGATGGGCACGGTCTTCCAGGTGCCGTGGGGCCCTATCGGTTCTGCAGGGGATTGGACCGAAGACGGCCTTCCCTTGCTCGAGCGCTTCGGGTTCCGAACCGCCGCCCTGGCCCTGAGCGACGATTCCGTTTCCATCGACGACCCGTGCCTTGCAGGGGTCGACCGCTTGGCGATGGTGCTGGGAACCGAAGGGGATGGGCTTGCGCCATCCACTATCGCGCGATGCGATTGGACGGTGCGCATTCCCATGGCCCATGGGGTCGATTCCCTGAACGTTGCCGCCGCGAGCGCGGTTGCCTTCTGGGAGCTTCGGTACCGGGGCTAGGGGTGGCGGATGCGTTTTGTGATGAGGCATGCGGAAGCCTTCGCCTTCCTTGCGGTGGCGGCGGCGGTACTTGCGCTGAGCGCGCATTACGGTTGGGCGGATATGATTGTGAATGGAGAGCTGTTCGACCAGGTGGATGCCCTGCTGGCAGCCCACCCCATCGAGGCGGCGCTTCTGTATCTGGGTATCTCGCTGGTGGCATGCGTCGCCCTGTTCGTGCCCGTGGCGGTGCCGGCGGTAGCCGGCGGCCTGATCTTCGGGGCCGTATGGGGGACCGTTCTGTGCTGGGTTTCCGTGGTGGCGGGCTCGGTGCTGGGCTTTGCGGTCAGCCGCTTCTTCCTGAAGGATTCCATCAAGCCCCTTCTTGCAAGGAACCGCAAGCTCAACAGCCTGTTCTTCGAGGGCGTGGAGCGTCGGGATGTCTACCTGCTCGCGCTCACGCGTCTTACCCCCATCCTGCCCTTCAACATCCAGAATTTCGCATACGGGGTGACCGATATCGCCTTCGTTCCCTATTTCCTCTATTCCGCATTGTTCCTGCTTCCCGGTACGGCGATCTGCACGCTGGGGGCAGCGGGGCTTTCGGGAGGGGAGGGCTCCGTCATATGCTTCGCGATCGCCGGGGCATTGCTGCTGCTTTCCATTGCGGTGGCGGTGGGCCTCAAGCGTTCCGAAGGGCGCATGGGGGAATCGGAGTAGAGTTTTTCGGGTGTTTGCGCCGCGGTGCCGGTCGTAGGGATGGGTCCTGGACGCAGGCAGGGAAGGATTCGGCAAAAAACCGCTTGCATTATCCGGACGATACGGGTATAGTGCAGCATTGCCCGTTCGCGAAAGCGGACGAAGCCCATGCGGGCGTGGCGGAATTGGCAGACGCGCTAGCTTCAGGTGCTAGTGGGCTTCGGCCCGTGAAGGTTCAAGTCCTTTCGCCCGCACCATCGAAATGATAGGCACCCTTCGGGGTGCCTTTTTGCGTTTCGGGACATTTCGGACGCGCAAGGAGAGATTTCGTCTCAAGAAACATGAGAAGGAGATGACCAACGACGGCGAGCTCAAGCCTATGAGCAAGTTCGAGAAGTTCGATGTCGTTGTCATCTGCCCGCTCATGATGGTCATCGTCTTCCTGTACGTATTCGGATTCATCTCGTAGACGGCTTCGGGCATTGTTTCCCCCTCCCCCTCGCACCCGAAACAGCCGCAAATAGGAGCGCCCCCGGCATCGACCGGGGGCGCTCCCGTGTTGCTCGCAGCAAAAGCGAGCGGGGATTGGTGGCAAGCGGGGAGGTCGCGGGGTTGCGGGGCGGTGGGTTGGCGGGGCGCATTCAAGGCGCTTGCAGGCCGCGGTGGCAAGTACGGGGGGATCGCATTCCATGGCGATTCTGGCTTGCGTAGGAAGGACGGGATTCGTTCGGGAGGCGTGGAAAGGGTATTTGAAATGATAAACCCGTCTCATAAATACTCGGATTAGGCTGCTGCGAATCATGTAAATAACGAATAAATATATAAAAGAGTAATGCAAAATGGTATTTGATTCGGAATTCGAGAGCACCCTGTTCTTATCGACGCCAGCCTTTAGGTATAGCAAGAAATAATGATTGAAACATACGATGGCAATTGAATAGGATAATGTATCGACAAGACGTCGAAATACCGCAAATATTCTGGATAATCCTTAAGGTCTATCAGCTGATTGCTGCTGTCCAAATAAAACTAATGACAGCAAAAGCCCAGGTTAAAGCCTTGGAAAGTAATAAGAAACGATAATAGCGATTAATTGTCTCTAGTTATTTCCTATCATGAAAGCCTTTTACTATTCGTTATTCTTTTGCAATTCTATCGCTCTTATTAATAAGAAAAGTGCTTTCGATTCATGGTAATAATCAATGATGGAATAAAGCAAAATAAGCCGTACTTTTATCGAAAAAGCGCAAAAAAATATTGATAGAGGTGTTAGTCTCTGCTCGTCATCTCCTGGGGAGGGGGAGAGGGAAACGCAAGTAGGGCAGAAGTGTGTCGTGTTTCTCTTTCCTTCAGGGAAGACGTTCGGTTTTCTATTGAAAGGATGAGAGTATCTGTAATGAGTAATGAGATCGAAACCCAGCAAGAGACCAAGCAATGGGGATCCAGATTCGGTTACATCATGGTTGCCGCAGGCGCAGCGGTAGGCTTGGGTAACATCTGGAAGTTCCCCTACCTGGCCTACAACAACGGCGGCGGCGCGTTCATGATCGGTTTCATCGTGTGCGCCATCCTGTTGGCATATCCTATGGTGAAGATCGAGACGGCGATCGGCCGCGCGGGCCGCGGCGACACCGTCGGCTGCTATAAGCGCCTTGTTCCCAAGACCGGCTTCATCGGCTGGGTGGCCACCATCTGCACCATGCTGATCAACTTCTTCTACGTGGTCGTCGGCGGTTGGGTGCTGAAGTATGCAGTCACCTTCATCGTGAGCGGAAGCTTCGAGCCTGATGCGCTGTCCTATTTCACGGCGTTCACCACCAGCCCCGTCGAGCCTATCATCTGGGCTTTCATCCTGCTGGCCGGCGTGTCGGTCATGCTCTTGTTCGGCATCACCAACATCGTGGAGAAGGCCGTCAAGGTCATCATGCCCTGCCTGGTCATCTTCCTGATCGGCTGCGGCATCTGGGCCCTGTTCGTCATCGATGGCGCTGTCGAAGGCCTGAAGTTCTACTTCATCCCCGACTTCAGCAACTTCACGTTCACCACCTTCGCTGCCTGCGCAACCCAGACCCTGTTCTCGGTCGGCATCGGCTGGGGCATCTTCACCACCTTGGGCGCAAACGTCCCCAAGTCCAATAACATCAAGGCCGACTCGGCCATGATCGTCGCATGCGACGTGTTCGTCGCCATCCTGGCGGGCTTCGTGGTTATTCCCTCCGCCTTCGCTTCGGGTACCGACTTCCAGGCGGGCCCCCGTCTGGTCTTCGAGATCATGACCGGCGTATTCGGAACCTTGCCCGGCGGCCGCGTCATCGGCTCCTTCTTCTTCGTGGCGCTGCTGTTCGCGGTCATCTCGTCCCTGTTCACCTTCTTCGAGATCCCCATGCGCGTGTTCGAGCAGGAGCTAGGCCTGGGCCGCAAGAAGGGCGTCGCGGTCGTCGCCCTGATCATCCTTGTCGGCAACATCTTCGTATCCCTGGGTTTCGGCCCCCTGTCCGAGATCATCAACCTGCCCTGGCCCAACTTCCAGGGTCTGGAGCATTACGGCCTGTATGACTGGATCGACTGCTTCACGGCGTACATCCTGCTGCCCTTGGGCGTCGTGTTCGAGGCGATGTTCATATGGAAGGCGTGGAAGTTCGTGAGATACGAGAAGGAGATGACCAACGACGGCGAGCTCAAACCTATGAGCAAGATCGAGAAGTTCGACGTCGTGGTCATCTGCCCGCTCATGATGGTCATCGTCTTCCTGTACGTATTCGGATTCATCTCGTAGACGGCAATCGGATGATCCCCTCACATCCGTAAGGCCTCGTCTCATGAAGGCAGCCCCCAGTGCCGGGGGCTGCCTGCTTTTTACCGCATGTCGGTGATGCCGCATCGGTTCGGGTGCTTGAGATGCAAAAAGGCACCCCGAAGGGTGCCTGTCATTTCGATGGTGCGGGCGAAAGGACTTGAACCTTCACGGGCCGAAGCCCACTAGCACCTGAAGCTAGCGCGTCTGCCAATTCCGCCACGCCCGCATGGGCTTTGCTTACTTCCGTAAGCAGGCAAGGACGAATACTACTCGTATTCTTGGGTATTTGCAAGTACGAACCGGAAAATATTTCGCCTTTCCAACAAATTTCGCTTGCGGCTCGCGCGGCGGTGCATGCAGCGGCTACTATGGACAAGGTTGGCGCAAGCCTTCCCGGAAACGAAGTACGCACCTTGTCCGTGCAGTCATGCCAATGGGAGGACGCATATGCCCGAAAAGCTCATCCTCGGGCGCTATCGGCCGGTCAGCCGGATCGGCTCGGGCGGTTTCGCAGAAGTATCCTTGGCCTGGGACACCAGGCTGCAGCGTCGTGTCGCGATCAAGAGCTTGAAGCTCGACGAGGAGACCGCCGCGATGGTGGAGGGCGCAGATGATGTGTCTGCCTACGACTTGGACCGCATCCCGGGACTTGCCGAGGCCAGGACCGCCGCGATGTTCCAGGACCCCAATATCGCTGGCGTGCTGGACTTCGGCGTGAAAGACGGCTTCGCTTACTTCATCATGGAATATGTGGATGGTATCACCCTGGCGGACCTGCTTGCCGAATTCCAGGACTACATCACCTTGGATGTGGTTGCAGCGGTGTTTGCAGGCGTGGCCCATGCGCTCGATGTCGCCCATGCCAATCAGGTGCTCCACCTGGACATCAAACCCGGCAACATCCTGATCAACCATCAGGGCGAGGTGAAGGTGACGGACTTCGGCCTTGCCGAGCTTTCCGGCTCGTCGGGCTTTTCCAAGGCGACGGGTGGAACCATCGGCTACATGCCGCTCGAGCAGATGCGCTTGGAGCCGCTCGATGCGCGTTGCGACGAATGGGCGCTGGCTTCGGTGGTCTACGAAATGCTCACGGGGCACAATCCCTTCCTGGCAGATGATCTGGTTGCTGCGCAGGCGGCGATCGAGCAGGCGGATATCCTGCTGCCCTCTATCTGCCGCCCCGAGCTGGATGAGGAAGCCGATGAGGTGATCTTCTATGCGCTCGATCCCGAAAAGGGGGAGCGCTACGATTCGGTGGCCGATTTCGCGGAGGAGCTGCAGCCTTTTCTGGGGAATATCCGCAGGGGGACCCGCCAGCTTGCCCATCTGGTCGGCGAGGCGAAAGACGATTGCAGGGAAGGCGAAGAAGAGGAGGAAGCTGTCATGGCATCGCGCGGTGGAAAGATTCCCGGGCTTGCGAGCGTGGGAAGGGCGGGCAAGCTGCTGAGCTCCGATACCTTCATCCGCATCCTGGGGGCCGTATCGTGCGGTTTGATGGCGTATCTGGCGTTCGAGGGGAATCTGTGGCTCGAGGGCCTTCCCGTGTTCGCCCTGCCCATCGTGCTGGCGGTCCTGTGCGTGGCGGGTTATGCGCTTCCCCATCTGGGTGCCCTGCTGTGCATGGTCGCCCTCGCGGCGGCATTCGCCTCCCAGGCGTCGTATTTCTGCGCGGTGCTTGCGGCCGTTCCCGCCATCGCCTGGTGGGTGATGCTGGGAAGGAGGGGAATCGACGAAGCTGCCATTATGACGGCCCCCGCTTCCCTGGGCTCCTTCGGATGCGCTGCGGTATCCCCGCTTGCCGGGGGATTGAACCTGAATGTGAAGCAAGCCCTTGGCAATACGGCGGCATCCCTGTGCCTTGCCGTGGTTCTTGCGACCTTGTCATCGCAGCAGATTGCCGGATGGGATATCCTCACCGTCTTCCCATCGGCTGCCTCGCGTTTCAACGGAAGCGACCAGGTGCTTTTCAGCATGGTCGTGCAGCCCGGTTTCTGGATCACTGCGGCAAGCTGGCTTCTGGCAACCGGGGTGGTCGCCCTTTTCAGCGGCGAGGGCGGAATGGTCCGCCGCAGCCTGGGCCTGGTGGCGGGTGCCGCCCTTCTGGCTGCGGGTTCCGTGGCGAACATGTACCTTTCAAGCGCTGGCGTGGTGCTCGTCCCGCCCATCAGCGAGATCCTGGTCTTCGTTTCCGTGGTGGCCATTTCCTTCGCGTACTGCATCGCCCGTCCGCACAGGGGCTGATCGCGCCGTTCGGGCAACGTTCCCGCACCCGTTCCCTGCGCGCTTTCGCCGTATGGCGGCATACGGCGCCTGCCGCGCCGTTCGGGCCTTTGCATCTTCCCGAATGCAAGATGGGCGCCGACCCGTGCCGACGCCCATCGATGGGATATCCTTATCGTTTCCCCTGCGGGGCTTCGCCTTCGTGCTCCTATGCCGAAAGCAGTCCCGCGATCTTTCCCAGGAGAGGTTCGAAGCTGACCCCGCGGTTGCGGAAGTCGGGCTGCTCGTTGGTGAGCACCATGGCCTCGGCGACGAAGTCGCTTGCGAACTGGGCGGCGTCGAGCAGCGTCTTACCCGCCATGATGGCTGCGAGCAGGCAGGATGCGTACAGGTCGCCGGTTCCGTGGAGCATGTAGGGCAGGAGCTCGTTGCGGGTTTCCGCGAATTCGTTCTGCTCGCCCTGGACGTAGTTGCGGATGATCCCGTCACCGCGGTCGATCCCCTTCAGGATGACGTTCTTGGCGCCCTTTTCCAGCAGGGCTTCGATGATGCGCCTCGCCTCGTCTTCGGAGATGTTCTGTCCATGCCAGTCCTCGTCCAGGATGATGGCGGCTTCGGTGAGATTGGGGGTCAGCACGTCGCAGCCGGATGCAAGGCCGGCCATGGCCTGGCACAGTTCGGGGGTGTAGGTGGGGTAGACCTTGCCGTGGTCCGCCATCGCGGGGTCGACGACGCGCAGGGCGTTCGGGTAGTCGTTCCACAGCTGGCGGATGCTATCGCACTGCTCGGGCGCCCCCAAAAAGCCGGAGTAGATAGCATCGATGTCGATGTCCACGTCCTTCCATGCCTGCAGGTAGCCGTCGAGCATCTCGGTGGTGTCGTGCATATGCCAAGTGGGGAAGGCGGTGTGGTTGCTGAATAGCCCGGTCGGTACGGGGCAGACGTCGTTTCCGCCTGCGGACAGGACGGGGATGGCGACGCCCAGGGAGCATTTGCCGTATCCGCAGAGGTCGTGGACTGCGGCGATGCGGGGGATGTATGCGCCTTTGCGCTCGAACAAGGGGGTTGAAGCGGTCATGGTCCCTCTTTCCTTGTATTCTGGTGCGATAGATTCATCGTGGGCTCTCACGATACGGTGCTATCTGGCATGCTAGTATGACCAAATTCGGGAAAAAAGATAAGTCCAGATATCCGGGCTTTGGGGGTGCCTTCCGTTCATGCTCACATACGATCTGAACAGCCGCGGCGACAAGAGCCTGTACGAATTCCTGTATGAATCCATCCGCGCCGATATCGAGTCGGGTGCCATCAAGCCCTTGCAGAAACTGCCTTCCAAGCGCGTGCTCGCACGCCACCTGGGCGTGAGCCTTATCACCGTGGAGGGGGCGTATTCCCAGCTCATTGCCGAAGGATATGTGTTCTCCCAGCAGCGCAGGGGCTACTTCGCCCAGGATCTGGGCTTGGGCGGGGTGCTTGAAGGAGACGCCCGGGCCGGGGCGTCGGGGCAGGATGCGGGTTTGCGGCGCGCGTCACGACGAACGCAGGGGAATGATTCGCCCGGGGCTTCCGCCGAACCCGAAGGGCATCCCATGCGCTACGACTTCACCGGCGCGCGTCCCGTGGCGGGGGTGTTCCCGTACAGCCTATGGGCGAAGACCATGCGGCAGGTCCTCAGCCGCGAAAGCGAGGCGAGCCTGATCGACGCATCCCGCGCGCAGGGGTCCATCGAGCTCAGGTCCGCGATCGCCGACTACCTGCAGGGCTTTCGGGGCATGACGGTCGATCCGGACCAGGTAGTGGTGGGTGCCGGCGCCCAGGTGCTCTACCAGCTGCTCTTGCAGCTGCTGGGCAGGAGCGGGGCCATCGCCGTGGAAGATCCCGGATACCCCCGTCTGACCAGTATTTACGAGGCGAACGACGTGGCAGTGCGCCACATCCCCCTCGACGCTTCGGGGGTGAGGGTGGACCGTCTGCGCGAAAGCGGCGCCCAGGTGCTGCATTGCATGCCCTCGCATCAGTACCCCACGGGTACGGTCATGTCCGCCGCGCGCCGCCGCGAGGTGCTGGATTGGGCTTCCGAGCGCCCCGGGCGCTACGTCATCGAAGACGATTACGACTGCGAGTTCAGGCTTGCGGGCAGGCCCATCCCGGCCCTGCAGAGCATCGATTCGGCGGGGAGGGTCATCTACGCGAACACCTTCACGCGCAGCTTGGGCCCGGCGTTCCGTTTCGGATACATGGTGCTGCCTGCGCAGCTCGCGCGGGAATTCCGGGACAGGCTGGGCTTCTACACGAACACCGTGAGCGCCCTCGACCAGCTCGCCCTTGCGCGCTTCATGCGCGAAGGGCTTTACGAGCGGCATGTGAACAGGCTGCGCGGCCACTATCGCAAGGTCCAGGCGCAGCTTGCAGACGTTTTCAGGTCCTATGAGGGCTTTTCGGTTGCAGCGCTCGATTCGGGATTGCACTTCATCTTGGAGTACCGCATGCCAGGGCAGGAGTGCAAAGCGGGCGATACGGCCCGAGCGGTGCAGGAAGCAATCGGGGAACGGGGGATAGCCGTGCTCCCGCTGCAGGGCTTTCGGGCGGATGGGGATGCACAGGATGCCCAGGATGCGCTCCGCTTCGTGATCAACCTGACGAGCGTGGGTATCGAGCAGGCGCAGGAGGCGGCGCACGATCTTGCCGCCGCGATAATGGAGGGCGCAAAGGCCGGGGCGGGCGCGTCCTAACCGGGTGTTTTACGGGGGTTATTCGTCTTCGTCGGGGAAATCCCAGTCGCCCTGCACGGGCGCATGGTTCTTGAAGCGCTTGCGGGTCCTGCGCTCCATGACGACGCATGCGATCAGGCAGACCACGATGGCGATGAGGAACAATATGCCGATACCCTGGAAGGTCTCGAAAAGGAAATGATAGGCGCCCTGCAGGTCCATACGTGCCTCTCCCGTGGTTTTCTTGGGTAGTGTTTACGGAAGTGTATACTATCGCGGATAATGCAAGGTTGGAATAGCTTTGAAGCAATCGGCAGGTCGCCTGCGCGGCCCCGATCGAAGGATAATGCAGGAGGTTCCCAATGCTGGACATTCGTTTCGTCCGTGAAAACCAGGAGGCCGTCGCAACCGCGATGGCGAACCGCAACTTCCCCTGGGACGCCGACCGTTTCGCCGAACTGGACGAAGCCCGTCGCAGCGCCATCGTCGAAGAGGAGGCGCTGCAGGCCCAGCGCAATTCCCTGTCCAAGGAAATCGGCGCGATGATGAGGGACGGTAAGAAGGAAGAGGCCGAGCAGGCCAAGGAGCAGGTCCGCCAGATCAACGAGCAGCTGGAAGGCATCAGCGCAAGGCGCGAGGAAGCCGAAGAGGCCCTGCACCAGATCATGATGTGCACTCCCAACATCCCCCACGAGTCCGTTCCCGTGGGTGCCGACGAAGACGAGAATGTGGAAGTGCGCCGTTGGGGTACCCCCCGCACCTTCGATTTCGAGAGCAAGGCCCATTGGGAGCTGGGTGCCGATCTGGGAATCATCGATTCCGAGCGCGGCGTCAAGCTTTCCGGTAGCCGCTTCGTGGTCCTGGGCGGCCTGGGCGCAAGGCTCGAGCGCGCCATCATCAACTTCATGGCCGACACCCACACCGAAAACGGCTTCACCGAATGGTGGCTGCCCTCCCTGGTCAACCGCGAGACCATGACCGGTACCGGCCAGCTGCCCAAGTTCGAGGAAGACCTGTTCAAGACCAAGGATGAAGGCTATTACCTCATTCCCACCGCAGAGGTTCCCATGACCAACCTGCATGCAGGCGAAGTCATCGATGGCGACGACCTGCCCCTGCGTTACACCGCATTCACCAACTGCTTCCGCGAGGAAGCCGGTTCCGCCGGCCGCGACACCCGCGGCCTGATTCGCCTGCATCAGTTCGACAAGGTGGAAATGGTCAAGTTCGCCAAGCCCGAGCAGGCCTATGACGAGCTGGAGAGCATGACCGAGGAAGCGGAGCTGATCCTGCAGAAGCTGAACCTGCCCTATCGCGTCATCACCCTGTGCACCGGCGACATGGGCTTCTCCGCAGCCAAGACCTACGACCTGGAAGTGTGGCTGCCCAGCTACAACGCCTACAAGGAAATCAGCTCCTGCAGCTGCTGCGGCGATTTCCAGGCCCGCCGCGCGAATATCCGCTATCGCGACCCCAAGGAATTCAAGGGCTCCCGTTACCTGTATACCCTGAACGGTTCGGGTCTGGCCGTGGGCCGTACTATGGCGGCAATCATCGAGAATTACCAGAACGAAGACGGAACCATCACCGTTCCCGACGTCCTGGTTCCCTATATGGGCGGCGTCAAGGTGATCGAGCCCCGTCGATAAGGCGCCCCATCGTTTCCAAGCAAGCGCATCCGCGGCCGGCATCTTCTTGCCGGCCGCATCATAGCGCGGCAGCGCCCTGCGCGCCCTGTAATCGAGTCGGAAGAAAAACAAGGAACAGTGTCTCAGGATAATCGGAAGAAATACGCCGAAACCCCGGATGGCAAGGCCGTCACGGGCGGTATCGACGCACCTGAAAGCCCGGTCGCGTCCCTTGATAGCAGCAAAGAAGCCCCTGCAGCCGATGCGGGGGCTGCCTTGCGTTGTGCGGGAACCGGCGAGATAGAGCCCGCCGCGATCCCAGCCGGCGAAGCTGGCAGGCAGCAGGACGCACTCGGGGCGCAAGGCACCGCTTCCGGCGATGCCGTTCAGGATATTGCCTGCCCTTCCGAATCGGACGAGCCGTTCGAGGGCGAGGCGGAGGAAATCGCCGATCTGGCGGAAGTGATCGCGCGCGACGAGCGCAGCGCCACCCTCCCCCCGAAGGGAACTTCTTCGGTTGCGACCGCCCTGGGGCAAAGGCCCCCTCGTCTGGCGAAGCCCAAGCGGGGTCCCCGCACGAATATGCTCGAGCAGCTCATCCCCGAAGTGGTTATCCCCACCGATGCCCTGAAGACCATGGGCTTCGCGAAAGTGCGTGTTGTGGAATCCTCCGAGCTGGAGCAGCTCAAGAAGGCCGCCCAGGCAGATTCCGGGCAGGGCGGGAAAGAGAAAGCAGCCGAGGAAGAAGCTGCAAGCGAAGGGCAGGGCAAAGCCCCCGATGCCGAAGGCGCCACTGGTGACGGCAAGCAGGCGGCACCAGAAGCCAGGGAAGATGCCGAAGGCGCCCAGGACGGGCGCATGCGCGATGGCGGGGTCGTGGTCCGCGAGGGCAAGAAGTCCCCTTCCGAGCGTCCGTATGCACATTTCAAGGATGCGAAGGCAAAGGCCCTCCGCAAGGGAAAGCGTATCTTCACGCCGTTCAGGATCGCGATTTGCGCGGTTCTCCTAGTGGTCCTTTCCGTCGCCGTAGCGGGCGGCGCATTCGCATGGGACCGCTGGTACCGCTACGACGATTCCCAGGATATCCTGGGAGAATGGAAGATGACCAACGCCGAAAGGACCGTGGTCATCACCGAGAACAAGATCAAGATCGCCGACAACGTATCCTACGGCTACACCCTCGACACCCACGATAAGACCATCACCTATTCCTTCGGCGACGACTCCATGACCGCTGCGTATAGGTTCAGCCCCGATAGGCAGTACCTGATTATCGACGAATCCGGGGAAACCGACTGGCTGGTCGCGATGCACTTGAAAGAAGATAAGGTGCTTGCGGACAGGGACGTTCCCCAGGGAGTGAGCAAGCTTTCCAAGCTGTCGAACGACACCAAGGCAGAACCGAAGGACACCGAGGAAATCCGCGAGGACGAGGACATCTGGAGCGGCGGTACCTGGGTGGACGGTTACTTCGATTACAAGCGCCCGAAGATCGAGACTGCCGAGGAAAAGGAAGAAGCCGAAAGGAAAGAGGCCGAAAAGAAGAAGAAGCAGCAAAGCGGATCTTCTGAAGACGGCGATTCCGAAGATGGGTCTTCCGACAGCGAAGATGGCAGCGAAACCGATGAATACGACGATGGTGCCGCGTACGTGGACGAGGAAACCGGAGCGCGTTATTACTACGACGCCTCGCAGATGCTCTATTACGATCTTGCGGGCAACTACTATTACGACATGTACGGCAACAACCCGTATTATCCCCCCGTTGCCGACGACGGCGTCTACTATTAGTGCGATCGAAAGCCGGTAGAGGGCGATGTCTTTGCTTGAGGTCCGGGCGATCCGCGTCCTTTCCGACCGCATGGTCTTCAACGTCTGCTTTCCGGAAGAGCGTTTCCGTGTGACCGACGGCGCCATCGCCGCCAGGGCGGCCGCCCTGCGTCCCAACCTGCCGGAGCATGCCTGCGTGAACCCGAAGGGCAACCGCTTCTGTGCGGTTATGGGTTGCACGTCCATGCCGCATCTGCTCGAGCATTGCATCATCGACTTTTTGGTGGAAGAGGCGGCGGGGCCTTCGGATTCCTTCCAGGGGACCAGCCGGTGGACCGATCGGAAGGCGGGTTTCGCCACCATCCAGATTTCCATGAAAGACGACCTTGCGGTGCTGCGTGCGTTCAAGCGCGCGGTCCGCTTCCTTGAAGAAGAGGTGATCTCGTAATGAAGGTAGCAGTGCTTGGAGGGCCTGAGGGTCTTCGCTCGAGTGCGGAAGCGGCGGCAGGTGCCCTTAAGGAGGCCGGCCACGATGTCCGCCTCGTTTCCCTGGAAGGCGATGCTGCGTCGCAGCTGGCAACCTGGCGCCCCGATGCGGTGTTCGACGCCATCGAGGATGGTCGTTCGTATGACGGCGATGCCAGGGTACTGGCGGGGCTTTTCGACGCGGTCTGCGTGGGTTCGGACGAGCATGCCTGCCGACTCGCCAACGACGGCAGCCTGCTCCCGGGCGTGATGGACGCCTTCCGCATGTCCTTCGGCTCGGATATCACGGCGTCGTGGCTTGCGGGGATCTGCATTTCCCGTCCCGCTTTCCTGCAGTGGGGGCTTGACGGCTTCCTCGACCGTATCGCCGATAGGGCGTTGGGCTTCCCCTTGTGCGTGAAGCCGGCAAGGGGCGGTTCCGCCAAGCGGGCGGACGATGTGGAATCCCTGCGCAGCGCGCTCGAAGGGGCTTTGGAGGTATGCCCCGAAGCCGTCGTGCGCCAATGGGTCGAAGGGGTCGAGCTGAGGGCCTGCGTGCTCGGGAGCGGCTGGGATGCCTACACGCTTCCCTTGGTGGAAGTGAGCTGCGAGGGCGACGGCGTCCGGTTCAGCGCACCGGTGCGCCTGGATTCCCTGTCTCCCAGCGAAAGCGACGCCCAGGCGATCATCTTCGAAATCGAGCGCGCCGCGCTGGAAGCCTACCAGGCCTTCGGGATGAGGGACTACGGCGTGATCGATATGGCGTGGGATGGTGGCCAGGCGCGTATCCTGGGTATCCAGACCCATCCTTCCATGGCGCAGGACCGCGAATTCCAAGCAGCATGCGCGGCTGCAGGCCTTTCCATGCCCGCGGTATTGGATGCCTTGGTCGGCCAGTACGAATAATGTGGCACCTATTGCGAATTTCTAACGTCTTGTAAACCAGGGGTGCGTTTCACGTGCGCGAATGCAATAATAAACGCACGATGTCACGCATGGCAGCGGCATTGCTCCGCCGTCTCCATGCCTCGGAATGAATGCTGATAGGAGGCAATCATGAAAGGTAAGTTCACCGCATTTCTCGCCGGCGGCCTGGTAGGCGCCGTTGCCGCATTGCTCTATGCGCCCCGTACCGGCGACGAAACCCGCGCACTGGTTGCCGACAAGGCAAACGATGCCTGGGGTTCCGCCCGCCATTATGGCAGCGAGGCGCAGGTTCGCGGCCGCGAGATCTACGGTAACGTTGCCGAACAGGGCAAGGCTGCATACGAATCCGCCGCTTCCAACATCCGCCAGGCATATGACTCCGTGAGCGCAAATGCCCATCAGGCATATTCCAGCGCCGCCGCGGGTGCCAGGGACGCCGTGAGCACTGCCCAGGCACGTATGTCCGACGTACGCGATAATGCCAAGCCCGTTTTCGAGGAGCGCAACGACGACCTGAGGGCAAAGATCGAGGCTGCACGCCAGCGCATCGCCGCCCAGGTTGCCAAGAACGCCGAAGAAGCCAACACGGCAGCAGAAGAAGTAATCGACGCCGATCCCGTCGAGCTTGAAGAAGAGCTGGAAGAAGCCGAAGGCGAAGCCATCGAATCCGCTGAAGAAGCAGAAGAAAAGTAAATCGAACCGATTTCGGGGGCCTGGGTTCCGGGCCCCTTTTTCATTCCGAGGGGATACCATGCCTGGAGAGATCGTTGCGCAAAGCCGAGAGGGAAAGCCGCTGCTCAGCGCCAAGGAACTGACGGGTCTGCGTGTGCGCCAAGGGGAAAAGGACAAGGTCATGGGGAAAGTCCATTGCCTTGTTTTCCATCCTGCGAAGCGAAGCTGCGTCGGTTTTTTGGTCAAGCGGCCCGATGTCGCCCTGATGTTCCATCGCAAGGATTGCTTCGTTGCCATTGACGGCTTTTCCGTCCGGGACGATGGCGTCTATTTGAAGGAGGGCGATGACTTTGCGGGGCAGGCTGCATGCCGTCGCCTCGGATTGGATCTGGATTCCTGCGTGATCTGGCAGGGTATGCCCGTGCTGACGGAAAACGGCAGCGAAATAGGCATCGTGGACGATGTCCTGGTCGATGCATCCAATGGAAGGGTCGAAGGCATCGTCCCCGGAAAGGGTGCGACTGCGAAGGCGCTGCTCGGCACCTCCACTATTCCCCGGGAACTGATTTCGGGCTTTAGGGTGGGAGTAGGCGACCAGCTGAATATCACCGCAGGCGAAGGCGACGGGGAATACGACGTTTGCGGCGCCATCGTGGTTTCGAACAAGGCCCTGACGCTGGAGAGCGAAGGGGGCTTTGCGGAAAAGGCGGGCAAAACCGCCGCTGTGGCCACCGAGAAGGCGCACCGTGCGAAGGCTGCCGCGAAACCGAAGGTCTCGGCAGCGGTGAAGGCGACCGAACAGGCCGTGGGCAAGGGGGCTTTTGCCCTGGGAAGGCAGCTTTCCAGGAGCAAGGGCATGTTTTCGGCATTCAAGAGCGAGTACAAGAAGGCGGTTGCGGATGACCCGAAGAAAAAGAAAGATTGAGGCCGTCCGCGATAAGCGGGATGCTGTCCGCGAAGAACTCGATCAGCGCAATGTGAGGATCTTCGGGGTTTCCGTCTCCATGCCCGTCCTCATCAGGGCGATAGGCCTCATCGTCATCCTGGCGATGATGGTGGGGGCGGTGTACCTGTTCTACCTGTATTTCGGCGACCTGTTCACTGCGGAAGGGCGTGCGAATCTTGTTGCGGACGTGAAGAGCGCGGGACCTGCGGGTGCCCTGATTCTGCTGTTGTTGGAAATAGTGCAGGTCGTGGTTGCCTTTATCCCAGGCGAGGTGGTGCAGGTTGTTGCCGGCATGATGTACGGGCCTTGGTTGGGAACCGCCATCATCGTGCTCGGCTGCTTCCTTTCCATGTGGTTCGTCTACGAATTGGTCCATAGGTTGGGACAGCCCTTCGTCGAATCCATCGTCCCGACCAAGTACCTGAACAGTTTCCGGAAGTTCGAGCAGAGCGGCAAGCTCACCGCTGTCGTCTTCGTGCTCTTCTTGATTCCCGGGTTGCCGAAAGACGTGTTCACCTATCTGGTTCCATTGACTTCCATGCCGAAAAAGGAATACCTGGGAGTTGCGATGATCGCACGCCTACCGGGCATCTTCATGTCCACGCATGCGGCATCAGGCCTGCTGAGTGGCAATATCGTGCAGAGCGCCATCATCTTCGGTGTCTTGGCGGTGCTGGGTATCGTGGGCATCTTGTTCAAAGACAGGATCATGGACGCCCTTCATCGCCATGGAAACAATAGGTAACCGAGGGCAAACAGACCGAAATGCTACTTGGAGACTGGGATATCATCGTCTCATTGGCGAAGGTGGGAGGTGAAGATGGCTGCCGATAATGAAGATAAGGGGTACTGGGGAGGTTACCCTTCCTATCTGCTTGGGGATAAGGTCCGCCCGGAATCGTCCCAGCGCTCGCAGTTGCAGTGCGATGACCGTTTCTTCGCGGTTGATCCAGAGGATCGGGAAGGCGATGGGGACGGTTCCTACTGGGGGTCCCAGGAGCGGTTCTTCAACGCATACCGTTCCTCTTCCACCGGCTTTCGCAAGGGGGCCTATCCGTATGCCTTTTCAGGCAAGCGCATCCTTCAGACGGGGATAATCGGGAAAAGTCACATCGTGGCCGGATTGCTTGCGATTTTCCTGGGATGCTTCGGAATCCATAAGTTCTATCTGGGATACAACTCGACGGGCATCATCATGCTTGCGGTCACTGTCGTCGGGTCCATCTTCTCCTTGGGCCTTGCGGGTATGGTGATGGGCGTCATCGCCTTGATCGAGGGGATCATCTATCTGGCCATGGGCCAGGTTTCTTTCGATAGAGCCTACGTGCAGAACAAGAAAGAATGGTTCTAGTGCGCTTGAAAGGCGGCTCCTGCCGTCTTTCGGTGCGTTTTCACTGCGAAAGCTTGCATTCTTCCCATTTCCGCTAGAATGGGACAATGCGTCTATTAACTGCCATAAGGAGGAGACAATAATGCCTACCATTACTCCCGATCAGGTCAGGGTACCGGCAGACGTAATGCCCGAAGCCCGCGAGACCTACATCGAAAACTACATGAAGGCCACTCGTGGCACCGGCCGTCTGATGCTGTTCGCATGCGACCAGAAGATGGAGCACCTGAACGCTGACTTCTACGGTGAGGGCATCGATCCCTCCGATAACGATCCCGAGCATCTGTTCCAAATCGGCAGCCAGGGTATCTGCGGCGTTCTTGCGGGCCAGCGTGGCCTGATTGCCCAGTATGCGGCCGACTATCCCGAGATCAACTACCTGGTCAAGATGAACTCCAAGACCAACCTGATCAAGACCAAGCAGGACGATCCCTATTCTCCCCAGCTGTCCGAGCTGGACGCCGTTTTGGCCATGCGTGAAGCAGGCGTTAACATCGTCGGCCTGGGTTACACCATCTACCTGGGTTCCGAATACGAATCCACCATGCTGGCGGAAGCCGGCGAGCTGATCGCCGAAGCCCACGCAGCAGGCCTGATCGTGGTCCTGTGGATCTATCCTCGTGGCAAGGCCGTGGAAGATGAGAAGGCTCCCACCCTCATCGCGGGTGCAGCGGGCGCAGCCCTGTGTCTGGGTGCCGACTTCGTCAAGGTCAACCCCCCCAGGGCAACCGAGGAGGCAAGCTCTGCAGAGCACCTGGCAATCGCCTCCCAGGCAGCCGGCCGTTGCGGCCTGGTTTGCGCCGGCGGCTCCAAGGCAGACCCCGAGGCATTCCTGTCCAGCCTGTACGATCAGATCCACATCGGCGGTGCTTGCGGCAATGCAACCGGCCGTAACATTCACATGCGCTCTCTGGATGAGGCCGTCCGCCTGACCAAGGCCATCTCTGCCATCACCCTGGCAGACTACGAAGTAGCCGACGCGGTGGCCGTCTTCAATGGCGAAAAGGAATTCGCCCTCTAAGAACCGTTTGCACACAACGCGAACACACGCCCGGCCGCTTCGAGCGGCCGGGCTTCGTTATGCAAGGGCGTGATCCGCCATTGTGCGAAGGTTTTCCGCCGACCGTTCGGGTGCGAGGCGTTGCCCGGGCACCCGTGCGGACGGGTGGATTCGGTCTGGGTAGTCGGGGTATCGCGCCTCTTAGAATGATGTTGGGAAGTTATCGGGCAAGGGCGTCTGGAACGAGTACTTGCAGGAAGGGATCGGGATGGATTTCCAAGATATTCTGGCGCTTGCGAGCGCCCGACGCGTGGATGAGCTTGTTCCCACCCCCAAAGGGGTGGCGTATGCGCGCTATCGCGTGCCGGATTATCCGTATGCGGGCGGCGGGAACGTGTGCCTGTATGCCATATGCGACCAGGGGCAGGTACTGTTCGTCGATTGCGGACCCTTGGGAATGACCGATAGGACCTGGTTTTCCCAGGTTATCGACCAATGCGCGGAATCCGCCGATCAGGCGCGCTTGTTTTTAACCCATCTCCACTGCGACCATGCGGGGGAGGCAGCCTGGTTCGCTTCCCAGGGCATCGGGCGTGCGATTAACGGCGCTTCGGCACGCTTCGCGTCCATGGATGCCCAGGAATGCGAAAGGGCCTTCGGAAGCGCCCGATACGACCTTCCCTTCGGTGTCGCCGAATACTGCGCCATGCAGGCGGGCTTGTGGGAATCCCTGGGGCAGGTCGACACTGTCGAGGATTGGGACCTTTTGACGGTGGGCGACCTGCGTTTCGAGACCATGCCCCTTCCCGGTCATGCTGTGGGGCAGAACGGCTTGATCTCCAAGGACAAGACGCTCCTCTTTTCGGGGGACTGCCTGTGCCAGAACCCATCCGTGTTCGCCTGGGAGCTGGACCGGCACGACGTTGCTGCGGCCATGGAATCGTGGAGCGGGCTTCTGGCATATCCGCTCGAATGGGTGGCGACGTCCCATTACGGTTTCTTCGAAGGCGAGGAGGAAATCCAGAGCCTGATCAAGGATCAGATTGCGGGGGTCGACTCGAAGGGGAAGCAGGTGCTCCAGGCGCTGCGCGATATGCGCGGATACAGGACCGCGAGCGGCTTCGTGCTCGAGATGAAGGGTGAGGCGGAGATCATCGACGCCTCTTCCCGTGCGGGACACCTCAATGCCCTGCGCCTTTGCCAGAGCTTGGCTTATCTGGAATTCCTGTATGACTACGAGAAGGTGCATCGCAGCTTCGATGACGACGGCTGTGCGGTGTACGAGCCGGCGCGCTTCACCAGCTTCTTCGTATAGTCGGGGGGATCGGGCGCCAGAATAAATGTAAACCATAATATATAAGGGGTTTACAATAGGCCGACAGGCTTCTATATTTCGTTATGCGAACAACGAATGAAAGGAGTCTTGTGTGAGTGAACAGGAAATGAAGAAAACGGCGGGAAGCGCAAGCCGCACGAAGTCCATCGCTTTCTGCGGTTTGGGTATCGCGCTCATCACGGTCTGCGCATGGATCACGGTTCCCTTCGGCCCCGTGCCTTTCACCCTGCAGACCTTTGCCATGACCTTCGTCCTTCTGGCGCTGAAGCCCAGGGAGGCTGTGGCAACCATCGCCCTCTACGTGCTCATCGGTGCGATCGGCCTGCCGGTCTTTTCCTCCATGAAGGGGGGATTCGCTGCCTTGGCAGGTCCCACGGGCGGGTTCATCTGGGGTTTCGTCCTAGGTGGCATCGTTGCGGCACTGCTTCTGGCCGCCTTCGATAAGAGGGGCGGTAAAAGGCCCGTTCCCGTCGAGATCGCAGCGGCGATCGTTTTCTTGGGAATCTGCTATCTGTGCGGATGGGTGCAGCTGGCATTCGTCGCCCAGATGGGAATGGCGGCGGCGTTTGCCGCCGCGGTTGCGCCCTTCATCATCATCGACGCAGTGAAGCTCGCTGTGGCGATAGCGGTGGCGCATGCGGTACGCAAGGCGCTTTCCCTGTAACAGGAAGCGTCGGGCCCGTGCGAAGGCACGGGCCCGTTTTTTTTCTTCTATAAGGCAATCAACTGCAGCGCTCTTTCCGGATGATCTGTTCCAGGAAGTCCGCCGCTTCTTGTCTGAGATGGTCGCGCAGCAGGTCGTATGCGTCGATCAGCTGCAGGGCTTCGGGTGTGAGCGTGCTCCCGCGTGCACCGTCGCGGATGAGCAGCTGGATGCCCAATTCCGCTTCCGCTCCTTTGATGAGCCTCCAGGCCTTGCTGTAGGCCATTCCCATGCCCTTGGCGGCGGCGTTGAGCGATCCGGTTTCCCTTACCCCCTTACAGAGAGCAGCCAGCCCGGGTCCGAAGGCGGAGCCGGGGTTATCGGAATCGGTGCACAGCACCAGCTTGACTTGGGGTACGAGGTTTTCTGGGAGCATGGGAGTGCTTTCGATAAAAAACGGCGCACGCGGAAACGTGCGCCGTGCCGTGTTGCAGGATGTTACAGGTTGACGGATGCCAGGAATTCCTCGACGGAGGATTCGATGCTCGCGGTCTCGCGTTCGATGACCTGCTCGAAGCGGACGGCCTTCTCGTCAAGGTCGGCCAGCCCGGCGGGGATGTTGTCGACGCCGGTTTCCTGTGCGATCAGGCGGTTCAGCTCGCAGCCGGTGAGCTTCTGCACGTCTTCGGGCAGGGGATCGGACCCTGCGATGCCGTGCAATGCGCGGTAGACGCTGCTGCCGAACTTGGCCCAGTGGGCGGTGCTTGCCACGAGCACGGGGTTTTCACCGCGCAGGCGCTCTGCCACTTCGTAGGCGACGGCGGTGTGGGGGTCGATCAGGTAGTTCTGCTCTTCGAAGACGCGCTTCACGGTTGACAGGCAGTCGGCGCTGTTAACCGAGTCGCTCGCGAAGTCGGCGCGGATCTTGGCGAAGGTTTCCTCGTCGACGCGGAATTTGCGGTCTGCGGAAAGGTCGCGCATCCAGCCGTCGATGGCCTGGGCGTTGCGTCCGGTGAGTTCGAACAGCTGCCTTTCCAGGTTGGAGGAGACCAGAATGTCCATGGAGGGGCTGGGGGTGAGTACGAACTCGCGGTCGCTGATGTCGTAGGTGCCGGTATTGATGAAATCGGTCAGCACGCGGTTGTCGTTGCTGGCGCAGATCAGGCGCTCGATGGGGGTGCCCATCTGCTTGGCGTACCAGGCAGCCAGGATGTTGCCGAAGTTGCCGGTGGGGACGCAGACGTCGATGGGGTCGCCTGCCTGGATCTGGCCGCTTTCAACCATCTTGCCGTATGCGGAAACGTAGTAGACCACCTGCGGGAGCAGCCTGCCCCAGTTGATGGAGTTGGCGCTGGAAAGGGCGATCTGCTTTTCTTCTGCCAGCTTGGCGTTGAATTCGGCGTCGTTGAAGACGGCCTTGGCGCCGGTCTGGCAGTCGTCGAAGTTACCGCGGACGGCCCAGACCATGACGTTTTCACCTTCCTGGGTGACCATCTGCTTGCGCTGGATGTCGCTGACACCGCCGTCGGGGAACATGACCGCGATGCCCACGCCCGGCTTGTCCGCGAAGCCCGCCAGGGCTGCCTTGCCGGTGTCGCCGGAGGTGGCGACCAGGATCAGGAACTTGTTATCGATGACGCCCTCGTCGCGGAGCTTCTGGGCGCTTGCGCTGAAATACAGGGGCAGGCACTGCAGCGCCATGTCCTTGAACGCGCTTGTGGGGCCGTGCCACAGCTCGAGCACGTGCATGCCGTTGCCCAAAGAGGCGATGGGGCAGATTTCTTCGTCGTCGAAGTTCCGGCCATATGCCTGAGCCATCAGATCGTCGACCGTTTCGTCGTCCAAGTCGACTTCGAAGGCCTTGTAGATGCTTGCCGCGCGCTGTGCGTAGGGCAGCTTCGCCAGGGCGCAGATCTGGTCGAGGGAAAGCTGCGGGATGGATTGCGGAACGTACAGTCCGCCGCCTTCTGCCAGGCCGTTGACGACTGCGGTGGTGAAGGAGACGGGTTGGCCCGCCTTGCCTCGGGTGTCGATGTAGAGGTTGCTCATATCTGCCTTTCTTCCAGCGGATAGACTCGACATCCAAGTATAGCGCTCGCCGGGCGGGCATGCCGATGCGCCCTTCGGGTTTTATGCGCCATATGCCCGAACTTATGGGTGGGGTGCGCGGTCGCGGAGAAAAGTGAGGAATACCTAACATTCTTCTTGACTTAGGAAAACCTAACTGGAATAGTACATAGCGTTAGGTAAGCCGAACTTATGTCGTCTACGAGCACGCGATGGGGTTCGGCGGGCGATGCTGGAAGGTTGATCGTGGTTTTGAGCGGAATCAGCGAACGGAAGCAGCGTATCGTTATCGCCGTCACGGGCGAGGGGGATGTGCGCCGCAGGCTTGAAGAACTGGGATTCGTCCCCGGAACGAAGGTCGAGGTCCTCTCGCGTGCCGGAGACGGCGTCATCGTCGATGTTCGCGGGTCGCGTATCGCAATCGATTCCAAGTTGGCCGACTGCATCGTCGTCTAGATCACAGGTTCGCATATCGCCCCGATGCGGGGCTTTTCGAGCGTCGGAGTGCCAGCGCTTGGGTGTTTGCGTCCATTTTTCGGAAAGCGAGGTCTTGATGTTCTCACTAGCTGATGCGAGTCCGGGGCAGACGGTCGCCGTCGTTCGCCTTCATGGAGCGGGCGCGGTCAAGCGCCGCATCATGGATATGGGTTTGACCAAGGGGACGCGCGTCTTCGTAAGGAAGGTCGCGCCGCTCGGGGACCCTGTCGAGGTCACGGTTCGCGGATACGAGCTGTCGCTGCGCAAGAGCGAGGCGGAGAACGTGGAGGTCGAATCCCAGGCCTAGGCCAGCGCCGTTTTGGCCGATTGGATCATGGAGGTAATGATGGATTTGAATGTGGCATTGGTCGGTAATCCCAACTGCGGCAAAACCACATTGTTCAATGCCCTCACCGGGGCTAACCAGTACGTCGGCAATTGGCCCGGCGTGACAGTCGAGAAAAAGACGGGAAAGCTGAAGTCGCGCAAGGATGTGTCGATCGTCGACCTTCCGGGCGTCTACTCGCTTTCCCCGTACACTTTGGAAGAGCTTATCGCGCGCGATTATCTGGTCAAGGAGCGTCCGCAAGCGATCTTGAACATCGTCGACGGAACGAACCTCGAGCGCAACCTGTACCTTTCCACCCAGGTAGCCGAGCTCGGCATTCCCATGGTGATGGCGGTCAATATGGCCGATCTCGTGGAGAAGGCGGGTGAGCGTATCGATCTGGATGCCCTGTCCGCTTCCTTGGGGATTCCGGTCGTGCAGATTTCGGCATTGAAGGGCACTGGTGTAGACAAGCTGGTGGATGTCCTGGTCGAGACTGCGCAGGCTGAGCGTCCGCCTGCCTGCGCCCATCGTTTCGAAGCGTCGGTCGAAGGGGCCCTGGAGGAAATCGAAGGGCGCCTTCCCCAGGACACCGGCGGTTTGGCAAAGCGCTTCATCGCAGTCAAGCTGTTCGAGCGGGATTCGCGTATCGCCGATGTGCTTTCCGCCGATGTGGATGTCGAGGACATCATCGCAAGGGTCGAATCGGAATGCGATGACGATTCCGATTCCATAATCGTGAACGGGCGCTACGGATTCATAGAAGAGGTGGTTTCCGGCTGCATGCAGCGTTCGTCCGCGCGGAAGGAATCCGTGTCGGATAGGATCGACCGGATCGTGACCAATCGAATCCTGGCCCTGCCCATCTTCGCGGTCGTCATGTTCCTGGTCTATTTTCTCTCGGTGACAACCGTGGGTACCTGGCTGACCGACTGGGCGAATGACGGTTTGTTCGGGGACGGCTTCTTCGTTTCCGGAGGCGGCGAGGCCTGGGAAGAGGCTGTGGCGGAATACGAGGATGCAGAAGCTGCGATCGAGTCCTACGTCCAGGCTGCCCAGGATGCCGGCATCGAGATGGATACGGAGGATACGGCGGGGCTTTCCGCTGCGATGGCACAGGCCCAGGATGCGGGAGTTGTCGGCGAGTACGATGCCTATGACGACGAGACGGGCGAAAACGAATCGATCGAGGTGGGATCTGCCGACTTCGCTGCGGCGTTGGAGGTTGAGCAGCCCGATCCTGCCGACTACGGAACCTGGGTTCCCGGCATCCCCGTTTTGGTCGATGACGCTATGGCTTCCGCGAATGTCGACGAACAGGTGCGCTCCTGCGTAGTCGATGGCGTTGTCGCGGGTGTGGGAGCGGTGCTTGGCTTCGTTCCCCAGATGCTGGTGCTTTTCTTCCTGCTCTCCTTCTTGGAGGGCTGCGGCTATATGGCGCGAATCGCATTCATCCTCGATAGGGTGTTCCGGCGTTTCGGCCTCTCGGGAAAGAGCTTCGTCCCCATGTTGATCGCAACCGGTTGCGGCGTTCCCGGAGTCATGGCATCGAGGACCATCGAAAACGAGAACGACAGGCATATGACGGTCATGACGACCACCTTCATCCCCTGCGGCGCCAAGCTTCCGATCATCGCCCTGATCGCGGGTGCCGTTTTCGGCGGGGCTTGGTGGATTGCGCCGAGCGTGTATTTCATGGGTATCGCATCGGTGCTGCTTTCCGGCATAATCCTGAAGAAGCTCAAGGCGTTCTCGGGTAAGCCCGCTCCCTTCGTCATGGAGCTTCCCGCGTATCATATGCCCACTCTCGGGAGCTTGCTCAGAAGCATGTGGGAGCGCGGATGGTCCTTCATCAAGAGGGCTGGAACCATCATCCTGGTTGCATCCATCTTGATCTGGTTCGTGTCTGCCTATGGTTTCTCCAACGGGTCCTTCGGGGTGGTCGAAGATCAGGCGGATTCCCTGCTGGCGATTGCGGGCGGTGCGATTTCCTGGATTTTCGCTCCCTTGGGATTCGGGGATTGGCAGGCGACTGCCGCGACCATCACCGGTTTGATCGCGAAGGAGAACGTCGTTTCCACGTTCGGAATCCTGTACGCGGGTCCCGCCGGCTGGTATGCGAACGTCCAGGCTGCGTATCCTGCGGTTGCCGCATATTCCTTCATGGCGTTCAATATGCTGTGCGCACCCTGCTTTGCGGCGATCGGCGCCATCAGGCGCGAGATGAACAACCCGAAGTGGTTCTGGGCGGCGATCGGCTACGAATGCGCATGGGCGTACGCTGTAGCGTTGATCGTCTACCGGATCGGCGGCGTGCTGTTAGGGGAAGTCTCCTTCGGCATATGGAGCGTGCTGGCGATCGTCGTTGCCGCCGCTCTGGTGTACCTGATCGTACGTCCCAACCGTACTGGGCAGAACGAATCGCGGCTTGCCGTTGAAAGCCGCTAGGCTGCAGGGAAACGCTGGATGGAAACCGAATTCGTCGGCATCGTCGGTGCCGGCGGATTCGGAAGCGAAAGGGGCTTTGTCGTGACTTTGGGAACCGCGGTAGTGCTTGCGATATTGGTTTTGGCCGTGGCATTGGCCTTGAGGTCGATCGTGAAGGGGAAGGCGACGGGTTGCAACTGCTCATCATGCTCGTCGTGCGGATGTGCCTCGTCTTGCCATCAGGCGGATGCGTCCTGTCCTGCCGCCCGGAAGATGATCGGGGATTTGGAAGCGGACCTCGGATCAGGGCAGGCTCCTTGCGGGAGCTGCTGCGAAGAGAAGCGCTGATTCTAGGTTTCGGCTGCGCACGCGTCATCTCTCTCGTTGCGTTCGGATGGTTACGGATTCTGCGGCCGTCCGAAGGGCACTGTTGTCCCGCTGGTGCTGCCGGGGGGTGGAAAGGGCTTAGGAGCCTTTGGATAGCGGAAAAGGGCCCGTTCGAGAGACGGGCGGTTTCGAGGGCCGGTGTCGGGAACGACCGACACCGGCCTTTCGCATGCGTGCGATTCCTGTAGGCGGCAAAAGCGTCTCTCCGGACCGGGACATGGGTGGGCACGAGCGGATGATGCCGTGCCGGAAAAGGCGACGGCCTGCCGCGAGGCAGGCCGTCCAGAGAGAAGGAGAGACTGTTGTAGTGCCAACCGAGTGCGTTCAGTAGCGGTTAGGCATAACTAACTTATACAAGATGGGCAGGAAGGGGTCAAGGGAATTCCGAAAAAAAGTTTGGTGAGCCTAACATTTTTCCGATAGCTGCCGAAGAATTCATCGGAGTCGAGTTCTTGTTTCTGCGAGGGCACATGAGGCAAACATATGTACGAACAAACAGATGTACTATGTTATCCTAGGTGCAAACAAGCGAGAAAGGCGAGATGCGTTCGTGTACGATCGAGTGATTTTGGGGATAGACCCCGGCCTGGCGCATACAGGCTGGGGCATTATCAGCCAGTCGGGCCCGCGCTTGGCCTGCCTTGCCTACGGATGCGTGGAAACGTGTGCGGGGCAGGATCTTCCCGAACGCCTGAAGAAGATCTACCAGCAGATCGATGCCGTGATCGCGCGTTTCAAGCCAAGCTTCGCGGCGGTTGAAACGGTGTGGTTCGGCCAGAACATATCGGCGGGAATCCTTACCAGCCAGGCACGCGGGGCGGCTATCGTCGCGTGCGCCATGAACGGATTGAAGGTGGAAGAATACACGCCCAACGAAATCAAGCTCGCGGTGGTGGGCGAAGGCATGGCGGAAAAGGAGCAGGTCCAGTACATGGTAAAGAAGCTGTTGGGGCTCCAAGCGCCGCCGAAACCGGATCATGCGGCAGATGCCCTTGCCGCTGCGATATGCTTTACCACGCATTACAGCGTGTTAAATGGGAAGGAGAACCGGAAATGATCGCGTTCCTCTGCGGCGTCTTGGCGGGGAAGACCGCCGATTCCGCATACATCGACTGCAACGGCGTGGGCTTTGCCGTCGGAATGTCGGCCAACTCCCTTTCCGATCTTCCCTCGCAGGGTTCGTCGGTCCGGGTATTCACCTACATGCAGGTGCGGGAAGACGACATTTCCCTTTTCGGTTTCACTTCGGAAGATGAACGCAACGCATTCGAAAAGCTCATCTCCGTTTCGGGAATCGGGCCGAAAGTGGCCCTTGCCGCGCTTTCGTCCTATCGTCCGGGCGATCTGGCGGACGCCCTCGCTTCGGAGGACGTGACGAAGCTGTCGCGTATCCCGGGAATCGGCAAGAAGACCGCCCAGCGCATGATATTGGAGCTGAAGGGCAAGCTCGCATCGACCGCGCTCCCTCCTGCCGAAGGCCTGTTCAGCCCGCCTGAAGAGGACAAGGAGGCCTTGGGCAAGGTGATCGAGGATCTTCTGGCCCTTGGATTCGCCCCCGCCGAAGCGGAGCTTGCCTGCAAGGGCATGCCCCAGGGGCTCGATGAGGGACGCGCCCTCCAGTACGCCTTGAAGAAGATCGGGGGTGCCTGATGCCCGACGGAATCGAAATCGAGGGAATGGTGTTCGATGCCCTGTCCGCTTCTCAGGAAGATCACAGGAGCAGGGTTTCGAGCGTCGAATTGGTGGAAGAGGACCTTGCCATCGACCGGAGCCTGCGCCCCAAGATGCTCGATGACTATCTGGGTCAGACCAAGGTCAAGGAAAGCCTGAAGATCTTGATCGAGGCGGCTAAGAAAAGGGGCGAGCAGATGGATCATCTGCTCTTTTCCGGCCCTCCCGGCCTGGGTAAAACCACCCTTTCCACGGTGGTCGCCAACGAGATGGGCGCGAACATCAAGACCACGAGCGGTCCAGCGATCGTAAGGACGGGCGATCTGGCTGCCATCCTCTCCAACTTGGAAGAGGGCGACGTGCTCTTCATCGATGAAATCCACCGTATCAACCGCATGGTAGAGGAAGTGCTCTATCCGGCTATGGAAGACTACGTGCTCGACATCGTGGTGGGCAAGGGGCCGGCGGCGCGCTCCATCCGCATCGACCTGCCGCGTTTCACGTTGATCGGAGCCACGACTAGGACGGGCCTTCTGACCGGGCCGCTCAGGGACCGTTTCGGCATGTCCTTCAGGTTGAATTACTACACCCCCGAAGAGCTTGCGGATATCGTGGTGCGCTCGGCATTCATCTTGGATGTGCCCGTCACCCGCGAGGGCGCGTTGGAGATCGCGCGCAGGAGCAGGGGCACGCCCCGTCTTGCAAACCGCCTGCTGAAAAGGGTGCGCGACTGGGCACAGGTGAAAGGCGACGGCTTGATCGACGAGGATACCGCGGCGCAGGCGCTCTGCTTCTTCGAAGTGGATTCCCTGGGCCTCGATGCGCTCGACAACAGGATCCTGGAACTGCTCTGCAGCCAGTTCAGGGGCAGGCCCGTTGGCCTGACCACGCTTGCCTCGGCGCTTTCCGAATCCCCCGATACCGTGGAGGATATCTACGAGCCCTATCTGATGCAGATGGGATTGCTCGTCCGCACGCCGAAGGGGCGTCAGGCAACCGAGGCGGCCTTCGACCATATCGGATTGCCCGTCCCTAAAGATTATTGGCGGTAGGCCGTCTGTCCGTTTCCTGCATGCATCCATTCCCGCCGGTTGTGCGGGGCAGCAGCGTGCGGGAAGCCGGTTTTGGCGTGCTTGCCCATACGAAAGGTGAATGATGTTCGAAAGGGATTACCTCATGCGCATGCTCTCCCAGCTCATCCAAGGGATCGTGCGCAGCATGGAGCTCCGTCGCGGGGAAGACGACCCGAAAGCGGCCGCCGATTCCCTGGAGGCCGTGATCGGTCAGGCAACCGATATCGACGGCAGCATCCTGTTCGGCTTGTCGCCGGAATCCATCGCCGACATCCTGCAGGTTTCCGGTACCGATCCGGGCGTGGTCGAGTTCGTGGCCAGGTCGTTGCTGCTCGCCGCGGATTATCTGGATGATGCGGGGGAGGCCCTTCTGGCGGACTTGCGCAGGAACCAGGGCAGGGCGCTTATATCCTCCTTCGGCCTTGTGGTGGACGAAGGCGTTCGTGCCGAGGATGCGATGGAGGCCTATGTGGAGAGCATGCGATCGTAAGGGTGCCTTCTTCCCGGCGGCGGATCTGCGTTTCCTCGCTGCAGGTTCGCCGGAACGTTTGCCGTCGGTGCGCGCTTCTTGCGTCGTACACGGGAAACGCCGGCTTGTGCCGGCGTTTTCGGTTCGATTCGAATGATAGCGGGGTGCGGTCGTTTCGGCCAATCCCTCGTTTTGCCTTCTAGTGGATGAACATGGCATCGCCGAAGGAAAGCATGCGGTATTCGCTTTCGATGGCATGCTTGTAGGCCTTCATCACCATGTCCCTGCTGCTGAATGCCGAAACCAGCATCATCAGCGTCGATCGGGGCACGTGGAAGTTCGTGATCAGCGCATCGACCACGTGGAAGGTCGAACCGGGGAACAGGAACAGCGAGGTCTTGTCCTCTTCGCGTGCTCTCAGTTCGCCGGCTTCTTGGTCCCATGCGCTTTCCAGGCTGCGGACGCTCGTGGTTCCCACTGCGATCACCCTGCTCCCTCGGGCGTGGGCTTGGTTGCATGCATCGACCACGTGCTGGGGTACGGTATAGGTTTCGGTGTGCATCTTGTGCTTGGTGGGGTCTTCTTCGTCCACCACCCTGAAGGTGTCGATTCCCACCTGCAGTTCCACGGTTTCGAAGAAGGCGCCCTTCTGTTTGATCCTTTCGATCAGCTCGGGGGTGAAATGCAATCCCGCCGTAGGGGCGGCTGCCGATTTCTCCGTGGTGGAATATACGGTCTGGTACATTTCCTCGTCGCCTGCGTAGGACTTGATATACGGGGGCAGGGGGGTATGGCCCACTGCGTGCAAGGCTTCGTCCAACGTGGCGTGGGTTCGGGTGGAAAGCCGTGCGATGCGCTCGCCCTTGCCGCCTTCCGCCCAATCGATGATTTCGGCTTGCAGGGACACGCATCCCTGCGCGTCCGCGAACTCGATCACGGCTCCGGGTTTCAGGCGCTTGCCGGGTCGCACGAGCACTTCCCAGACCGCGCTCTTGTTGTCGCTTGCCTCCGCGCCCATCTTCTCCCGGAGCAGGAACACCTCGGCGGCACCGCCGGTGATGCGCTTCGTTCCCAGAAGGCGTGCGGGGAGCACGCGGGTCTCGTTTGCGACCAGCAGGTCGCCCGGTTCGATGTAGTCGTAGATGTCGCGGAAGATCCTGTCTTCCAGCTGTCCTGTCTTCCTGTCCATCACGAGCATCCTGCACAGGTCGCGCACGGGCGCAGGTGCCTGTGCGATGCGTTCCTCGGGAAGCTCGTAATCGAAGTCGTCGGTCATCAGTGCCATATATCTGCTCCTGCCCTTCGGTGGAGTGGGGTATCCGTTACTGCCGGTCCTGCTGCTGGGCGGCTTTCGCCTGTTCCCTCATCTTCCTGCGCATTTCCCGCTTGGCGTGCTGCTTGCGGTCGTATTCTGCCTGCCGTGCCGCCTTCTGCCGCCGCTGTTCTTCCAGCTGCGCTTCGATGGGTGCGCGCTCGGCAGCCCTGCGTGCACGTTCGGCCTCGCGTGCCGCCTTGCGCTCGCGTCTTTCGTCTTCGGCTTCCTTTGCGGAAAAGGCGCATCCGCAGAAGTTCTGCCGGTACATTCCCATCTCGCGGCTGCGTTTGGTGGCATTTTCGTAGTAGGGGCGGAAATCCCTGACCACGGGCTCGAGGCCGAAGGGCCGGCATGCGCGCCGGACTTCTTCGGCGATTATGTCCGTGTACTGGTAGGGGCTCACGCTCAAGGTGGTGCCCATGCCCTCGAAGCCGCGTTCTGCCGCGAATGCGGCGGTCTGCTCCAGGCGTCCGCGGTAGCAGGCACGGCAGCGTTCCTCGCGCGGGCCGCCTTCGCGCTGGATCCTGCCTGCCGTTTGCATCCATCCGTCCACGTCATAGGGTCCCTCGATGACGGGAATTCCCTCCTTGCCCGCCCAGGCAAGCAAGGTTTCCAGGCGATGGCGGTACTCGTTTTCGGGGTGGATGTTCGAGTTCGCGTACGCGATGGCAAGCTCGTGGCCTTCCTGCCGAAGCAGCCTGACCGGCTCGAGCGAGCAGGGGCCGCAGCAGGCGTGAAGTAGGATTTTCATGGCAGTGCAGGTGCTCCTTTCAAACGTAACGTATACTAGCATGTCTGAAAAACGGGCACATGGAGTGGAGGATCATGGCAAGCAGCAGAAAATACAAAGCGATATTTTTCGATCTGGACGGGACCTTGCTCCCCATGGATGTGGAAGTGTTCCTGAAGGATTACTTCCGCTCGCTCGGGGGCTATGCCGCGCAGTGCGGGATGGATGCCGCAGCCCTGGTGAAAGCGGTGGAGGTTTCCGTCTTCGCCATGATGAGGCACGAGCCCGGCGTTTTGAATTCCCAGGCCTTCTGGGCCGCCTTCGAGCGCGAATGGGGCTCGGTGGGTCCCGAAGTGCAGGAATTCTTCGATGGCTTCTACGAAAAGGTCTTCGGCAGCCTTGAAACCGGCTGTAAGGCGAATCCTGCAGCGGCGCGCGCAATCGGCGCCCTGCTGGAAAAGGGCTATCCGCTGTATCTGACCACCATGCCCCTGTTCCCGCGCATCGCCGTCGAATGGCGCCTGAAGTGGGCGGGGGTCGATCCGTCGGCGTTCAGGGAAATCACCTGCTTCGACAATTCCACCGCAGTCAAACCCAGCCTGGATTACTACCGGGAGAACGTGGCGCGTTGCGGGATCGATCCCGAAGACATCCTCATGGTAGGGAACAATACCGAAGAGGACATGGTCGCCCTTCAGCTCGGCATGGATGGTTATCTGGTCACCGATTATCTGATCGATCAGATCGCCTTCGACATCGAAAGCGTCAAGCACGGATCCCTCGAGGATTTCGCGCGCTTCGCCGAATCCCTTCCCGCATGCGAGGGGGAATAGCATGGCACTGTTCGATTTCACGGTAGAAGCGCAAAGCGGCCATGCCCGCGCCGCCACCTTCGAGACGGCCCATGGCACGGTGACCACGCCTCTGTTCATGCCGGTCGGCACCCATGCCACCGTCAAGGGTACGCTTCCCGAAACCCTGCATGCGCTCGGAGCGCAGATCGTGCTCGCGAACACCTATCACCTGAGCCTGCGTCCCGGTGCCGATCTGGTGGAGGAAGCGGGCGGGCTCCACAGCTTCATGAACTGGAGCGGCCCCATCCTTACCGACTCGGGCGGCTTCCAGGTGTTCAGCCTGGCGGATACTCTGAAGCTGGATGAAGATGGAATCAACTTCCGCTCCATCTACGGCGGCGACAAGGTGCGCTGGACCCCCGAAAGCAACATGGACATCCAGCAGAAGCTGGGCGCGGATATCATCATGCAGCTCGACCAGTGCCCGCCCTATCCCGCGACCAGGGAATTCGTCCAGGGCGCCGTCGATAAGTCGGCCGCCTGGGCGAAGCGCTGCCTGGAATCCCACACCAAAGAAGACCAGGCGCTGTTCGGTATCGTGCAGGGGGGCATGCACCTCGACTTGCGCCTGGAATCCATCCGCAGGCTCCAGGAAATCGGCGATGCCAACCAGGCGGCGGGAGGCCGTCATTTCGACGGCTTCGGTATCGGCGGCTATTCGGTCGGTGAAGACCACGAGGTCATGTTCGAGACGCTGGGAGATGTGGCCCGTGCGCTTCCCGAAAACAAGCCGCGCTATCTGATGGGTGTGGGCAACCCCACCACCCTGGTGCGCGCAGTGCACGAGGGCGTGGACATGTTCGACTGCGTCTTGCCCACCAGGACCGCGCGCATGGGCACGGCCTTTTCCAGCACGGGCCGCATGAACATGCGCAATGCGAAGTACAAGCGCGATTTCACGCCGCTCGACCATGCCTGCGATTGCCCCACCTGCCGCCAGTACACCCGCGCCTATATCAGGCACCTGGTGAAGAGCAATGAAATGCTCGCATCGGTGCTGCTCTCGCAGCATAACCTTTATTATCTGCTGAACCTGATGCGCAAGGCGCGCGAGGCGATCCTCGCCGGAGAATACGAGGACTTCTATCGGGAATGGATGGAGTCCCCCGCGGCGAAGGATTACTGAGCCCGATGCGCAGCCGATGCGTTGGCTTTCCGTAATCGGCGCATGCAAACCGAAACAAATCCACAAGCCCCGTCGCATCGATGGGGCTTGTGTCATAATGCATGGTTTGAAGACCCCTAGTCTAGAAAAGCACGAGCCTATCCAAGTGAGGATGCCTATGTCCGAGAAGACGAAGAAGAAGCGCAGCCTGCAGGGCGGCACGAACCGCCGCAATGTCTGGCTGCTCATCGTCACCACCTTGCTGCTGATCGCATCGGTGGTGATGTTCACCCCGCCCTCCCAGAAGATCAATCAGGGCCTCGATATCCAGGGCGGCCTTTCCGTCGTGCTCACCGCGAGCAACAACGACGGCAGCGCCATCAGCTCCGAGGATATGGAAGTGAGCCGGAGCATCATCGAGAACCGCGTGAATGCCCTGGGCGCTTCCGAGGCGACCGTCCAGATCCAGGGCGACGACCAGATCCTGGTCCAGATCCCCGGCCTGTCCGATACCGAAGAGGCGCTCAACGCCATCGGCCGCACCGGCAAGCTGGAATTCGCCCGTTTGGATTCCTTCACTGACGAAAGCGTCCGCCAGTCGATCGATTCCGGCGCGTATGTTCAGCAGGAGACCGTGAGCGACGATTACGGCAACACCTTCGTTTCGGGAACGTCCACCTATCTGAAGGTGGAAGACGGCACCTATACCCCCATCGTCACCGGTTCCAATATCAAGAACGTCCAGATCGCCCAGGACCAGAGCGGCATGTACTGGACCGTCAACCTGGACCTTGATGCAGAAGGCACCGAGGCCTTCGCCCAGGCAACCGAAGACCTTGCACCCACCAATGGCAAGATCGTCATCATCTTGGATAACGAGGTGAATTCGGCGCCTGCGGTCCAATCCGAGATCACCGACGGCCAGGTGCAGATCACCGGCGATTACAGCCAGGAAGAAGCCCAAGCGCTCAAAACCGTCCTGGAAAGCGGATCGCTTCCCGTGAGCTTCACCTATGACCAGAGCCAGACGGTCGGCCCCACCTTGGGACAGGATGCCCTCGCCAAGGGCGTGATCGTGGCCTTGGGCGGCCTGCTCGTGGTCATGCTCTACCTGCTGTTCTTCTACCGCGGCCTGGGTCTGATCACCGCTGCTGCGATGGCGGTGTTCGCATGCCTGTATCTGGGCCTGCTTGCGCTGCTGTCGCATTTCGGCCTGTTCAGCCTGTCGCTTTCCGGCATCGCCGGCGTGGTGCTGACCATCGGCATGGCGGCAGACTCGTCCATCCTCACGCTCGAGCGCTTCCGTGAGGAAATCAGGCTCGGGCGCAGCGTGCGCGCCGCGTCCGTCACCGGCGTGCGCCACGGCATCATGACCTCCATCGATGCCGACCTGGTCACTCTGGTTTCCGCATTGGCCCTGTTCTTCCTCGCAACCGCAACGGTCAAGGGCTTCGGGCTCACGCTTGCCCTGGGTATCATCTGCGACATCGTGATGATGCTCATCTTCAAGGCGCCCATCATCCGATTGCTCGCACCCCGCGCCATCGCGAAGAACCCCGGCTTCTGGGGTGTCAAGGATTGCCAGGCGGCATCCGATGCTTTCGGCAAGCTTGCCGAGGCGGAAGGCGTCACCGTCGACATGGCGGTTTCTGCGGAAGCCATCAACTCCCAGGACAACAGGCTGTTCGCCGCACGCCGTGCGGGCGAGCAGGGCGAGCGCCTTGCCCAGGAAGCCGGTTCGGTCAAGGGCCGCTTCCTGAAGCACGACATCAACTTCCTGAAATACCGCAAGGTGTTTTTGGGGCTTGCCGCTGCTGTGATGGTGCTTTGCATCGCGGTCATCGGCGTCAAGGGCATCAACCCCAGCATCGAATTCGTCGGCGGCACCTCCATCACCTTCAACGATACCGGCGATGTGACCACCGACCAGCTGCGTGACGCCTTCAAGGATGCCGGCGAGGATTCCCCGGTCGTCCAGTCCACGGTAAGCAACGGGTCCGAAGGCTTCATCGTCAGGATTACCCAGACCGATGCGGCCCAGGCTGCGGCGACCGCGACCCAGGTTGCAGATGCCCTCGGCATCTCCACCGACAGCTTCCAGGTGAACACCATCGGGCCGGACTGGGGCACCACCATCATCAAGAGCATGGTCATCGCCCTGCTGGTGTCCTTCCTGCTGATCGTGGTCTTCATCGCTTTCAGGTTCGAATACAAGATGGGCTTGACGGCGCTTGTGGCGCTTTTGCATGACATCGTGCTCGTTATCGGCGTGTACGCCCTGGTCGGCAGGGAAATGAGCCCCAACACCATCGCGGCTTTGCTCACCATCCTGGGCTACTCGCTCTACGACACCGTGGTCGTGTTCCACCGCATCAGCGACAACATGGCCAATTCCCAGGTGAAGTGCACCTTCATGACCATGGCGAACCATTCGATCAACCAGGTCCTGGTGCGCTCCATCAACACCTCGCTCACGTCTTTGTTCCCCGTTGTGGCCATGCTGCTGTTCGGCAGCGACACCTTGAAGGATTTCGCGTTCGCCATGACCATCGGCCTTATCTCGGGCGCATATTCCTCCATCGCGATCGCGTGCCCGCTGTTCGCTATGTGGAAGACCCGCGAGCCCGAATACGCCAAGCTGGAGAAGAAGTACGGTTCCGAAGTGAGCCGATTCGAGTTCGCCCGCGGCGGCCTGAAGGCCGAGCCCGAACCTGCCGCTTCCGTGCAGGAGCCCGCTGTCGTGCAGACGATGGCTGCTGCATCGGACGTCCAGAAGAAGGTCGTGGAATACAAAAGCGGCGCGCAGGCGGCGAAGGCGGCGCGCAAGGCTAAGAAGGGAACCGGCAGCGGAAAGGAAGGAAACTAGATGAGGCAGGGAAGCGCACCTAACTTCTGCCCTCCCGTCGAAGAGGGGGCCGTCTTCTGCTTCGAAGACGAGAACGGCGATTGCGTCGATTTGGAATTCTTGGGCATGGTCATCATCGATGACCTGCGTTACGCGTTCTTCTTCCCCGTGAGCGAGGACGCGCCGGCAACCTCTTCCGGCTCGGTCGTCATCATGCAGGCCGTGGGCTTCGACGAAGAAGGGCAGCCCGAAAGCTTCGAGTTCGTCGAAGACGAGGCAGTGGCGGAAGATGCCTGGCAGGCATTCCGCGAGGCTGCCAAGGACTTGTACGATTTCGAATAGGGCCCGTCGCGCGGTCGATCGACTAGCGGATCAGTTCCGCGATGGCGTCGGCCAGATCGTCGATTTCGAAAAGACCATCCAGAGAAGGCAGGGGCATCCCTGCCTTCTCCATTTTCCGGGCGAAATCCAGGGTTCGGGGCAATGCGAGCCCGATCGACTCGATGCGCTCCGTGTCGGCGAATACCTCTGCGGGGCTTCCCTCGGCGAAGATGCGCCCCCGATGGAGCACGACCATGCGCTGGCAAAGGCGGGCGATATCCTGCATCGAATGGGAGACCATGACCACGCCCAACCCATCGCGGGTATGGAGCTGCGATACCAGATCCATGACTTCGCCATGGGCGACGGGGTCGAGACCTGCCGCCGGCTCGTCGAGCACCAGGATAGAGGGACGCATCGCAAGGATCCCGGCGAGGGCGACCTTGCGTTGCTGGCCGCCGGAAAGCTGGAAGGGGTTGGCGTCACCCACTTGTTCCGGATCCAGCCCGACGCGTTCGAGCGCCTCCATGGCGCGGTTTCGGGCCTCTTCGTGCCCGGCTCCCAGATTCTTCGGCCCGAAGGCGACGTCTTCCAGGACGCTTGCCCCGAACAGTTGGCGTTCGGGGTATTGGAAGGCCATCCCAACGCGCGCGTCGGGGGTTTCAGCCCGGCGATTCCAGGTAAGCGGTTTCCCGTCGAAGAGAACGGATCCTGTTGCGGGTGCGGCAAGACCGCAGAGCACCTGCGAGAGCGTGCTCTTCCCGCTGCCCGTGGGCCCCGCGATGCCGAGGAACTCGCCTTTCCGTACCGTCAGGCTCACATCGCGCAATGCCCATTCGCCCGTGCGTTCGGGATCGGCCGAATAGCTGAAGGATATGTTTTCTAGCGAGAGCATCGTCCCTCCTTCAAAGCGGACAGCTGCCCGATCAGGCGATTGGCATCCGAGCAGGCGCCGACTGGAACGCCCCTGCTCCTGAGGGCGCAGGAGAGCTTCACGGAAAAGGGGGCTTCCAGCTTGAGCTTCCGTAGACGCTCCTCGTCGCAGAGCACCTCATCGGGGCTTCCCTGGGCGGCGATGCGGCCGCGATCCAGGATGATGACGCGTTCGGCGCAGGATGCCTCATCCATGGAATGGGTGACCATGACGATGGTCATCCCCCAGGAGTGGAGCTTTTTGCAGACTTCCATCAGCTCGATGCGCCCCTTGGGGTCGAGCATGGCGCTCGCTTCGTCAAGGATGAGGATCTGCGGATGCATGGCAAGCGCCCCTGCGATAGCGAGGCGCTGTTTCTGGCCACCGGAAAGCGCGGCGGTGTCCCGCTGCTCGAATCCGGCGAGCCCGACGCTTTCCAGCGCCCAGGTGACGCGGCTGCGTATCTCCTGCGGGTCGAGTCCCAGGTTCTCGGGTCCGAAGGCGACCTCGTTCTCCACCGGGCTTGCGACCAGCTGGTCTTCGGGGTTCTGGAAGACCATCCCCACCTTCGAGCGGATGGAATAGAGCGCCTTCGGGTCGCGCGTGTCCATCCCGTAGACGCGCACCGTCCCCTCATCGGGGAAGAGCAGCGCGTTCATATGCTTTGCCAGGGTGCTCTTCCCGCTCCCGTTTCCGCCGAGCAGGCAGGCGAATTCCCCGTCTTCGATAGTCAGGCTCACGTCATCGAGCGCCTTGGTGCCCGACGGGTAGCTAAAGCTCGCGTGTTCGAAGCTGATCATGGATTCCTCTCGGGTGCCGTTGCCCGTTCCCTTCCATTCGATCGGGGCAAAGCGGAATCGGTTTTCGGGGCGCCGCCTCTCTTCGGTATATGGAAAAGCTTATGCCTTAGCGAAACACCGTATAGGCGTCCTGCCGAAACGTTTACGTAATGGCAATTGGCCTAGTATAGCGTGATTTTCCACTGCAATCGGCTTACCGGGGCAGGGTAGTTTCGTAGCTTTTTTGGAGGGGAAGGGGAGACAATGGAAACGATAACCGCGATCCACAGCGTGATCTCCGCAGTCGATGGCTGGCTTTGGGGACTCCCGCTCATCATCGTGCTGGTCGGCACCCATCTGTATATGACCGTGCGCACCGGTTTCATCCAGCGCAAGCTCTTGACGGGCATCAAGCTTTCGTTGGCGAAGGATTCGCAGGCGGAAGGCAACGTGAGCCAGTTCGGCGCGCTCACCACGGCGCTTTCGGCGACTATCGGAACCGGCAACATCGTGGGTGTGGCGACGGCTGTGGTCTCCGGCGGCGTCGGCGCAATCTTCTGGATGTGGATCATCGGCGTTTTCGGAATCGCCACCAAGTACGCCGAAACATTCATCTCCGTTAAGTACCGCGTGCGCGACCATGCGGGAGACATGCTGGGCGGCGCCATGTACGCCCTCGAGCGCGGCTTCCCCGGCAAGAAGTGGGCCAAGGTGGTCGCCATCCTGTTCGCCCTGTTCGCGACGCTCGCATCCTTCGGCATCGGCGGCATCGCCCAGTCCAATTCCGTGGTGGGCATCGCGCAGCATTACTTCGATCCCGACGGAACGAACATGATGATGTCGGTTATCTTCGGCATCGTGCTGGTGGTCGCGGTCGCGCTCGTCATCTTCGGCGGTATCCGCGGCATCGCCAACGTCTGCGAGAAGCTCGTGCCCTTCATGGCGCTGTTCTACGTGCTCGGCTGCATCGTGATCATGGTTATGAACGCCTCCCACGTGTTCGAGGCCATCAAGTGGATCGTGGTCTGCGCCTTCACCCCCAAGGCCATGGTCGGCGGCGGCGCCGGCTTCGCGGTTGCGAGCGCGTTGCGCTTCGGTGCGGCACGCGGCCTGTTCTCGAACGAGTCCGGCATGGGTTCGGCACCCCTTGCGGCAGCGAATGCCACCACCCGCAATCCTGCGCGCCAGGCCCTGGTCTCCATGACCGGCACGCTGTGGGATACCGTCGTCATCTGCGCCATCACGGGCATCACCCTGGTCAGCTCCATCCTGGCCAATCCCGACCTCTCCGCGATGTACCAGGCGACCAACGCGCTTGCCGTGGGCGATTCGGCGACCATGGCGGCGATGGCGGGCAGCCTGGGATCTGAAAGCGTGCTCCTTACCGGCTTCACCAAGGGCCTGGAGCTCACCACGGGTGTGTTCGACCAGATTCCCATCCTGGGACCGATCATCCTGGTTGTGGGCATGGTCAGCTTCAGCTACACCACCTTGCTGGGTTGGAGCTGGTACGGCAATCGCGTGGTCGCATACCTGTTCGGCAAGAAGGGTATCCGCCCCTACCAGATCCTGTTCTTATGCTTCGTGTTCTTCGGCGCCCTGGGTGCCGTGGGCGTGGGTATCGGACCCGAGATCACCTCGCTTGCCTGGGACTTCTCCGACGTCATGAACGGCCTCATGGTGGTGCCCAACGTCATCGCCATCTGGGCGCTCACCCGGGTGATCGTGAAGGATACCAGGCATTATGTTTGGGACGATAACCTGGATGAAGTAGACGACGAGCCCATCCCCACGCTTTCCGACAAGTAAGCTTGTGCGGTATCGGATAACAAAGCGGATTGGCAACCCGGGCATCTGCCCGGGTTGTTTTTCCATCGGGGACCGCGTTCTTCCGTCGAAGGGGAGGTGCTGTCCCGGTCCCATTCACGTAATCATCAAATATCTTGCAGGCCCGGACAGGTGAGAGTAGACTGTTTGGGCTTCTAATTTCACATGCATGTCGGACTCGATCCTGCCAGTGGCCCGCACGCGGGTTGCAGGTCGGGGGCGATGGCATGCAGAGGACTAACGAATGGAGAAAACAATGGAAAAGATCAGCCTTAAGACGCTGCTCGACGCTGGCGCTCATTTCGGCCACCAGACCCGTCGCTGGAACCCCAAGATGAAGCAGTACATCTTCGGCAACCGCGGCGACATCTACATCATCGACCTGAAGAAGACCCTGGTCGGCATGGACGACGCTTACACCTTCGTCTCCAACCTGGCTGCCAAGGGCGGCACCGTGCTGTTCGTCGGCACCAAGAAGCAGGCTCAGGAAACCATCGCCGAAGCTGCCAACAGCTGCGGCATGCCCTACGTCAACGCACGTTGGCTGGGCGGTATGCTGACCAACTTCGCCACCATCCGCGAGCGCGTCCAGCGCATGGAGCAGCTGGAGGCTTGGGAATCTGACGGCACCATGGAACTGCGTCCCAAGAAGGAACGCATCCTGCTCCGCAAGGAACTGCTGAAGCTGCAGACCAACCTCAACGGCATCCGCAACATGAAGCGCGTTCCCGACGCCATCTTCGTCATCGACACCAACCGCGAAGACATCGCTATCCGCGAGGCTCATCGCCTGAGCATCCCCGTCGTGGGCACCCTGGACACCAACTGCGATCCCGACGAAGTCGATTACGGCATCCCCGCAAACGACGACGCGATCCGCTCCGTCAAGCTGATGGCGAACTTCATCGCCGCAGCAGTCATCGCAGGCATCGGCGCTCCCGTTTCCGTCGAGGAAATGGCTGGCGAGGAAGCTGCCGCAGAAGAGGCTCCCGCACAGGAAGCAGCTGCTGAATAAGCAAGAACACCATGCGGCGTCCCTTTTACGAGACGCCGCATTTTCCGAAGAAGACCAGAAAGGAACGAAACCATGGCTCAGATCACTGCCGCAATGGTTAAGGAACTCCGCGAAATGACCGGCGCTGGTATGCTGGAATGCAAGAAGGCTCTGGTTGAGGCCGACGGCGACATGGACGCTGCCGTTGACGTACTGCGTACCCGTGGCCTGGCCCAGGCTGCAAAGAAGGCCGGCCGCGCCACCAACGAGGGTCGCGTTTGCGCGATCGTCGACGGTAACGCAGGTGCTGTCTGCCAGGTAAACTGCGAAACGGACTTCGTTGCCCTGACCGACAAGTTCCAGGACTATGCAAACAGCTTCACCGCTGCCGTTCTGACCAACAAGCCCGAAAACGTCGAGGCACTGCTCGAGAGCGAAGTCGACGGTGTCAAGGTTCAGGACGCCCTGACCGAGGCTATCCACATCATCGGCGAGAACATGCAGATCTCCAACTTCGCACGCGTCGAGATCGAAGGCACCGGCGCCCTGGTTCCCTATCTGCACATGAACGGCAAGATCGGCGTTCTGGTTGCATTCAACTTCGACAACGCCGCTACCGCTGAAGATGCCCGCTTCCAGGCCATGGGCAAGGACGTTGCAATGCAGATCGCAGCAACCTCTCCCGTTTCCCTGGACGAGAACAGCGTTCCCGAGGATATCCGCGAGCACGAGTTCGGCATCTACAAGGCCCAGGCTGCCGAATCCGGCAAGCCCGAGGCTATCCAGGAAAAGATCGCTACAGGCCGTATGGCGAAGTTCTACAAGGAAAGCTGCCTGGTAAACCAGGACTTCGTGAAGAACCCCGACATCACCGTAGCCGATCACATCGCTGCTGCTGCCAAGGAAATCGGCGACAACATCAAGGTCGTTTCCTTCGCACGCATCGCTCTGGGCGAATAATCTGAAGAATTCCCAGCCGCAAGCCCGCCCTTCTGCTTTCTCTATGTGAGTCAGGGGGGCGGGTTTTTTTCTACCCCATTCCCGTGGGATACTTTCATGACGCTGAAGAGTACGTACTGCTAAGAAGGTTGAAATGCCCGAAGAGATTATCGTCGCCCACGAAAGCGAGAACCTCACCGGTACAGTCAGGGTGTCGGGTGCGAAGAACTCCGCGCTCAAGCTGGTTGCGGCATCGCTTCTCGGTCAGGGAAAGACCGTTATCCATAATGTTCCGTTGATTTCCGACGTTTCCATCATGGCGGAGGTGCTGCGCTGCCTCGGCTCGCAGGTCGAGCGGCAGGGGCATACGCTTACCATCGACACTTCGACCGTGGATAGCTGCAAGACGCCCTACAACCTGGTCTCCAAGATGAGGGCGAGCATTTCCGTGCTCGGGCCTTTGGTGGGCAGGTTCGGTCGTGCCGAAGTTGCCATGCCCGGCGGTTGCCAGATCGGCGCCCGCAAAATCGACATGCATTTGGTCGGCATGCAGCAGTTGGGCGTCCATTTCGAAAACGATCACGGCTTTTTGGTTGCGAGCACTCCCAATGGGCTTCATGGCGGCACTATCATGCTCGAATTCCCTTCTGTGGGTGCCACCGAGAACACTATGATGGCAGCCGTCGTCGCCGAAGGCGTGACCATTATCGATAATGCTGCACGCGAGCCCGAAATCGAAGACCTTGCCAATATGCTCAACGCCATGGGTGCGCGCATCACGGGCGCCGGAACCGCCTGCATCCGCATCGAGGGCGTACCGCTTTCCAGCATGCATCCCTGCGAGCATTGCACGGTGGGCGACCGAATCGAGGCGGGAACCTTCCTGGTGGGCGGGGCGCTCATGGGCGGCCCCCTTACGGTGGAGGGCGTCAACCCCGACCATCTGCGCATGGCGATCATGAAGCTGCGTGCAATGGGCTGCGAAGTCGAAACATCCGATAAGAGCGTTACCGTTCGCCGCAGCGCCCCCTTGCAGGCGGTCGACATCCAGACCCTGCCGCATCCCGGCTTCCCCACCGACTTGCAGGCCCAGTTCATGCTGCTCACCACGCTGGCCCAGGGTAATTCCATCATCACCGAAAACGTTTTCGAGAACCGCTTCATGGTTGCGGCGGAGATGTCCCGTATGGGCGCCGATGTGACCATCGAGGACCATCATGCCCTGGTACGCGGGGTTTCCCGCCTGCAGGGTGCCGATGTCGAGGCAACCGATCTGCGTGCCGGTGCCGCGCTGGTGCTGGGCGGCCTGATCGCCGAGGGCACCACCAGGGTGCATAACATCAAGCATATCGACCGCGGTTACGAGGACTATGTCGGGAAACTCGCAAGCCTGGGGGCGAAGGTGGAGCGCGTCGTCGTGGAAGATAGCGAGCTCTAGGGTTTTTCGATGGCTTGGAATAACGATACGAACAAACGACGCCCGAGCGTGAGAAACGACAAGCGGGTCCGGAGTGCAGTGCAGGCAGACGGCAAGTCCGAGACGGGGGCCCAGCACCGGGAGGGTGCACGAGGCGAGGGCACTGCAGGCGGGACCCAGCGTATCGCGCACGTCGAGATCCCGCTCGATCAGATTCGCCGCGAGCGCGAGGCGGCACGCAAGGCAGAACCCGAAGCCGTTTCGGAACCTGCCCCCGATGTCACACCTGCCGCCGAAGATTCTGCCGCAAGCGCCGGGGACCCCGTCTTCGAAGGGCCGGCAAAGGCTGCATCCGAAGACGAAGCCGTCGACGCGGCTCCCAAGGATCGGGAAGGCGGCTCATCCTTCAACCTCGACCAGGCGGTTGCCGCCTTTGCCGCAGCATCCGCACGCGAGGTTCCCGCTCCCAAGCAGAAGAAGCGCATCCCCGCTTCCTTGCTGAAGGGCTTGTTCAGCGCGGCTTCGGGTTTGCCGGGGGAAGACGATCCGGTCGAGATGATCGCCTATGACGAAAAGGTCCTGAAGCAGACGGCGGCCGCCTTGAGCGGCGATGCCGCAGATGCCGAAGCCGTCCGTGATGGAAAGGGAGATTCCCACCTCTTCCGCAGGCCATGGGCCAAGCGCACGAAGCTTGGCGGAGAGGCGGAGGAAGGGAAGCAAAAGCCCGACTTGCATTCTTCCGGACTCGGCTTCCCCCATAGGGATGGCGGCGACCGTCCTGAGGGGGATCGAAGCCCTCAGGACGGCGAAACCCTGCCTTCGGTTCCGTCCGATTCGGCGTCCGAGGGTGCAAAGGATGCTTCCTGCATCCCTTCGGGCGGGTCTGTGCGTTCAAGCCGCGAAAGCGCTGCGCCCGTTCCCACTGCCGACGAAGCACCCACGGTTCGTCCTGCTGGAGGAGTGCCCGTCTCTCCTGTCGCCGTCGCGCTTGGTTCGGATGGCGCGGAGGATGCCGCTCCGTCTGCGGTAGTTGCGGTTTCGACCGATGGCGATGCGCAGCGCATGCATGCTTCCACGCAAGAGTCGGCCCCGATCCAGGCGGATGCCGGCGATGTGCTGGACACCCCTGCGGGGGAAGATCGGGAAACGTCCGAAGGGGATTCGCAGGAATCCGCGGATTCGGGAAGGCCCAGGATCGCTGAAAGGAAGCGGGCTGTTTCCAAGGAGTCGAAGCCCAAGAAGCAGATCGACCGCAAGAAGCTGCGTCGCGGAATCGGTATCGCGGCGGCTGTCCTTGCGGTTGCCTTGGCGGCGACGATTGCGGTTGCCTGCTTCGTTTTCGGCGCCCATATGACGAAGGACATCACGCTCGAGGACGATGCGCTCTCCGAGATCCTCGTTCCCGTGAAGCAGGACGGCGACCCCTTCTATACCCTTGTTGCGGTGGAATACAACCGTACGAGCAGGTATTACGAGGGTCCCGAGCTGTTGGTGCTGTTGCGCATCGATCCCGTGAACAGGATCGCAACGCTGATTTCGGTTCCCTCCGAAACCCAGGTCTCCCTGTCAGACAGCCGCTACCATTCCGTTAGCGAGGCGCAGGTCATCGGCGGAGATGCCTACCTGGTAGAATCAGTCGGCCAGTTGTTCAACGTGGATATCGCGCATTTCGTGCGCACGGATGACACCGGCCTTGCGAATATCGTCGACCGTTTCGGCGGAATCGAAGTTGAGGTCGTGACCGATGCAGTTACCTCCGATTCCGAAGAGGAAACCGATCCGTATGCCGTTGATGCAGGCTTGGAAGGCGGCTCTTCGGAAACCGAGCAGGCAGATGACGGGGAAGCCGAGGATTCGGCCGTTCCTGCGGGCAAGCAGAAGCTCGATGGCAAAGCGGTTGTCGCGCTTACCAGCGAGGATGCGTATGCGGATCCCGTGGGGGTTCAGTCGCAGAACCAGCTGAATACGGTTTCGGCATTGTTGGGCAAGTGCGTCCAATCGAGTGGGAAGGATTATTCGTCCACGCTTTCCGATTTGAAGAACGACTTCAAGACCGACATGAGCGCGATGCAGCTGCGATCGGTCCTGCGCTTGCTTGCGGGAGAAGAAGGCTACAAAACCTATACCGCCATCATGCCCGGGGAATACGATCCCCTGACGGAAACCTACCAGAGGGATAAGACGGCAACCCGCCTGATGATAGTGGGTACCGAAGAGAACGGCAATCCCGGCGATCGCGACGAATCCAAGGTCGATAAGGCGTCGGTATACATCGAGGTTCAGAACGGAACGAACATCGAAGGCGGCGCAAGCGATGTGCGCAAGAAGCTGAGGGACAAGGGCTGGAACGTATCCTTCATCGGGAACAACCCCAACGAAGATGAGCCCAAGACCCTGGTCATCTACGGCGACGAGTCGATGAAGGCGGCGGCCGAAGAGGTCGCATCGGATCTGGGGGTCGGGAAGGTCTCTTCCGGTGAGGAGGGCTATACCTTCGGAACCGACATCCTGGTTGTGATCGGCCTCGACTGGGATAAGTCTGCCGAACAGGGCAGCCAGCAAGAAGAGGGCTGATAAAGAACGCAAAGGGGCATCGGGTGCAACCGATGCCCCTATTTCGTATCACGCTCGCCCTGGTGTGCAGGCTATGGCGTGCAGGCACGTGCGGCAGGTGAATCGCGCGTTCGATCCCAGGTCGGCCTGGGAAAGGTTCTTATTGCGGAGAAGCCTGCCTTCGGGATAAGAAAAGGCGGGGCTGCATGATGCAGCCCCGCCTTGGGTTCTAGCTTCCGGAATAGCCTTTCGGGCTTAGGGAGCGGGAACCACCTTGGTGACTTCGGGGATACGGCTCTTCAGGATGCGCTCCACGCCATTGGACAGGGTCATCTGGGACATGGGGCAGCCCTTGCATGCGCCTACCAGCTCGACGACGACGGTGCCGTCATCCTGAACCTCGATCAGCTGCACGTCGCCGCCGTCTGCCTGCAGGCTGGGACGGATCAGCTCCAGTACGGCAGCTACTTCTTCCTTATCGATCATGGGAAGCTCCTTTTCCTTCGTAATGGGACAGCTGGATTCTAGCACAGAGGGGGAGGGGGACCCCGTGCGGGATGCGGCTGCAAAGAAACCGTAGGATGATTGTCGACAGGCGGGCGGCGTTGGGCGCATGATAAGCCCGTCTGCTACAATTCCTGCTCGAAAACGCTCCGTGCCGATCCTGCGGGGTTTCCCTATCGTGAGGACTGTCATGCTCGACGCCATCTACCATGCAATCGATCCCGTTGCCTTCAGCGTGGGCCCCTTTTCTGTTCGTTGGTACGGAATCGCCTATATCCTGGGCTTCTTCTTCGCTGCAGTGATGATGAGGCGCGTGTCCAAGCGCTGGGGCATCGCCTTCGACCTCGATTCCATCCTCACCATCATCACCTGCTTGATGGTCTGCATCATCGTGGGCGCCCGTTTGGGCTATTGCCTGTTCTATGATCTTCAGGCAACCTTGGCGAATCCCTTGAGTATATTCATGATCCAGAATGGGGGCATGAGCTTCCATGGCGGACTGGTCGGCGCCTTGCTTTCGGCGATCCCCTCATCGTATTTCACGAAGATACCCATCCTGACCATCGCCGACTTGGGTGCCATCGGTGCGCCTATCGGACTATTCTTCGGGCGATGCGCGAACTTCATCAACGGCGAGCTTTGGGGCGCTCCCACCGATTTGCCCTGGGGCGTGGTCTTCGGCGGTCAGGCGGGAATGATGCCCAGGCACCCCTCCCAGATTTACGAGGCCTTGCTGGAGGGCGTCGTGCTGTTTGCCATCCTGCTTGTGCTTTCCAGGAAGAAGCCCCCTCGTCCGCAGGGTACCTTCCTGGGGGTGTTCCTGCTTTGTTACGGAATCGTTCGAATCGCGATGGAATTCATCCGTCAACCCGATGTGCAAATCGGCTATCTTTTAGGGGACGTGCTTACGATGGGGCAGCTTCTTTCGATCCCGCTCGTCATCGCCGGCGCGATCCTGCTTGCGTGGTCGCAGATTCGTAAGCGCCCGCAGCAGGGCTTGAAATATGATACGGAATAAGTATCATATAGGCAGTTCGAAAGAAGGAGGAATCATGACCCTGAAGTTCTTCAAGTGCAGCCAGTGCGGCAGCGTTGCCGTCAAGGTGTACGATGCAGAGACCCCCGAAAGCCCCTGCGCCGAAACCCAGGCAGAGCTTGTCCCCAACACCGTTGATGCCGCTGTAGAGAAGCACGTTCCCCAGGTGACCGTCGACGGCAGCAAGGTAGAGGCCGTTGTCGGCAGCGTCGAGCATCCCATGGCAGACGACCACTTCATCACCATGATCGTCCTCGAGACCAAGAAGGGATACCAGGTTGCAAGCCTGAACCCCGGCGACGCTCCTCGCGCAGTCTTCGCCGTCGCCGAAGGCGACGAGCCCGTTGCGGTGTACGAGTACTGCAACCTGCACGGCCTGTGGAAGGCAGAAATCTAGTACGGACCTTCCCTGCAATCGCAATCACCGCGGCCGGTCGCCTGAAGGCGGCCGGCCGTTCTGCGTTATCATGGCAAGGATACATGAAGGGGTGGTTCGCTTTTGAATCGAAGGAAGATAGCAATAGTCGGCGGGGGAGCCGCGGGTTTCGCCGCGGCGATAACCGCGGCGCGCCAAGGTTGCGACGTCACGGTGGTTGAGACGGCCGAGCGCGTGGGGAACTCCATCAAGGTGACGGGGGATGGGCGCTGCAATATCGCCAACTCGCACACTGCTGCGGACCTGTACTGGAATGGGTCTTTCGTGGAGCGGGCCTTTTCCCAGGTTTCCCCCCAGGATGCGCTCGCCTTCTTGGGAAGCTGCGGTTTGATGCTTCGGGAGGAAGCCCAGGGTAGGCTCTATCCCCTGGCGAATAAATCGACTTCCGTAATCGACGCCCTCCGCCTTTCCGCCGAAAGGGAAGGGGTGCGCGAGGTCTGCGGGAAGCATGCGGTCTCGCTTCGGCCCAAAGCGGGGGCTTGGCTGCTTCGTACCGCAGACGGTGAAAACCGCACCTTCGATGCGGTTGTTGCCGCCTGCGGTGGAACGAGGCTTCCCGAGGGCTTTCTTCCCGATGGGATACAGGCCTTTCCCCAGCGTCCTTTGTTGGGGCCGATGAAGACCTCCATCCAGCCGCTCAAGGGCTTGGACAAGGTGCGGGCGAAGTGCTCCGTATCCGTAGGGGATCGCACCGAAGACGGGGAAGTCACCTTCAGGTCCTACGGCATCTCCGGTATTGCCGCCTTCAACATGACCCGTTTCGCGCGCAAGGGAGATGCCATCCGTTTGGATTTCCTCTCCCACATGCCCAGGGAGGCGTCGCTGCGCCTGCTCGAGCAGCGCATGGCCGCGCTCGACCCTTGCGATTGGCTGCAGTTGACCTGCGGTATGCTGCTTCCCCTGGTCGCCCGCGCGGTTTTGCGCCAGGCGGGCTTAGCCCCGGATAGCAGGCCGCGTCCGTGCGATCTTGCTGCCTTCGACCGCGCCCTGCGCGGTTTCGAGCTGGAATACCTGGGTATCGGCGATCAGAAGCTCTGCCAGGTGCACAGGGGCGGCGTGCGCGTATCACAGGTCGATCCCTCGAGTATGGCGCTTATGGGGTATCCCGGCCTGCATTGCGTGGGCGAGATGCTCGATGTCGATGGTCCATGCGGCGGCTACAACTTGCATTGGGCCTGGGTTTCCGGAATCATCGCGGGAAAGGCGGTGGCACATGATTAGGCTTGCGAATTGCCCGTGCTCGCTCGATGATGCCCTTCGGATCGATTTCCATGAACCCAACACCGAAGGGCCGCTCGTTTCCATCGCCGCGCGCGTGCTGGACGTTCCGGAGGGGAAGGTCTGCAGTGTGCAGGTGCTTAGAAGAAGCGTCGATGCCCGTAAGCGCTCGAACGTCCACTTGGTGCTCATGCTCGCCGTGGATCTTGCGGATCCCGCTGTCGAACGGGCCTTCATCGAATCCGGTGCTGCCCTGTTCTATGAACCCTACCGGGAGCTTGCCATCCCGCGCTTCGAAGGCGTCTCCGAAGAACGGCCCGTTGTGGTGGGCTTCGGCCCGGCGGGCATGTTTTCCGCCCTTTACCTTGCCCGCGCGGGACTGCGTCCGATCGTGATCGAACGCGGCGCCTGTGTCGAGAAGCGGCAGCAAGCGGTGCGTGCCTTCAACGAGGGGGCGGATCTTGATCCGGCATCGAACATCCAGTTCGGCGAAGGCGGTGCGGGTACCTTTTCCGACGGCAAGCTCACCACGGGAACGAAGAACCCCATGGGCCCCCACGTGCTCCGCTGGCTCTACGAGGCGGGTGCCCCCGCGGATATCCTGATCGATGCGAAGCCCCATATAGGAAGCGATGTCCTGCCGGGCGTCGTGCGTAGCATCCGCAACCAGATCATCGACCTGGGGGGCCAAGTCCTGTTCGAGACCCGTTTGGCCGATCTGGAATTCGCCGATGGGGCGGTGAACGCTGCCATCATCGAGGATGCTCAGGGGTCGAAGCGGAGCATTCCCGCAAAAACCCTGCTTTTGGCCTGCGGCCATTCCGCGCGCGATACCTTCCGGATGCTCTACGGCCACGGGCTCATGATGGAGCAGAAGCCCTTTTCCATGGGCGTGCGCATCGAGCATCTCCAAGACGACATGGACAAGAGCCTCTATGGCCGCTTTGCAGGGCATCCGGCTTTGGGTGCATCCGAATACAAGATGGCGGTGCACGTGGATGAAACCCGCAGCGCCTATACCTTCTGCATGTGCCCGGGCGGCGACGTGGTCTGCGCGGCAAGCGAGGAAGGCGGCATCGTCACCAATGGCATGAGCAATCGCGCCCGCGATGGGAAAAATGCGAATGCCGCCCTGCTGGTGAATGTCGAGCCATCGGACTTCCCCGGAAGCCATCCCCTTGCCGGTGTCGATCTGCAGCGCCGGGTCGAGCGTGCGGCGTATGATGCGACGGCGCGGTCTTCCCGCGGTGCTTACCGCGCTCCTGCCCAGACGGTAGGGGATTTCCTTTCCGGATCCCACGGCAACGCGTCGAAGCGCGTTGCGCCCACCTATGCGCGGGGAGTGGAATGGGTCGACCTGCATCAGGTGCTTCCTCCCTTCGTGTGCCGGACCATGGAGCGTGCGCTTCCCCTGTTCGAGAGGAAGATATCGGGTTTCGCATCCCCCGATGCGGTGATGACCGCCCCCGAAACCCGCTCATCCTCGCCCGTGCGCATCTGCCGCAACCAGGCGTTCCAGGCTTACCGCGAAGACGATCCCGCCAAGCTGGGCTGCGGCATCTTCCCCTGCGGGGAGGGTCCGGGTTATGCGGGCGGCATCATGTCCGCCGCGGCTGACGGCCTGCGTGTCGCGCAAGAGCTCGCATCCTTCGTTGCCGGGCGCGGCGATGTCGCGGATGCGGTCGAAGAGCTGCGGCGCGGGGGAACGGTGCTCATGCCCACCGACACCGTCTACGGGATCGGCGTCTCGGTGCTCCATGCGGGCGGACCCGATGCGATCTTCCAGGCGAAGCGCCGTCCTGCGGGCAAGCCCGTTGCCTGGCTGGTCGATTCGGTCGAGGCGCTTGACGTCTACGGCGCCGATGTTCCCGAAGGGGTCCGGCGTCTCGCCCGCCAATGCTGGCCCGGCCCCCTGACCATCGTGGTCAAGGCCTCCCCGTCCGTTCCCGCTGCGTTTGCGAGCGGGGAGGGGACCATCGGGCTTCGCATGCCTGCGAACCAAACCGCCTTGCGCCTGATCAGGGGCGCGGGATCGCCCTTGGCGGTCAGTTCCGCGAACCTGTCCGGCTGCGAGGCGCCCAAGGATGCCGCCTCCGTGCCGCGGGAACTCGCTTTGAGCGTCGGTGCGCGCGTCGAGGATTCCGAAAAGAAGAGCGGACTCGCCTCGACTGTCGTCAGCTGCGTGGATTGGCGGCTTCGCGTCCTGCGCGAGGGAGCCGTGGGTATCGATCTGATCAGGGAAATCGTGCAGGCATAGGGCCTGCTGCAAGGAGAGATGATGAGCGAATCCCGGATTATGGGCGGTTCGGTCCGCCGAAGCGAATTCTTCTTCCCCTCGAGCTTGGAGGGGTATTCTATCCACGCCATGAAGTGGGAGCCTGCAGATGGCAGGGCGTTCGGCGTGGTACAGCTCATCCATGGGATGGAAGAGCACATCGGGCGCTACGACGACTTCGCGCGTTTTTTGGCTATGCGGGGATTCGTCGTGTGCGGCTCGAGCCATATCGGACATGGCAGGAGCGTGCCTTCGCCCGATCGCATAAGCTGCCTGCCGGAACACGGTGCGCAGGTCATGCTGTCCGACGTCCATACGCTCAGGAAGAGGATGTCTTCCGAATATCCCGACCTGCCATATGCGATGTTCGGCCATTCCATGGGAAGCTTCCTTCTGCGCGTCTACCTTGCGCGCTTCGGGGAAGGGCTTGCCGGCGCCATCGTGTGCGGTACCGGGCAGCAGCCTCCTTTGGCGGCGAGATGCGCCAACGCGATCGCCCGGGGAATCGGACGGACGAAAGGTTTCGACTACAAGAGCGCGATGCTCGACAAGCTGGTGACGGGGTCTTTCGCCAAGGGTGTGGAAAATCCCAGGACCGCCTTCGATTGGCTTTCCTGCAATCCGTCCGTGGTCGACGAATACATCGCCGACCCCGCATGCGGCGTGATGTTCTCTGCAGGGGGATACGCGTCGCTCACCGACCTGGTTGCCGAGGCGGCCGGCAAGGCGTGCGCCTCACGCGTCCCCGATGGCCTGCCCGTGCTATTCATCGCCGGTGCGAAGGACCCTGTGGGCGACTTCGGGAAAGGGCCCGCTGCTGCGGCGGAGATGATGGACGAGGTATCGCGGGCGGACGTCTCCCTTATCATCTACGAGGAAATGCGCCACGAGATCCTGAACGAGCCCGATCGCATTTCCGTGTATTTCGATGCGCTCCGCTTCATCGAGGCGGCATGTGGAAAGGTGTCCCGATGACGTACGTTATCGCCCTCGACCAGGGAACCACTTCGTCGCGTGCCCTGCTGGTCGATCATGGTTCGGTGGTGCGGGGGGTTGCCCAGAAGCCCTTCGCACAGCATTTCCCCCAGCCCGGCTGGGTCGAGCATGATCCCTTCGACATCCTGGAAACGCAGATCGGGGTGTTGAGCGATCTGATGGACAAGGAGGGCCTGGGTCCCGACGACATCGAATGCATCGGCATCACCAACCAGAGGGAAACCACCATGCTCTGGGACAGGCGCACGGGCGATCCGGTGTGCAACGCCATCGTGTGGCAATGCAGGCGCACGGCCGATATCGTGGAAGCGGTCTGCGCCGAGCGCGGGGCTGCGGACTACATCACGGCCACGACGGGTCTTGTTCCCGATGCGTATTTTTCCGCCAGCAAGGTGAAATGGATCTTGGATAACGTGCCCGGCGCGCGCGAGGCTGCGCAGATGGGCGATCTGCTGTTCGGCACCGTCGATACCTGGCTGATCTGGAATCTGACCGGCGGCAAGGTGCATGCGACGGATTACACCAATGCGAGCAGGACCATGCTCTTCGATATCCATAAGGGTTGCTGGGACGAAAGGCTCTGCCGGATGTTCGGCATCCCCATGCATATCCTGCCCGAGGTGCGCCGCTCGTCGGATTGCTACGGGGTGACGGCATCGGAGGCGCCGGCGTCGCGTCGCGGGCTCACCGGCCGTGGGCGGGATCTTCCCCGCATCCCGCAGGGCATCCGCATCTGCGGTGTCGCGGGCGACCAGCAGGCGGCCCTGTTCGGCCAGTGCTGCACCAGCGCGGGCAGGGCGAAGAACACCTACGGGACGGGCTGCTTCCTGCTCATGCACACGGGCAAGGCGGCAGTTTCCTCCCGCAACAACCTGATCACTACCATCGCAGCGAGCGCACCGGGCGCCGAAGGCCTGGAATACGCCCTCGAGGGAAGCGTATTCATGGCAGGAGCCCTCATCCAGTGGCTGCGCGACGAGCTGGGTCTGATCGAATCGGTCGAGGAAAGCGAGCGGATGGCCCTGAGTGTGCCCGATTCCGCCGGCGTGTTCATCGTTCCGGCGTTCACGGGCCTGGGCGCTCCCTATTGGGATGCCGAAGCGCGCGGGGCGATCTACGGGCTCACGCGCGGCGCGCGCAGGGAGCACATCGTCAGGGCGGCGCTGGAGTCGCTCGCCTTCCAGGTGAATGACCTGATCAGGGGAATGGAAGACGACGCCGGCTGCTGCTTGGAGCTCCTTGCCGTGGATGGCGGCGCGAGCCGCAACAACTTCCTCATGCAGTTCCAAAGCGACATCCTGCGCACCAGGCTGCAAAGGCCCGTCTCCACCGAAACCACCGCCCTGGGCGCGGCATATCTTGCCGGTTTGCAGACGGGTTTCTGGCAAGATATGGGTGAGATATGCGCGCGGCGTTCGATCGAGCGCGAATTCACGCCCGGGATGGATGCGTGCACCAGGGATGCGGCGGTGATGAAGTGGTCCCGCTGCATCGAACGCACCCGGAGCACTTACTGAAGGACATGCGGACTCTAAGGAAAGGGTACCTGAAATGAAGATCTCAATCGGAAGCGACCACGCAGGGTTCGAGCAGAAGGAGATGCTCAAGGCCTATCTGGAAGAACTCGGGCATGAAGTGGTCGACCGCGGCTGCTATAGTGAGGAGCGCGTGGATTATCCCGACCATGCCGTTCCCGTGGCGAAGGATGTTGCCCAGGGCGACTCCGAGCGGGGCGTTCTGGTGTGCGGCACGGGCATCGGAATGGCGCTTGCTGCGGACAAAGTGGCCGGCATCCGCGCTGCGAACATCATCAATCCCCAGTTCGCCCAACTGTGCCGCGAGCATAACGACTGCAACGTCATCACCTTGTCGGGAAGGTTCGTCGAGCTTGAAGAGAACAAGAGGATCCTCGATGCGTTTCTGACCACCGAATTCGGCGGTGGCCGACATGCGGGGAGGGTTTGCAAGATTATGGAGCTCGATTAACCCTTCCGTTATCTTCGGGCGATAGAATCGCAACAACGAATGTCATCTGGCCAAGGAGGATGCCATGCCCCTGAATTACGTATCCCAGTCCGATCCGGCGGTTGCCGCGGCCCTTTGCGCGGAGCTCGACCGCCAGCGCACCAGCATCGAACTGATCGCTTCCGAGAACTTCACTTCCCCTGCGGTAATGGAGGCCGTGGGAAGCGTGCTCACCAATAAGTACGCCGAAGGCTATCCCGGCAAGCGCTATTACGGTGGCTGCGAGAAGGTCGACCTCGTGGAAGACCTTGCACGCGATCGCGCGAAAGAGCTGTTCGGTGCGGGTTTCGCCAACGTGCAGCCCCATTCCGGCGCCCAGGCGAACTACGCCGCATACGCCGCGATGATCCAGCCCGGCGATACCATCCTGGGCATGAGCCTGGACAACGGCGGGCATCTTACCCATGGATCCCCCGCGAACTTCTCGGGCAAGCTGTACAACGTCATCGCCTACGGTCTGAATGAGGAAGAGCGCCTGGATTATGACGAGCTGGAGCGCCTGGCGAAGGAACATCGCCCCAAGCTCATCGTCGCCGGTGCCTCCGCGTATCCGCGCATCATCGACTTCGAGCGTATCGGCAATATTGCCCGCGAAGTCGGCGCCCTGCTGATGGTCGATATGGCCCACATCGCAGGTTTGGTTGCGACCGGTGCGCATCCCAGCCCCGTTCCCCATGCCGACGTGGTCACCACTACCACCCATAAGACCCTGCGCGGACCCCGCGGCGGCCTGATCCTTACCAACGACGAGGCTCTGGCCAAGAAGCTCAACTCCGCGGTCTTCCCCGGATCCCAGGGCGGTCCCCTCATGCACGTCATCGCAGGCAAGGCGGTGGCGCTGGGCGAGGCCCTGAAGCCCGAATATAAGACCTACATCGACAACGTCGTCGCGAATTGCGCGCGTATGGGCGAGGGCATGGTCGAAGGCGGCCTTCGCCTGGTCACTGGCGGCACCGACAACCATCTGTGCCTGGTCGACCTCACCAATGCGGGAATCACCGGCAAGGATGCCGAAAAGGTCCTGGAGTCCGTCGGCCTGACCGTCAACAAGAACACCATCCCCAACGAGCCGCTTTCGCCCTTCGTGACCAGCGGCATCCGCGTGGGTTCTGCAGCGGCGACCACCCGTGGTCTGACCGAGGAAGATTTCTACCAGGTGGGCTTGGCTATCGCCGAGGCGGTCTTCAATGCGGGCGACGAAGCCCGTCTGGAGCAGGTTGCCAAGCGCATGGATGCTATCATCCAGACGCATCCGCTCTATCCCCAGATCACCTACTAGGGATACAATCGGAAAACCAATTCGATTCACCAGGCGCCCCGGGCTTCGACTCGGGGCGCTTCCCGATAGAAAGGGCGAAGCGATGGGTGCCGAATCCCCGAAAACAGCCAATATTCCCGTTCCGGAAAACCGTCCCAGCTGGGATGAGTATTTCATGACCCTCGCAGAGCAGGTCGCGACAAGGACGACGTGCTTGCGCAGAGCGGTCGGCGCGGTCATCGTGAAGGATAGAAGAATCCTCGCAACGGGTTACAACGGGGTACCTTCGGGCTTACGCCATTGCTGCGAAACGGGTTGCCTCAGGCAGCAGCTGGGTATCCCCAGCGGGCAGCGGCATGAGATCTGCCGCGGATTGCACGCGGAGCAGAATGCCATCGTGCAGGCGGCGCGATACGGGATAGATATCTCCGGTTCCACGATGTACGTCAATACGCAGCCATGCGTGGTATGCGCGAAGATGCTCATCAATGCGGGTGTCGAGGAGATAGTGTATTCGAACCCATATCCTGATGAGCTCTCGATGGAACTGCTGGAAGAATCGGGGGTTCGCTTAAGGATGTTCAGCCGCGAATAGGCGGCAAGCGACGAGCTGGTGGGATATGTCAGCCACAAGGAGAAGTCAATCCTTTACAGCGTAAACTGTTGGGATATTATAACAATGTATTGCTATAGGAAGATGTGCGCAAAAAGCGCTTGGTAAATGAGAGTGGAGTATGGTAATCGCAGTAATTGCAGCTCTTCTGGTCAGTATCCTGAGCCTCGTCCCCTTCTGGGTAGCGGTAAAAAGGGTGCGTCTGATCAATGAGACGGCATCGGCCGGCGTGCTCGGTCCCTTCCTGCTTACGATTGCGATCTCCTTCCTCATCCTGCTCGCGGGAATCGTGCTCTGCAAGCTTATTGCGACAGATTACCAAGTGGTATACTCGCTCACTGAACTTATAGCATTCACGGTTGGCGTGGTTGTTATGGGCTTGCTGATCAAGCAGCGCCAGAAATAGAAAAAAAGGAGAGTAGCATGGCTTTTGAGCTTACGGGTAATCCGCTTGCGGATATCGCAGCCCCGATCGAAGAGCTGAGCGAATCGTTCAATTCGACATTCGTGGTCAGTTTCGGTAACGGCATCGGCCTCACCCAGTACACCGCGTGGATGATCCTCATCAGCATTGTCGTGCTGGCAGTGGTCCTGGTGGGTGTCCGCAAGGTGCAGGTTGTCCCCAAGGGCAAGTTCGCAGGATTGATCGACTGGGGATACGACGCGGTTTGCCGCAATATGGGCGAAGGTGCTATCGGCCATGGCTGGAAGAAGCACATCCCCTTCCTGGCAACCCTGTTCTTCTTCATCCTGATCAGCAACATCATCGGCCTGATCCCCGGCGCTAAGACCCCCACCGGCTCCCTCAGCGTCACTTGGGCACTGGCTCTTATTTCCTTCGTATACTTCAACGCATACGGCATCAAAGCAAAGGGCGGCCTGGGCTACATCAAGTCCATCGCTCCTTCCGGTCTGCCCAAGCCCATGGTTCCGGTTATCTGGTTCTTCGAATTCTTCTCCCTGGTCATCCGCCTGCTCACCCTGGCCGTTCGACTCTACGGCAACATGTTCGCAGGTCACATGATCCTGGGTATCTTCGCCATCATGACCCAGTTCTTCATCCTGGAAGTGGCAATGGCCGGCGCAAGCGTCGTCGTTGCGCTGCCCTCCATCGCTTGGGCACTCTTCCTGCTGGTCATGTATGCGCTCGAATGCCTGGTTGCATTCCTTCAGGCATACGTCTTCACCATCCTGTCGGCCGTGTACGTCGGCCTGGCAACCTCTTCCCACTAAAAGGCACCGGCCTTTCAATTGGGTAGGATTTCGAGCGGGAGATTCTCCCGCTCATAGTTTCGGCTTTATCCGGCACGAATGAGCCGGTTAGGCATAGTGGTAATTGTTTTTGGGAAAGCCCGAAAACGACAAAAGGAGGAAAACGTTATGGAAACCACCTTCATCATCGCAGCATTGAAGGTCGTCGGCTACGGCCTTGGCACCATCGGCCCTGGCATCGGTCTCGGTCTTTGCGGTTATGGTCTGTGCGTAGGCTCTGCACGTCAGCCTGAACTCGCTGGCAAGCTGTTCACCAACGCTCTGATCTTCGGCGCACTCGCAGAAGCACTCGCCCTGATCGGCTTCGTTCTTACCTTCATCTTCTAAAAAAGCTTAGTGTTGAATTGCATTTAGCTAAGAAAGAAGGTGGATACGTGAAAAAGACGAAGCTGGTAAAGGTAGGCACCGCTGCAGCAGCGTTCGCTGCGCTTCAGTGCGCTTTCCCCGTCCTCGCATTCGCCTCTGAGAAGGAAGGCATCGCGGTTCTCATCCCCGATATGAACGAGTTCATTCCCATGCTCGTTGCCTTCCTTATCATTCTCGCCGTTCTGGCGAAACTCGGCTGGCCCGTAATCGACAACATCATCACCAAGCGTGAGACCACGATTACCGAGGCACTGAAGAAGTCCGAGGAAGCCCAGGTAGAAAGCGAGCGTGTGCTTGCCGAGTACCGCAAGCAGCTGGCTGACGCGAAGGCTCAGTCCGCCCAGATCATCGCTGACGCTCGCGCCACCGGTGAATCTGTCAAGGCTGACATCACCGCTAAGGCACAGGCTGAGGCAGCGGATATGATCGAAAAGGCCCGTGGCGCCATCGAAGCCGAGAAGAAGGCTGCAATCGCCGAACTTCAGAGCTCTGTGGCAGATACCTCCATTGCTGTTGCATCCAAGGTTATCGGTGCGGACCTCAGCGACGATGAGCATCGTCAGCTCATCGAGCGCTATGTAAACGAGGCGGGTAGTTTCAATGCCAACTAACCGTCACACCGCAAAAGCCGAAGCCGAGCTGTACGCAACGACGCTTCTGGAAGCCCTGAATAACGAGGGCGGGCTTGACGCTGTCATGAACGGCCGTACCCAAATCGACACGATTATCAGGTACGCCCGTGCAAACGCCCAGCTCAACGAAGTTATGGCGGATTCCAGCATTGCGCCGGAGCAGCGCGCACAGCTCGTCAAGCGAGTATTCGCAGATTGCGAGCCCGCTTTGGTGAGCGTGCTCGCCGTTATGGCAGAGCGTGGCGATTTCTCCAGGTTGAACCGTATCTGGGACATCTACGATGCCAAGATCAGGGAAAAGTTCAACGTGTGCGTGGTTGACGTTGTCACCCGCGTGGCGCTTGACGATCACCTGCGAGAAGTAATCAAGAACAAGGCCGGCAAGGATCTTGGTTGCGATGTTGTTCTCAACGAGAGCATCGACACCAGCCTCCTGGGCGGCATCATCATGAGCGCCAATGGGCAGCGCATCGATGCAAGTGTGAACACTATGCTCGACAACGCTCGTACAGCGCTGAAGAAAAATTAACGATGGAGGTGAATGTAAGTGACTGAAATCACCGCACAGTCTATCGACGACGCGCTGCGCAAGCAGCTCGATGCGCTGAACACAAGCGTTGAATCTCGCGAAGTCGGCACGGTAATTCAGGTTGGCGACGGTATTGCCCGTATCGATGGCCTGAAGGACGCGATGGCTGGCGAATTGCTCGAATTCACCGGTTCCAACGGCAAGACCGTCTACGGCATGGCTCAGAACCTCGAAGAGGACGAAGTCGGCGCCGTACTGATGGGCGAGGTCACCGCAATCAAGGAAAATGACATGGTACGCACCACCGGTCGTATCGTGGAGGTTCCTTCTGGTCGCGCACTGCTTGGCCGCGTCGTGAACCCCTTGGGCATGCCTCTTGACGGCAAGGGCCCCATCGAGGCCGAGGCATATCGTCCCGTTGAATTCAAGGCACCCGGTGTTATTTCCCGCCAGCCCGTTTGCGAACCTATGCAGACCGGCATCCTCGCAGTCGACTCTATGATTCCCATTGGCCGTGGCCAGCGAGAACTCATCATCGGCGACCGCCAGACCGGTAAGACCGCTATCGCGGTCGACACCATCATCAACCAGAAGGGCCAGAACATGATCTGCATCTATGTTGCGATCGGTCAGAAGGCCTCCACGGTTGCCGGTCTTGTCGAGACCCTGGAAAAGCATGGCGCGATGGAATACACCATCATCGTCTGCGCTTCCGCAGCTGACTCCGCTCCTCTGCAGTACATCGCTCCCATGGCTGGTGCTGCAATGGGCGAATACTTCGTGTACAACGGTGTAGACGGCAAGCCCGCGAACGCCGAGAATCCCGGCCAGCACGTTCTGTGCATCTACGACGACTTGTCCAAGCAGGCCGTCGCATATCGCCAGATGTCCCTGACCCTGCGTCGCCCGCCGGGACGCGAAGCATATCCTGGCGACATCTTCTACCTGCACAGCCGCTTGCTGGAACGTGCAGTCAAGATGTCCGATGAAAACGGCGGCGGTTCCATGACCGCTCTGCCTATCATCGAAACCCAGGCAGGCGACGTTTCCGCCTATATTCCTACCAATGTTATTTCCATTACCGACGGTCAGATCTTCCTGGTTACCGACCTGTTCTTCCAGGGTCAGCGCCCCGCAGTTGACGTAGGTATCTCCGTTTCCCGCGTAGGTGGCTCCGCTCAGACCAAGGCTGTCAAGAGCGTTGCAGGCTCCCTGCGTCTGGACCTTGCGTCCTACCGTGAGCTTCAGGCGTTCACCCAGTTCGGTTCCGACCTGGACAAGGCAACCACCGACCAGCTCAACCGCGGTGCCCGCATGATGGAACTGCTCAAGCAGGGCCGTTATGTCCCCATGGCCTTCGAAGAAGAAGCCATCGCCGTTTACGCTGGCAACCATGCCTATCTGGACGACCTGCCGGTAGAGGACGTCGTACGTTTCCGCAACGAGCTCATCGACTATCTGCGCGCTGCGCATGCCGATCTGCTGGCAGAGCTGCACGCTGAGAAGAAGTTCAATGAGGGCATCGAGGCTAAGCTGAATGCCGCCATCGAACAGTTCAAGCAGCAGTTCGTCGTTACGGACAAGGCTTAAGGCAGGTAGCGCATGCCGAACCTACACGACATCGAAAGGCGTATCAGCTCCGTAAACTCTACGAAGCAGATTACGCGTACCATGGAAATGGTCTCCGCTGCGAAGATCCGTCGCGCTACCGAGCGCATGGAAGCTTCCGCTCCGTATTCCAATTCCATGAGTGAAATGCTGGCGAATGTCGCGTCGCGTGCGGCTGGCTCCGACAATCCGCTTCTTCAGGAACGCGAAGAGGTCAAGAAGATCCTGTACATCGCCGTGGTCTCCGACCGCGGCTTGGCAGGCGGCTTCAACTCGAACGTTCTGCGCCATGTCGAAAAGGACATCAAGGCAAAAGCTGCTGAGGGAATCGAAAGCCACGTCGTCGCATGCGGCAAGAAGGCTATCTCCTTCTTCAGCTTCCGCAACATCAATCTTGAAATGGTTTTCAAGGACCTGTCTGCGGATCCTACCGTCGAAGAAGCGGCCGCAATCGCCACCAAGGCGATCGAGGGTTACGCTAACGGCGAGTACGACAAGGTCGTTCTGGTGTACAACCACACCAAGAACGCAGCCGAGCAGGTTCTCTGCGAGGAAGTCGTATTGCCTGTTGACACTTCGAATGTCAGCACGCCAGCGGATTCGTCCGACGATAACGCCGGTGAAAGCACTGCGCAGGCTATCGCGGCCGATACCATTTTCGAGCCCGATACCGAAGCCGTCCTTAACGGATTGCTGCCCGCGTATGTGAAGACCATGATCTATCATGGTTTGGTCGACAGCGCTGCCGGTGAGCAGGGTGCTCGTCGTACCGCAATGAAATCTGCAACCGACAACGCGAATGAAATGGTTGAGACCCTGCAGAGGTTCTACAACCGAGTTCGCCAGGGCGCCATCACTACCGAGATCAACGAGATCGTCGGCGGCGCCGCAGCTTTGGAGGAATAAAAGGCTATGACTACGAATAACGAAAAGGGGGTTAAGGGTCGCATCGTTCGTATCGTCGGACCTGTTATCGACGTTGAGTTCCCGCAGGATGCAATGCCTGCTATCTACAACGCGCTGACTGTCGATGGCGATACTCCGATCGGTCAGGTCCATGTTGTACTCGAAGTACAGATGCACCTGCCGGGCGATCTGGTCCGCGCCGTAGCAATGTCTTCCACCGACGGTCTGATCCGCGGCATGGAAGTCGTTGACACCGGCAACCCCATCATGATGCCTGTCGGCCCCAACACCCTGGGCCGTATTTGGAACGTAATCGGCGAGCCCGTAGACGGCCGCGAGATGCCTGAAATCGACCAGTACATGCCGATTCACCATCCCGCACCTGCATACGAAACCCTCACCACCAGCACCGAGATCTTCGAGACCGGCATTAAGGTCGTCGACCTGATCCAGCCCTTCATCCGTGGCGGTAAGATCGGTCTGTTCGGTGGTGCAGGCGTTGGCAAGACCGTTTTCATCCAGGAATTGATCAACAACCTTGCTCAGGAGCACGGTGGTACCTCCGTATTCACCGGCGTAGGCGAGCGTACCCGTGAGGGTACCGACCTCTACCTGGAAATGAGCGAATCCGGTGTTATCAACAAGACCTGCTTGGTTTATGGCCAGATGAACGAGCCTCCCGGAGCACGTCTGCGCGTCGGTCTGGCAGGCCTGACCGAAGCCGAGTACTTCCGTGATCAGGGCCAGGACGTTCTGTTGTTCATCGACAACATCTTCCGCTTCACCCAGGCCGGTTCCGAGGTATCCGCACTGCTCGGCCGTATGCCTTCTGCAGTAGGTTACCAGCCTACTCTGGCAACCGAGATGGGCGACCTGCAGGAGCGTATTACGTCCACCAGTGTCGGCTCCATTACTTCCGTACAGGCAGTATACGTTCCCGCCGACGACTTGACCGACCCGGCACCTGCAACCACCTTCACCCACTTGGACGCTAAGACCGTTCTTTCCCGTTCCATCGCGGAGCTGGGTATCTACCCTGCAGTAGACCCGCTGGAGTCTTCCAGCCGCGCACTGGACCCCGAAATCGTCGGTCAGGAGCACTACAACGTGGCTGTTGGCGTTCAGGAGATCCTGCAGAACTACAAGGACCTCCAGGATATCATCGCTATTCTGGGTATGGACGAGTTGTCCGAAGAACAGAAGTTGATCGTTAACCGCGCTCGTAAGATCCAGAAGTACCTGGGCCAGCCCTTCCATGTTGCCGAGGTCTTCACCGGCAACCCGGGCAAGTACGTAAAGCTCGAAGATACCATCCGCTCCTTCAAGACCATTCTTGATGGCGAATGCGACCACATCCCCGAGCAGTGCTTCGTTTACAAGGGAGCCATCGAGGACGTCTACGAAGCTTACGACAAGATGACTAAGGAAAACTAATATGCCTAGTTTGACCTGCGACATCGTCACTCCGGCTCAGCTTCTGTACACGCAGGAATGCCACATGGTTGTTGTTCCCGGCGAAATGGGATCCATGGGCTTCATGAAGGATCATGCTCCGCTTGTTTCTTCCCTGGCCGACGGCATCGCACGCGTGTATTCCGACGCGAGCACTGTGGCGCAAACCTATGCGCTCCAGGGCGGTTATGTCCAGGTGACTGGCGAAAAGGTGATCATTCTTGCTGATAGGGCCATCCCGGTCTCGGATATCGATCTGGCCGGCGTTCAGGCACAGGCAGCAGAATTGGAATCCCAGATTGCCAATCTTGCCGAAGGCAGCTCCGAGCGTGCCTTGCTGGACATCGATCTTGCCTGGTGCAAGGTGCAGGAACACGCAGTTACCGCATAAACTTCCTTGCATCGAGCGTTACGCTATCAAAGGCGCCCCTGTCGGGGCGCCTTTTCTTATATTGAAATGTATATTGCCTTGCAAGCAGAATGGGCAGCCGGTTCTTCTGTGGGACGTCTATGGAACAGGTGATGATGATTGGCGGGGGCTTAGCCGTCCACCTTGCATTCGCTGGTATGATTGGATGCGGAAAATTACGGCGCCCTTGCGCCAACATTGCCCGAAGGGTTCATGCATGCTTTTCGATCCCTGACGGCGTCTGAGTGAGCATTGCGAGGCATCGAATGGGTTTCGTCCATTTACACAACCACACCGAATATTCGCTTCTGGATGGAGCGACCCATATCATCGATATGGTCAAACGGGCTGCCGAATTGGATATGCCGGCCGTTGCTATCACCGACCATGGCGTGATGAGCGGCGTTCCGGAGCTTTGCGACGCCTGCGCCAAAGTTGAAAAGCAGACCGGCAAGAAGGTAAAGCCCATCTATGGTTGCGAGGTCTATTTCACAACCGACGATTCCCTGAAGAGGGAGGGCAAACCCAGGCTGTATCACATGATCCTGCTTGCGAAGACGAATGAGGGCTATCACAACCTCGTCCGCTTGGTGAGCGAATCGCACGTCGAGAACTTCTATTACAAGCCCAGAACCACCCTTGAGATGCTCAAGAGGTATTCGAAGGGACTTATCGGTACGAGCGCCTGCATCGGCGGTATCATCCCGCAGCTTCTGGATAACCGCCAGTTCGAGGATGCGGTGATTTGGGCAAAACGCTTTGCCGAGATATTCGAACCGGGGGATTTTTACATCGAGCTGCAAGATCAGGGAATCATGACCGATTCGGGCATGACCCAGAACCAACTCAATCAGCAGCTTACCGAAGTTGCGCGCCAGGCAGGTTTGAAGACGACCGCTGCCAACGATTTCCATTACCTGACGAAGGAAGACGCAAGAGCACAGGATCTGATGATCTGTATCGGCACCGGCTCGCAGTTGAACGATCCCGATCGTATGGCATTCCCTAACCAGGAGTTCTATATGAAGACGGAAGAGGAAATGCGCGAGGCAATGCGCGATTTCCCCGAGGCCTGCGATACCACGGTCGAAATCGCCGAGAAATGCAACGTCGAACTTGAGCGCGATTCCATTCTCCCGCGTTTCCCCCTTCCCGAAGGCGAAACGGAAGAGTCCTGGTTCCGCAAGCAATGCGAAAAGGGACTGATTTTCCGCTATGGCGATGAGAACACGAAGAGCATCCAAGATCTGCCCAAGGAAATCGTCGACCGATACGAGCATGAGGCCGGCATTATCCTGCAGCAGGGCTTCCCCGCGTACTTTCTTATCGTGCAGGAATATATCCAGTGGGCGAAAGAGCACGGCATCGGTGTCGGGCCGGGGCGTGGTTCCGCTGCCGGCTCCATCGTTGCATACGCCATGGAGATTACGGACTTGGACCCTCTGCCGTACGGATTGATCTTCGAACGCTTCCTTTCCCCGGAACGTGTGGAGATGCCCGATATCGACGTCGACTTCGACGATCAGTATCGCCAGGACGTCATCGACCATGTCCGAGATGTCTATGGCGAAGACCACATCGCAGGCGTTATCACCTTCGGCAAGCTGCAGGCGAAGAATGCCGTCAGGGACGCCACGCGCGTACTGGGTTACAGCTACAACGCGGGCGATAGGCTGTGCAAGCTGATCGGCGACGAACTGGGCATCAGCATCTCCAAGGCGATCGAGACCAATCCCGACTTGAAGAACGCCTATGAAACCGAAGAGGAGGCGCGTACCATCATCGATGCGGCGCTTTCCATCGAAGGCCAGATTCGCGGCGAGGGCGTGCATGCCTGCGCAACCATCATCTGCCGCGACCCCATGTCCGACCACGTTCCCGTGAAGCGCGACACCAAAGGTGGCGGCATCATCACGCAGTACGACGGCCATTACACGCCTGATCTGGGTCTGCTCAAGATGGACTTCCTCGGCCTGCGAACCCTGGGTGTGATCAGCCGTGCCTGCAAGAACGTCTACGAACGTTATGGGGTCGATCTGAACCCGACCGACCTTCCCCTGGAAGACGAGAAGGCCTTCGATCTTATGTGCCGGGGCAACATGGACGGATTGTTCCAGGTGGAAAGCGCCCTGTATGTCACGCTGTTCGCGCGCATGCAGCCCCGTCAGTTCACCGACATCGTCGCATCGATCGCGTTGAACCGTCCGGGCCCCCTCCAGAACGGCTTCGTCGACGACTACGTGAACCGAAGGCAGGGCAAGTGCCCCGTCGTCTACTACGACGACCGCCTGCGTCCCATCTTGGAGGAAACCTACGGCACGATTGTCTATCAGGAGCAGCTGATGCAGATCTCCATGGCGATGTGCGGTTTCTCTGCTGGTAAGGCAGACAAGCTGCGCAAGGCCATGGGTAAGAAGAAGCTCGACGTCATGCAGTCGTTGGAATCCGATTGGAATACCGGTGCGGAGGAAAACGGCTATTCCCTGGAAGTGGCGGGCAAGGTATGGAACGATGCCCTGCACTTCGCCGAGTATGCGTTCAACAAGTCCCACTCCGCCTGCTACGCGGTGCTTGTTATGCGCACGGCCTTTCTGAAGGCGCATTACCCCAAGGAATTCATGGCAGCGGTGCTGTCCAGCTACATGGGCAACAACGACAAGCTGATTCACTACATCGCAAGCTGCGGTGCTTCGGGAGTGCAGGTGCTTCCTCCCGACATCAACTCGTCCAACCTGGAGTTCACGCCCGTAGACGAAGGCGTGCGTTTCGGTTTGGCGGGTGTGCGCGGCGTCGGCGAGAAGGTGGTCGAGGAAATCATCCGCGAGCGCAATGCGAACGGTCCCTACACCAGCTTGCATGACTTCGTGTATCGCATGGATTCGAAGTGCTACAACCGCAAAACCCTCGAAGCCCTCATCAAGGCGGGTGCCTTCGATTCGACGGGCTATACCCGCAAGCAGCTCATGCGCTTCATCGACGAGACTACCCTGTTAGAAAGCGCGGCAAAGCGGCAGAAGGACAAGGATTCCGGTCAGATCAGCATGTTCGACATGTTCGCCGATGACGCCGACTCGGGTTTTTCCGAGGAAGTGCCCCCGCCCGATGGCATCGAGTGGGATAAGCGGACCTTGCTGTCCTACGAGAAGGAGATCCTGAAGATCTACGTTTCCGATCATCCCTTGCGGCCCTACCAGGCGCAATTGGCCCGCCTTTCCAAATTCCGTTTGGGCGACCTTGCGGAACGCGAGAAAGAAATCAAGAGCGCGACCTTCGTGGGAATGGTCACCAATGTTGCAACCAAGCTCACGAAGACGGGCAAGCGCATGGCGAATTTCGTGTTGGAGGACACTACCGGCAAAGTCGATTGCGTGTGCTTCAAGTACGACGATTTCGCCCAGCACTTGGAAGAGGATGCGATCGTCCAGGTGAAGGGTAAATACGAGGTATCCGACCGAGGAAACCAGTTGATGGCCTTCGAGATCAGCCGTCTGGAATTGCACGAGGAGGAGCCGGTGGACAATTCGCCCAGGAACGTCTCCATTTCGATCATGCAACGCGACATGACCCAGGACTCCATGGTCTTCCTCAACCAGATCCTGAAGAAGTATCCGGGTCAGGACGGGGTCGCCCTCATGGTCAGCCAGACCGATGGGCGCAAGTTCAGGGCGGAGCTGCCCTTGACGATCGATTCCCGTAACCGCGGGGTATACACGGAGCTACATCAGCTGTTCGGCCGCCAGGTTTGGGAGGTGCTGTAGATGCCGACATTCGCATTGAAGCTTTCCTATGATGGGAAACCGTTCTGCGGTTTCGCGCGCCAACCGGGTATGCTGACCGTGCAAGGCGAGCTGGAGCATGCGCTCGAGATGCTCTATCGACGCCCCGTGCAGACCGTGTGCGCCGGCCGCACCGACTCGGGCGTGCATGCCCTGGGGCAGGTGGTGAGCTTCGATCTGACCGAAGATGAGGCGGGCATCCGCCGCGACGATGCGCTCATGCGCTCGCTGAACGCCCTGACCCATGACCGCATGTCCGTATGCGAGGTGCTCCATCCCCAGGAGGGATTTTCCGCCCGTTTCGACGCGAAGGCGCGCGAGTACCGTTACTTCATAGCGAATATCCCGTATCCGCCTTTGGTGATGAACGATTTCAGCTGGCAGATCACGTCCCCGCTCGACATCGGGGCCATGAGGGAGGGTGCCTCCTATCTGATCGGAGAGCATGATTTCAAGAGTTTCTGCATGGCGGTTTCCGCAGCGGGCAAGCCCACGTGCCGCAATGTGATCTCCATCGACATCGACCCGGTAGAGGTGATGGGCCAGCAGCTGATCTGCATCAAGGTGGTGGGAAGCTCCTTTCTGCATTCCATGGTCCGCACCATCGTGGGCACCCTGGTTGCCGTGGGACGCGGCAGGCGCAAGCCCGAATGGGTGGGCGAAGTGCTCGAGGCGCGCCGCCGGGAAGCGGCAGGGGAAAATGCGCCTGCGCAGGGCTTGATCTTCTGGGAGGTCCGCTACTGATGCCCGCGCGCAAGCCGCGGGTGCGGGCCTGCTGGGAATGTGCGGGCGGAACGGTGTTCCTGGAACCGAAGAAGACAGGCGCGCTGTCCTCGCTCGTCCGTCGCGTGCAAGAGCGAGTAGGTGTTGGATTCCCTTTCGGGGAAAAGGGGACCGTTGTTCCTAACGAGCGTGATGACGGCAAAGCCCGCCAGGGGGAACGGGCGGATCTTGGCCAGATGTCGCATTCCGCCTCCGTGCGTCCGGCATGCTTCAGGCAGCTCTATTCCTCTCGAGATGGGCACTTCGTGGTCTTCGAGGATGCGCAGGGGCATCTGACTTCGGTGGATGCATCCCGATTCGCATAGGGGAAGGCCCGTTCACGTGTCGGACAGTGAAGCGGTATCCCTGGGAAGCGCCGCCCATCTGCAGACTGAAGGCGGCATCGTTCACCGAACGATGCCGCTTGCCGTTTTTTTCACGCCTGAAACATTAGAACTTGCTCAGGCAATGCGGCAGTTTGGGAAAAAACCGTTACAGTCTTGCAGATTGACAAAACTCAGAAGATTAAAAAAGGGGGATACATGGAAGAAAAGACCGTTGCCCGTTCTTCGTGGTCGGGCAAGTGGGCGTTCATCCTGGCGGCCGCCGCGTCTGCGGTCGGCTTGGGAAACATGTGGCGTTTCCCGTACCTTGCAGCAAAGTACGGTGGCGGCATGTTCCTTATCACGTACTTGGTGCTGGTGGTGACCTTCGGTTTCTCGCTGATGATGGTGGAAACCGCCCTGGGCCGCAAGACCGGCTTGAGCGCAGTCGGCGCCTTCGGCGCTCTGAAGAAGAAGTGCCGCTTCATCGGCGTCTTCCAGTCCATCATTCCCTTCATCATCACCCCGTACTACTGCGTGATCGGCGGTTGGGTTGCGAAGTACGCCTTCGCGTATCTGACGGCTGGCCCCGACGCGCTTGCGGATGGCGGCGGTTACTTCACCTCCTTCATCGCGGGTAACTATTCCAGCTTCTTCTGGATGGCGGTATTCGTGCTGCTCACCTGTGCGGTCATCTTCTTCGGCGTCAAGGGCGGTATCGAGCGCTCCAATAAGATCCTCATGCCCCTGCTCATCGGCATGGCGCTGTGCATCTCCGTCTACGTTATGACCATGCCCGGCGCATTCGACGGCCTGAAGTACTACCTGGTCCCCGACATCTCCAAGTTCAGTCCCGAGCTGGTTATCGGCGCCATGGGCCAGATGTTCTACAGCTTGAGCCTTGCCATGGGCATCATGGTCACCTATGGCTCCTACATGAAGAAGGGTGACGACCTGGAGCACTCCGTCCGCCGCATCGAGCTCTTCGACACCGGTATCGCATTCCTGGCCGGCTTGATGATCGTCCCCGCCGCTTTCGTTGCGATGGGTTCCGGCGAGGCGGTTGCAGAAGCCTCCGGCCCCTCTCTCATGTTCATCGTGCTTCCCCAGGTGTTCCAGTCCTTCGGCGGCGTCGCCACCGTTCTGGGCTTCGCATTCTTTCTGCTGGTAATGTTCGCGGCGCTGACCTCTGCGATCTCCCTGACCGAAACCTGCGTTTCGATCGTCCAGGATTCCCTGAAGTCCTCCCGTCGCAGGGCCTTCGTCATCTGCACCATCTACGTGCTCGTTGCGGCGACGATCGTCAACTTGGGCTATAACGATCTGTCCTTCATCCAGCCGCTGGGCGAGGGTTCCTCGATCCTGGACTTCCTGGACTTCATCTCCAACTCCGTCATGATGCCCATCGCATCCTTGATGACCTGCATCTTCATCGGTTGGATTGTGAAGCCGAAGGTGATCATCGACGAAGTCAAGATCTCCAGCAAGTTCAAGTCCGAGGGCCTGTTCGTGGTCATGATCAAGTACATCGCCCCCGTTCTGGTCACGATCATCCTCATCGCCTACGTCGCAGCCCAATTCGGATTCTTCTCGATGTAGCGCAGGCTTCTCAAAGAGCTCTTTCCAAGGGCCCGGCTGCTTGGCGGTCGGGCCTTTTTGCGCCCGGTATCCATCGCGGGTGCGGTATCATGAATCAGTTAGACAGAATGGCAACGTCATAAAGGAATCACCATGGCACTTTCCATCGGCATCGTCGGCCTGCCCAACGTGGGCAAGTCCACGCTGTTCACCGCCCTCACCAATAAGGGCGGCCTTGCGGCGAACTATCCCTTCGCCACCATCGAACCCAACGTGGGCATCGTTCCCGTTCCCGACGCCCGCCTGAACCGCCTGGCGGAAATCGACAATCCTGCACGCATCGTTCCTGCGACCGTCGAGTTCGTGGACATCGCCGGTTTGGTTGCGGGCGCATCCCAGGGCGAGGGCCTGGGCAACCAGTTCCTTGCGAACATCCGCGAAACCGATGCGATCTGCGAGGTCGTCCGTTTCTTCAGCGACCCGGATGTCGTGCATGTCGCCGGCAGGGTGAATCCCGCATCCGACGTCGATACCATCAAGACCGAGTTGATCCTGGCGGATATGGGAACCATCGAAAAGGCCATGCCCCGCTTGGAAAAGGAAGCGAAGAGGGATAAGTCCCTGGGTCTTCGCCTGGAAACCGCGAAGAAGGTCTACGAGGGTTTGAACGAGGGCAACCGCGCGCTTACCCTAGGGCTGACCGAGGAAGAGGCGAAGAGCATCTACGACCTGCATCTTCTGACCATGAAGCCCATGCTCTACATCGCGAATGTGGACGAAGATGCCATGAACGACGAGCTTCCCGAAATCGATGGCTGCACCCCGGTGCCCATCTCCGCGAAGATCGAGGCCGACCTGGCCGAATTGGATCCCGAAGAAGCCGCCGAGTATCTGGAGGCGTTGGGTCTGGAAGAAAGCGGCTTGGCCCGCCTCATCCGCGAGGCATACAAGCTTCTGGGCCTGCATTCCTTCTTCACCAGCGGCGAAACCGAAACCCGCGCATGGACCGTGCCCATCGGCGCCAAGGCCCCCCAGGCGGCAGGCGTCATCCATTCCGACTTCGAGCGTGGCTTCATCAAGGCTATCACCGCTTCCTTTGAGGACTACAGCGAGCTTGACGGCGAGGCGGGATGCAAGGCGGCAGGCAAGCTGCGCCAGGAAGGCAAGGAATACGTGGTGCAGGACGGCGATGTCATGCACTTCATGTTCAACGTATAGGAAAGACGTTTCGCAGGGCGCGCCGGACCCAAGAGGGCCGGCGCGTCTGCATGGAGAGGGGCGCGATGAAGCCGTTTGCAAGGAAGGGAATAACGGTAGGCGAGGGGATGCCGAAGACGATCGTCCCCATCATGCCCCGCGACCTGGACGCCGCCCTCGAGGCTGTGGACGATGCGGTGCAGGCTGGTGCGGATTGCATCGAGCTCAGGCTCGATTTCTGCGACGAGGTACGTGACGAGTGCGCGATGGCAAAGCTATGCGCCCGGCTTGCGGGGCACCTCGAGGGAACCCTGCTGTTGGTGACCTTCCGCTCGAAGGACCAAGGGGGCCAGGCAACGCTTCCTCCCGATGCCTACGAGCGCCTGATCGGGGCAGTGGCATCCGTCGAGGGTGTCGATATGGTGGATGTGGAAATAGGCTTCGGCGACGAGGCTGTTTCCCGCATGTGCGCTCTCATCCGCGAAGCGGGGGCCATCCCCGTGGTCTCCCATCACGATTTCCAGAAGACCCCCGAAGCAGGCGACTTGGAAGCGCTGCTCGCACGAATGGAGCGCCTGGGTGCGGGCGTCTGCAAGTTCGCCGTCATGGCGGCGGATTCTGCTGATGCCTTGCGCGTCATGCAGGTAACCGAACGCTATTCCCGTATCTCCCAAGTACCCCTGCTCACCATGGCGATGGGTCCGGCGGGTGGCGCGACCCGTGTGCTCGGAGAGCTTTTCGGCTCGAGCATGACCTTCTGCGCGCTCGGTCGGGCCTCGGCACCCGGCCAGGTGCAGATCGGGCAGGCGCGTGCGCTCATGCAGGGAATCCACGAGATTTCGCGGTAACGGCCCGTCTTCGGGCGGATGGGTTCCGCGCTTCGTGCGGGACGGCAGAGAAAGGGGTCTCATGGAGGCAAGGGAGGCAAGGAAGCTGCTCGAGCAGGTTGCTTCGGGGGATGTGACCGTCGACCAGGCGCTTGCGCGCTTCCAGACCGCGCCTTTCAGCGATTTGGGTTACGCGAAGGTCGACCATCATCGCGCCCTTGCCCAGGGGGTATCCGAGGTGATCTACGGCGAGGGCAAGACGGCAGGCCAGATCTTGGGGATATGCCGTTCCATGGAATCCGCGGACCAGAAGCGGGTGCTCATCACGCGCCTCGACAGCCAGAAGGCGCAGGCCCTTTCCCCAAACCTCGATCTGGAATACTTCGAGCTGCCCCGCGTGGGTCTGGTCGGCGGGATGCCGCAACCGGATGGTGCGGGCTTCGTGGCCGTCGCCTGTGCGGGGACGAGCGATCTTTACGCCGCGGAGGAGGCGGCGCTTACCGCCGAGGCACTGGGAAGCCGTGTGCTCCGCCTCTACGACGTGGGCGTTGCCGGCATCCATAGGCTTCTGGCGCATTCGGACGAGATCGCGCGCGCCCGGGCGGTCGTTGCGGTTGCGGGCATGGAAGGCGCACTGCCGAGCGTCGTTGCCGGCTTGGCTTCGTGCCCGGTGATCGCCGTTCCCACGAGTGTGGGCTACGGGGCATCATTCGGGGGTGTGGCCGCCCTGCTCGCGATGCTCAATTCCTGCGCGAGCGGGGTTTCCGTGGTGAACATCGACAACGGATTCGGTGCGGGCTATCTTGCCTCGATGATCGATCATATCGGTGTCGTAGAATAGACCCGGTGTCGGGCGGTCTTCCCGGCATCTTGAAGGGAAGGGGCGACTTACGTGAGCGGGCTTCATTTCGATTTCAGGGAAAGTGCCACGAGGGCATCGATCATCTCCCAGTTGGGAAAGTGCCTTGAAGAGCTCGGGATCGAGGATGATTCCGAAGAACGCGTGGCCCGTGCGGGCGTTCCTGCCGTGCATCATCATGATTACCGCGAGGTGCTTGCGACCATCGACGCCTTGGAGGGCGTGAGCGAAAAGGTCAGGTCCGACATGCGCGGGATCTACGGGATCCTCTCGCGTGCCGAGGCGCAGGCGCATGGGGTGGCCGCAGGGCAGGAGCACTTCCACGAGGTGGGCAACGCGGCGGGCATCGAAGGCGTGCTGCGGGTATGCCTGATGGTGGAGGCGGTCCATCCGAGCCGTATCACGGCAACGCCCGTCCAGGTGGGGTCGGGGACCGTGTGCTGCGCGCATGGCGAGCTTCCCGTTCCCGCGCCCGCAACTTCGGCGATCCTTGCGCAGGGCGTTCCCGTGCATCCCCTCCGCCTGGAAGGGGAGCTGTGCACCCCCAGCTCGGCTGCGATGATCCTGCATTTTGTGGATGGATTCGAGGAAGGGGCGACCTGTGGCTAGGTGGAAGCGCGAAACGGGGGGGAGCGACGTCGCGCCCCGCAGAAGGGGTGTTCTGGCGACGGGATTTTCCTGGTTGCTCGTCATCGCGTGGGCGGCTGTGATCTTCTCCATGTCGGCGCAGCAGTCGACGGGGCTTTCGTCCGGCTTCACCGGCCAAGTGCGGGAAGTCGCCGTGGGCTTCCTCGCCTTGCTCGGCTTGGCTCCCGACAGCTTCTCGGTCATCTGCCATTTCGCGGAATACCTGGTGTTCGGCGCGTTGCTGGCGAATGCGTTCTCCTGCCGCCTCGGTTTGGGGAAGTCGTTTTTGCTCGCCCTCGTCTGCGCGAGCGTCTACGGTGCGGGCGATGAATTCCATCAGTATTTCGTTCCCACCAGGATGTGCGATCCCTTGGATTGGCTGACGGACACCCTCGGTGCCGCCTTGGGCTCGTTTGCCTGCGTGCTCGCGCTTCGAAGGCGCCGCTGATTCAGCCTGCGTCCTTGCGTGCTGCTTTGGTATCATTGGTCCGTATGTGTAAAAAACAATCGCGAAGGTGAGCTTCAATGACCCAGCATGTAAGCGAAAAAGACGTGCGCGCCATTGCAGAATACGCCCGCATCGGCCTGACCGACGAAGAGCTTCCTGCAATGACGGAAGACTTGAACGCTATCATCGAAAGCCTCAAGCCTATTACCGAGTACGACCTGGAGGGTGTCGAGCCCACATTCCATCCGGTCGGAGATCTTTCCAATGTGATGCGCGAAGACGTTGAGGGAACCAGCTTCACTCAGGAGGAAGCCCTCTCCAATGCGCCGAAGCAGCAGGACGGCAGCTTCCTGATCCCGTCCATCCTTGGTGGAGGTGAAGCATAATGGATTTCGCTTGCATGGGCGTCGACGCCATCCAGGCGGGCCTGCGCGCGGGCGACTTCTCCGCGACCGAGGTCGCGCAGTCGTCCCTGGACCGCATCGAGCGCATCGATGGCTCGGTGAACGCCTTTCTGGAGGTAACCCCCGAACTCGCTTTGGCGAAGGCCGCCGAAGTGGATAAGGCCATCGCCGAAGGCACCTTCGACCAGATGGGTCCCCTGGCGGGCGTGCCCGTTGCTTTCAAGGACAACATGAACCAGATCGGGACGCATACCACCTGTGCTTCCCGCATGCTGGAGAATTACGTTTCCCCTTATACCGCAACCTGCGTCCAGAAGGTCATCGATGCCGGCGGCCTGCCCTTGGGCAAGCTGAACATGGACGAGTTCGCTTTCGGATCCACTACCGAGACCAGCGCCTTCGGAACTACGAAGAACCCCTGGGGCACAGATCGCGTTCCCGGTGGCAGCTCAGGTGGCAGCGCCGCCGCGGTTGCGGCCGGTTTGGCGACGGTGACCCTGGGAAGCGACACCGGCGGATCAATCCGCCAGCCCGCGAGCTTCTGCGGCGTCGTGGGCGTGAAGCCCACCTATGGCGCCGTGAGCCGCTATGGCGTCGTGGCCTTCGGCAGCTCGCTCGACCAGGTGGGCCCCTTCGCGCGCAACGTCCGCGATGCGGCACTCACCCTGAATGCGCTCTGCGGCCGCGACCCGCTGGATTGCACCAGCCAGGCCTGCGATTTCGACTTCACTGCGAACCTGGACCAGGGCGTCGAGGGTATGAAGGTGGGCATCGTCCCCGCCTTCCTGGATGCCGAGGGTTTGGACCGCGAGGTTCGCAACGCCGTGATGGGTGCGGCCGACAAGCTGGCTTCCCTGGGGGCGGAAATCGTCGAGATCGAGCTCCCCAATGCCCAGGCCGCGATCAGCGCATATTACGTCCTCGCTCCCTGCGAGGCCTTCTCCAATCTGTCCAGGTTCGACTCGGTCCGTTACGGCTACTGCGACCCCGGCCATAAGGATCTGGGCGGCCAGTACGAGGCGAGCCGTGCCCAGGGCTTCGGAGTCGAGGCGCGCCGCCGTATCATGCTGGGCAGCTACCTGCTCTCCTCGGGCGTGTACGACAAGTACTACTATCCCGCGCAGCAGATTCGCACGCTGATCACCCAGGACTACCTGAATGCCTACCAGAAGGTGGACGTCATCCTGTCCCCCATCGCTCCCTCGGTGGCTTGGAAGTTCGGCGCCGTGTCCGATCCCACCAGCATGTACCTGGCGGATATGTTCACCATCTCCATCAACATCGCCGGCAACGGCGGCATGAACCTTCCTGTGGGGCTGGGCGAGGATTCCGGCATGCCCGTGGGCGTCCAGCTGATCGCCCCGCCGTTCAAGGATGCGAACATGCTCCGTGCCGCTGCGGCTTTGGAGCGCGAATACCAGTGTGTCGGCGTTGCCCCCGATTTTGCGGGCGAGGCGGCCGTGAAGGGCGGTGAATAGCATGAAGACCATGGAAGAGGTCTTGAAGGACTGGGAGGCGGTTATCGGCCTGGAGGTCCATTGCGAGCTGACCAAGCTGAACACCAAGATGTTCTGCGGATGCAAGCTGGAGTTCGGCGCAGAGCCCAATACCCATACCTGCCCGGTCTGCCTGGGCCTGCCGGGCGCCCTGCCCGTGCCCAACAAGGCGGCCATCGAGAATATCGTGCTCGCTGGCTTGGCAACCAACTGCGATATCGAAAAGCACACCATGTTCTATCGCAAGGGCTACATGTATCCCGACATGGCGAAGAACTTCCAGACCACGCAGGGCCCCAAGGCCTTCTGCATGAGGGGCTGGCTTGATTTGAACGTCGACGGCAAGGGTGCCTCCGAACGCCCTATCATGGCGCAGCTGGAAGAAGGGGAGTCCGCGGAAAACGTGACCCGTACCGCCGAAGGCTACACGGCACGCGTGGGCATCACCCGCATCCACATGGAAGAAGACGCCGGCAAGATGATCCACATGGGCGGCGGCGAGGGCCGCATCAGCGGCGCAACCCATTCGCTTGTCGACTACAACCGTGCAGGAACCCCGCTGATCGAGCTGGTCACCGAGCCCGACCTGCGCACCCCCGAAGAGGCGCGCCTGTTCATGCAGAAGCTCCGTCAGATCTTCCTTGCTCTGGGTATTTCCGACTGCAGCATGGAAGAAGGCAGCCTGCGCGCGGACGGCAATATCTCGCTGCGCCGTCGCGGAACCACCCAGTTCGGTACCAAGACCGAGCTCAAGAACATCAACAGCTTCAAGAGCCTGCATGACGGCCTGGCATACGAGATCTGCCGTCAGGCGGAGGTTCTGGAAGAGGGCGGCATCATCTACCAGGAAACCCGCCATTGGGATCCTTCCGCGAAGCGCACCATCGTCATGCGCGTGAAGGAAACCGCGGACGACTACCGCATGTTCCCCGATCCCGACCTGGCCCCCTACGACCTGTCCGATGAATTCATCGAGGCAGTGCGCGCGAAGCTGCCCGAGCTTCCCGACCAGAAGGCCGCCCGCTTTGTCGAAAGCTTCGGCCTTTCCGGATACGACTCCCGCCAGCTGGTGGAAAACATGGCGACTGCCGATTTCTTCGAGGCCTGCATGCTGGATGCCGATGCAAAGCTGGCAAAGCCCTTGGCGAACCTGATCAACAACGACATTGCCGCGCTCATGAACGCCGATCAGGACTTCGACCTGGCGTCGTCTTCGCTCACCCCGGCGCGCGCAGTCGCGCTCGTCGACCTGGTTGCGAAGGATGCCATTTCCTCCAAGCAGGGCAAGGAAGTGTTCGCCGCGATCCTGGAAGAGGATAAGGATCCTGCTGCCATCGTTGAAGAGCGCGGCATGAAGCAGGTCAGCGACACCGGTGCCATCGAAGCGGTCGTCGATGAGGTGCTTGCGGCGAATCCCGACAAGGTCGAGCAGTACAAGGGCGGAAAGACCGGCCTGATCGGCTTCTTCGTCGGCCAGTGCATGAAGGCCATGAAGGGTCAGGGCAACCCCAAACTCATCAACCAGATGCTTTCCCAGAAGCTGGAAGGCTAATCCGAAAAGCTTTCCCTGCCTGCGGTATGTCCCGGGCAGGAGCAGGCAGGCCGCCAGCAGGCGGCCTGCTTTGGCTATTTCGTGCGTTTTCGGCGCTTATGCCGGGCGCATGATAGATTTAACGAATTGAGATTTTCGCGAGGTATCGCAACACGGCATGCAGAAGGAGGAGAGCTTGGCTGAAAAGGCGCCCATATTCGATTATTCCTCGGCGCGCGACAGCGCGGCGTCTCCTGCATCCCGCAACCAGGCCCGTGCCGTGGGCCAGGCGCCTGCAAGCGACCTCGCACCTTTGGACGCCCCGGGCATTCCCGTGGGCAAACCCAGGCCCTCTGCAAGGCGTGCGGCCCAGGTGCGTTCCGCTTCTGCTGGGTCGTTTCGGCAGTCAAGCCTGAAAAGTGTCGCCATGTCGCTCGAAGAGCCCGATATCTCCGAAGCCGTGCCTGCCGCCGTCAAGGATCCGAGGGTGTCTTCGGATAGGCCTTCGGTTAAGCAGTCCGCTTCGCGGAAGGCTAAGAGCCCTTCCCAGAAGCGAAGCGACAAGAAGCGTGCGGCCAAAGGTGCGGATGATACCGCACAGGACCTTGTGACGCGCGATCAGGGCGATGTGGAAGATCTTCCCGCAAGTGGCAAGAAGATGCGTGGGAAGGGTTCTACAAAGAAGGGGAGGGCATCCAAGGGTGCCCGTTCGGGCAAGCGCAGGCCTTTCCGCAAGCCCCAGTCTGCGGGAGACTTGGCTTCCCTCATTACCAACGGCATCCTCGATCTGGCCTCAGCGGCGGTCGAGTTCGTGAAGAAACCCCACAGCAAGGCCTTCTACAGGGGGCTTGTGGCGGCCTTGGCAATCGTAGTCGCCCTTATGTTCATCTATCCTTCGGCGCGCGATTATTATGTCGCCCTCCGCAACAACGCGAAGAGCGAGGCCGAATATGCCGCTTTGCAGGAATACTACGACCAGCTGAAGGACGAGGTGGAAACGCTTAATTCCGACCAGGGCGTCGAAGATGCCGCGCGTGATGAATTCGGCATGGTCATGCCCGGTGATGTATCCCTGAACGTGAAGGATCTGGAATCCGAAGCCGACTTCGACAAGGATCCCACCGATATCGGAATCACCCCTGCGGGCAGCGTCGAGGCTCCCGAGGAATGGTACACGCCGTTCTGCGATTTCATTTTCGGCTACGACGGCTAGGTGGGAAAATCATCCAAGCGCCCTCTTCGCGGGGGCGTTTTCCTTTGGATATGGATAGAGGGAATGCGAAAGGGGAATCCATGAGGTTTGCCGCAATCGATATCGGAACCGTTACCTGCCGTCTGCTTATTGCCGACGTATGCGAAGGCGAGCTGACCGAGCTTCATCGCAGTTGTGCGATCACGAATCTGGGGCAGGATGTCGATGCGAACGGATACCTGCTGGATAGCGCGATGCAGCGCGTCGATTCCCAAATCGCCTGCTTCATGGAAGCCATCGAAGCTTTTTCCATTCCCGAAGGGCCGGTCAAGATAGTGGCGATGGCCACGTCTGCGAGCAGGGATGCCTCCAATTCCGCCGATTTCGTTGCGATGCTGGAACGTCGCGGGGTGCACCTTTCGGTCATCCCCGGGGAAAAGGAGGCCTCGCTCTCGTTTGCAGGTGCATCTTCTGATTTTGCAGGGGAGAATATCCTGGTCGCAGACGTGGGAGGCGGTTCGACCGAGCTCATTGCAGGCATCGGGGGCAGCGAACCCATTGCCAAGCACTCCTTCGATATCGGCTGCCGCCGCGTCACCGAGCGTTTCCTGAAAAGCGATCCGCCGACGGAAGGCCAGATCGATAGCGCCATCGAGTGGTTCGAACCCCAGTTTTGCCGCTTCTTCGAAGAGCTTGATGCCCAAGGCTTCCGTCCCGAGCGCATCGTTGCGGTTGCAGGGACGGCAACGAGCATGATCTCTATCGACAAGGCCATGGAAACCTATGATTCCTCGCAGGTCCATGGGGCCCGGATGAGCGCAGAACGGCTTTTGGAGATATCCGGGGAGCTTGCGGCTTTGGATAACGCGCAGCGGTGCCAGGTCGTGGGGCTTCAATCCGGCCGAGCCCCCGTTATCGTTGCGGGCACTATCATCCTGGGCAGCATCTTGGAATGCGCCGACTTGGATTCCTTCACGGCAAGCGAGCATGATATCCTGCACGGCATGATCATGGATGCGGCACGGCAATAGGCCCGCGTGGGAAAACGCGATCGATATAAGCAAGCTGCAACCGCGCTGACGGCGGGGCGGATCTTCCCGTGCGAAACCGCCCCACCAACGCCCCACCAAACGAGCTGATAAACGGTATACGCCCCGCTTCGCCACCCTGCATCCACCTATCCGTTTCCGTGCCGAATTCAAATAAATCAACTCTTGAGCTGGGCATATGCAATTTCGCCATTCTTAGTGCTTGTTTGGTATCATTGTTCTGGACTATGGGAGCGTGGCGGAATTGGCAGACGCAGCGGACTTAAAATCCGCCGCCTTCGGGTATGTGGGTTCGAACCCCACCGCTCCTACCAATCGCAATCAAGGGGCGGTCGGTGCGCGCATCGTGCCGCCCTCATGTTTGGATGACGGCCGAAAGGGTGTCGGGGTATGGCTGATGCGAATAAGGCGAACCGCGTACGTGAGATGTTCGATTCCGTTCGGGAGAAACCCGAATCCTTCGGCGAATACCTTGATTGCTATGCCGACCAGGTAGGTGATCTGGTCAATTCCTTCATCGTGCGTTCCGATCATCCCGGCATCAACGAATACCTCTACGATCCCTGGATCCGCTACAGCCGAAACGGGGGCAAGAGGCATCGGCCCCTTATCGCGTTCGCATCCTGCCAGGCTGTTGGGGGCGACGTGGACAGGGCGCTTTCGGCTGCCGCTGCAATCGAGCATTTCCATTCGGCAGCGCTTGTGCATGACGATATCGCCGACGAAGGCGAGCTGCGCCGCGGCGAGCCCTGCCTGCACCATTCCCTGGGCTTGGGCCTTGCCATCAACGTGGGCGATCTGGGCCTTTCCTGCATGGTCGAGGAAACGGTTCTGGAAGACGGGCTGCTCGATGATGCGACTAAAGTGCGCATTCTGAAGGAGCTTTCCCGCATGACGCGCGCCACCATCGAAGGCCAGGCGCTCGATATCGGCTGGGCGCGCGATGAGCGCTACGATATCGGGGTGGAAGACTACCTGACCATGGCGACCCGCAAGACCGCGCAGTACTCCGCAGCGGTTCCCCTGGTGGTAGGGGCGATTGCGGGCGGCGCCGGCGATGGGGAAGTCGAGGCGCTGCGCAGCTTCGGCCTCGCTGCCGGGCTTGCCTTCCAGATCCAAGACGACCTGCTCAACCTTCTGGGCGAAAAGGGCGCGAAGAAGAAGGATTTCCGCAGCGATATCACCGAGGGGAAGCGCACCCTTGTCGTCGTCCATGCGCTGCAGCATTCTTCCCGCCGCGACCGCCTGGTCGAAATCCTCTCCAGCAAGGAAAAGGATGCCGCCGTCCTGCAGGAGGCGGTGGATATCATGACCGATTCGGGCAGTATCGACTTTGCCCTGGAATACGCCCGGGGAATCGTCGATCGCGCCAAGGAGGGGCTGGTCGCCTCGATCGCCCCTTCGCAGTTCCGCGACTTGCTCCTTTCCATGGCCGATTGGTCGGTCAGCCGATTGATATAACAACGTCCGCCTCTTCCGAAGCGGGCTCCTTTCATGTGTTTGCATTAATTCCCTGGCGATCCAGGTAGAAGGGTATAAGACCAATGGAACTCATCCAGAAAAACGATACCGGTGCTGCGGTCGAAGATGTCCAGGGGAAGCTCGCCGAGCTGGGCTTCCTGAATCCTTCCCAGGTGAATGGCGTTTTCGACGAGGATACCGAAGAGGCCCTGCTCGCTTTCTGCAGGAGCTCCGGCATCCCGGAAAGCAGGCAGGTGGGCGATAGGCTGTGGGCGGCGCTCATCGACGCCACTTTCCGCTTGGGGGACCGCACCTTGTACCTGCGTATGCCCCATTTCCATGGAAACGATGTCTTGCAGCTCCAGAATGCCCTGGGGGCCCTGGGCTTTCCCTGCGGCGGTGCCGATGGCATCTTCGGGGCCCATACCGAGGATGCGTTGCGCAAATTCCAGATGAACATGGGCCTTCCCACCGATGGTATCGTGGGTGCGGCGACCTTCCGTGCCATCAACAACCTGCATCATTCCTGGCAGGGTAAAAGCGAACCGCATGTCGCCTCCCATCTGGGCTTCGCGCGTGCGGCGGACGTGCTCGAGAACAACGCGCTCTGCCTGTTCGGAACCGACGAATTCGCCAGGTCCGTTGCGACCCGCATGTCCAACCTGTCCCTCGCCACCAATCCCGCTTCCAGGATCATCAGTGCCGATTCCCTGCTGGTCGCGCCCGATGACGATATGCTGCTCGTGCATATCGTGGTCGAACGGAAGCAAGCATTCGAAAACGTCCCCTTCGTCACCTTCGATGAGGAGGAAACCCTGAGCCTGCGACTGAAAAGCGCGATCGGCGCAGCCAATGCGGTTCCCCCGCGCATATCCATCTGCCTTCCCGGCACCCAGTGGGAGGATGCAGGCGAAAGCCGCTCCGCCCAGCACTTCGCAATCACCTTGCTCGACGCGCTTTGCGTCGCCCTGTCCGAATAGTCCCCTCCCGAAAGGTTGCCATGGAAACTTCCGCAATCATCCTTGCTGCCGGATCCGGCACCCGCATGAAGTCCGCAAAGCCCAAGGTCGCCCATGAGCTTCTGGGCAAACCCCTGGTCCGCTGGGTGGTCGACGCCGCCCGCGAGGCGGGTGTGGGCGCCATCATCAGCGTCTTGGGGCACGGCATCGATGTGGTCCGCCCGCTGGTGGAGCAAGACACCCAGGTCGTGGTGCAGCAGCAGCGTAACGGCACCGCCGATGCGGTGAACAGCGCGCGCGAAGCTTGCGAGGGCATGACCGGGTCTTTGCTCGTGCTTTCCGGTGACTGCCCGCTCATCAGGCCCGAAACCATCGCCAGCTTGGCGAGGGCGCGTGAGGAAGCCGACGCCGCGGTCGCCGTCCTCACCATGGAGGCCGAAAACCCCTTCGGCTACGGCCGCATCATCCGCGATGCCCAAGGCCAGGTGGAATGCATCGTCGAGCAGAAGGACTGCACTCCTGAGCAGGCTGCGGTGACCGAATGCAACTCGGGTTTCTATTGCTTCGACGCGCAGCATCTCTTCGACGCCCTGAACCGTGTTTCCAACGAGAATGCCCAGGGGGAGTTCTACCTGACCGACGTGATCGGCATCGCCCGTGCGGACGGACGTTCCGTGGTGGCGCTTCGTGCCGAAGATCCCGAGGAATGCCTGGGCATCAATACCCGCCTGCAGCTTTCTGCTGCGACCAAGGTGATGCAGCGCCGCATGAATACCGCATTCATGTTGGCAGGCGTGACCATGCTCGATCCCGAAACCGTGTGGATCGGCCCTAGCGTGACCATCGAGCAGGATGTCGAGCTCCTTCCGCAGACCATGCTCATGGGCAAGACCAGCATCGCCTCCGGTTCCGTCATCGGCCCCAACACGCGATTGACCGACACCGTGGTCGGCCATGATTGCGTGCTCGATGAGACCGTTGCCGTCGAGGCGGTTATCGAGGACGGCTGCCATTGCGGCCCCCGTGCCTACCTGCGTCCCCAGACGCGCCTTTGCGAAGGTGCCAAGGCGGGCACCCATGTGGAAATCAAGAAGAGCACCATCGGCAAGGGATCGAAGGTGCCTCACCTCAGCTATATCGGCGACACTACCATGGGCGATGGCGTGAACATCGGCGCCGGGTCGATTACCTGCAATTACGATGGCCAGAACAAGTGGCCCACCGTGATCGGCGACAACACCTTCATCGGAAGCGACACCATGATGGTCGCCCCCGTCACCATCGGCGATGACGCCCTGGTGGGAGCGGGATCGGTTATCACCGCTGATGTTCCCGATGGGGCGCTCGCCCTGGGCCGTGCCCGCCAGATCATCAAGACGCAGCATAAATAGGGGTCTAGGACGCGGGGAGCGAAGAAAAAAGCCGGATCGAAAAGAATCGGCGGAGTCCACGCGCTACAATATCCCAAGCAAGGAAAGCACCTCGATGTTAGGGGAGACATGATCAGCAACGAAATGAAGAAGACCCTGGCCGTCTTTTCCGGCTCCTGCAATCCCGAGCTGGCGGAGCAGGTTGCGGACTGCCTGGGCATTTCCCTGGGCAAGGTCCGTTTGGAGAAGTTCGCCAATGGAGAAATCTATGCGCGTTATCTGGAAAGCGTGCGCGGCGCAGACGTCTTCCTGATCCAGTCCGTGGCCGGCGAGCATGTCAACGATGCCCTCATGGAGCTGCTCATCATGGCAGATGCCGCGAAGCGCGCATCCGCCCGCACCATTACCGCGGTCGTCACCCATTACGGTTATTCCCGCCAGGACCGCAAGGCCGCTGCGCGCGAGCCCATCACCGCGAAGCTGGTTGCCGATCTGATGTCCGTCTCTGGCGTAGGCCGAATCATCACCATCGACCTGCATCAGGGCCAGATTCAGGGCTTCTTCGACATTCCCGTCAATCATCTGACCGCCCTGAATATCATGGCGGAATACTTCAAGGCCAAGAACTTCGACCCTGAGAAGCTGTGTGTTGTCAGCCCCGACCTGGGCCGTGCGAAGGCGGCGAAGAAGCTCGCCGACATCATGGGCGCCGACCTGGCTATCATGCATAAGGGCCGCCCCAAGCATAATCAGGCTGTCATCACTGCCCTTATCGGCGACGTCGAAGGCAAGATCTGCATTTTGAACGATGACATGATCGATACCGCGGGCTCTATCGTGGCAGCCGTGTCCACCCTGAAGGCGCGCGGTGCGGACAAGGTGTATGTCTGCGCAACCCATCCCGTCTTCTCCGGTCCTGCATACGAGCGCCTGGAGAATGCGGACATCGAAGAGGTTGTGGTCTGCAACACCATCCCGGTGCCCGAAGAGCGCCGTAACGGCAAGATCAAGGTGGTTTCCGTCGCGCCCCTGTTCGCGCGCGCGATCGATGCGGTCTATTCCAACGGCTCCATTTCCGAGCTGTTCGACCCCGATTTCGCCCTGTAGGACGCTTTCGATCGTATTGTTTTCGGCGGATCCGGTTACGTGCCGGGTCCGCCTTCGTATGGTATCTGATAGGAGGCCCAATGGCGCTCTATCTTATCGTGGGGCTGGGAAACCCCGGGGAAGAATACGAGCATACCCGCCACAATGCCGGTTTCGATGCGATCGACCTGCTTGCCGAAGAAGCGGGGGTGCGGTATTGGAAGACGGAATGCGGAGCCCTGACGGGAAAGGGCGTCCTTGCCGGCGATGATGTGGTGTTGGCAAAGCCCCAGAGCTTCATGAACCTATCGGGCGGACCGGTGAAGCAGCTCTGCAACGCTTACGGCGTCAAGCCCGATCACCTGATCGTGATCCACGACGATCTGGATATCCTGCCGGGTGGCATCCGCGTGAAGTTCGGAGGCGGCCACGCCGGGCACAACGGCCTGCGCTCCATCTGCGACAAGCTGGGAACACGCGACTGGTTCCGCGTGCGCTGCGGCATCGGCCGTCCCCCCGGACGCATGCCCGTTGCCGACTTCGTCTTGAAGCGCCCTCGTGGGGAAGAGCTGGAAGACTTCCGCTACTCCTGCGACAGGGCGGCATCGGCCGTGCCCTTCTTGATGGAAAACGGCTTGGAGAAGACCCAGACGCGCTTCAACTGAGCGCATCGGGCGGCTGCTTGCAGGGGCTGGACTCCCCAGACGGCGGGAATTACCCTTAAATGAATAGGAAAATCACGGAAACGCACCCGCCGAGGTGCGTTTTCGGTACAGGGGAACCCGGTTGCGCGTCCGCGTTGCGCCTGCAGCTGGGATTTGTGAGAAAATAAGCGGCGAGAAAACGCACAATGGAATAGGTCACGACATGTCTGCACGCTTTAACATCCTGCCGGCCGACGATCAGGCCGTTTCTGCATTGCAAACCAGTCTCGGCTTGCCCAGGTTCATCGCAACCACTTTAGTGGCGCGCGGGGTATGCACCCCCCAGGCCGCCCGTGAATTCCTGAACCCTTCCCTCGATCGGGATTGGGGTAACCCGTATGACATCCCCGGAATGGACGGGGTGGTCGAAGGCCTGGAAGGCGCCATACGGGCCGGAAGGCGCATCGTCGTGTTCGGCGATTTCGACTTGGACGGTATCTCGGCGACTGCGGTGATGACCCGCGGGCTGCGCATGCTCGGCGCCGATGCCGTCCCATTCATTCCCCGCAGGTCGGACGAAGGCTACGGCATCACCGAGGCGGCGATAGAGCGCGTGATGGAAGAATCCCCCGATGTGCTGGTGACCGTCGACTGCGGTATCGCATGTCGCGACGAGGTGCGGATCCTGCAGCGTCGCGGGGTGGAGGTGTTCGTCACCGACCACCACGAGCCTGCCGATCTGGTGCCGGTCGATGTCCCCGTCTGCGATCCGAAGCTCGACCCCGAATCCCCGCAGTCAATCCTTGCGGGCGTCGGTGTGGCATTGAAGGTCATCCAGGCGCTCGGCGCCCGTTTCGGGCAGCCCCATCTCTGGCGCGAATACACCGACCTTGCAGCTCTGGGCACCATTGCCGACCTCATGCCCATGAAGGGCGACAATCGTGCGCTCGTCGCCGACGGCGTCGCGCGCATGAACGAGGCGCCCAGACCCTGTATTGCGGCGCTTCTGGGTTGTGCGGGCGCCTTGGACAAGCCCGTTGCCGCAGTATCGCTTTCCTTCAGTATCATCCCGCGCCTCAACGCCGCGGGCCGCATGGGTGATGCCCAGGTGTCTTTGGATCTGCTGCTTTCCGACGATTTCGGGGAAGCAGCCGATAAGGCGGAGGAGCTGGAAGGGATCAACGACCGCAGGCGCGCCATCGAGGCCGAATTGGTGGAAATCGCGATGGAGCAGGCGGTTGAAACCTACAAGGGCCAGCGGGCTTTGGTGGTTTCCGGCGATGGCTGGCACGAGGGCGTGAAGGGCATCGTCGCAAGCCGGCTGGTGCGCACGTACGGCGTTCCGGTTATTCTGTTCACCATCGACGAAGACGGGCAGGCAAGGGGTTCGGGGCGCAGCGTGGGCCACGTCAACCTGTTCAAGGCGGTTGAGAGCTGCTCCGATATCCTTACCCGTTTCGGGGGGCATGAGGCTGCGGTGGGCGTGACCCTGCCCGCCGATCGCCTGCCGGCATTCCAAGACCGCCTTTGCCAGTACATGGACAGCCTGCCCGAGGAGAACTTCCATCCGCGTATCGCAATCGACAGCTGCGTCGACTTGTCCGAGCTGACCTTGGAAAACGTTGCCCTTCTGGATTCGCTGGCCCCCTTCGGCCAGGAAAACAGGCAACCCTGCTTCCTTGCGCGCGACGTGCTGCTCACGAAGGCCCGTGCGGTGGGTGCGGAAAAGAACCACTTCTCGTGCATGCTCACCGACGGTGTCAATTCGGTCGCGGGAATCATGTTCCACGCCTCGGATATCGATATGCTCATGCGCTGCGACAGCGTGGTCAATGCAGCATTCGAAGTGCAGATCGACGAATGGCGCGGGAGGAAGAGCGTCAAGGCCATGATCGATTCTCTGGCTCCGGTGAAGATGTGCGGGGCCCTGGAGGCTTGCCTCGACCTGGATCGCGATTCCTTCGTGGCGGATCTGTACGCCTGCGGGGATTCCGTTACGGCGCGTGAGGCGGGGAGCCTGGATTCGGGGGATGGGGAATCCGCCCATGAACTCGAGCAGGCAAGGGGTGCGTGGGAGGCTCGCATCGCCGAAAATCCCGGTTCCCTGCGCAAGCAGATCGTGCGCGCCCTCATCGGCGACGGGCAGCTGTTCAGGTCCCAGCGCCAGGTGCTCGATGCTTTGGGCAGGGGCGATTCCGTGCTGACCATCATGGCTACGGGAAGGGGCAAGTCGCTCACGTTCCAGACCTTCGCCGCGATGCAGGCGCTTTCCCGCCATCAGGCGAGCCTTCTGGTATATCCGCTGCGCGCCCTTATCGCCGATCAGGCATTCCATATCACGCGCAGCCTGAGCAGGTTCGGGGTCACAGCGGAGGTCCTGACGGGCGAATCAACCCCCGACGAGCGTCGTCGCATCTTCGAGGGCTTGAGCCATGGCGGGGTGGATATCGTGCTCACCACGCCCGAATTCTTGGATATCCATGCGGAACAGTTCGCGAGCAGCGGGCGCATCGGTTTCCTCGTATGCGATGAGGCGCATCATATCGGACTCGCCAAAGCCGGCAACAGGCCGTCCTATGCGCGCATGGGGGAAGTGAAGCAGCGCCTGGGTAATCCTGCGGTGCTGGCTCTAACCGCCACGGCGAATTCCGATATCGCCCGCGATATCCAGGAATCCCTCGGAATCAAGCGGCGCATCTTCGACGAAAGCCGTCGGCCCAACTTGAAGGTGGAAGATCGCCGCGGGATCAAGCGTAGGGAAAACTACCTCGCCAATCTGATTGCATCGGGGGAAAAGACGGTCGTCTATGTTAATTCCCGCCAGCAGTCGGTGTCCTTGGCGCGGCAGCTGCGTAAAATGGTTCCTCAGATGGCGCCCTTTGTGGGCTTCTACAACGCGGGGCTTTCCCGCGATGAGCGCAAGCGGGTCGAAGAGATGTTCAGGGACGGTGACCTGCATGTGTTGGTCTCCACGTCTGCCTTCGGCGAAGGGGTGAACATCCCCGACATCCGCCATGTGGTCCTTTACCATATGCCGTTCAATGAAATCGAGTTCAACCAGATGAGCGGCCGAGCGGGTAGGGACGGCAAGGAGGCCGTGGTCCATTTCCTGTTCGGGCAGGACGATGCGTGCATCAACGAGCGCCTGCTTTTCGAGTCCACGCCCGATCGCGACCATATGGCCTGCGTGTACCGCCAGCTCCGCAGTATGCAGAGGGAGGCGGGGTCGCGCCCGTTCGATGCGACGATTGCTGACATCGTTGCCGCCATCAACGATAATGGAGGCAGTCGGCAAACCGCTCCTGCCAGCGTGGCCTGCGCAATCTCCGTTTTCCGGGAGCTCGGCTTGGTTGAGATGGGTGCGGTTGGAGATGACGCGCGCCTGCGTTCCATCCGCGTGGTCGATACCGGGCAGAAGGTGGAGCTTACCGATAGCGTGCGCTATAGAGAAGGGCTTGACGAGATGGAGATCTTCCACTCGTTCTGCCAATGGGTGCTTGCCAGTACCCAGGATGAGCTGCGTGATAGGATCATCGCGCCCATCCTGCCAGAGGAATATTAGGAACTGAATGACAATGGCTGAAGAAACGAAATACCAAGCGGTGGAAACCGCGGAGGTGATGCTCGGCGAGGGCATGCAGTCCGCAGCGAAGAACGGGTGCTCCGAAGAAATGCTCGGAACCGCGCATTCCGCCGAGTACAGCTTCACTTCATCGGCGGCGGGTGCCGATCCTGCGAAGGTCACCAAATGCCAATCTCCCGAAGAGCGTTTCGAGCGCTTGAGGGAGCTTGCGTCCGAATACCTGGAAGAAAACGATCTTGACTTCTTGGAGCGGGCCTTCAACTACGCCAACGAAGCCCACAAGGGCCAGTGCCGCAAGAGCGGCGAGCCCTATATCACGCATCCCATCGAGGTCGCCATCATCCTGACCGACTTGCATATGGACGTGGAAACCCTGACCGCCGCCATCCTGCATGATACCGTCGAAGACACCGATGCCACCTTCGAAGAGGTTGCGAAGGTCTTCAACGAATCCGTCGCGCAGTTGGTGGAAGGCGTTACGAAGATCACCAGGATCGAAGTCGAGACCCTGACCGATCAGCAGGCCCAGACCATCCGCAAGATGCTCGTTGCCATGAACAAGGATATTCGAGTCATCGTCATCAAACTCGCCGACCGCCTGCATAACATGCGCACCCTGTCCGCTTTGCGCGAGGACCGCCGCATCTTCAAGTCGCGTGAGACTTTGGAGATCTATGCGCCCATCGCTCATCGTCTGGGCATCAACTCCATGAAATGGGAGCTCGAGGACCTTGCCTTCTTCTACCTGGAGCCCGTCAAGTTCAAGCAGGTTTCCCGTCTGGTCGCCGAAAGCCGCCAGGAACGAGAGAAGTACCTTGCCTGTGTCATGAAAGAGCTCCAGGAGGAAATGGACTACCTGGGCATCGAATGCCAGATGATGGGCAGGCCCAAGCATCTGTATTCCATCTACCAGAAGATGGTCACCGGCGGTAAGGACTTCTCGGAAATCTACGACCTCATCGCCGTCCGCATCATCGTGAATTCGATCAACGAATGCTATTCGGCCCTCGGTGCGGTCCATTACCTGTGGCATCCCATGCCCGGGCGCTTCAAGGACTATATCGCGATGCCCAAGTACAACATGTACCAGAGCCTGCATACCACCGTTATCGGTCCTGCCGCAAGGCCCTTGGAAGTGCAGATCCGTACCGAGGATATGCACGAGATGAGCGAATACGGCGTTGCCGCCCACTGGAGGTACAAGGAAGGCGGCGGCGGAAAGAAGGATGCCGCCTTCGACCAGACCCTGGCCTGGCTGCGCCAGATGGTCGACTGGCAGGACGAGACCCGCGATTCCCGCGAGTTCCTGAAGACCCTCAAGGTCGACCTTGCGGATTCCGAAGTGTACGTCTTCACCCCGAAGGGAGAGGTCGTCAGCTTGAGGGCCGGCTCAACTCCCGTCGACTTCGCCTATGCCATCCATACCGAAGTGGGCAACCACTGCGTAGGCGCCAAGGTGAACGCAGCGATCGTTCCCTTGTCCTACGAGCTCAAGATGGGCGACCGCGTCGAGATCCTGACCCAGAAGAGCGCGGCGCCCAACCGCAACTGGATCACCATGGTGAAAACGCCCAGTGCGCGCAGCAAGATCCGTTCGTATTTCAGCAAGGCATCGCGTTCGGACGACCTGCAGCTCGGTCACGACAAGCTGGTGCGCGAGATGCGCAAGAACGGCATGGGCATCAACAACGCCCCCGGCCAGCGTGCCCTGCGCGAAGTCGCCGAGCATCTGGGCTTCAAGGACGTCGATGAGATGCTCATCGGTATCGGCTGCGAGCGCGAGAGCGTCCAGCATGTCGCGAACCGTATGATCAAGCTCATGGTCGACCGCGAGGCGGAGGCGGAAACGGAAGCCCAGCGCAGCTACAGCATGGGCATCAATACGGGCAGGGCGATTCCCCTGCTCACCAACGTGAAGCATCCCAGCAAGAAGGAAACCCATTCCAGCAGCGGCATCGTGGTGAAGGGCGTGGAAGGCGTGCTCGTGCGCTTGGCGAATTGCTGCAATCCCGTTCCCGGCGACGACATCATGGGATTCGTCACCCGCGGCCGCGGCGTTTCCGTGCACAGGAGCGATTGCCCCAATGCGCAATCCCTCCAGTCGCAGAAAGAACGCATCATCGATGTCACCTGGGATTCCAATCCCAAGGGCGATACCACCTACAAGGCAGAAGTCGTCATCGAGGCAGTGGATCGCATGTACCTGCTGCAAGACGTCATCGCGGTGTTCTCCGCGGAGGGAGCCAACGTGCTTGCGTCCTCTTCAAGGGTATCCCCCCGCGACAATATGGCGGTGTTCAGGTTCCTCTTCCAGGTGAGCGATGTCGGGGCCATCAACAGCATTATCAGGAAGGCCGCCGCGGTCAACGGGGTATTCGACGTCCATCGAACCATGCCGGGCGAAGATCCTGCCGCGGATGCGCGTAAGGCGATGAAGAAGGGAAGCATCAAGTGAGTGCGATGGTGAATAAGGTGACGACCGGTTGTGCCCCGGTGGAGTACGTGGTCGTCGGGATGCTTGAGAACAACGTCTACTTCATCGAGGACGGTGAAGGCGGCGTCATCGTATGCGATCCCAGCGACCAGGTGGAAACGCTCCTTTCGGTGGCGGGGGACAGGAAGGTCTCCGCAATCTTCGTCACCCATAGGCACTTCGACCATATCGGCGCCCTTGCGGCCCTGAAAGAGGCGACGGGTGCACCGGTGTACTGCGGTGCCATTGATGCTCCCGGTGTCGAAGGACCTGAAGCCGGATCCCATGGCGTCGTGGTGGATTCCTGCAAGGTGGACTATCCCATGGAAGATGGGCAGGCCATCACGGTGGGTAAGACCACCTGGAAGGTGATCCATACCCCCGGCCACACCAAGGGCGGCGTCTGCTATTACCTCGATCCGGCGGATTGCGCCATCGAATGCGAAGGGCCGCGCTATCCGCTGCTCCTTTCCGGCGATACCCTGTTCCATCAGAGCACCGGGCGCACGGACTTCGAGGGCGGCAGCGAGCAGGATATGCTCTATTCGTTGAAGCGCCTGGGCGAGCTTTCCGACGAAACCCTGGTGTTTCCCGGCCATTCTTCCCTGACCACCATAGGAAGGAACAGGTTCTGGGTGATCGAGGCATACGCCCGTTTCATCGGGATGGAGCAATAGTACTGGGCAATCCTGCCTGGTACAGCTGTAAGGGAATCTTTACACTTGGGGCGAAGGGCTGCGGTAAAATCGTTGGCTAGCGCTGTTGTCCCAGATGCTGTTAGGAGCGCATATGGCACGCAAGAAGAAGTATGACTACTTCAAGACCTTCGAAGAGCAGGCGAAGACCGTCATCGAGGAGGCGGAACTGCTCGTCGAGGTTATCGAGAACTTCTCCTCCGCAGACGACATCAAGGCCGTGCTGCCGAAGGCCCATGAAATCGAAAATCGAGGCGACCAGCTGAATCATGAGAATTACAATGCAGTTGCCGTGGACTTCGTGACTCCCATCGATCGCGAGGACCTGATCGACATCTCCAGTTCTCTCGACAGCATTATCGACCAGATGGAAGAAACCATCATGGAGTTCTACATGCTGCACATCCACAGCATGCACGAAAGCTGCCTGGAATTCGCCCGTTATGTGCTCGAGGCGTCCCGTGCCCTGCTTATCGCCGTCCAGGACTTCCAGAATTACAAGAAGTCCGCAACTTTCCGCGGTGCTATCGCGAAGGTGAACGATTGCGAAGAAGCGGCAGACGAGGCGTATCTGCGCATCATGCATAAGATGTACAGTGCCGATAATCCCGATCCCATCTACGTGTTGGTGTGGACGCGCATCTTCGATCAGCTGGAAGAATGCTGCGACGGTTGCGAGCACGTGGCGGATGCCCTGGAAACCGTCATGCTGAAGGATTCCTAGGCCGAAAGACTGTTTTCGGGTTGTATCCCGGAAAACCTGCATGCACGCGGGCCGGCGGGTTCATCCTGCCGGCCCGTTTTCGTGTATTCGGGGTTGCCTTCGAGTTGCCTGCGCGAGACCCGCATTCCCAGGGGCTCGAAGGCCCCGCTGCTGTTTCGCGCATCAGATCCTGTGCTTGTGGCGCGTCTTGTCGCGTCCGCGGGTGGAATGGCGGTTCTTCTTCACGCTCTTGCGCGCATGGGCGGCAAGCGCGGAGATGTCTGCGGGTCCCAGATCGGTCAGCTTGTCCTTGCCCTTCAGGGCGCGGACGGGCTTGGCGAGCGCATCGGCCATGGGGATGGTCAGGTCGCGTGCGGGCTTGGTGCGCCAGCCGAATTCGAGTGACGCGATCCTGATCCCGATGCCCAGGAGCACGCATATCAACGCCGACCAGTGGTCCAGGATATGGTAGGTGCGCATGATGGCGTATGCGCTTGCGCTGATGGCTGCGGCGGATGCATAGAGGGATCCGGGCGTGAATGCCGCGATATGGCGGTTGAGGGCGACATCGCGTATGATGCCTCCTCCAACTGCGGTGAGCATTCCCAGCAGGATGGCGGGGACGATGCCCAATCCTGCGGCAATCGCCTTGCCGGCGCCGATGACCGCCCAGAGGCCGCACTGGATGATATCCATGATCTCGATCAGGGGATCGGCCAGCTTGACGAGCCTTCCGAAGTAGAAAACCACGACGGCGCAGATCACGCAGGCGATGATGAGCTCGGGCCTTTGGAAGGCGTAGATGCCGTAGTCCTGCAGCAGCACATCGCGCATGATTCCGCCGAACAGGCCGATGATGATGGCCATCATGATGGTGCCGAGGATGTCGTACTTCTCGCGTGTCGCAGCGAGTGCGCCGGTGGTGGCGCTGGTAACGGTTGCGGTCAATTCGAACCAGAACGGAATGGCGAGTCCGGTATCAAGCATCCTGCACCTCCTCGGGTTTCGGTATCTTTCGCGATGGGTTTCCTTGGGCAAGCGATTCTGAATCCCTTTTGCCTTTCTGGGAAGGGTGGTCAAGGGAACTCCATGTTTGCATCAGATGTCGTTCATCCTACAAGGGCGACCGGTTTCGTTTTATGCGCATGTGGTTAATTGAGGGTAAAATCAGCGCTTGTGATAGAAGCGGCTGGTATCATTGGGAAGGCTGTGGGGCCGCCGTGTCCTATGGAACAGAAAACGACCGAAGAAAAGGAACCCGATGGCATTAATCGTAGCAAAGTTCGGCGGAACCTCCGTTGCGTCCCCCGAACGTATCCAGATGGTTGCCAAGCGCCTGATTTCCATCAAGCAGCAGGGCAACGACGTGGTGGCCGTAGTTTCGGCAATGGGCAAGACCACCGACGAACTGGTCGGTTTGGCTGCCGCGCTGAGCAAGAACCCTCCCGCCCGCGAAATGGATAGGCTGCTCTCCACGGGCGAACAGGTTTCCATGACCCTGCTCGCCATGGCGATCGAGGCAAGGGGATACCGTGCAATGAGCTTCACCGGCCGCCAGGCAGGTATCAAGACCAGTACCGAGCATAAGAAGGCCAAGATCCAGCTCGTGCATGCCGATCGCATCCAGACCGCTATCGAAGAGGGTTACATCCCTGTCGTTGCCGGCTTCCAGGGAATCGACGAAAAGGGCGATATCACCACCTTGGGCCGTGGCGGTTCCGATACCACCGCCGTCGCCGTCGCCTACGGCATCGGCGCGGATGTGTGCGAGATCTATTCCGATGTCGACGGCGTATACAGCGCCGATCCCCGTCTGGTTCCCCGCGCACGCAAGCTCGATGTCATCAGCTACGACGATATGCTGGAGCTGTCCAGTGCAGGTGCCGGCGTCCTGCAGGCGCGTGCCGTCGAATTGGCCCGAAAGTACAATGTTGTCATCCATTCCCGCTCTGCATTCTCCGACGCACCGGGCACCCTGATCAAGGAGGACGATCCTTCCATGGAAAAGGCAGTTATTTCCGGCATCGCTCACGACACCTCGGAAGTGAAGATCACCATCCGCGATGCTCCAGACGAGTCCGGTATCGCGTCCAAGATCTTCAGCGCGCTTGCCGGCAATAAGGTCAACCTGGACATGATCATCCAGAACGTGTCCGAAGAAGGCAGCACCGACATGACCTTCACCTGTCCCGAGTCCGATCTGGACAAGGCGCGTGAAGTCGTCGAGAACGTCATTCCCGTCATCCGTGCCCGCGACTACGTGGTCGACGAGAATATCGCGAAGGTGTCCCTGGTAGGCACCGGCATGAAGTCCAGCCCCGGCGTTGCCGCACGCGCGTTCACCGCGCTCGCCGAGGCCGATGTGAACATCATCCTGATCTCCACCAGCCCCATTCGCCTGTCCATGGTTGTTGCTGCCGACCAGGTTGAAGTGGCCGTTCGCGCTTTGCATACCGCATTCGGATTGGATTCTGATAGCGTATTCGAAGAAACCATGCTTTCTGCCGAAGAGCTGGAGGCCAAGAAGAAGAAGGGTCGCTAGTCCGCGCGGCTCCGAAAAGGCATTATTCGGGTGGCAGGCGCATCGAGCCTCCACCCGTTTTTTATGTATACGAACACCTGAAAGGGGAACAACATGGCTTGGACCAAGGAAATGCCCGCAAATCCCGTAGTCGCAATCGCCGGAGCAACCGGTGCCGTCGGCCGCGAGATGCTCAAGTGCCTTGAACAGGTGAACTTCCCCGCCAAGGAAATCCGTTTGCTGGCCTCTGCCCGTTCCGCCGGCCAGGCCGTTCCCTTCGCAGGTTGCGGTGACCTGCCCGCCGGTGAGCTGACCGTGCAGGAAATGACCGAGGAAAGCTTCCAGGGCGTCGATATCGCGTTGTTCAGCGCGGGTGCCGGCGTGTCCAAGAAGTTCCGTCAGGCGGTTGTGGATGCTGGCGCCGTGATGATCGACAACTCCAGCGCATTCCGCATGGATAAGGACGTCCCCCTGATCGTGCCCGAGGTGAATGCTGAAGACGTTGCCTGGCACAATGGCGTTATCGCCAATCCTAACTGCACGACCATCCAGATGGTCGTTGCTTTGGAGCCCCTGCGTGCCCTGGGCCATATCGACCGCATCATCGTGAGCAGCTACCAGTCTGCAAGCGGCGCGGGCGCAAAGGGCATGGCAGAACTGGAAGACCAGGCGGGCAAGGTCCTTGCCGGCGAGGATTTCGAGCCTTCCGCCTTCGCCCATCAGATCGCCTTCAACTGCATCCCCCATATCGACGTCTTCATCGATGGTGATTATCTGAACGACGCCCCCGAAGGCTACACCAAGGAAGAATGGAAGATGGTGGTGGAAACCAAGAAGATCTTCCATGACGATGCGGTCCAGGTCGCGCCCACCTGCGTGCGCGTCCCTGTGCTCCGTTGCCATTCCGAGAGCATCAACCTGGAATTCGATCGTCCCGTTTCCATCGAGGCGGTGAAGGAAGCTCTTGCAAATGGCAAGAACGTCGTTTTGGAAGACGATCCCGCGAACAACGTGTACCCCATGCCCGCCCTGCATGCAGGTTCCTTCGACACCTTCGTTGGCCGTGTGCGCCGCGATGCCACCGTGGCAGACGACCGTGGCGTTGCCATGTGGGTGGTTGCCGACCAGCTGCTGCGCGGTGCTGCACTGAATGCGGTATACATCGCCCAGGCGCTGCTGCCCCAGGCCTAGCATCCCAAGGTGCGCTTACGGCGAAAATCTGCCGTTCGCAGGCCGAGTCATCAGGGTCTTGCCTAAGGCGTATCGGCCTGATAATATCTAGGTACGTGCTGAGCACCGCTCCTTCGGGAGCGGTGCTTTATGCATTTCTGGGCAGAAAAAACGCTCCCTGGCTGACAATACCGGGGAGCTTTGTTTTTTACTGCATGCTTTTGCTGTTCCGTGCTAGTTGCGGCCAAGCAGCTTATCGATGATACGCGCGATCAGGCCTTTCTTCTGGGGGGCGCGGGCTGGGTCCTGCGTTTCCTTTGTTTGCGTGGTCTTTCCGCTGAAGGGCTTGATGGGCACCCCTCCCGCGCTGCGCAGGCATGCGGGTTTCTGTTCGGATTCTGCTGGCCAACCTCCGAGAGGGGTGATAAGGACGCCCCCAGCGCTGCGTAGCCCGGGTTGGTCGGTTGCGATTGTTGCGGACATATCGTCTCCTTGCTTGTGTCGTGATGCCGGTTGCGAGGAGTGTAAAGGCAGCTCGCTCGCCAGATCAAAGCGGGTTTCCAAGCCCTGATCTTCGGCGGCATTGTCCTATTTGAAGGCGGATTCTGCAAGGCTTGTCCTCGACATCGAAGGTCCTCGAATCGGTGCTCGGAGCGCTCGATAGGCAATCCTAATATCATCAGAGCAGATATTAGGATGAGCTTTGTCAGTGGATTCCTAACGGGTGGCAAGGGCGAACGCCCAAGCGAGGGCCCGGCGGTTCCTGCTTGGCTGTGCCAATCGGTTTCCCTAAGGAAACTCCGACCCTTCCTCCTAAAAAATGATTCCGATAAGGCTTTCGGGAAAAGAGGATGCATGAAGATTATCCGGTAGGTGCGATCTTGAGGGGAACCGAAAGCAGCTTGGGGCGATCCATGAGAGCGAAAGCTGCAACAGGGAAGTGTTTCCAGCCGAAAAAAACCTCCCATTTCCCGCGTCGAAGAAATGGGAGGTGATCCTATGCGGAAGCGAAAGGCTTATTTGCGGCGTCCGAAGAGGCGGGCGAAGAAACCCTTCTTCGTTACGGGCTTGGTATCTGTGGATGCGCTGTGCTTAGGCGTGCCTGGCGTTGTCTTGGGCGTTTCCATTGCAGGCTCGTCGGCTACTGTCGGCTTGGGGGTTTCAACGGGCGCAGACTCGGCGGCAGGTGCGGGCTCGGGTGCGGGTTCTGCGACCGTGACAGGCTGGGTTTCGGCTACTTCGGGCTCGCTCACGGGCGTTTCCATTGCAGGCTCGTCGGCTTTCTGCACGGTTTCCTCAACAGGCTGTGCGTTTTCGGGCCCGGGTTCGTCGGCTTGCTTGCCGGCATTTCCGCTATAGGGTGCGATGGGTGCGCCGCCGGCGCTGCGTACGCATGCGGGCTCGACCGCGATGCGGGCAGGTGTTTCCTCGGGTGCCGCTTCGTGCGCTTCATCGGCGGGCTCGCAGGGTGCCTCGTCGGTTCGATCGGCTTCGGGTGCCTGGGGTTCTTCTGCGGGAACCTCTTTGATGGTTGCGGCTTCATCTGCGGATTCCGCTTCCTGAACAGGCTCGACGCCTGCAGATGCCCAGGTGTCCCGATCCTGTTTGGCCTCGGGGGCGTCTGCCTGTCCAGCGGTTTCTTCCACAGCGGTTTCCTGGGGTGCGGTGGTGAGGCCGCCCATTTCGGCAAAGGCACGGGCAGCAGCCTTGATGAAGGGTTTCAGGGCCTCGTCGTCTGCGTTGGGCATGTCATGTTTGAGTGCCTCGCGGAAAACCTCTTCCAGGCTGTTGACCGCATTGCGTTCGCGTGCGGCGGCCTGGCGGTCGGATTTAGCCTGCATGCACAGTTTCTCGTAGGCGCTCTTTTCCTCCATTTCGCTGGCAAGCGCCTCTTCGGAGCGCTGCTTAGTGATGGCGATCAGGGCTTCCTGGGCGTCGAAGAGCTTGCCGGCAGCACGGTCTTCCTCGCTTGCGAGTTCTCCCAGCTCGGTGTAGGTTCCGTCAGGCCTCAGCTCGCGCAGCTTCGCGGTGTCCTTCAGGCAGGTATCGATATAGTCCATGATCTTGGCGCGGGGCTCTTCGCCCAGGACGGGCCATGCGATCTCGATGCGCTTGTCCATGTTGCGTGTCATCAGGTCGGCGCTGGACAGGTACAGCTTCATGGTGTCGTGGGGGCCGAAGCCGTAGATGCGGCTGTGCTCCAGTAACCTGCCGACGATGGAAACCACGCGTACGTTGTCGGTGTAGCCTTCCACGCCCGGCAGGATGCAGCTGATGCCGCGAACCAGCAGCGTGGTGGGCACGCCTGCCTGCGATGCCTCGACGATCTTCAGGATGACTTCCTTATCGGTGATGGAGTTGGTCTTGAAGAACAGCCCGCAGGGCTCGCCCTTCTTCGCAAGCTCGATCTGGCCGTCGATTTCCTCGCAGATGCGCTGCTTGATCTGCAGCGGGGCGACGCACAGCCTGGTGTAGGCGCGCGAAGTGCTTTCCATGCCCATGTTGCGGAAGAATTCGGTGGCATCGCGCCCGATCACGGGGTCGGTGGTGATGAAGGAGAAGTCGGTGTACAGGCGTGCGGTCTTCTCGTTGTAATTGCCGGTGCCCAGCTGGGTGATGGTCTGGAATCCGTCTTCGGTGCGGCGGATGATCGAGCAGATCTTGCTGTGCACCTTGTAGTCGTGGAAGCCGTAGATGACGTTGCAGCCGGCTTCCTCGAAGCGCTGGGACCAGCGGATGTTATTGCTCTCGTCGAAGCGGGCGCGCAGCTCGAACAGCGCGGAGACCTCGATGCCGGCATCGGCGGCGGCGATGAGGGCCTCTGCCAGATGCGACCTGCTTGCCAAGCGGTACAGGGTGATATTGATGGCGACAACGTTGGGGTCTGCGGCGGCTTCGCGCAAAAGCTGCACGAAGGGGTCCATGCTCTCATAGGGATAGGAGAACAGCAGCTCGCGCTTCTGGACCTGGTCGATGATGCGCTCGTTGCGCTTCGCTTCTGCGGGCCATGCCGGCGCGAAGGGCGTGCTGGTGTGGGCCTGGCGCAATTCGTCGCCTACCAGGCTGGGCAGCGAGAAGGCATAGCCCATGTTGAAGGGCACGGAGGTGGTGAAGACCTGGTGCGGCTTCAAGTCTGTGCGCGAGAGCAGGAACTTGCTCACCGTTTCGGAGAGCTTCCTGCGGCTTTCCAGGCGCACGGGTGCCAGGCGCGAGCGCTTTTTCAGAATCTTCTTCATGTGCTCGCGATAGTCGTCATCGGCTTCGTCGGCGCCTTCGGTCGCGTCCAGGTCGGCGTTGCGGGTGATGCAGATGATGTTGGAGTGCTTGATGGTGTACATCGAGAAAATCTCCGAGAGGAAGGCCTCCAGGGCGTCTTCGAGCAGGATGTAATTGAATCCCTTGCCAGGGAGCGCGATCAGGCGGTTCGCCTTGCTGGGCAGGGGGATGAGCCCCAGCGTGACGCCTTCGGCGCCCAGCGCCTTGAGCCTCTTGCGCTCTTCCTTCGCACGGCGCTTTTCCGCATCGCTCATCTCCGACTTCTTCTTGAGATTCTGTTCTTCGAGTCGGACGATGATGAAGATCTCGCCGCTTTCCAAGTGGGGGAAGGGATGGCGCCCGTTGACGATCTGCGGGGTGAGCAGGGGTATCACGTTCGCGCGCAGATGGGTGCGAACGTGCTTGAGCTGCTCTTCGTTGAGCTCGCTGAACTGGAACCTGCGGATGCCTGCCTGCGCCAACTCGCCTTCCAGGTTCTTGTAGATGGATTCTTGGATGGGGTACAGCTCGCGTACGCGCGCATAGATGGCATCGAGCTGCTCGTCGGGGGTCATGAGCGTTTTAGAGTCAAGGAGCTCTTTATTCACCAGGGAAAGGTCGACCAGGCTTCCGACGCGAACCATGAAGAATTCTCGCAGGTTGCTTTCGAAGATGGATACGAACTGGAGCCTTTCCAGCAAGGGAATGGACGGGTCTGCACCCTGATCGAGCACCCTCTTATTGAATTCGAGCCAGGAAAGCTCGCGATTCTGCATGAAGGGCATGCGTTGCTTGCGTTTCTGCTCTGGATTGGCGTTGTCGGCCATGGCGTGAATCTCCCTCCGTGATGGCTGTCTTCTTCGGTTTGAAGAAGACGGGACGCGGTTTGGAATAATCTCCTTAACATACTTATATCACAGGTGGTTGGAGCGCTCCGTTTTTCTTGTTATCCCTTATCTTGGTTTGCTATTATTTACAGTTTTTCATATGGGACTTTGACGCTTGTATTTCTGATGACGATTATCGTTTACCGAAAATTGACACGCGTTTATCCTGGCGGGTATGCTTTTGCCACCATGCAGCCTGGTCGTTCGGGTCCTGCCAATCCAAATGGGCTCGGACTCCTATGTAAGGAGCAATTCCCATGCTTGAGAAAATTGATTTCGATGTCGAGAAGATCACCAAGGAAGAATACAAGCCCGTGCGCGACGAGCTTGTGAACCGCCTGGTCGTTCTGCAGCAGGAAGCCCGTTCCAAGGGTATCGGCCTGGTGGTTCTGTTCGAGGGTTGGAACGGCGCCGGCCGCGGCGGCCGCATTTCCGATCTGATGTACAACCTCGACGCCCGTGCAACCTCCGTTCATGTAACCCAGAGCGACGAGGTCACCGATGCCAGGATGTTCCGCGCAAAGGGTTATCGTGCAACCGACTTCTATCCCCTCATGAAGGAATTCTGGGATGCGCTCGACATGCGCGGTAACATGACCCTCTTCGATCGAGGCTGGTATGATATCGCCGCGAGGGAGGCTTTCTACGCGTATGCCGACAAGCATCCCCTGAAGAAGGGCAAGAGGTCCGATGCGGACAAGAAGGAAATCGAGGAGATCAAGGCGGTTTTCGCGAACTCGATCGAGTCTGCCGAGCGCTTCGAGCATCAGCTGGTCGCCGATGGCTACGTAGTGGTGAAGTTCTTCCTGCATATCACCAAGGCAGAGCAGGAACGTCGCCTGAAGCGCCTCGCCTCCGACCCCAGCACCGCATGGCGCGTCGAGCCCGGCGCCCTGAAGAGGATCAACGACCACGACTTCTACTACGATGTCTTCGATAAGCTGCTCGAGCGCACCAACTTCGATTTTGCCCAGTGGGTTGTCGTGAACGCCGAAGACCGCCGTCGTGCGAACCTGACCATCGCGCGCACCCTGGTCAATGCACTCGATGCGGCGGTGAATCGCGCTGCCGATCCCGAAGTCGCAGCTGCTGCGGCGAAGGCGGCATCCAATTCCGCCGGCGCAGCTGCCCAGGTTGAAGGCGACGAGCGCGTCCGCACCCCCGAGCAGAATGCGGCTATCCGCGAGGCGAACGAGGCTGCCGCGGCCCTGCAGCATTCCTTCGCGCCCGCTTCTTCCAGGTTTCCCATCGAGGCGGCCTATCCCACCCTCAGGGGCGTCGACTACCATCTGCGCCTGGACAGGGAGAAGTACAAGGTCATCCTGAAGGAAGAGCAGAAGAAGCTCTATGAATTGGAACTGGAGATGTACCTGCGCCGTATCCCCATGATCTTCATGTTCGAGGGCCAGGATGCCGCGGGTAAGGGCGGCAGCATCAAGCGCATCGCCCAGGCCCTGGACGCGCGCAGCTACACCATCTATCCCAGCCCTGCTCCCACCAAGCCCGAACTGATGCATCCCCATCTGTGGCGCTATTGGACCCGCCTTCCCAAGGCAGGTCACGTGGGCATCTACGACCGCAGTTGGTACGGCCGCGTGCTCGTGGAAAGGGTCGAGGGATTCGCAAGCCCCAGCACTTGGGCGCGTGCGTATGACGAGATCAACGAGTTCGAGCGCGACCTGGTGGATTGGGGCGCCGTGCTGCTGAAGTTCTGGGTCGAGATCGATCGTGACGAGCAGATGAAGCGCTTCGTCGCCCGCGAGCAGAATCCCGACAAGGTGTGGAAGATCACCGAAGAGGACTGGCGCAACCGCGACAAGTACCCCCAGTACCGCGAGGCCGTGGAGGATATGTTCCGCCTCACCTCCACCGAATACGCCCCCTGGACCATCCTGGAAAGCAACGACAAGCTCTATGCCCGTGTCAAGGCCCTGAAGACCATCAACGCGGCATTGGAGAAGCGCTTGGAGCAGGAAAAGATCTAAGCCGCGATTCGGGACCTTCCAGGTTTCCCGAGAACGCGCACCCCGCCTCCCGACACCTGTGCAGAGCGTGCAGGCGTTGGGAGGCGTTTCATCTTCTGGGCATCCGGTTGTGGTAGGGTGGAACGGTTAGCGTTTGCGCGGCAATCGCCGATTGCGAAAGGAGCCGAATGAGGGGAAAGCATGCGTCTGCACCCAGGCAGGACAGGCGCGGGAGTCGCCTGTGGAGCGTGGTGTTCTGGATTGCGTTGGCAGTCTGCATCGTTGCGGTATCCGTTTTGGGCTTCATCTTCTATTCGTACTGGTCTGCCGAGAAGGGCTATGACGATCTGGCCGGCAAGGCCTTCGACGCCCAGGATGTTTCCGGGACCACGCTTGCCGATATGACGGTCGATTGGGACTACTTGCGTTCCGTGAACGGCGATGTGGTGGCATGGGTGTATGTGCCCGGCACCAACATCAACTATCCCGTGGTGCAGACCGGGGACAACGAAACCTACCTGACCATGGATTTCAACCAATCGAACGGTTTTTCCGCCCGTTGCGGCAGCATCTTCCTGGATTGCAACAACGATCCGGGCTTCGAGGACGCGAACAACCTGCTCTACGGCCACCATATGAACGACGGTTCCATGTTCGCCGCCATCTCCAAGCAGCTCACCGATGAGGCCCAGTTCAACGCCTGCAGGTACGTGTACGTGCTCACCCCCGACTGCAACTACCAGTGCGAGACCTTCGCCCTGGTCATCACGGACGGGTGGGATGCGCTGGTCGAGACCGAATTCCCCTCCGACGATGAGCGGATCGCCTATATCGCCGACAAGCAGGAGCGCAGCGTGGTGCAGCCTTCGGAAGGCATGCCCGATCCCGCTTCCATCGAGAAGATGATCACGCTTTCCACCTGCGATTACACGAAGGACAACGGACGCGCGGTCCTGTTCTCGCAGGTCGTTTCGACCGCCGTGCCGGGCAGCACGGGCGGGGCTGCGGTCGATCAGGCGGATATCGATTCGATGCGCGATGCGGGCGAGGCGGTCTAGGACGGCGCACCCGCATTACCCCGGTTTCGGGCGTGCGCCCCTGCGTACTTGTCCCGATGCCCCCAATCCTTCACAATTGGCTTCGCAGATGCGTTGCCTCGAGCATAAGGAGTATCCACATGACAGAACGTAATAACACCGCTGCCAATGCCGCGCCGGAAGAGCAGGTCACGTACGCCCAGGCTGGCGTGGATACTGCCGAGGGCGCCCGTGCCGTGCATGCCATCAAGGACGCCGTGCATTCCACCTACCGCGATGAGGTAGTGGGCGATATCGGCGGGTTCGGCGGCCTGTTCAGCATCGCCGCGGCAAAGGATATGGAAGACCCGTTGCTGGTTTCCGGCACCGACGGCGTGGGAACCAAGCTGCAGGTTGCCAAGATCGCCGGCAAGCATGGCACCGTGGGCGTTGACCTGGTTGCCATGTGCGTGAACGACATCCTGGCATCCGGTGCGGAGCCCCTGTTCTTCCTGGACTACATTGCTATCGGCAAGCTGAAGAGCGAGGCCGTGGCCGAAGTGGTCGCAGGCATCGCCGATGGCTGCCGCCAGGCGGGCTGCGCCCTGATCGGCGGCGAGATGGCCGAGCATCCCGGCGTCATGGATCCCGATGAGTACGACCTGAGCGGCTTCACCGTGGGCATCGTCGACCGCACGAAGATGCTCGACCCTGCGAACGTCTGCGAGGGCGACGTGCTGCTGGGCCTGGCTTCGAGCGGCCTGCATTCCAACGGCTATTCCCTGGCACGCAAGGTATGCACGGAAGGCAAGGACGTGGAAGAGCTGCGCCAGCCCCGCGAATGCCTGGGTGGCCGCTGCGTTCAGGACGCCCTGCTGGAGCCCACCCGCATCTACGTCAAGCCCGTGCTCAAGGCCCTGCGCGAGCATGGTTGCGGCATCCATGCGGTTGCCCATATCACCGGTGGCGGCATCACCGAGAATCTCAACCGCGCCCTCCCCGAAAACCTGGACGCCCAGGTGAACGTGGGCACGTGGGATATGCCTGCGATCATCCCCTTCGTCTGCAATGCCGCCCATCTGACCGAGGCCGAGGCGCTTAAGACCTTCAACATGGGCGTCGGCATGGTGCTGATCGTCAAGCCCGAGGCTGCAGATGCCGTTGCCGCCACCCTGCAGGCGGAAGGCGAGAAGGTCTTCAATATCGGAACCATCATCCCCGGTGCGGGCGAGGTCGTCTACACGAACGAAGATGCCCTGTTCCCCGCGGGCTTTTCCTGCGAATAAGGGAAGGCGGACAGCATGGCACAGGCACTGAACATCGGCGTTCTGCTTTCCGGTTCCGGCACGAACCTGCAGGCCATCATCGACAGGATCGAAGACGGCAGCCTGAACTGCCGCATCGTGAAGGTGATCTCCTCCAGGCCCGATGCGTACGGCTTGAAGCGCGCCGAAGCGGCGGGTATCCCCACCCTGGCCTTGAACCGCGACGTATACGCCGATCCTATCGCCGCGGATGAGCTGATCGTCCGCGAGATGCGCGAGGCGGGTGCGGAATACATCGTGATGGCGGGCTATATGCGCATGGTGCGCGATCCTTTGCTCGATGCCTATCCCGACCGGGTCCTCAACCTGCATCCCGCATTGCTCCCTTCCTTCAAGGGCGCCCACGCCATCCAGGACGCATTCGATGCAGGCGTGAAGGTGACGGGCGTCACCGTGCATTTCGCGAACGCGGAATACGACAAGGGCCCCATAGTTGCCCAGAGGGCCGTCGAAGTGTTGGAGGACGACACCCTGGATAGCCTGGAAGAGCGCATCCATGCGACGGAGCATGTGCTCTATCCCGAGGTGCTGGGCCTGCTTGCTGCAGGGGCTGTTACCGTCGGCGAAGACCGCAAGGTTCATATCGCCGGCTAGATACGAATCGGTCGATTGGAGGGCGGTGGCTTTTTGAGCTGCCGCCTTTTTAAGTTTGAGCGCCGGTGGGATATGCCGGGCGTTCGGAAGGGGGCTTGCAATGCGCAGGCAGGCGATAGAGGACATCATCGAGGCCTTGAAGCAGGGGGAGGAACCGGTGCTTTCCCAGGAGGATTTTCCCTGCTTTTCCGAAGGGGCGACGCAGGGGAATCCGAATATCTCCCCCGAAAGCGCTACCCGCATAGCGCGGCAGATGGATGCGCGCGATCTGCCCGTCTTCGAGCGGGCGCTGCAGGCGATCGATCGAAACGAGCAGGCGTGGATCGGTTTCAAGTTCGTCTACGATGCCCAGGCCGCCGTGGCAAACGTGGATAACGAAGTGACGAAGAAATACGGGGAACAGGGCAGTGCCGACGGCTTGGATGCGGTTTTCTTCTGCAACGATGCGAAGGAGATCGTCTGCGCCCGCAAGCCCAGCCCTCGCGATATCTTCCAGATGAAGGATTGCACACGCGGGCCTTCCATGCATACCGAGCAGTTCGATGGCGTGACATGGTGCTCGGCCGCCTTGCAGGAAAAGGTGCGTGTCTGGCTCTTAGGGGCAAGTGACGCGGCGGCGGAAGTGGCGGCGCTTGCCGACCATGTGGGCTTCGAAGTGGTTGCGGTCGACTACGATCCCGCGTACCTGAATCCCGAACGCTTCCCCTCGGCGCAGCGGGTGCTGTTGGGAAGCTTCGACGAATTGGATGGGATCGCCGCCGATCCGTCCGATTACGTATGCGTGCTCACCCGCGGCCATATGTTCGATCCGGAGGGCTGCCTGTGGGCGGCGCGCAATAACGTGGCCTTTGCGGGGATGATGGGCTGCAAGGGGAAGAACGAAACCGTGCGCGGCATCTGCCTTTCCCGCGGCATGACCGAAAAGCAATGGGACGCCATCAAGCGTCCCATCGGGTTGAAGTTCGGCGCGAAGTCTCCTGCGGAGCTGGCAATCGCCATCGTCGCGGAGCTGGTGGATGTGCGCTATCGGCAGCGCTACGGTGAGGCTGCGCGCCAGAAGCACGAGCTCAGCTTGGGAAGGTAGCCTGCGTGCTGCCGGTTTAGAACACGCTGCCCCCGCCGCTTCCCGTTCCGGTCGGGGCGGCGCCCATGGCTCCCAGCATGCCGCTGATCTGGTCGCCGTAGAGGAAAAGGAAGGTGAACTCCACGGCGATTGCGGCGGCAAAGCCGATGCCGGCCCATTTGAGCATCTCGATGCGCACGGTCGCGGGTTGGCGCATACCCAAGATGAACACGATGAAAAGCCCCAGGAATCCGAAGAGGAAGCCCAAGCCCGACCAGATGGCCTTCTGCATGGTGTTGGGTACGAAACGGCCGCCCGTTTCCTCGGGTAAGGGCGGCGGGGCGAAGGGGTCGACTCCGCGCCCGAAGGGGTTCGATTCGTTGTCGAAGGGGTTTTCCTCGTTGAAGCCCTTCGGGGGTTCGGGCGCCCCGGGTGCCGCCTGCCTGCGGGCGGGGGCCTGTGCATTTTCCGGATCCCGGTATCCTTCGCGGGGCGAGCCCGGGTCGGCAGGCGCCGTCTTCGGCGCGGCGTTGCGTGCGGCATTGGGGTAGCGCCTGTTGGGGGAGTATTCGCGAGGCGGCTCGCCCATCATGCCGTTTCCGGTGCGGGGAATGCTTCCGCCTCCAGGTCCGGTGCATGCGCCAGGATCGCCGGGGGCGATCAGGTAGGCTTTCAAATCGTCGTTGAGCATGCGGACGCGCTCGCTGTCGTCTTCGGCGCTTGTTTTCCAGAACAGGAATCCCATGATGCCCGTGGCGTCGAAATCGAAGCGGTCCATCGCAAGGGGCTGCTTCCATTGGCGGCAGAAGGCGTCGTAGTCCATGGTGGTTCCGGCGGGGGTGCCTGCAGGCGGGTTGAGCACCGACATGCAGTACAGGTCGCTTCCCGCATGGGCGAATGCGGCATCCCAGTCAGGTTCGGTGTTCTGCAGGTAGTGCGCGAAGGTGTAGAAACCGAAGGCCATCTGCGAGATCTCGGTCCCGCCCAGCCCGGCGAAGCGCAGGGCGTTGAATTCCACGGGGTAGATAATCCCATCGCACTCGCGCACCTCCACATGCACGGGAAAGCCCGTAACCTGGCAGTATCCGTTCGCTTCTTTCAGGAAGTCGAGCATGATCTGGCGCTTTTCCCGCATAATCTGCGTACCGCAGACGTAGAGCCTGTCGGCGGTGTCTTCGGCATTCGCGAAGTCGTGGCGCAGGATGTTGAGCAGGTGCGGTTCGCCTTCTTGGTCGAAATACGCATCGAGCGCGTATTCGGTTCCCTCGATGAGCGACTCCATGATGAAGCGCCCGCTTCCGATGACGCTCTGGTCGTACCACTGCGCCCACCCGCCGCGGCTTGCGGCGATGTCGGCGATGGCCCCCGTCCAGTCCTCTTCGGTGCGGATGATGTAGATGCCCAGGCTGAGGAAGCCCACGCTCGGCTTGAGCACGAAGGGGGCGTGTTCGGCGGGGAAGGGCATGCGCGGCAGCTCTTCCGCGTCGACCGCCTGGAAGAAATAGCCGGGGTACATGGGTGCGAGCAGCGTGCGCATCTTCTCTTTGTCCTTGAAGATGGAAAGCCCATGGAGGATGTTCTTCCTGTGCACGTTCCCGGTCACCCATCCGAAGTGGCTTTCCGACATGGCGTAGAGGGGCTCGCCCGCATCGATGCGCTCGATTGCCTGCGCCTCGGGGACGACGTTGATGCGTACCCCCTGCTCTCTCAGCCGCAGGGACATGGCGCTTTCCAGGACAGGCTGCCTGCTCAGTTCCAGGTAGCGGCACATGCGGTTCGATACGTAGGCGTCATCGAGGATGATCATGGGGCCTTCTTTCGGGCGTTGTTCCACTTGCTTTGCATCATGCAATTATAGCGATGCCCCCATTTGTCAAGCGATGCGTTACGCGAATGTGACGAGTTGGCGCAACTTGGTCGAATGGCGCCCGGGCTATGCCCGCCAGGCCCTATAGTGCAGGGTATGAAGAAATCCGAGGCATTGAAGATACTGGGCCTGTCCTCTCCGTACACCGAAGAGGATATCAAGCAGGCCCATCGCAAGAAGATCAGGGAAAACCACCCCGATCGCTTCACCGACCCCGCAAAGAAGGCCGCGGCCGAAGAGCAGACCAAGCTCATCAACGAGGCGCGCGACGTGCTGGTGAACAGGCGCTGGGATCCGGAATACGGTCCGCGCACCGGTACCGGGTACGGCCCCTATTCGCGACCGTATGGAAATCCGTATGCGAATCCCTTCGCGGGCTACGGCAACCCCTATGCGCAGTACCGCCCGGGGACGGGCGGCCGGCAAGGCCCCTTCGGCGATGGCGATCCCTTCGGAGGCTTCCCCTTCGACTTCGTATGGACCAGCTGGGATGGGGGTGGCGGCCGGCAATCCGGGCAGGGCAGCCCCTTCGGCGCGTCCCCCTTCGATTTCGTGTGGGGCACGGGATCGGGCGGTGGGGGAGGTACCGGTACGGGCGGGCGGTCCGCTGCCGGTTCGGGCAACCCCTTCGACCCCTTCGCGTCCGCATTCACCCGCAAGGAAGATGAGGGGCCCGAAGATGCGCTCAAGAAGAAGCGCAGGAACCTGCTGCTCATGCTGGCTTTCGTGGTGGCGAAGCTCGCGTTGCTGGGCGCCTACGCCTCGAGCGCCCCTGCCGTGGGGATCGCCGCCTATGTGATCGCGACTGCCGTATTCGCGCTGATCAAGAAGGCGGTCGAGCACTTCAGGAAGATATCGGGCTGCGCCAAGATGGTGGGGATCGGCTTTCTGGTACCCGTTGCCCTGATGCTCGGGCGCGTGGCCATCGGGGTCTTCGGCGGGCTTGCAACCTTCCTGATGAGGATGCTCCCGCTTGCAATCGTGCTTGCAGTGGCTGCCGTTGCCTACGATGCCGTGGTGCTGCGTTCCTTTTTCAAGGCGTATAGGGAAGCCCGCCGCAAGGCCGGGGAGGCGAAGTCATAGCCGGCACTGTGATATTATCTTACAGTTGCGCAGATGCGCTTTCCGGTGTTTTCTGTCCGCCCTTGCGCGGCTGACCATACGAGGAAGTTGATCAACATGGCCATTACCAAACCCGTGGGAACCAAGGACATGCTGCCCGAAGAGGCGGCTTTCTGGATGGCGTTCCAGGAAACCGCGGCCGACGTGTTCGGCCGTTACGGCTACCAGCCCATCGTGACGCCCGTGTTGGAAAAGCACGAGCTGTTCGTGCGCGGCATCGGCGAGGCGACCGATGTCGTATCCAAGGAGATGTTCCAGGCCCTTTCCGATGAGAACCTGAACATCCTCACCTCGGGCGGCCATGTGAAGAGCAAGAGCCGCTTGGCCCTGCGTCCCGAGGGAACGGCGGGCGTGGTGCGCGCAGTGGCGGAATACAACCTGGTCGCCCAGGGCGCCGCTCCCGTGAAGCTCATGTACGCCGGCCCCATGTTCCGCGCCGAGCGCCCGCAGGAAGGGCGCCAGAGGCAGTTCAACCAGATCGGCATCGAGTGCCTCGGTGCGGACGATCCCAGCGTCGACGCCGAGGGCATCATCATGCTCATGCGCTTCTACCGCGAGCTGGGCATTCCCTCCGAAAGCATCAGGCTTCTGGTTAATTCCATGGGCTGCGAGAAGTGCCGTCCCGCATACCGCGATTCGGTGAAGGCCTACATCATGAAGCACGCCGATTGCATGTGCGAGGACTGCCTGCGCCGTGCGGAAATCAACCCGCTGCGCGCCTTCGACTGCAAGAACGAGGGCTGTCGCACGATCATGGAATCAGCCCCGCGCATTTCCGATGCCCTGTGCGACGATTGCAAGTCCCACTATCAGGTCGTGAAGGACTACCTGGATGCAGCGGGATTGGAATACGTGGAAGACTACAAGCTGGTGCGCGGCCTCGATTACTATACCCGCACCGTGTTCGAAGTCCAGACCGTCGATGCCAACAATAACCAGAACGCCATCGGAGGCGGCGGCCGCTATGACAAGCTGATGCAGGAAATCGGCGGGGCGGCAACCCCTGGCTTCGGTTTCGCCTTGGGTTACGAGCGCTGCCTGCTGGCTTTGAAGGCCGCCGGTTACGAGATGCCCAAGGTTTCCGCCTGTGACCTGTTCATCGCCTGCGTGAACGATGAGGTGCGCGCACGTGCCTTCGCGCTCGCCCAGGAAGTGCGCGATGCAGGCGTGCGCTGCGATTTCGACCATCAGTCCCGTAGCCTGAAGAGCCAGTTCAAGCTGGCAGATAAGCTGGGTTCCCGCCTGGTTGCCATTCTGGGTCCCGACGAGCTTGCCGAAGGCAAGGTCAAGATCCGCGATATGGCGAACCACGAGGAGTCCATGGTCGACCTGGGCGCCTTCGTCGATGCCGTGAAGGGCATGCTCGCATAGGGATCGTGCGGTCCGGGAAACGGGGCTATCCCGCTTGAGGTAATCGAAGGGCATCCGATGGGATGCCCTTCGTGCTGTATGCGGGATGGAATGGGTGGCTGTTGCGTTTGCCTAGCGCTCCTCGAGCGGTGCTAGGAAGAGCTTTCCGGTGTAGGGGGCGGCATCGGGGGTAGCAAGGCCGGTTTTCACGGCAAGCATGGTGATGGTGGCGTCCGCGCGGAAGCAGTCCTTGGCGGCTTTGCCCGTCTGGGCGGAAAGGCCGCTTGGGGTGTCGCAGGCGACCTTCGCGCCGGAAGCGTCGTTCATCTGGACGATCCAGTGCGCGTAGGGCTCTTTGACCTGGTCGTGGTCGAAGCCCGTGCCCAGGATGCAGTCCACCACGGCGGCGTTTCCCTCCAATACGTCTTCGGGGATGGCGCCCTCGCAGACTTCGATGCGGCCGGTGAAGCCTGTGGCGGTGCGGAGCGCGGCATCGTGGGCGGGTTGGGCGTAAATCTGCTCGGCGGCCTTCGGCGTGGCGATGGTGACGTCGAAGCCCTGTTCTTCCAGCAGGCGCGCGGCAACCCAGCCGTCGCCTCCGTTGTTGCCCGAACCGCAGACTACGAGGATGCGGCTTTCCGGACTGCATTGCGCGGCGACCAGTTCGGCCAGGGCCGCGCCCGCCTGGTCCATGAGCGCGGACAAGGGGGTCCCCGCCGCCTCGATGCTCTTTTCGAGTTCGATGACCTTCGCCACGTCCAGGGTGGGGGATTGTTCGGTTGCAGGGGAGGAAAGCCTCATGACGGCTCCTTTCGTTTGCGGGCATGGATGCGGGTGCGCCGGCGATTGCACGCCGCGCCCCTGGTTTTTGGTCTTGTCGGAAAGTGTATTCCTGCGCATGGCGCCCGTCACCTCGTTTCTGCAGTGGGCTTGCAGGGCTCAGGCAGTCCGCACCGCTCAGCGTTCGCGTTCGAAGACCAGGTAGGTGTTGAGCGTGCCCGTCCTGCCGTCCGCCTGGAAACGCTCGATCAAGCGCGTGTGCGCAGGGAGCGAGCCTGCGATCGCATCCATCTCGTCTTCGGAAAAGCTGTGGCAGTAACGGAAGGCGTTCTCGTCGTCCTGCCAGCCCAAGATGTAGTCGCCTTCTTCCAGATCGGGCAAGCCGAGTGCCGCCTTCGCCCGCACGGTGCTTGCTTCGGCCTTCGCTTTCATCTTGGGGTCTTGGGCGAAATCCCAGAGGGAGACCGCCCCGATGCCACCGGGAGCGAGCATTTCCGCCAGGCGTTGCAGCAGGGTGCATCGCGCTTCGGCGCTGGGGATGTGGTGCATGAATCCGAAGCATACCGCGATATCGGCGGCGGGCAGGTGCGGCAGGCCGGCAGCGCTTCCGCTTTGCAGCCATTCCGTCAGGTCGGCTTGCACGAATTCGCAAGGGGCGGCTACGGGCGTGCAGGGGAAGGTATCGCAGTTGTCCACGGCGGTGAAGGATAAGGGGATTCGGGGGAAGCGTTTTTCCAGAAAGGTCTCGAAGCGCAGGTTGCCGCATGCCAAGTCCACGATGTTCAGGGCCCGTGCGTCGCGTATCCGCGTGTTCCAGGTGCCTTCCAGGCGCCTTGCGATCAGGTCCGCAAGGTGCTCCCAGCCTACCCAGGCGCTTTTCCTGGTCGAGGAGAAAGATGCGGCGGTCCGCTGGTAGAAACGGGTGTTGAGGGCGCAGAGCCTATGAAACAGCTGGTCTTCCATGCGGTCATTCTAGCAAAGGGGCAGCTTTTTGGATGAAGAGCCCCGAAGTGTGTTCAGCGTGCGGGTTGCATGAAGTACAATGGTGCGGTTATGCGGCCGATTGCCTTTAGTCGGCCGATGCGGCGCAAGGCCCCGGCAAAGCGCCGACCCCGGTAAGCGCCGGGCCCGATATGAGAAAACCTGCCCCTAGGGGCAGTTGAGGTTGCAACGCAAGGAGCAAAGACGAAATGACTGACTACCTGAACAAGTACTGCATGCGCAGTGCGACTTGCGGTCAGCTCCGCAAGGAAAACGTTGGCGAAGAGGTTACCCTGGACGGTTGGGTATGGCACAACCGCGACCACGGCGGCCTGATCTTCGTCGACCTGCGCGACCGCGAGGGTTACACGCAGTGCATCTTCGACCCTGATTGCGTCTCCGCAGAGGAATTCGGCATCGCCGAGCATCTGGGCCGCGAATACGTCATCCAGGTAACCGGCACCGTGCGTGCCCGCGGCGAATCCGCCGTCAACCCCAACATGCCCACCGGCGAGATCGAGGTGCTGGCGAGCTCCCTGAAGGTGCTGAACACCTCCATCACCCCGCCCTTCGTCATCGAAGACGGCATCGAAACCGATGAGACCACCCGCATGAAGTGGCGCTACATGGACCTCCGCCGTCCGGAGATGTTCGCCAACCTGAAGCTGCGCCACGTGGTCGCCCAGGCTATGCGCACCGCCCTGAACAAGCGCGGCTTCTTGGAAGTGGAAACCCCCATTCTTGCGAACAGCACCCCCGAAGGCGCACGCGACTACATCGTGCCCTCCCGTCCCAACATGGGCAAGTTCTACGCCCTGCCCCAGAGCCCCCAGCAGTTCAAGCAGATGCTCATGTGCGGCGGCATCGAACGCTACTACCAGATCGCCCGCTGCTTCCGCGACGAGGATCTGCGTGCCGACCGCCAGCCCGAGTTCACCCAGGTGGACGTGGAAATGAGCTTCGTTTCCGGCGAGGATGTCATGGACATGATGGAAGATGTCATGGCAGAGGTCCTGGAGGCTGCAGGCGTCACCCACGAATTCCCCCTGCAGCGCATGCAGTGGAAGGAAGCCATGGAGCGCTTCGGCTGCGATCGTCCCGACGTCCGCTTCGGCATGGAACTGGTCGATTTGACCGAGATCGTGCGCGGTTGCGGTTTCGGCGTGTTCTCCAAGGCCGTTGAAGCCGGCGGAGTGGTCAAGTGCATCAACGCCAAGGGTGCCGGCGACTGGTCCCGTGGCGACATCGAGAAGCTGGCCGAGGTTGCAGCCGCCAACGGTGCCAAGGGCATGGCCTGGATCGCCTACACCGCAGACGGCAAGGAAAAGAGCCCCATCATCAAGTTCCTGGGCGATGAAGTGCATGCCGCCATCAAGGAAGCCGCCGGCGTGGAGGCGGGCGACCTGCTGTTGTTCGCCGCCGATACGTTTGACGTCGCAAGCGCCGTCCTGGCGGCCCTGCGCCTGCACATGGCAGACCTTCTGGGCATCGAGCGCGAAGGCCATGCGCTGCTGTGGGTCGTGAACTTCCCCATGTTCAAGTACGATGAGGACGAAGACAAGTACGCAGCCGAGCACCATCCCTTCACCATGATTCCCGAAGAGGACTGGGATAAGATCGAGACCGCTCCCCTGGAGTGCGGCAGCTACAGCTACGACCTGGTCATGGACGGCTTCGAGGCAGGCGGCGGCACCATCCGTATCCATACCGCCGAAATGCAGCGCCGTGTCCTGCGCCGCTGCGGCCTGACCGACGAGCAGATCGACGAGAAGTTCGGCCATCTGATCCGCGCCCTGGAGCTGGGCGCTCCCCCTCATGGCGGCATCGCCCTGGGCCTGGACCGACTGGTCATGCTGCTGGCGAAGAAGCAGTCCATCCGCGATGTCATCGCCTTCCCCAAGACCAGCTCCGCTTCCGACCCCATGACCGAGGCTCCCAGCACGGTCACTGCGAAGCAGCTGAAGGAAGTGGGCCTGCGCCTGATGTAGCGCGCGTCTCTTCTGCAAGGGATATTCCGAAGATGCCGGCGATTCGCCGGCATCTTCTTCCAAAAGCACCAGGGCCCCTGGATAATCCAGGGGCCCTGCGTTCGTTCGGGTTGATTAAGCGAAGGCTTCAGGTGCTTACAGCCCTTCGACGTAGGATACGAAATCGCCCAGGGTTTCGATGCCCTCGGGTTCGCCCAGGTCGATTTCCAGGCGTTCTTCCAGGTCGCAGATCAGTTCGACCATGTCCAGGGAATCGATTCCCAAAGAGTCGAAGGTGGAGGCCTCATCGACGGTTGCGGGATCGATATCCAGGTTTTCCTGGAGGATGGACTTGATGGTTTCCAAAGTGGACATTGGCATCTCCTTTCCATTGGTACCCCGCCAATTGTACTTGAAACGTGGAGCTTTGCTTGCACGAAGATTACATCGCCGTTACTTCGCCATATTGGGGCGATTTCGCGTGGTAGATTCGCGATGTTGCAGATGACCAGGGGAAATAACCCATCCGGTTCCTGCTTCACGGCGAAAGGGGCTCCGGTCTGAAAACCGGATTGCCGGTGTTGCGGCATGCGTTCCGGCAAAGGTATCCGATTCGATGATAGAGCAAAGGATTGATGAGAATGGTTGATAGGCAAGTAAGCACCCCCGTTCCCCCTGATGGTTACTCCGGGGGGAGGTACGAATCCGGTGGTTCCGCAGGCGGTCCTGCGCGCAAGCCCAAGACGGGCAAGTCGGGCGCGGGCGCTTTGGCGAAGACCTTCGCGGCGGGCTTTTTAGGTGCCCTCCTTGCATGCGTCCTGGCGTTCAGCTTGTCCGATGTGTTCGATGGCAAGGGTGGCTCATCCACCGTGATCGGCGGCTCCGGTTCCTCGATCGGCATTTCCGAAGACGCCGACCGTGCCGAGGCGGTAGCCCAGAAGGCGCTTCCCTCCGTGGCGGCGATCGATGTCTATTCGTCCAATGGGGGAGGCGGCGGGCTGTTCAGCCGGAGTTCCGAATCCTTGGTCTATACCGGCCTCGGCAGCGGCGTGGTGATTTCCGAAGACGGTTACATCATCACCAACAACCACGTCGTGGAAGGTGCCTCCGCCTTGAAGGTCACCGTCGATGGGCAGGAATTTGAAGGAACGGTCGTGGGAACCGATCCCTCCACCGACTTGGCGGTGGTGAAGGTGGATGCCGACGGCTTGACGGCGATCGAGTTGGGCGATTCCGACCAGCTGGTTGCTGGTCAGTGGGTGATGACCATCGGAAGCCCCTTCGGTCTTGAGCAGTCCGTCTCCACCGGTGTCGTTTCCGCGACGAGCCGCACCATCACCGTGCAGGATTCTTCGGGCGCTTACGGCGGCGAGTCCTCGACTTCGGTTTACGCCCAGATGATCCAGACCGATGCGGCCATCAATCCCGGCAACTCCGGCGGTGCCCTGGTCGATTCCGAGGGCAGGCTGATCGGTATCAATTCCGTTATCGAATCGTCTTCCGGTAACAATGCCGGTGTGGGCTTCGCCATCCCGTCCAACTACGCGATCGGCATCGCCCAGCAGATCATCGACGGCAAGGAACCCACCCACGCAAGCCTGGGAGTATCCTGCGCCACGGTGACACCGGACATCGCGGAGCGCTTCGGCTGGTCGACTGAACAGGGCGCCTTCGTTTCTGCCGTCATGGCCGACAGCGGCGCCGAGAAGGCCGGTATCCAGGAAGGCGACATCATCACTGCGGTGGGCGATACCGAAATCGCCAGCAGCACCGATCTGGTCGCCGCGGTCAGGACCTACCAGGTCGGGGACAAGGTGGATATCACCCTGGTACGCGATGGGAAGGAGAAAACCGTGAACGCGACCTTGGGAAGCGACGGTGTGGAATAGGAGCAGTTTTTCAAGACGGGGTCCTCTTAGGGCCCCGTCTTTGCTTTGCTCATTCGGTGAAATGGGGGTTAATGGCCTTCTCATCTGCGGTCTTCCCTCTGCTTTTTAGTAAGATGTGTCGAAATGGAATAAGAGGACGGGAGGCGTATGTCTAACGACTACAGATATAAGAGAGTTCTTCTCAAGCTTTCCGGCGAGGCCCTGATGGGCGATGCCGGTTACGGAATCGATCCCAAGGTGGTCGAGGATCTGGCTGCCCAGATGAAGCAGATCGTCGACGACGGCATCGAGGTTGCCGTCACCGTAGGCGGAGGCAACATCTTCCGCGGCATGGCAGGTTCTGCCGAGGGCATGGACCGTTCCCAGGCAGACTACATCGGCATGCTCGCGACTTGCATGAATGCCCTTGCGCTTCAGGATGGTTTCGAGAGGGCAGGCATCCCCACCCGTGTCATGAGCGCGATCGAGATGCGTCAGGTTGCGGAAACCTATATCCGCCGCCGCGCTATCCGCCACCTGGAAAAGGGCCGCGTCGTCATCTTCGCTGCAGGTACCGGCAACCCCTACTTCACCACCGATACCACCGCAGCGCTGCGTGCGTTGGAGATCGGTGCGGAATGCCTGATGAAGGCAACCAAGGTCGATGGCATCTACGACTGCGATCCCGTGAAGAATCCCGATGCGAAGCGTTATGACCGCATCTCCTATATCGACGTCCTCGCAAAGGGCCTCCACGTGATGGATTCCACGGCAACTTCGCTGTGCATGGACAACAAGATGCCGATCCTCGTCTTCGACTTGACTGTGAACGGCAACATCAGCCGCGTGCTCAAGGGCGAGAACGTGGGTACCACGGTCGAATAGTGCATTTTCAGGCGGGGCCTTCGGGTCCCGTTTTCTTTGTATGCGCGCCCAATCGGGTCATGTACAATAGAATGGCTGCGCTTTATGCGAAAGCCGCAGCTCCATGATAGGTAAACGCTCCTCGAACAACCGGAGGAAACAATGGTAGACGAAATCATGCTCGAAGCCGAAGAACGCATGAACAAGGCTCTCGACAACTTGGATGAGGCATTCGCCAGCGTCCGTACCGGTCGTGCAAACGCGATGGTGCTCGATAAGATCCGTGTCGACTACTACGGCGTACCCACACCCATCAACCAGATGTCCGCGATCAAGACCCCCGATGCCCACATGCTGGTCATCGAGCCTTGGGACAAGGGAGTGTTGGGCGCTATCGAGCAGGCAATCATCGCCAGCAACCTGGGTGTAACCCCCAGCAACGATGGCAACATCATCCGCCTGCCTTTCCCCACCCTGACCGAAGAACGCCGTCGTGAGCTCGCCAAGCAGTGCAAGGCCTATTCCGAGGAAGCCCGCGTTGCCGTGCGCAATGCGCGCCGCGATGCCAATTCCGCAGTGGAGAAGGCGGAAAAGAACGACGGCCTGCCCGAAGATGATGCCCGCCGCGCCAAGGATGACATCCAGAAGCTGACCGACAAGTACATCGAGAAGGTCGAAGAGCGCTTCAAGAAGAAGGAAGAAGAGGTGATGGCCATCTAGGCCGTCCTGCCTTCCAGGCTGAAACGAATAGCCATATCAACTCTGGCGGAATGCCGTCCTTTGGGTTCGGGAGAGCCCGAAGGCGCGCATCCCGCCATCTTAGTACTTCAGGCCGGAGCAATCCGGCCGCTGGACCGCTTCGGCGGTTGCTTGGCTGGAATTGAAAGGGAGGTTCAATGCTCAGCAAGCCACTTGAGGAAATATTCCCGGACGTTCCAGACGATCTGGATCTATCCCAGCTCGACCTGGAGCGCATCCCGCAGCATGTCGCTGTGATCATGGACGGCAACGGCCGTTGGGCGAAGAAAAGGGGAAGCATTCGCCTTGCAGGCCATAAAGCCGGAATCGGAGCCGTCCGAGAGGCGATCCGTACCGCTTCGGATATCGGTGTCCGCTATCTGACGCTCTATTCGTTCTCGACCGAGAACTGGAACCGCCCCAAGGCAGAAGTAGTCGGCCTGATGGAGCTGTTTGCCAAGACCATGCTCGCCGAGGTCGATGAGCTTCACAAGGAAGGTGTGCGCGTCATGACCATCGGCGATGATTCCATGCTGCCCGACCGTACGCGCGAGGCATTCGCCAAGGCATGGGAGAAGACCCGCGACAACACGGGTATGACCTTGATGGTTGCCGTGAACTACGGAGGCCGCCAGGAAATCGTGCAGGCCGTGAACCGCATCATCGCCGAAGACGCCCAGCGCGCATCGGCCGGCGACCAGGCGCTGCCTGTGACGGCAGAGCGCATCTCCGCCCATCTGGATACTGCCAAGGTGCAGGCTCCCGATCCCGATCTGGTTATCCGCACCAGCGGAGAGCTTCGGGTTTCCAACTTCCTGCTTTGGCAGATCGCATATTCCGAGTTCTACGTCACCGATGTTCTGTGGCCCGATTTCGATAGGTATGAATTTCTGCGCGCGCTCCTTGGCTTCCAGGGACGCGACAGGCGTTTCGGAGGAGTGGGGAAGGCATGATCGACACCAAGGAACAGAATCCCGCATCCCATACCCCTATCCTGGATTTCGATGAAAGGGCAGATAGGCCCGTTCCCGAGAAGACGTCGGGGGGCGGCAGCTCCGCAGCCCAGGGCAAGAAGGGCAAGAAGAAATCCGACCTGGGGGTCCGTACTGTGGCGGGCTTCGTCTACTTCGTGGTCACTGCGGCGTGCGTCCTCTTGAGCGATATCACCGCGATGGCGTACCTGGCGGTGATTGCGGGTATGTGCGCCTTCGAGTTCTACAGGATGATGAAGCGCGACGACAAGCTTGTGAACGAATGGTTGGGCATCGCCGCCGCTGCGGCATTTCCCATCGTGGCCTTCTTCTTCGGTTTGCCCGGAATCGTCATCGTTGCTTCCGTTTTCCTGCTCGCGCTTATCCTGTGGTACGTATGCTGGCCGAAGGCGAGGATCATCGACTTGTGCCTGACCGTGTTCGGCGCGATGTACATGGGCATGTCCCTTTCCTGCCTGCTCGTGGTGCGCATGGATCTGGGCGCCCTCTGGGGCGGCGTGACCATGCTCGCCCTTATCGCGAGCGTCTGGCTCAACGACGTCGGCGCGTATCTGGTGGGCAGGGCGATCGGCAAGCATAGGATGGCACCTATCATTTCCCCGAAGAAGACCTGGGAGGGCTTTTTCGGCGGTTTGGCCTTCTCGGTCCTGTTCTGGTGCGGTATGTCCTTCATCCCCGCGATTACCCTGAGTATTCCCCAGGCGGTGGGCTTCGGCCTGCTGTGCGGCGTGATGGGGGTTGTGGGCGATCTTGCCGAAAGCCGCATGAAGCGCAATGTGGGCGTGAAGGACTCCGGGACGATCATGCCCGGCCATGGCGGAATGTTCGACCGCACCGACTCGCTGCTCACCGTATCCGTTACCGCGGCCCTGTGCCTGTATCTAGGAGGCTGCATTCCCAATGCCGTTATCTAAGCCCGAACAGGTTTTGTTTCCCAGGAAGATCGCGATCCTGGGTTCTACCGGGTCGATCGGCACCCAAACCCTGGACGTGGTCAGGCGCCACCCCGACAAGCTCGAGGTAGTCGCCCTTGCGGCGGGAAGGCGCGTCGACCAGATGATCGATCAGGCGCACGAGTTCGGGGTTCCCTATCTCGCCGCGGGTGCCGAATGCCCCGGGCTTTCCCGCAAGCTTCCCCAGGGGGCCGAGATCGCCTTCGGCCCCGATGCGGTGAGCGCGCTCGTCAGGCTGCCCGAAGTGGACCTGGTGGTCAATGCCCTCGTGGGGGCAGCGGGCTTGCAGGCAAGCTACGAGACCCTGCGCGCGGGCAAGGTGCTGGCGCTTGCGAACAAGGAATCCCTCGTGGTGGGCGGCGATCTGATCATGCCGCTCGCGAAGGATCTGGATGCGCGGGCTGGCAGGCCAGGGTCGCTCATGCCCATCGATTCCGAGCATGGCGCCATCTACCAGTGCCTTCTGGGAGAGCGCCATGATGAAGTGAGCTGCCTGTGGGTGACTGCATCGGGCGGTCCCTTCCGTGGGCGCACGCGCGAAGAGCTCGCCCAGGTGACGCCCGAGCAGGCGCTTGCGCATCCTACGTGGAATATGGGCCCCAAGATCACCATCGATTCCTCCACCCTGATGAACAAAGGCCTGGAAGTGATTGAGGCGCATCACCTGTTCGATATCGATTACGACCGCATCAAGGTGGTGGTGCAGCCGCAGAGCGCCATCCATTCCATGGTGGAATTCACCGACGGCAGCGTGAAGGCCCATTTGGGTACGACCGATATGCGCATTCCCATCCAGTTCGCCTTGAGCTATCCCGACCGCTGGGATGCCCCCGTCGAGCCCTTGGACTTCTGCAAGCTGGGAAGCCTGGAATTCTACGAGCCCGATACCCGCACCTTCCGTGCGCTCGAGCTGGCGCGTATCGCCGGCTCCACGGGCGGTACGCTTCCCTGCGTCATGAATGCCGCGAACGAGGTTGCCGTTGCGGCCTTCCTTTCCCATCAATGCAGATATCTGGACATCGCGCAGACCGTCGAGTCCGTGATGGAGATGCATCAGGTCCAGGCCGTCGAAAGCGTGGCCCAGCTGCAGGAGCAGGACGCCTGGGCGCGTCGCGTTGCCCGTGACCTGATTGCCCAGAGGGATTGGCGGGCGTAGGCGCAATGGGTGCTATCACCGCGATCCTGTGCTGCCTTGTGGTGCTGGGCTTCCTCGTGGTCATCCACGAGGGCGGGCACTTCCTTGCCGCCCGGGCCTTCGGCGTGCGCGTTTCGGAATTCATGGTGGGGCTTCCCGGCCCCCGGGTGGGATTCAAGTGGCGCGGCACCACCTTCGGCGTGACCGCCATCCCGCTCGGCGGCTACGCGCGCCTGTGCGGCATGGAGGGCGGTCCGGAAAGCCCCTATCTGGAACAGGTGCTTGATTGCGCCTACCGCCATGGCACGGTGGTTCTGGAAGACCTTGCCTGGGAATGCGGTATCGGAGTCGATGATGCCTGCCGTGCATTGGACCAGCTGGTGGAATGGGGCTGCATCACCGCCCCGAAGAAGACCGATCCGTATAACACCTATCGCACGGTCGAGGTGCGCGAGGGTCGCACGGTGATCAGCGCCGAAGGCGAATCTCGTCCCCAGGAAGATCCCCATGCCTTCTTCGAATCGGAGAAGAGGCAGCAGTACCGCAGCCTTCCCTTTTGGAAGCGCTGCGTGATCCTGCTTGCGGGCCCGCTTTCCAATCTGCTCTTCTTCATGATCATCATGGTCGTGGTGTATTCCGTGATCGGAATCGATGTGCAGAACGCCGACGGATCGGTCCAACACCTGCGCGTGGACCCCTTGCGCTCGCTCTATGCCGGCGTGTGCTATCTCCTTGCGACCGTCCAGGCCATCGCCGGCCTGTTCAACCCCGCAACGGCGGCCCAGACGCTTTCCGATTCTGCGGGCGTGGTGGGAATCGCCGTGATTTCGAAGAGCGCCTTCGAGCAGGGCATGCTCACCTTCGTCATGTTCTCCGCGCTCATTTCCGTATCGTTGGGCCTGATGAACCTGCTGCCCATTCCTCCCCTGGATGGCGGTAAGCTGGTCATCGAGGTCATCCAGAAGATCATCGGGCGCGATATCCCCGTTTCCGTGGTGAATGCGATCTCGCTATTCGGCATGGCGCTGTTCATGCTGCTGTTCATCTTCATGATCAACCAGGACGTCCAAAGGTTCGTGCTAGGAGGCTGATAGCCTATGAAACCCAATCAGAGAACCAGGCGGGTGATGGTGGGCAAGGTCCCCATGGGAGGCGGGGCCCCGTGCGTGGTCCAGTCGATGCTCAACCAGCCACCCGATGACGCGCAGGCGAACCTGCGCCAGATTCGCCAGCTTGCCGAAGCGGGCTGCGAAGTGGTGCGTATGGCCATCCCCCGGCGCATGTACCTGGATACCTTCCAGGAAGTGTGCGAGGAATCGCCCCTGCCCGTGGTGGCCGATATCCACTTCGACGCGCAGATCGCCATCGAGGCCGCGCGCCGTGGTGCGGCCAAGCTGCGTATCAATCCCGGCAATATCGGCGGTTGGGAAAAGTCCGATCCGGTAATCGAGGCTGCGGGGGAGGCGGGCATTCCCATCAGGGTGGGCGTGAACGCCGGATCGCTCGACGACTCGCTGAAATCCCGCGACGACTTGACGCTGCCCCAGAAGCTCGCGCTTTCCGCTGCCGATTACGTGCGGCATTTCGAGGAACGCGGTTTCCATGATGTGGTTGTTTCCGCGAAGGCATCCGATGTCTGCACCACGGTGGAGGCGTATCGCCTGCTTTCGGAGATGATCCCTGACAATCCATTGCATATCGGGGTAACCGAAGCGGGAACCTTGTTCCAAGGACTGGTAAAATCTGCTTCGGGCTTGGGCATCCTGCTCGAACAGGGAATCGGCGATACCATGCGCATTTCCTTGACCGATGATCCGGTGCAGGAAATCCGTGCGTGCTGGACCCTGCTTGCCGCGCTCGATCTGCGACGCCGAAGCCCGGAAATAATCAGCTGCCCCACCTGCGGCCGCTGCCAGGTCGACTTGATCGGCTTGGCCAAGCAGGTGGACGATGCCCTGCAGAATGTGGCCGCCCCTTTGAAGGTTGCGGTCATGGGCTGCGTCGTGAACGGTCCAGGCGAGGCAGCAGGCGCGGACATCGGAGTCGCGTGCGGTCCTGGAAACGGGGTCATCTTCAAACATGGGGAAACTTTGCGGAAAGTCGGCGAGGACGAAATCGTCGATGCTCTGCTTGAGGAGATTGGAAGACTATGATGCATATCACCCGAATGAGCGAGCTTTACGCTCCCACGCTTAAGGAAGTTCCTTCCGAAGCCGCCATCGCAAGCCATCGCCTGCTTCTGCGTGCCGGCATGATGCGCAAGACCAACACCGGCATGTATTCCTTCTTGCCGTTGGGGTGGCGCGTGATCAGGAAGATCGAGCAGATCGTCCGTGAGGAAATGGACGCCTCCGGTGCCCAGGAAGTGCGCATGCCCATCCTTCAGCCGGCTGAGCTGTGGGCGGAAAGCGGCCGTTGGGATGCATACGGTCCTGAAATGATGCGCCTGGATGACCGTCATGGGTTCAGCCTGTGCCTGGGACCCACTCATGAGGAAGTCATCACCGACCTGGTGCGCAACGAGCTGCGCTCCTATAGGCAGCTCCCGCTGAACCTGTACCAGATCCAGGTGAAGTATCGCGACGAGCGCCGTCCCCGCTTCGGCCTCATGCGCAGCCGCGAGTTCATCATGAAGGACGCGTACAGCTTCCATTCCACATACGAATCCCTGCATGAGACCTACGAGGAGATGAGCCGTGCCTATGAGCGCATCTGCAATCGCCTGGGCCTGGACTTCCGTCCCGTCGAAGCGGACGGCGGCCAGATCGGCGGCTCTCTGACCTGCGAGTTCATGGCATTGGCGGATGCGGGCGAAGCCGACCTGGTCAGTTGCGAATGCGGTTTCGCGGCAAATGCCGAAGTTGCCGAATGCGTGATCAAGCCCACCGAATTCCCCGAGACCGAGCTGCGCAAGGTGCATACCCCCAACGTCCATACCATCGCCCAGCTGGCGGAATTCCTGGACTGCCCCGAAAGCTCCACCGTCAAGTGCATGGTGGGCAAGGACGGCGAGGGCAATGCCGTAGCCCTGTTCCTGCCCGGCGACCATGAGCTCAACGAGCTGAAAGCCGAGCGCGCGGTGCCCGGCTTCACCCTGATGAGCGACGAGGAAATGGAAGCTGCCGGTCTGCCCAAGGGCTCCATCGGCTGCGTGGGCCTGCCCGAAGGCGTGAAAATCGGCGCAGACGAGAGCTTGAAGGACATCATGCACTGGGTGGTCGGTGCGAATGAGGACGGCTACCATTTCGTGGGCGCCAAGCAGGGCCGCGATTTCAACGTGGATTTCTGGTGCGACATCAGCACCGCGAAGGAAGGCGACCTGTGCGTCAAGTGCGGACGTCCCCTGGTCTCTTCCCGCGGTATCGAGGTGGCGCAGGTCTTCGAGCTGGGCGACAAGTATTCCAAGGCCATGAACGCGACCTTCAGCGATGAGGACGGCAAGGACAAGCCCTTCATCATGGGCTGCTACGGCGTGGGAGTGTCCCGTTGCATGGGTGCCATCGTCGAGCAGTACAACGATGAATTCGGCATCAAGTGGCCCGTTTCGGTCGCACCCGCCCATGTGTGCGTCATGCCCCTGATCGTGGGCGACGACCTGGTGCAGCCCGCTGCCGAGCAGATGGCCGCCGAGCTTGCGGAAATCGGCCTGGAGGTAGTCCTGGACGACCGCAACGAGCGTCCCGGCGTCAAGTTCGCCGAAGCCGATCTGATGGGCTGGCCCCTGCAGATCACCGTGGGCAAGCGCGGCGTGAAGAACGGCGAGGTGGAAGTGAAGAACCGCTACACCAACGAGAAGTCCGTCATTCCCATCGACGAATACAAGCAGATCCTGGCGGATGCCCGCACTCCCGAAGACTTCCTGAAGGCCTTCTTGGGCGAGCAGATGGCATAAGCGCCGCGACGATATTGGGATTTTCGCGTGCCGTCCCGTAAGGGGCGGCACGCTTTCTGCAAAGGCAGGGAAGGAATAGGCCTTGATCAACGGAAAACCCGAGCTGCTTGCTCCTGCGGGAGGTTGGGAGCAGTTGGAATACGCGATCCGCTTCGGAGCAGACGCCGTTTACCTCGCGACCGACCGCTTCAACTTGCGTCAACGCGCTTCGAACTTCTCTTTGGAGGAATTGCCCCGAGCGGTGGAATATGCGCACGGCCATGGGGTGGCCGTGCATGTGACTTGCAACGCCCAGATGCACGAGGCGGATTTCGAAGACCTGCCGCGCTACCTGCGGGCTATCGATGCCGCCGGGGTGGATGCCGTGCTGGTAAGCGATCTGGGCGCGCTCCGGTGCGTGAGGGAGCATGCACCCCACGTGCAGATCCATGTGAGCACCCAGGCTTCCGTGTCTAACACCGCGTCTGCGCTGACCTGGCACGAGCTGGGGGCGAACCGCGTAGTGTGCGCGCGAGAGATGAGCTTGGAGGACATCGCGCAAATGCGCCGTCTGCTCCCCGAGAGCATGGAGATCGAGGTCTTCGTCCATGGGGCCATGTGCATGGCCATATCGGGCCGTTGCCTGATCAGCGATTATCTGACCGGCCGCAGTGCGACGAACGGGCATTGCACCCAACCCTGCCGCTGGAGCTATACCTTGGAGGAGGAAAAGCGTCCGGGAGTGCATTTCCCCATCGAGGAAGACGATCGGGGAAGCTACATCCTCAATGCCAAGGATATGAATATGCTCTCCTACCTGGACAAGCTAACCGAAGCAGGCGTTGATTCGATCAAGATCGAAGGCCGCAACAAGAAGGCCTTCTATGTGGCAACCGTGGTGAACGCCTATCGCCAGGTACTCGACGGAGCGGATCCGGCCGTGTTCCAGCATGAATTGGAAACCGTATCTCATAGGCCCTATGGGACCGGGTTCTTCTTCGGCCCCGCCCATCAGACTCCCGAGACCGACGCCTACGTGAGGCCCTACGACTGGGCGGTCGAGGTGCTTTCCAGCGAGGAGGAGGGCGACGTCTGGCGCGTAACGGGTATATGCAGGAACAGGTTCTGGGAAGGAAGCGAGCTCGAGGTGCTCGCTCCGGGCAAGCCGGTCAGGACCTTGCGCGTGCAGGGTTTGATGCATGTTCCGGAAAGTGGCGACGCGTATCCGGTGGATGTGGCTAACCGCGCCATGGACGCCTATTCCTTCCTTTCTCCCTTCCCCCTGGAGAAGGCGGATATCGCCCGCATCGAACGCGCAGAGGGTACGAGCAAGCCGGTATCCGATACGTCTGCCTTGAAAAGCGAGTAACGGGCCTAAGAATCGTCCGAAGGCGGCTTTCCGCTGGAAACGCGAAGAGTGCAAAAGAGGGGATGGAAAGCCGAAGGCATTCCATCCCCTCTGGTATCGCGGCCGCATCCGTCATCTGGGCAGATGCGGCTCGTCTTGTTCGCTTCCGAAGGGAAGCAGGGCGTTGCGAAGCGGTTTGCTTATTCCATTCCCACGGCTGCCTTGGCTGCCTTCACTGCCTCGACCGCGTTGGAGGTGTAGATGTCGGCGCCGATCTCGTCGCAGAACTTCTGGGAGATGGGGCTGCCGCCGACCATGACCTTGTACTTGGAGCGGATGCCGCGCTCCTCGAGCATGGATACGACCTCGCGCATGCCGGGCATGGTGGTGGTCATGAGGGTGGACATGGCGATGATGTCTGCGCCCACCTCCTCGGCCTTGTCGACGAACTGGGCCAGGGGCACGTCGCGGCCCAGGTCGTGCATCTCGAAGCCGGCGGTGTCCATCATGATCTTGACCAGGTTCTTGCCGATGTCGTGGGTGTCGCCCTCGACGACGCCGATGACGGCCTTCCTGACGTCGCCGGTGTTCTCGACGGCGGGCAGGTGCGGGCGCAGCACGTCGAGGCCCGCGTACATGGCGTCGGAGCACAGCAGCACGTCGGTGACGAAGTACTCCTCGGCGTCGTAGAGGTCGGACGCCTTGTTCATGCCGGCCACCAGGCCCTCCATGATGCCGTCGTATGCCTCGTAGCCCGCCTCGATGTACTCGTTGGCGACGTCGACGACCTCCTCGTCCTCCATCTCCAGGACGCATTCGGCCAGGCGTGCGATGAGTTCTTCCTTGGTTGCCAT